>Ga0310810_10002894_pt1 | contig 18582 bp, 16 predicted proteins | sample NCmetagenome_FD_207641 | JGI IMG/M metagenome (GOLD analysis project Ga0310810, IMG submission 207641) | Soil microbial communities from experimental microcosm in Duke University, North Carolina, United States - NC | ecosystem: Engineered > Artificial ecosystem > Soil microcosm > Unclassified ...
CAGCAAGCACGCCGAGAACCATGGACTTTGCGACATTGCGGCGAGGGTCTTTGATTTCTCCAGCCACCCAGGTGACGTAGACCCATCCGTCATATGCCCAGAAGACAGCAATGAGTGCCACGCCCATTGCTGAAATAAGTTGCGCCGGGCTCAGCCCCATGCTCAATCCCAAGCCTGAGGGGGCGCGAAAATGCGACCAGCTGCCTTTGCCGATTGTGAGGCCGAGGAGAACGAACGCCGCCATGGCGGCGAACTTCGCCCAGGTGGAAACATTCTGCATCAACGCGCCCCAGCGCAGGCCAATCGCGTTGACCCATGTCATCACCGCGATCAGAAGCAGGCCGACAATGTGGGCTCGCGTGAGCGTGAATCCCGAAAGGCTTAGTACTACGTGTTGTTGCGAAATGACCGGAACTATTTCCCCCAGGTAGGCAGCTGAGGCAACCGCCAGGGCTGCGATGCTTCCGCCGTTGGCGACCGAGAACAGCATCCAGCCGTAAAGGAACGCCGGCAGGTCACCGTAGGCTTCGCGCAGGAAAATGTATTGGCCGCCGGAGTCGGGATACATGGATCCCATTTCGGCGAAGGCTGCGCACGCAAATAACGAGATCACCGCGCCGAGAATCCAGACCAGGAAAAACAGCGTGGGATGCGGCAGCGCAACGGCAATGTCTTTGGCAGTGAGGAAAATTGAAGAACCGATGATGCCGCTAACCAGCAGAAGCACGGAATCGAGCAGCGAGAGGCCGCGTACCAGAGTAGGTTTGCTGTCGGCGCCTGCTTCTGGCGGCGGGGAGACCGGGGTCAGGCTCATGAATTATCCGATGCCGAGTTCGTCGGGGGATTCGAGCGGAGTGCCGCATCGACGACAGATAATGGCGCCACAATCGCCGCAACTGAGCGGATCGGAGACCTCATGAGCACAACGCGGGCAGTAAAGCAGATCAGGGGCCGGGTTCGAAGGCGCGCTGGCCATGAGCAGGAACTTTAGCACAGGGCCCATGTGGGCCGGACATTCTTGTGCGGCAAGAAGCTCATAATGATGCAGGATGGGCGTCCTGGCCCGTCCTCCGCCAATTAACCCCGGACAAGGCCGGACAAGAATGTCCGGCCCACACAGGATGAGCATAAAATTGAACATATGGCGGAGAACAAGGATCAAACGCTACAGCAGGAATTCAACCGGTGGGCCGCCGAGGGCGAAGGCGAGAAGATGCAGCGGCATCATCTGGACATTACGGAAAAGGCGATCAGGCAGATGGAGCTTCGGCCGGGGGAGCGGGTGCTTGATCTAGGCTGCGGCTCGGGATGGGCCACGCGCATGTTGGCGAGATTGGTCTCGGACGGGCCGGAAGGATTTGGGCAGGTGGTTGGGTTGGACATTTCGGACGAGATGATCCGGCAGGCACGGGCAGAGTCGAAAGAATTCGAAAACATTCTTTACGTGTGGGGCTCAGCGGAGAAAATTCCATGGGAAGAAAACTTTTTCGACAAAGTGCTCTCGGTGGAGTCGTTTTATTACTATCCCGATCAGGACCGCGCGTTAAATGAGTTGTTTCGAGTGATGGCTCCGCGCGGGCGGATGTTCATTCTGATCAATTTGTATAAAGACAATCCTTATTCACTGCAGTGGGTGGACAAATTGAAAGTGCCGGTGCACGTGCGCTCGAAAGATGAATACATTGAGCTGCTGCAAGCGCACGCGTTCGAAAATATCGAAGCCGTGCAGGTTCCGGATGACACGCCCACGCCTGGGGATTACGTGACCAAATCGTTTCGATCCCTGGATGATTTGAAAGCCTTCAAGCGAGTTGGTGCGCTCTTGCTAATGGCATCTAAGCCGGATCTGAGAACGCCGGCGGCGGGATACACGATTTATTAAAGGAAGGTGCTTACTTCGCCAACCGGTTGTATTTCTTCAGCACTTCTCTCAAACGATCATGGGGCAGAGCGATCACGGTGTGATTGTCGAGGCCTGACATGGTTTCCGCTGCGACCATGGCGTTCACCACGGCTTCTTCGGTGGCCCGCACCGTAGCCAGGAAAATCGGATCGAGATCTCCGTTCGGCATCATGGTGAGGTGATTCAGGCCTTTCTGTTTTCCGGCTTCCGGATTGGCGGTTGAAAACGCGATGAAGATGTCGCCTGAGCCATCGCCCGAATAGCTTCCATCGCGGCCCAGACCGAGAGTGACCCGCCGCGCGATGCGCTTCAGTTGGGTTGGAATCAGCGGCGCGTCGGTGGCAACCACCACAATGATGGAGCCGGTATCGTTGTTGCCTCTGCCGTAAGCGCGTTTCTCGGGTATCTCGCGACCCACCGGCACGCCCGCGATCCGCAGCTCCATGCGATCGCCATAGTTGCACTGCACCAGTACGCCCACCGTGTATCCGCCTTCTTTTTTGTCGAGCACGCGCGAAGAAGTTCCGATCCCGCCTTTGAATTCATTGCAGATCATTCCCGTGCCGCCGCCAACATTGCCTTCCTGCACTGGACCGCTGCGGGCGGTATCGAGCGCATGAAAAGCGTGTTCGGGCTTCACATGGAATCCGTTAATGTCATTGAGCCATCCGTCCCAGGTTTCAGCAACCACCGGCAACGACCAGAAGTAGCCCTGCATATCGGGTGTGCCCTGCTTCACTTTCCACGCGATCACCGCGTCTCGCACCACCCCCACGCTGTGAGTGTTAGTGATCATTACCGGCCCGTCGAGCAGGCCAGAATCTTCCACCCAGGTGGTGCCGGTCATCTCGCCATTGCCGTTTTCGGTGAACCATCCGGCAAGAACAGCCTCTTTTGAACCTCTGCCGCGTGGCAGAACGGCCGTGACCCCGGTGCGCACCGGGCCAACACCAACCTTCACCGGGCCAGCCTCACCGGAGATCAGGGTGGTATGCCCGACTTCGACCCCTTTCACGTCGGTAATTGCGTTGAATGGTCCGGGAGTCCCGTCAAAGGGCACGCCCAGGTCGCGAGCGCGAGGCCTGGTTTGAGAGCACAGTGACCCTGCAAAAACCGTAACCACCAGCACTGCCAGAGCACGCGTTTTTGGCATCCAAGTTCCTCCGGAGACAATCCGGCAGTATAAAGTACTTCGGCGTGTCTCAATTAAAATGCGGTTGGAGGCAAGACATGGAGAACTGGAAACGTGCAGTGGTCGGAGGCGCGGCGTGTGCGAGCGCAATATTTTTTCTCACCGGAAAACGCGCCGCCGGAGTGGTTTTCGCGGGCGTAGGCCTGGCGACGCTGGCGGCGGAGTATCCCGAAAAATTCGCCGAGGTTCGCGATCGCATTCCCGACTACGTTGATCGCGGCACACATTTTCTGGACATAGTGAGCCGGGTTGGCGAGCGCATTGCCGATACGAGCGGGCGGCGAGGCTCCAACTGGTACGAAGCATTGCTTCGCGGGTGAGCCTAGCGCACGAGCAATGACTCCCGAACTTCGCAGGAAAATGCAGCTAGGGCTGCTGGCCGGAATTGCGCTGGCCGCGCTGCGTACCGGCTACATACTTTATCAACGCCACGAGCAGAAGGCCGAGCAGACAAAGAGAGTGCAGGCTCAGCCGCTTAATCCCAGCTATCTGGTCAGTCCCAAGAAGCTTTATCCCTACGACCTGAAATCTGCCAGGCAACTTACGCTGCAACCAGTATGGGTGAAAGAAGGCTACCGATACACCTACTATCCTTATGACCGCGCCACTCGGCACCCGAATTTTTCCAGGGAAGCTGGGCAGTTGCTGCCGATCGAGAAGCTGCAAATTCTGGACGTCGTCACTGCTCCATCACCGGGCGCACCCGATCAGAAGCAGGTGGTGGCGACGTTCGAGAAAGACAGCAGGAGTTATGCCGTGCCCATTGGAGTATTAAAGGATGGCAATTATCAGATCTACTCCGACGAAATGTTCTTCATTCAGGACCCGCGCGATCTGTACAAGGATTGGCCGCAAGATGCGTGGGACGCGATTGCAAAGCACGAAGTCAAGCCGGGGATGGACGAGTTCCAGGCGGCGTTTGCGATCGGCATGGGAATACCGCAACCCTCGAGTGACCCGGCGACCAAGACGGTGAATTATCCCAATGGCGGGAGTCCGGTAAGCGTGACATTTCAGAATGGCAGGGCCGCTGGGATAAGCTCCTCAAAGTAACCGGTTCAGGTTGGAACCAGAGTCCTCGTCGCCTGCCTAGAATGTTTGTGCGCGGGGTCAGCTGTCGCCCTGATACGAACCGCGCAAGAACAGCAGATTCCTCGCACGCTCACCGAGCCGTCAGGAAGGCCATATTGCTGCTACAATGATCGTCGATCATGACCCGCCTCATTCAGTGGAGCGTCCTGCCTAGCGGTCTCTGATCCGCCTACCTCTCCAAAACTAACTGATACAATTCCCGCAATTTCGTGCGGGCGCACGCAATCCAAGAGGGTCACCATGGCAGCAAACGGATCAACAACCAAGTACGATGTCATCGTCATCGGCGGAGGCCACAACGGTCTCACCAACGCCGCCTATCTCGCGCGCGCCGGAAAAAAAGTTCTGGTCCTCGAACGCCGCCACGTGCTGGGTGGCGCAGCCGTGACCGAAGAAGTCTTTCCCGGTTTCAAATTTTCTGTCTGCTCCTACGTGGTCTCGCTCCTCCGCCCGGAGATTATTCGCGACCTCGACCTTCCCCGTCACGGTCTGGAGATCCTTCCGCTGGACGGAACTTTCAGCCCCATGCCGAACGGAGACTACCTGTGGCGCGTGAACGATCACGGCAAGACCCATCGAGAAATCGCGCGTCACTCCAAGCTCGATGCCGAAGCCTACGACGAATTCGGTAAAGCCATGCAGGCCATGTGCCGCTTCGTAAAGCCGATTCTGAGCATGGTGCCGCCCGACCCGAGCACGCTGAATCCGCGCGAACTTATGAAGCTGCTCTTCCTGGGGCGACGCTTCCAAGGCTTGACCAGCGACGATAAATACAACCAGGTCCAGCTCATGACCATGTCGGCGATCGATTTTCTGGATCAGTGGTTTGAAACCGACGTGCTCAAAGCCACCATGTCGGCCTCGGGAATTATCGGAACATTCCTCGGCGTGCGCTCGCCCGGCACCGCGTACGTTCTGCTCCACCACTACATGGGGGAAATCGACGGCGCATTCCGTTCCTGGGGATTCGCCCGCGGAGGCACCGGCGCAATCTCCAATGCAATCGGCGATGCCGCCCGCGAAGCCGGAGTCGAAATTCGCACCCAGGCTGGCATTTCGAAAATTCTGGTAAAGAATGGGCGAGCCAAGGGCGTCGTGCTTTCCAATGGCGATGAGATCTACGCGGATATCGTTTCCTCCAGCGTCGATCCCCGAATGACCTTCACCAAGCTGATGGACGAAAACGAGTTGCCGGGAGAGTTTGTCGAGGCTGTGCGCCGTTACAAATTTCGCGGATCGTCCGGCAAGGTCAATCTCGCTCTCGATGCTCTGCCGAATTTCAAGTGCATGCCCGGACCGGGCGCACATCTGCGCGGCGCAATTTCCATTTCGCCCAGCGTCGAGTACATGGAAAGAGCTTACGACGACGCCAAATACGGCAACTTCTCACGTCGCCCATATATCGATATGGTCATCCCCACGCTGACCGACCCTTCGGTTGCGCCTCCGGGCAAGCACATTCTTTCCTGCTTCGTGCAGTACGCGCCTTACAAGCTTCGCCCTGGGCTCACCTGGGACGATCAGAAAGAGGCCTTTGGAGACACCGTCATCAACACCATCTCCGAATATGCACCCAACATTAAAGACATCATCCTGCACCGACAGGTGGTCACGCCCTTAGACCTTGAACGCGAGTGGGGACTGAGCGAAGGCAACATCTTTCAGGGCGAGCTCTCACTCGAGCAACTCTTTTTCTTGCGGCCTGTCCCCGGCTGGGCGCAGTACCGGACGCCCATCAAAAATCTTTACATGTGCGGATCGGCCACCCATCCGGGTGGCGGCATCATGGGCGCCAACGGCCGCCTGGCGGCGCTCGAAATCCTGAAAGATTCCGGAGCCCGCTCCCATGCCTGAAACTCGCGACGTAGTCGTCGTCGGTGGCGGTCACAACGGACTTGTCACCGCGTTTTACCTCGCCAAAGCCGGATACAAGCCGCTGGTGCTCGAGCGCCGCGAACAACCGGGCGGCGCTGCTGTCACCGGTGAATTTCATCCCGGCTTCCGTTGTTCAACCCTTGCCCACAGCGCCGGCCCCCTGCGTCCTGACATTGTTCGCGACATGCAGCTTGAGCGCAATGGCGTAAAGATGGTCGCAAGTGAAGTCGCTGCAACCGCGCTCTCACCGGATGGCCGCGCGCTCATGCTCTACGGCGATGGCCGCAAAGCCGCAGCCGAGATCAACAACTTTTCGCAGAAAGATGCTGCGCGTTATCCGGAGTTCGAAAGATCGCTGGCAAAGATGGGACGCGTTATTGGCCAGGCGCTTACCCTTCCACCGCCCAACATCGACAAACCCAGCAACACCGACCTCTGGGGCATGCTGGGCACGGGGCGGAGCATTCGCAATCTCGGCAAAAAAGATATGTACCGGCTGCTCCGCTGGGGCCCGATGGCGGTCGCCGATCTGGCGGCCGAATACTTTGAGACCGAACTCCTGCGTGGAGCGATCGCCGCTCGTGGCGTGTTCGGAACCTTTCTGGGGCCGTGGTCTGCAGGCAGCAGCCTGGTGCTGTTGATTCGCGCCGCCGGAGATGCTCACCCGGTCGGCTCCGGATGGTTCGTAGCCGGTGGCATGGGCGCGCTGACGAGTGCGATGGCCGCCTCCGCTAAGGCCGCCGGTGCTGAGATACGCAGCTCTGCTGAAGTAATCGAAATTCGCGTGAAAGATGGCGTTGCCACCGGCGTGGTTCTCTCCAACGGAAACGAAATCACCGCCAAAGCCGTGATCTCCAACGCCGATCCTAAACGCACTTTGCTGCGCCTGGTTGATCCGGCGCACCTTTCACCCGATTTCGTTTTGAAACTGCAACACTACCGCATGCCGGGCACGGTCGCGAAAGTGAATCTTGCGCTTTCAGCTCTGCCTAAATTCAATGGCCTCGACGAGAACTCTCCGGCGCTTAAGGGCCGAATGCTCATCGCGCCCGAGATCGACTACATCGAACGCGCCTTCGACGAATCGAAATATGGCAACTTCTCGCGCCAGCCATATCTCGATTTCACCATTCCCAGCCTCACCGATTCTTCGCTCGCTCCCACCGGTGCGCACGTCATATCCATCTACATGCAATATGCGCCCTTTAAATTAAAGAATAGCAATTGGGAAACCCAGCGGGTAGCGCTCGCCGACACGGTGGTCAAGACGCTCGCACAGTACGCTCCCAAATTGCCGGAACTGATCCTGTCGCACCAGATCATCACGCCGCAGGATCTTGAGGATACGTACGGCCTTACCGGAGGCCACATCTTCCATGGCGAGTTGTCGCTCGACCAGTTTTTCACTATGCGTCCACTGCTCGACTGGGCGCGTTACCATACGCCTATAAGAAATCTTTATTTGTGCGGCAGTGGCACCCATCCCGGCGCAGGCCTGACCGGCGGTTCCGGAGCCAACGCCGCCCGCGAGATTCTGAAGCACTTGAAGAAATGATCCTGATGGCAAGTCATTCCGAGCGAACCGCTTTTCCTTGGGTGGCGCAGCGCTGCCCATCCTGACCAGCCGCTGAGGTAACCGCATGAAATCCTCCGCCGTCCTGCTCGTCAACTGCCCCGATCAGAAAGGGGTGGTCGCGCGCATCGCCGACTTCATTTATCGACACAATGGCAATATCCTGTTCGCCGACGAACACGGAGACGCCGAACTCAATCTCTTCCTCATGCGCATCGAGTTCGACTCTACCGACCTTGACTTTCCTCTCACCGATTTCTCCCGCCACTTCGATCCCGTGGCTCGCGAAATGCGCATGAACTACCAGATCGCCGACATGAGCTATCGCCCACGCTTGATCATCCTGGTTTCAAAATACGACCACTGCCTTGTAGACCTGCTCTACCGCCATCAAAGCGGCGAACTGAAATGCGAGATCCCGCTGATCATTTCCAACCACGAAGACAATCGCCCCGTCGCAGACTTCTATCGGCTTCCCTATGTCACCGTCGCCGTAACCAAAGACAGCAAATCTCAGGCCGAACAACAGATCCTGAAACTCCTCGCCGAACGCAATCCTGACTTCATCGTCCTGGCTCGCTACATGCAGATTCTGTCCAATGAGTTTGTCGAGCAATACCCCTATCGAATCATCAACATTCATCACTCATTCCTGCCCGCTTTCATCGGCGCCCGGCCCTACCATCAGGCATTTGCGCGCGGCGTCAAGCTGATCGGCGCAACCAGCCACTACGTTACCGACGTTCTCGACGATGGCCCCATCATCGAACAGGATGTCGTGCGTATCTCTCACCGCGACACAATCGAGAAGTTGATTGAGAAAGGCCGCGACCTCGAAAAAGTCGTGCTCTCACGGGCCGTACGCTGGCACATCGAAAATCGCGTGTTGATCTACGGCAACAAAACCGTAGTCTTTCACTAACGCCTTTTTCATCTAACGCCTTGGTCATCCCAGAACCTGCTAGCTTGCGAGCGGGTGAGGGACCCTACAATGCGCATCCACCGCCGCGGACGCAAACAGGGCCACCACACTTGTGACTTAAGTGTTATCCCATTGGTAAAGCCGCTGTTGCAAAATGCAGGATACGATTTAGTTGTAAGCGTCTCGGCCGCTTGCAGGAGGTAGTGTTGGTCGAAGATCCGAAGTGGGAACTGGCGATTCTTGCCACCGTCCAGGGATTCTGCGAGAAGTTGCTGCAGGCGCCAGTAGGCGGTGAAATCCCTGTTCCCGCTCAGCTCGAAACCATCTCGCTGCAACAGTCTGAAGGCGACGTGCATGAGACCCTCGCCCTGATGCGCCGATGGCTGCGTCTGCTCGATCTCGCTATCACGCCCGCTCTGCTGCGCCAGGCCTTCACCACCGAAACCGATCCCGAGATTGCCGAAGCTCTTCTGCGCTATTTCACGCGCAACAAAGATGGCAGCGACACCAATCGCGACAAGACCGATCTGATCGCCACATTCCTTTATCGCCATCCGCGTGTACCCGGCCAGTGGGAGCGCCGTGGTTATGGGCTGGATGGCTCTCTGCCGCTGTCGCCTTTCGAAATCGCGCTGATAGAAATTCTGGCTGACTCCGACGTGCCCGAATTGCCGGAAGAACATCTGCAGGCGTTGCGCGTATTTGATTCGTTGCAGGAAGAAGCCCATCGCTTCAATGATCTGCACTCGTTACTTGAGTCTGGAATTATCACCCGGGTTCGCGAACTGAAGCAGTCGCTGGAGGCGTCTTTTTATCATCCCAGCGTTCTGGCCACCATCGCCTCCTACAACGCGCGCTTTGGCCGCAAGTTCGACGACCTTTTCCATCAGGCGACCGCTGAAATTCGTGCGCTTGCCGGTGAAGTGCAGGAGCGCGGCGGCAGCATCCTGGGCACGGTTGACGGCATGGACATTACGGTTGACCACGTCAACGCGCTGCAGGAACTCGAGTTGCTGAAACTCGATTACGCCAAGGCGCTCGATAAATTTCGCCGCGTTTCGAAATTGAAAATTACGCTCGAACGCGAGCCACCCATCCGCCATTTTTCTCAGCCGTTGCAGGTCTCCGCTATTTCGCAGGTCCCGTCACCCAAGCTGCGCCCCACCCGGCCGGTGGTCAATCTTGAGCAGATGCGTGCGGGGATCACCCCGCAGCAGATTGCAACCGAAGAGGCCAAGTTGCGGCAAGTGGAAGAATCTGTTCGCATATTTGTGCGGGTCGCTGATCCAAAAATGCGCCAGGTCATTCCCATGCGCTTTTTCAACCTGACGCTCACGCCGGCTGAAGTTGAAGCCTTCTCCTGTGAGAAACCGAGCGGCGATTCGGCCGCTGTTTCCCGTACGCTGATGCGTATCGTTGCCGTGCTCGGGCGCATCAGCACCGAGACGGAAGAAATCAAGCGTAGTGCCAACTCTCATTCCTTATGGAAACTGCACGCCGACTCTCTTACTGTCCTGCTTCAGATTTCCCGGTCGGTCACCGAAAGCGCTTCCCATGTTGCCTGCGACTCCGAATCGATCGCCATTTCCCTGCAGAAATTGCGCGAGCGTTGCCTGACCGCGCAGAATGTCCTTGAGCAGGCCGAGCGCGATTCGCAACTCGTTTCCTAGCTCTTCGGCCACACATCTTGTGAGACTCTGGAGGCATCCAAGTGCAGCTATGCGGCTTTCCATGTCATTGCTGCGACGATCGCTCGCTGTGCTGCTGCTGCTGCTCGTTTCAGTGAGCACCCATTGGGGCTACTCGGTGCTCACGCATGAGCAGATTGTGGACGTGCTCTGGACAGATGGCATCCAGCCGCTCCTGCTCAGGCGCTTTCCCAACTCCACCGAAGAAGACCTCCGCAAAGCTCACGGCTTTGCGTATGGCGGTTGCGTGCTTCAGGACATGGGCTACTATCCTTTCGGCAGCAAATATTTCAGCGATCTTGTCCACTACGTTCGCAGCGGCGATTTTGTCGAAGCACTCATTCGCGACTCGTCCGACTTGAACGAGTACGCCTTCGCCCTGGGCGCGCTTTCGCACTATGCCGCGGACGCCAGCGGCCATCCCACCATCAATCGCGTCACTGCGATTGAATTTCCCAAGCTGGCGAGGAAGTTCGGGCCGAACGTCACTTACGCCAACGATCCCAAGGCGCACATTCAGACTGAGTTCGGGTTCGATATGGTGCAGGTCGCGAAGAACCGTTACACCTCCGATCACTATCATGACTTCATAGGCTTTGAAGTTTCCAGGCCGCTGCTCGAACGCGCATTCCTCGAAACCTACGATCTGAAACTCGAAGATGTTTTTGGCGACGTCGATCTCGCTATCGGAAGCTATCGCCGAAGCGTCAGCCGGATTATTCCCGAGATGACCCGGGTCGCACTGCTCTCGCGTCGCGAGCAACTGGTGAAAGATACTCCCAACTTCAACAAGAAGCAGTTTTTGTTCTATCTCTCGCGCGCCCAATATGAAAAACAGTGGGGATCGGTCTATCGCAAGCCCGGCCTCGGATCGCGCATTCTCGCTTTCTTTCTAAAGATCATTCCCAAAGTCGGCCCCTTCAAAGCCGTGGATTTCAAAATTCCTACCCAACAAACTGAAGACATGTACATCAAGAGTGTGGATCTGACGGTGCAGGACTACACGGGACTGCTGCATCAAATCCACGAGCATTCGATCGAACTGAAGAATATTGATTTCGACACCGGACGCGACACTCGTGCCGGCGAGTACGTGCTGACCGACAAGACTTACGCACGGCTGGTGGAAGATCTCGCGAAAAAGAGAGCCAATCCGATTGCGCCCGAATTGCGCGCTGATATCCTGCAGTTCTACTCCAACCCAAACGCGCCTCTGGCGACGAAAAAGAAAAAGAAAGACTGGCAGAAGCTGCAGCAGAACCTCGCCAAGCTGCAGGAGCAAAAACCGGAAGCTACACCTCGCCCCTCTCCGCAATAAGGCGTACACTGAGCGTTTTGATGGTGCAAGGATGATGGTTGCGGGAGACAAGTTCTTTCGTGCGCGCATCACTCGCCGGGTACAATTCTCGCCCGAGCTGTGGATGATTCGCGTGCAGGCGTCGGGCGAATTCAAATTCGCGCCCGGACAATACGCGACTCTGGGAGTGCAAGGCGTGCACAAACTTCTGGAGCGGCCTTATTCCATCGTCTCCGCGCCGTTCGAAGATGAGCTGGAATTTTTCTTCGAACTGGTTCCGCAGGGCGAGGTCACGCCCGAACTCTACAAACTGCAGGTCGGCGACGAGATGTTGATGCGCAAGGTTCCCAAGGGTAGGTTTACGCTCGATACTTCGAAGGGCCGAACCAATCATCTTCTGATTTCGACTGTGACCGGCATTGCGCCATTCGTAAGTTACATTCGCATGCTGACGCGCGATTCGCGCGAGCAAAGATTCCGTGGCGAGCATCAGATCTATCTCCTGAATGGCGCCAGCCGTTCGTGGGAGTTCGGATATCTCGACGAACTCAACCGGCACGCCGCGCAAGCTCCGTGGCTAAAGTATGTTCCGACTGTCAGCCGTCCATGGGATGACCCGAACTGGAGCGGTGAAGTGGGGCGGGTTGACGATCTGGTCCGGAAGTACGCGGATATGTGGAGTCTGGACGGCACGAATGCCATTGCATATTTGTGCGGACATCCCGAGATGATCGAGCACGTGAAGGGAATTCTGAAGCGACGTGGGTTTCCGAAAGAAGTGATCAAAGAAGAAATCTACTGGGTGCCCAAAAAACAAGTGGCAGTGGCGACCTAGATGTTCTACTTTCTGCGCCGCTGATGGCGCATGGGCTGGTAAGGTCCCTCACCCGTTCGCAAGCGAGCAGGTTCGAGATGACAGCGAAATTTGATTTTCAGTCACTCTCCGCGGGCGCAAAGAATACCAGCACTTCCAGATCTTCGCTGATGTCGTAGAACCGGTGTTCGAGGTTGGTTGCGACAAAAATCAAGCTGCCCGATGAAACTTCGCGATCTTCGTCTCCGGCTTTAAATCGGGCCTTCCCTTTTATGACGTAGTACAGCTCGTCCTGAGAGTGCGGCTTTTGCGGATCGGCACCGCCGGCCGGGAGAACGTAAATTCCTGCACTCATCGGCGGAATGCGCAGGAACTCCAGGTAGCGTTTGCCGGATGCACTCTGGGTTTTCAGCAGACTGGATAAATCGTAGAAGCCCGTCTTCATCGGCGTCACTGGACCGCTCCCGCGAAGAAAATTTCGGCATACTGGCGGGCCAGGTCTTCTTCCTGAAGGGGGCCGCCAGGGCGATACCACTGATAGATCCAGTTGATCATTCCCAGCAAGGCGAACGCCCCCGCTCGAGGCGTCACCGAACTCTTTGAACTGCGAGCGCGCTGGACCTCCGTGATCATGGCTTCGACAAAATGCACGTATTCTTTCTTCCGGGCATTGATCTGTTTGCGCAACGAAGGACGGAGCGGATGGTTTTCATGAAGCATAACGGTGATCTCGCGATCGCGCCCGCTCAGCACCACGCCGATATGCCGCCTGATCAAAGTACGCAGGCGCTCTTCCGGATCGGCGATGCCGCGCACGGAATTGACGACGCGTTCCTGCGTGATGTCCATGGCATGGTTCATCAGATCAAACAGGATTTCGTCTTTGCTCTGGAAATGGTGGTAGAGCCCGCCCTTGCTCAGCTTGAGCGCTGCCGCCACGTCGTTCATTGAGGTCGCGTCATAACCCTGTTCCTGAAACAACCGTGCGGCGGTGCGCAGAATTTCCTGGCGCGAATCGAGGGTGGTTTCGCGAGTCACGGTGCCCATAGTAATGAGTCGGGTCAAGGGCTGTCATCTACTGTGCTTTTTACTGCGAAATCAGAGGGTCTGGTGTTTTTTTTGAGTAACTGTGAATTGACTTGACTTAGGGGTAAGCGGCTGGCTAGCATAGTAGCAACCGACCGGTCGGTCGGTTTTGCTTTATAGGCACCCCCAAGGAGAATAACTGTGGCCACCGTTTTCTACGAGCACGACGCTAATCCTTCCGCACTTAAAGGCAAGACAATCGGTATTTTCGGCTACGGCAGCCAGGGGCACGCGCAGGCGCAGAACCTGCGCGACAGCGGGTTCAACATAATCATCGGTTTGGACCCGAGCCGGGCGAGCGCGCAGCAAGCGAATGCGGACGGCTTCACCGTGCTCGCCCCGGCGGAAGCGGCCAAGCGTGCGGACTGGATCCAGATTCTGACTCCGGACGAGACACAAGCTGATTTCTACCAAGCCGCGATTCAACCGGCGTTGAAGGCAGGCAAGATTCTGGGCGTTTCGCATGGCTTCAGCATTCATTTCAAAACGATCGTTCCGCCGAAAGATGTGGACGTGGTGATGATTGCGCCCAAGAGCCCGGGCCATCTTCTGCGGCGGGTCTACACAGAAGGGCGCGGAGTGCCTTCCCTGCTGGCGATTCATCAGGACGCGAGCGGCCGCGCCCACGAGTATGCCCTTAGCTACGCGTACGGAATCGGCTCGACGCGGGCGGGCGTGTTGCAGACCACGTTCAAAGAAGAGACGGAAAGCGATCTGTTCGGCGAGCAGGCGGTGCTGTGCGGTGGCTTGACATCACTGATGAAGAAAGGTTTTGAGACGCTGGTAGAAGCGGGGTATGCGCCGGAGATTGCGTACTTCGAGTGCATCCACGAGATGAAACTAATCGTGGACCTGATTTACGAAGGCGGGCTGGGCCGCATGCGTTATTCGATTTCAAATACCGCCGAATACGGTGACCTGACGCGCGGTGAAAGAGTTGTTCCGGATGAGACACGCGCGACGATGAAGAAGATTCTGGCGGACATCCAGAGCGGGGCGTTCGCAAAAGAGTGGATTGAAGAGAACAAAGCGGGGGGAAAGAAATTCGCCGCCTTACGGGAGAAGGAAAGGCAACATCCGGTGGAAGCGGTGGGCGCGAAGCTGCGGGGAATGATGTCGTGGCTCCAGAAAGACGCGAAAAAGACGGCGAGCGCGCCGAAGCCGGAAGCCAAGGTGGTGAATGCTTAGAGGAGCGGAAATCACGCTGCAGTGCATGCGTGCGGAAGGCGTGGACCTGGTATTCGGGTACCCGGGCGGCGCAATCATGCCACTTTATGACGCGCTGGATGGGAGCGGAATCAAACACATTCTCACCCGCCATGAGCAGGGCGCGGTTTTTGCCGCGGAGGGAGTTGCGCGCGCCACGGGAAAAGTTGGCGTGGCAATGGCCACCAGCGGACCGGGCGCGACCAATCTTGTGACCGGCATTGCGGACGCGAAAATGGATTCGGTGCCGCTGGTATGCATCACCGGGCAGGTACGCAGCGCGCTGATCGGCACGGACGCGTTCCAGGAGACGGATGTTTTTGGGCTGACGCTTTCGCTCACCAAATGGAGCCGGCTGGTGAAGACGATTGAAGAGATTCCATCGGTGATTGCGGAAGGATTTCACTGGGCGCGCAGCGGGCGGCCGGGGCCGGTGGTAATCGATATCCCTACCGACATTCTGAAAGCGAAGATTGAGTTCAGTGGGCCGGTGAAGTTCGTCCCGCAGGCGAATCCGTCGAACGGTCACGGGCAACCGCTATTTGCGAATGAGTTGGTTTCGCTGCTCGAAAAAGCAAAAAAACCGGTGGCGCTGGTAGGAGCAGGCGCAAAGCTTTCGGGGGCAATTGCGGATTTGCGACGACTGCTCGACCACTTGCAGATTCCAACCTTTGCAACTGTTCACGGGCTGGGCGCTGTGCCGCCTTCGGCTTCTTACTATCTGGGCATGGTAGGTATGCACGGCACGATGGCGTCCAACATGGCGCTCGATGAAACCGACCTGCTGCTGGTGTTCGGTGCGCGGCTGGATGATCGCGTGACCGGTGATCCGTCACGCTTTTCGCCTAATGCAAAGATCGTGCATTTTGAAATCGACCCGGCTCAACTGGATCGGGTGCGGCAGTGCGAGTTGCCGATCGTGGGCGACCTGGCGGAAACAATTCCTGCGACACACGCGGTGCTGCGGGGAATCTCTTTACCCGACTGGTCAGAGTGGCGGGGGGTGGCCTGCGGCGAAGAACGGCTGGGACTAGAGCCGCGCGGGTTGGCGGTGCCGACAATTCGTTTTCTGGATGAGCTTTTCAGTCGGCTGCCGGAAAATCACGTGGTCATTGCAGATGTGGGCCAGCACCAGATGTGGGCGGCGCAGCGGTATCGGTCATGCTTGCCACGCGGGTTCATTACATCGGGCGGGCTGGGATCGATGGGCTTCGCGTTGCCCGCGGCCATTGGCGTACAGATGTCAAAGCCGGATGCGACGGTGCTGTGCGTCTCCGGCGACGGCGGCTTCCAGATGAATATTCAGGAGCTGGCGACGGTGCACCGGCTGGGACTGCCGATCAAGATGGTGATCATCGACAACAAGTTCCTCGGCATGGTCAGGCAGTGGCAGCAGCTGTTTTACCAGCGGAATTATGCCGAGACGGATTTGAGCGACAATCCGGATTTCGTTGCGATTTCAAAGGCGTACAAAATTCACGGGCAGCGCATCAGCGAAGATGCGATGCGGGAATTTCCGATCTCGCCGGAAACGAGCGATGAACTCGAGCGGTTTCTGCATTCGCCGCAGTCGGAGCTGCTGGTATTTGATACCGCACCCGAGGCGAATGTTTTTCCGATGGTTCCGGCGGGAGCGTCCCTTTCGGAGATGTTGCTGGAAGAGGATTGAGTTCAGGAACCACCGAGCTTTGCTCGACTGGACAGCCGAGGGCGGCTGTCGCTACGTAAGGGGATAAGGAGCACTGGAATGCACATCTTTCATATTCACTATCGCAACACCCAGGGGACGTTGATGAGAATCATCAATGCTGCGTCGCGGCGGGCGCTGGAGTTACCCTACGTGAAGGCCGAGGCCAATGCGAACGGGCACCAGGCAACGCTGTTGCTGGAAGTCACGCCCAAACAGATCGGGCAATTGCGGCGCGACTGGTATGCGATCGTGGATGTGACCGAGGTGCAGGTATCGATTGCTGAGTTTGAAACGGGCCTTGGAGTGCCACATCCGCCGATTTCGGCCGGCGACGAGTCCGTGCGGTCGGCGACTGCTTAGTGTCATCACTGCTTCCCGCGATGTTGTCATCAGAGTCCTTCTGGCATAATCAATCCCCATGGATCCCAAGCACCGCAGCCGGCTGATCACCGAAGGGCGCGATCGCGCCGGGGCCCGCGCAATGTTCAAGGCTGTCGGATTTACCGACAGCGATCTCAGCAAACCACTTATCGGCGTGGCCAATACCTGGATTGAAACCATGCCCTGCAACTTTCATCTGCGGCGATTGTCGGCCAAGGTGAAAGAAGGGATACGCGCGGCGGGCGCAACCCCTATGGAGTTCAACACCATTGCCATCAGTGACGGCGAGACGATGGGAACAGAGGGCATGCGCGCCTCGCTGGTGAGCCGTGAGCTGATCGCGGATTCAATCGAACTGGTGTGCCGCGGGCAGCTGTTTGACGCGGTGGTTTGCGTGGTGGGCTGTGACAAAACTATTCCCGCAGCGGCGATGGCGCTGGCACGGATGAATCTCCCGGGCATGGTGCTGTATGGAGGGACAATCGCTCCGGGAAGATTCAAGGGAAAAGACGTCACCATCCAGGATGTGTTTGAAGCGGTGGGCGCAAACGCGGCGGGAAAAATTTCAGATCAGGAACTGAAAGAACTGGAGGATGTAGCGTGCCCGGCGGCAGGCGCATGCGGCGGGCAGTATACCGCGAACACGATGTCCACAGTAATGGAGATGATCGGGCTTTCGCCAGTGGGGTTCAACAGCGTGCCAGCGATGGATCCAAGAAAAGATGAGGTCGCGTTCAACTGCGGAAGCTTGGTGATGGAGGCGCTGAAACGGGGTACCCGTCCGCGCGACATACTCACCAGCGATGCCTTCCAGAATGCGATTGCCGGAGTGGCGGCAACGGGCGGCTCAACCAATGCGGTTCTTCATCTGCTGGCGATTGCGCGGGAGGCGGAAGTGCCCTTGCACATAGATGATTTTCAGAAGGTGAGCGAGCGCACTCCGCTGCTGGCTGATCTCAAGCCTTCGGGCAGATTCGTGGCCGCAGATATGCATCTTGCGGGGGGCGTACGGTTGCTGCTGCGGCGATTGCTGCGCGGGAACCTGCTGCACTCCAAGGCACTGACGGTGACCGGTTTGAGCATTGCAGCGGAATCCGAGAGCGCGATCGAGACCCCCAATCAGGAAGTCATCGCGCCATTAGAGAGGCCGCTGAAGCAGACCGGGGGCCTAGTGATTCTGAAAGGCAATCTGGCACCGGAAGGTTGTGTGGCGAAGATCAGTGGGCATGAACGGCTGAGTCATCGCGGGCCCGCGCGGGTATTCGAGTCAGAAGAGGACGCGATGACGGCCGTGACCTCCAAACAGATTCGTGCAGGGGACGTGATGGTGATCCGCAATGAAGGCCCGAAGGGTGGTCCCGGAATGCGGGAGATGCTGGGGGTGACCGCCGCGCTGGTGGGCGAGGGCATGGGAGACTCCGTTGCATTGCTGACGGATGGACGATTCAGCGGCGCGACGCACGGGCTGATGATGGGACATGTTTCGCCTGAGGCCGCTCTGGGCGGCCCCATCGCAGCGGTACACGAAGGCGACATGATTCACATCGATGTGAATCTGCGGGTGCTGGAAGTGGATATCAGCGACGCAACTTTGAAGCAGCGCCTTGCTGCCTATAAGCCGCGCCCTGCGTTGTATCGCGCCGGAGTGTTCGCGAAATACGCGGCGCTGGTGTCGTCGGCGTCAGAAGGCGCGGTAACGAGGGCCTAGTCCACTGTTGCGGTTCAACCTTACCGGGGCTTCGGCTTCAAACTGATTTTGATCGAGCCAGGATGTGTGGCGGAACGCGTAAGCGCAATCAAAGCCGCAATCTATTAACGCAAAGCCGGACTTGTCCCGCGAGTGCTGATGGCTCGCCCAGCAGG
>Ga0310810_10002895_pt1 | contig 18581 bp, 25 predicted proteins | sample NCmetagenome_FD_207641 | JGI IMG/M metagenome (GOLD analysis project Ga0310810, IMG submission 207641) | Soil microbial communities from experimental microcosm in Duke University, North Carolina, United States - NC | ecosystem: Engineered > Artificial ecosystem > Soil microcosm > Unclassified ...
GAATCTCATCATCGGTCCGCTTTCAATGGCGGCTGGAGTTCTCGTGTTGCTTGCCATTCTGGCAGTGTTTCTTTGGCTCACCGGCAAATTCGAAGGCTTCGATCCCATCGATGAGATGCTGGGACGCGACAATGCCGCTCTGGGTATTCGCTATGCGTTCTTCACCGTAGCCGTCGTCTTCGCTCTGCTCGCGATTTTCGATCGTGCCCAGGGTGATGCCGGCGCCCTGGACTTTTCTCTGCACGCCTTGCTGGCAACTTTGCTCATTCATTTATCACGCTACCTGAACGATTGGTTCATCCTCTACGATTTCGACAACAACCGCGAGGTCGTCGGTGAAAAAACGTCGCCGTGGCGATCGTCGAAGGATCGACTTATCTGGCCAGCGCCTACGTCGTCGGCGGCACATTTTACGATTGGGAAGGCGGCTGGTGGCTCGCCATCGCCTGGTTTGTGATCGGTCAGCTCCTTTTGATTGCGTTGGGGTTGCTCTTTCGAGGCTTCGCTCGCAAGACCAGCGAAGCTCTCGATCGGCACAACACCGCGGTCGGCTTCTCTCTCGGCGGTTTTCTTCTCGCCGGCGGCATCGTGAGCGGGGCGGTGATCAGCGGTCCGTCGAAGGGTTGGCAGCACGATCTGGTGGCCGTCGGCATCTATCTTTCCTGCTGGCTGATCCTGATGGTGCTGGTTCATTTCATCACGGAGCTTTTCACGTTTCGTTCCTCCCGCCTCAGCACCGAGATTGCCGAGCAAGGCAATATCGCCGCGGCGCTCTTCAAAGTCGCCATTTTTCTCTCGACCACCCTCGCCTACGTTCATGGATAGAGCGCGATGAAAAAATCGGCCAAAGTCACCTTGATATTTTTGTCCTCCTTCGCGGCGGCGGTCATGAATAGCTGCAACAAAGATGACAACGGCGACTGGGTCGAAGCCAAGCGCTGTGTCGACAACAACAATGTCGTCGTCGTCGAAAATTTGTGTCAAACGTCGGGTCCTCACACGCATTACTACTCGCACTATTATGGCGGTCACGGTTATTATGTCGGAGAACGTGCCTACGGCGGCGGCCGCATGGCTCAAGCTGGCGTGAACTATGCCAGCCCGAGCCACATCGCCCGCGGCGGCTTCGGTTCCACCGGCCGCGCTTTCGTCAGCCACGGCAGTTAAGCGGGCATCGGGATGAAGCGAATCACCATCGCACCGCGGCCCGACTGGGAAAAGACGGTCGAAGAGATCGGCCTGATCTATCACCATACCGAGGGCCAGCCGTATTGGAACGAGTCCGCCTATTACTCTTTTCGCTCGGCGGAGATCGATCGCATGGAACTTGCGACCAACGAATTGCACGATATGTGCTTGAAAGCGGCGCAGCACATCATCGAACACAATCGTTTCGCCGAGCTAGGCATCCCGGTCCCGGCGATTTCCGTCATCAAGCAGGCTTGGGAAGATGAGCCGCCGGCGCTCTACGGCCGCTTCGATCTCGCTTTCGACGGCAAGGACTTAAAGCTTCTCGAGTACAACGCCGACATTCCGACTGCACTGCTCGAAGCCGCGGTTGCCCAGTGGTATTGGCTCCAGGATGTGTTTCCAAAACACGATCAGTTCAACTCGATTCATGAAAAACTGCTCGCCAAATGGCAAGAGCTAAAAAGCTACGTCGCTTCTGCGGTTCATTTCGTGTATCTCGAGCCGCCGGACGTGGAAAACAGCGAAGATCTGATGACGGTCAGTTATCTGATGGACGTCGCCGCGCAGGTGGGCATCGAAACTGTGCTGATGCGAATGGAAGACATCGGCTGGGACGAGCCGCAAAACAGCTTCGTCGATCTGGATGGCCGGCCGATGCGTAGCATCTTTAAACTCTACCCCTGGGAATGGCTGCTGCGTGATGACTTTACGGAAAATCTATTGACGCCCTATGCGAACACCCATCGAGCCCATCTGGAAAATGCTGCTCTCCAACAAAGGCATTCTGCCGATTCTTTGGGAGTTGTTCCCCGGCCATCCGAATCTGCTCGAAGCGCATTTTCACGAGCCAGACCGGTTGGTCGATTACGTCAAGAAACCGCTGCTGTCGCGCGAAGGCGCGAATCTCGCTATCCATCGCGCGGGCGCGATCGAAGAGACCGCCGGTCCTTACGGTGCCGAAGGCTTCGTTTTCCAAAAAACCGCGCGCATCCCGAATTTCGACGGGTTTTTTCCCGTGATCGGCAGTTGGCTGATCGATGGTATCGCGGCGGGGATCGGCATCCGAGAATCAAATACTCCGGTAACCAACAATCGAAGTTGCTTTGTACCCCATCTCTTTGAATGAATCTGCGACGCGCCGTAACCTGCGAGGCGGATGCTTGACAGTGTGGGTTCGCTGGGTTAGTGTTCCCACCAACTGGCTCTTATCCAGAGTGGTGGAGGGAAAGGCCCTTCGAAGCCACAGCAACCGGATCCGAAATACGGATCGCTGGTGCTAAATCCCGCTCCCGGCCGCCGGGAGCAAAGATAAGGCGAGGTCTCCAAAACCTCTTCTTATCCTGTGTAAGAAGAGTTTTTTTTTGGTTCAAAAACGATGAGCACGCGACTGACGACAGGGGAGATTGAACGCTACAGCCGACAGATCATGGTGCCGGACATCGGCGGCAAGGGGCAGATGCATCTGCGCGCGGCGCGCGCGCTGGTGATCGGCGCCGGCGGATTAGGTTCGCCGGCCGCGTTTTATCTGGCGGCCGCCGGAGTCGGCACCATCGGCATCGTCGATGCCGACAAGGTCGAGCTTTCGAACCTGCAGCGCCAGATCCTGCACGGGACCTCCGACATCGGCAAAGACAAAGTCGCATCCGCCAAGGCGACCCTCAACGCGCTGAACCCTGACGTCGAAGTGAAAATTTATGCGGCGCGCTTCGCCGAGGACAACGCCGGGGAAATCGCCTCGGAGTACAATTTTATCGTCGACGGCAGCGATAATTTCGACACCAAGTTTCTGGTGAATGATATCGCGATTCGGCTGAACATCGCTTTTTCGCACGCCGGCATCGTGCGCCTGCAAGGCCAGACCATGACGGTGTTGCCGCGCAAGACCGCTTGTTATCGCTGCCTATTCCAAGCGCCCCCGCCGCCGGAGGAGATTTTGAATTGCCAGCAGGCCGGAATCCTTGGCGCAGTCGCCGGGACGTTGGGCACTATTCAAGCGACTGAAGCGATCAAGTATCTGGCCGGCTTCGAAGAGGGACTCATTACCGATCGCCTGCTCACCTACGATGCCAAAGCGATGAAGTTTCACAGCATCGACGTAAGTCGCAATCCGCAATGCGTAGCATGCGGCACGGCTTCGTCGGTGAACGCGAATTTAGCTGGGACCGTTTGATCCCGTTGTATACGAAAGGACCTGTCATGAGTTTTGTTTTGGGGCTGGAGTGCCGCGAGTGCGGCCAGAAATACGAGAAAAAGCCTCTGCATGTGTGCGAGAATTGTTTTGGGCCGCTCGAGATTCATTACGATTATGCCGCGATTAAAAAATCCATGAGCCGGGAAAAGATCGGCGCGCGCGAACGCAACCTGTGGCGTTACCGCGAGCTTCTGCCGATCGACGACGAGCCGCGCGTCGGTTTATATTCGGGCTTCACGCCGCTGGTGCGCGCTCACCGTCTCGGCGCGGCGCTCGGCGTCAAGGAGTTGTACGTCAAGGACGACTCGGTCAATCACCCGAGCTTTTCGTACAAAGACCGCGTCGTCTCGGTGGCGATCTCCAAAGCGATCGAGTTCGGCTTCGACACGGTTTCCTGCGCGTCCACCGGTAACTTAGCCAACTCCGTCGCTGCTCACGCGGCCAAGGCCGGACTCAATTGCTACGTCTTCATTCCTGACGGCCTCGAGCAGGGAAAGATCATCGGTTCAGCGATCTATGGGCCGAAGACCGTCGCGATCAAAGGCAACTACGATGACGTCAATCGCCTTTGCACCGAGATCGGCGACAAATACGGCTGGGCTTTCGTCAACGTGAATCTCCGTCCTTACTATTCCGAGGGCGCCAAAACCCACGGCTTTGAGGTCGCCGAACAACTCGGCTGGAAACTGCCGCAGCACATCGTGGTCGCTTCCGCCGGAGGAACGATCCTGCCGAAGCTCGCCAAGGGATTTAAAGAACTGGTGCAAGTCGGCCTGGTCGAAGATACCGGCTGCAAAATATACTCGGCTCAAGCAGCGGGCTGCGCCCCGATCATTCAAGCGCTGCACAAGGGAACCGATCTCGTCAGTCCGGTGAAGCCGAACACGATTGCGAGCTCGATCGCCATCGGCAATCCCGCGGACGGCTATTATGTCATCCAAGCCGTGCGCGAGTCCGGCGGCTGGGGCGAGAGCGTCACGGACGCGGAGATTCTCGAAGGCATCAAGCTGCTCGCCCGCACCGAAGGGATTTTCACCGAGCCGGCCGGCGGCACCGAAGTCGCGGTGGCGAAAAAATTGATCGAGAGCGGGCGCATACCGCGCGACGAATCGATCGTCATCAGCATCACCGGCAACGGTTATAAAACTTTGGAGACCGTCGCGCCAAGCGTCGAGCGGCCTTACACGATCGATGCGGCGTTGAAGAATTTCGACGAGCTGTTTGAGCGCCTGGAGCCGGCGGCGAAGATGCCCCTGGCCGGATGAGATGGCGATAAGAAACTGCGCCGTTGCCGCCTTGCAAGGCTCGGAGTGACGGATTATTCTAAAACTCGGTTGTCAATTTTTAAGGAGGAATTTATGCCGGTTCGAGTTCGCGTCCCGACCCCACTGAGAAAATTCACCAACGGCGCCGACGAAGTCAATGCCCAGGGCAGCGACATCAAGGCGCTGGTCGAGGACCTGGAAAAAAGCTATCCGGGTATCAAGGAAAGAATTTGCGACGACACCGGCAAGGTGCGGCGTTTCGTCAACGTCTACGTGAACGGCGACGATATCCGCTTTCTGCAAAATCTCGAGACCTCGCTCAAAGAAGGCGATAATATTTCCATCGTGCCGGCGATCGCCGGCGGCATTTAAACGCTTCCCACGACATCCTTATGTCACCGACGCCTTCACCGAAACTGCATCTCGTCCGATCTCCGCTGAAGGAGCCGAAGAAGGTGGAGTCGGTGCTGGATTTGATCGGTGACACTCCCCTGCTCGAAATCCGCAAGATTTCCGAGGGACTTCCCGCCAGCGTAAAAATCTATGCAAAATTGGAAGGCTTCAATCCCGGCGGCTCGGTCAAAGACCGGCCGGCTTGGCGCATGGTGCAGGAGGGATTGAAAACCGGCAAGCTCCGGCCAGGCAAAACCATTCTTGATTCCACCTCCGGCAACACCGGCATCGCGCTCGCGCTGGTCGGAAGCGTGCTCCGATATCCGGTGGAGTTAGTAGTGCCCGCAAACGTGAGCGCCGAGCGCAAACAGATCATCGCCGCCTACGGCGCGAAGGCCATTTACAGCGATCCGCTCGAAGGGTCGGACGGCGCTATTCGCCTGTGCCGAAAAATCCTCGAAGAAAATCCCGACAAATATTTCAAGCCGGATCAATATTTCAATCCGATGAACCCGCAGGCCCACTATGAAAACACCGGGCCGGAGATCTATCGTCAGACCAACGGAACGATCACCCACTTCGTCGCCGGTATCGGCACCGGCGGCACGATCATGGGCACTGGGCGCTACTTGAAAGAAATGAATCCGCGCATTCAAGTTATCGCCGTCGAGCCGGATGACGCGCTCCACGGCCTCGAAGGCCTCAAGCACATGGAGAGTTCCATCGTGCCGGGCATCTATCACGAGGAAGAGCTCGACGCGAAAACTCCGGTATCGACCGAAGACGCCTACTCGATGGTTTATCGCCTGAGCCAAGAGGAAGGCGTGCTGGTCGGCCAGTCTTCCGGCGCGGCCATGTACGCTTCGATGAAAATCGCGCGCAAGCTCCGCTCGGGCACCATCGTGACGATTTTCCCAGACTTCGGCGACAAGTATCTCACCACCAACCTTTGGGTCGGCTGGCGTGATCGCATGGCGGTTGGCAACTTAGCATTTTCGATTTGAATGTCATGGCGCCCAAAGCAAAACAAGAACCGGTACGCGAGCGAGTCTATCTGACCTTTCCCAGGGAGCAGATCAAAGAGCCGGTCCTAAGCATGCTGTCGAAGCGCTTCGATGTGGTGTTCAACATTCGCGGCTCGACGGTCACTTCGGAGATGGGTCTGGTGGCGCTGGAAATCGACGGCAAGGAAACCGAAGTCGCCAAGGCGATCGCCTGGCTCAAGTCCAAAGGCATCACCGTGGAACCGATCGAAAAGAACGTGATCGAATAGCGACGAAAACTACTGCGCGGTGGCGGAAATCGACAGAACCAGCACTCCGCCTTCCTGAGGCGGCCCGCCGAGAATAAAATTTCCCTTGTTTGAAATCCTGACGGTGGTGTCGAGAAGCGGCTTCTGGCCCTCGGTCAGCCGAACCTTGAGACCGATCCGATTATCCTGAAACTCCTGCGGCGCCACCATCAGCGAACGTCCGCCGGGAATCTCGAAAACCTTGTTGCCCTGCCAGGGCACGTCCTGGCTCTCGTCCTTCAACAAACGATAGGAACGATATTTCAACACGCGCAGCTGTTTCTCCAGCGGCTTCAGGCGGGAATCGAACTCGTCGTTTTTATTGCTCGCCAAAATGGCGCCGATGCGGACTTGAACGTTTTGCGGTTGTTTTTGCGCGATGCCGGCGGCGCTCGCGCCCAGAAGCGACAGCAGGCTAAAAAGCAGGACCCGAAGGAGCGGTTTCTTCAGCAGCATCATTTTCACCTTCTTGATCTTGGTAAAGCCAGATGACGGTGGTCTTGGTGTCGTATTCGCGGAGCAACGCGACGTTGCGTCCGTAGGCATCGATGGACTCGACCGTGGCGAAGGAGTTGCGGCCCGAGCTGCGCCAAAAAGGCAGATACGATTCGAGCGAAACTGCAGCGAGCAGCAAGGCAATCACAGCCGGCACCGCCCAGGCGGCGCGCGACGCCGGGAATGTGTCACGCAGCCGTTCGAGGGCCTCGTGGTACCACGGCTGCTTTTCGTTGATGCGCAGTTGCACGGCACGCCAGAACGGCTGAAACTTGATCTGTTGCGCGTCGGCGAGAAGCACGCCCTGCAAGGTTTGCTGGATTTTTTCCAAGCGCCGCCGCGCCTCGCCGCACTCCGCACACTCGGCCACGTGAGCGCGCAATGACTCGGCTTCGGCGCCATTCAGCTCGCCATCTAGCCAGCGCTCGATCGCCTCGACTCTGTGTTCACAACCGTTCATAAAAATGCGCTCAATTTATCTTGCAGTTTTTTTCTCGCGTAGTGAAGCCGGCTCATCACCGTGCCTTCGGAGCAGCCCAGGATTTCACCGATGTCCTTGTACGAAAGCCCTTCGATAGTCCTGAGCACGATGACGGCTTTGTGTTCCGGTGTCAAATCATTGATCGCGCGATTGAGTTTTTCGCGCAGCTCCTTGTCGTGCAGATCGGCGAATGGGTCGCGCGCCACTTCGTTCTGCGATTCCAACACGCCGTCCATCGTCTCGCGAAAATCCAGCGGATTTCTTTTCTGGCGCCGCTGGGCGTCGATGGAAAGATTCACGGCAATCCGGTAGAGCCAAGTGTAAAATGACGAACCGCCCTGAAACCCGCTGATCTTGCGATACGCCCGGAAAAACGTCTCCTGAGCAACCTCAAGCGCGTCTTCGCGGTTGCGCAAGAGTCCGAGGATGACCATGTAAACCTTCTGATGGTAGCGTGAAACAAGCTCCTGAAAGGCGCTCATTTCCCCGGCCTGGCACTGCTTGACCAGCTCCAAGTCAGTCGGCTCCACGTTGATCCTGCCTCTTAGACGCGCTTGCGAAAAAGATATTCAGCATGGCGAACAAGTTAATAGCACAAAACCTTGACGTTTTCGCGAATTGCTCTAGAATCGTCTTGATTTTCTTACCTTTTCGGCCTCATTCTTCAATTTGGGAGAGCCTCTCATGTTGATCCAATGTCCAAAATGTCAGACGACCTATAAAGTTTCCGACGAGGTGATGAAAGGAACGACACCGGCTTTCCGCTGTTCACGCTGCAAACACACCTTCGAGCTGGAAGCCGCCGATATGCCGCGGGAAACGGAGCAGGAAACGGAATCGGTGCCGACCCGGCAATCCCGTGATGAAACCGAGCTGCCTTTGCCGTTCGCGACAAAAGCGGAAGCGGAGGAGATTGCCAGCGAGCCCACGCGGGTTGAAGAGCTCGCGGAACAGAGCGAGCCTGCCGCTGAAGCTTCCGAGACCCAGGAAGACCTGTGGGCGATGAGCGACATGAAGCATGAGGACGAACAGCCGTTTGTTATGCCGCCAGAGGAGACTGGCGAAAAAGATTCCACATCGGAGGATTTCTCTATTGACAACGACCCGGTGTTTCGCAGAATCGACGCGGACAATGAAAACCCGCAGAACGTGCTGGCGATATCACCTTATCTGGAGCAGCGTGCCTCGGTGCTGCCCTACGTGAGCCTGCTCGTTTTGCTGGTCGTCGGCTTCGGGTTGTTTACGATCGTCAGCCGCGCGAGTCCGCAAACTCCGGAAAGCATTCTCAAAAAACTCCCCGTGCTCGGCCCGCTGGTGCTCAAGAACAATCATCTTAAGGACGGCATCCTGATCAAATCGCTCAACACGGGCTATCAAAGCATTCAAGGCAACCGCGAGGTGTTTCTGATCAGTGGCGTCGCGCTCAATCAAAACCCCGTAGTCGTGCGCGAGATTCAGTTGACCGGCAAGGTTTACAATCGCGACGGCAAGGAGATTGAGCACCAGACCATCTGGGTCGGCAATACCCTGTCGCCCAAGATTCTGCGCGGCATGACCGCGGAGGACATTCCGCAGTTGCAGGAACTGAAACCGCTCAAGAGTTTCGAGATTCCTCCCGGCGATTCGATCCCGTTTACTATCGTGTTTCTGCGCTCGGCGAAAAGCGCCAGTGAATTCAGCTGTGAGGTTATCAACGCGCAGGGCGAAGCATGAACCGCACAGCGCGAATCGTGGATAGAGAAATTTAGCGCTTGGTGGAATCGTTTTTCGGCGTGATGTCGATCTCGTCGGGCTCGTTCAGGCCTTTGCGAAATTTCTTGATGGTCCGGCCGAGCCCCTCGCCCAGATCGGGGAGGCGGCGGTTGAACACCACCATCACGATCACCAGGATAATCAGCAACTCGCCCAATCCCAGACCGAACATAGAACCTCCCGCGCTCGTGCCGGGCTGATTTTCAATACTTGCTCCCGCTCGGCGAGTCGATAATATACCACCATGGCGGCGATGAACACATCCCTGGGACGCTTTCTTGCGCTGTCCCTGGTGCTTCACGCCCTCGCGCTCTTGATCCTCTATTTCCCTTTGCGTCCAGCACTGGCGCCACCGCCGGAGAACATTCCCGTTTCGCTGTTGCCGATGCCCGAAAAAATTCCACCTGCTCCCACCCCACCCGCTGCGCCGCGCGCCGCGCGTACTCGACTCTCGCATGCCCCAGGAATTCTCGCCAAAAAAGACTCGCCAAATCTCTTTGAGAAGCCCGGCAAATCGACAACTGGCTCCGCCGCGCGGGAGGAAAAACGCGAAGCACCCCCACCAGCGCCGGCGCGAACTGCGCCTCCTGAACAAAACGCGATTGCCGAGCGTCCCCTGCCATCGTTAAAGGAGCTGCTGCCGAGCGCGAATTGGTCGTCGTCAAGTGATCGCAACAGCACACCGGTCAACTTGAATACTCGCGATCCGGTTTACGTAAGTTATTTCACGCGAATCAAACAGCTGATTGATATGCAGTGGGAGTATCCCGAACTCGCCAAGAGCTACGGCCTCCAAGGAAGGTTGACGGTTCAATTCACCATTACTGGTAACGGCCGACTCGAGCAACTCCGCTTGATCCGTTCCTCCGGTTCGCAGTTGCTCGACGAGGAAGCTCTGCGGGCGATCAAGGCCGCAGCGCCGTTCCCGCCGATACCATCCTGGATCCAGCCGAATCCGCTGCCGATCGAATTGTCGATGGTCTACGAATACAACCGATTTAATTATCAGTTCGGTCCTTGAGCTGACGAGCCTTCGCAGAAATTTTCACTGCCCTTCGCTCGATCCCGGCTCCCAGCGCAGTACTGGCTTGCGCGCGGCGCGCGCCTCATCGAGGCGACGCACCGGCGTCGAGTACGGCGCGTTCTTAACCAGCTCGGGATAGTCCTTGGCTTCCTGCGCGATGGCCAGCATGGCGTCGATGAATTCGTCAAGGGTCTCGCGCGTTTCGGTTTCGGTGGGCTCGATCATCAGCGCGCCAGAAACAACCAGCGGAAAATAGATCGTCGGCGGATGGTGGCCGTAGTCGAGCAACCGCTTGGCGATATCGAGAGTACTGACGCCGGATCTCTGCTGCAGGCGATCGGTGAAAATGCATTCGTGCATGCACGGCTCGTTGAAAGCGATCTGATAGCTCTTCTCTAATTTTTTGCGAAGGTAATTGGCGTTGAGCAGCGCCATCCGGCTCACCTCTTCCAAGCCGTTGCCGCCGAGGGAAAGAATATACGCGTAGGCGCGCACGAGAATGCCGAAATTGCCAAAGAACGAACGCACCCGCCCCACCGACTGAGGCGCGCTTTCGTCGAACTCGAAGCGCTCGTCGCGTTTCACGATTCGCGGCACCGGCAGATAATCCGCCAGCACGTGCTTCACCGCTACCGGCCCGGCGCCCGGGCCGCCGCCGCCGTGCGGAGTGGAAAAAGTCTTATGCAGATTCATGTGCAGCACATCAATGCCCATGTGCCCAGGCTTGGCGATACCCATCAACGCGTTCAGGTTGGCGCCGTCGAGATAAACCATCCCACCACTCGCATGCACCGCTTCGGTGATCGCCTCGATGTTGGTTTCAAATAATCCGAGCGTGTTGGGGTTGGTGATCATCAATGCCGCGACACTCTCATCCATCGCCTTGGCGACCGTGGCGGCATCGATCACACCACGCTCGTTGGAGGAAATCTGCACCACGTCGTAGCCGCATAAGGTCGAGCTCGCCGGATTGGTGCCATGAGCCGTGTCGGGGACGATGATTTTCTTGCGCGGATCGCCCCGCGCCCTGAGACAGGCGCGGATCAACATCAAACCGGTCAACTCTCCCTGGGCGCCGGCCGAGGGCTGCAGGCTCACATGATCCATGCCGCTGATCTCCGCCAACGCGCGCTCCAGCTCGTAGAGCAATGCCAGCGCACCTTGCAAAAGATCGGGCGGCGCCAGCGGATGGACCTGCGCAAAGCCGGGATAGCGCGCCACGGTCTCGTTCAGCTTGGGATTGTATTTCATCGTGCAGGAACCGAGCGGATAAAATTGACTTTCGATCGCGAAGTTTCGCTGCGACAGGCGGGTGAAGTGGCGCAGCACTTCCAGCTCGCCCAGCTCGGGAAAGCCATCGATGTCGCCGCGCAGTAGATTAGCCGGAATGGCATCTTCGACCCGACCCGCTTCGGCCGGCCACAGCACGGCGCTGCGCCCGGCGGAGCCGCTTTCGAACAACAGTTTGGCCGCAGGGGCGCGCGGCCGTGGATCATTCGGCGAAGGCGTCGACAAGGCGCTCGATCTCCTCGGGCTCGTTCATCTCGGTCACGCACAACAGCAAACAGTCCTTCAGCTCGGGATAAAAATTTTCCAGCGCAATACCGGGAATGATTTTTTTCGCCGCCAATTTCGTAAAGGTATCGCGCGCACGCGGCGTCCGCACAACGAACTCGTTGAACCACGGCCCGGAAAAAACCGCCTCAAGACCGGCCCGCTCGCGAAGTTTCCTGAACGCTTCATGAGCGCGCAGGACATTGATCTCGGCCATGCGCCGCAAGCCGGTTTTACCGAGCAACGACATGAAGACGGTCGCGGCCAGCACGCACAACGTCTGGCTGGTGCAGATATTCGAGGTCGCTTTCTCGCGCCGGATATGCTGCTCGCGCGTCGCCAGTGTCAAAACAAACCCGCGCCGTCCTTCGGCGTCGACGGTCTCACCGACCAGACGGCCGGGCAAACTCCGGACAAATTTCTTTCGCGAGCCGAAAAAACCGAAAGCGGGCCCGCCGAGACTCATCGGCAGGCCGAGGCTCTGGCCTTCGCCGATAGCGATATCGACGTTACATTCTCCCGGCGGTTTGAGCGCACCGAGCGCGAGCGCCTCCGTGGTGACTGATATCAATTGCGCTCCGCCCTTCGCGCAGGCATTTTGAATCGAAGTCAAATCCTCGATGACCCCGAAAAAATTCGGATAGCCGACCAGCGCGCACATGGACCGATCGTTGAGGCGCTGAGTCAGGGCCTCGATGTCGGTGGCACCGCTGCCGTCGAAGGGAATTTCTTCGAGCTCTACGTCGGTGAGATTTTTGAGATAGGACGCGATCACCGCCCGATAATGGGGATGGAGCGCGCGCGATATCAGGACCCGGCGCCGGCTTGTGGGTTGAATTCGCCGCGCCATCAGCACGGCTTCCGCCGCTGCGGATGCGCCGTCGTAGACGCCGGCATTGGCGACTTCCATGCCGGTGAGCTGGCAGATCATCGTCTGGAACTCGAATTGCGCCTGCAGAGTTCCCTGACTCACTTCCGGCTGGTACGGCGTATAAGAAGTAGCAAACTCGGAACGGGAAATAATCGCGTCGACGGCGCTGGGACTGAAGTGATGATAGATGCCGCCACCGAGAAACAGACTCCAATCGCCCGAAGCGGCGTTACGCGCGGCCTGGGCCGCGAGCCGCTTGCGCACGGCCAGCTCGGTCAGACCTTCGGGAAGATCAATACGTGCCCGCTCGCGCAGCGCGGCGGGAATGTGACGGTAAAGCGATTCGACCGCATCGACACCGATCGTGCGCAGCATGTGGTCCCGGTCGGCGGGCGTGTGCGGCGTGTAGCGCATGGAAAGAATTATTTTTCCTCGTCTTCTTCCTCTTCGGTATCTTCTTCCTCGTCATCTTCGTCCTCGTCGTCGTTCTCTTCCTTCTGCTGGGCAACGTATTCGGCGTATTCCTCGGCATCCATCAGATCTTTGAGATCGTCGAGGTCGGACAGCTCGACCCGAATCATCCAGCCATCGCCGTAGGGATCGTCGTTAATGGTCTCCGGATTGTCCGGCAGCACGTCGTTGATTTCGAGAACGGCGCCGCTCACCGGCGCATAAACGTCTGAGACCGCTTTGACCGATTCGACGGCGCCGAACGGATCGTCTTTGACGACTTTCTCGCCGACTTCGGGCAGCTCCACGTAAACGATATCGCCGAGCTCCTCTTGCGCGTATTCGGTAATACCGATGGTCGCGGACTGGCCTTCGACCAACACCCATTCATGTTCTTTGGAATATTTGAGTCCTTCAGGAATTTCCATCACTAACCTCCTTCAAGCGTTATCGCAGTGCGATCAACGGCTGTAAAACGGTATCGAAACGATTTTGGCGGCCGCCGCCCGGCCGCGAATTTCCACGTCGATGAGATTGCCGATCGTCGCTTCCGCAGCTTCTACGTAGCCGAGCGCGATCGATTTGCCAAGGGACGGCGATTTGGTGCCGCTGGTTACCCGGCCAATGGAGCGCCCGCTCTTCGACAGAGCGTAACCGCTGCGCGCGATACCTGGCGCGGTCAGTTCCATTCCGATCAGCTTGCGCTCGGCGCCCTTTTCTTTTTGTCGTAGCAGAACGTCGCGGCCGATAAATTCTGGCTTGGATAATTTCACCACCCAGCCAAGGCCCGCTTCCAACGGTGTCGTCGTATCATCCAATTCATGACCGTACAGCGGATAGGCCTTTTCCAAGCGCAAAGTATCGCGCGCACCCAAGCCAACGGGGCACAATCCGTCGGGCGCGCCCGCTTCGAGAATCGCGTTCCACAGAGTCACGGCTTTGTCGGCGTTGCAGTAAAGCTCGAATCCGTCCTCGCCGGTGTAGCCGGTGCGCGCCACCAGGCAGCGTACCGCGGCCACGTCGGCGTACGCAAAATGAAATGTTTTGATGCTACTCAAATCGAGGGTAGTGAGCAGAGCGACAATTGGTTGCGCGCGCGGTCCCTGCACAGCCAGCTGCGCATATTTGGCGCTCACGTTTTCGACTTCCACCGTGCCGCTCGCGCGGCTCTCGATCCAGCGGAAATCCTTCTCCGTGTTGGCCGCGTTGACGCAAACAAAAAACACGTCTCCCGCAAGACGATAGACGATCACGTCATCGACGATGCCGCCGTCGTCGTTGAGCAGCAGATTGTACTGCGCCTGAAACGGTTTCATGCGTCCGGCGTCGTTGGCGCCGAGGCGCTGGCAGAGGTCGAGGGCGCCGGCGCCGCGGATTTCGATCTCGCCCATATGGCTCACGTCGAAGAGTCCGGCGCAACTGCGCACGGCGAGATGTTCCTGGATGACGCCCTGATATTGAACCGGCATCTCCCAGCCGGCGAAATCCACCATTTTCGCGCCGGCGCGTCGATGCGAGGCATGGAGCGGGGTTTTGTTCATGGTCGCGGCCTCGGCGGATATGCCTTTCGCGATCAGTCGATCAACGCTCGCGCTGTAAGGATTCTTTCGCGGCTTTGAGAGTGTTGTGAAGCAGCATGCAAATGGTCATGGGGCCGACGCCCCCGGGCACCGGCGTGATCGCCGAAGCGCGTTCCTTCGCGCTGTCGAATTCGACGTCGCCCGCGAGCTTGCCGCTCGGCAGGCGATTGACGCCGACGTCGATGACCACCGCTCCGGGCTTGACCCAGTCGCCGCGGACCAGGCCGGCCTTGCCAATCGCAACCACTAAAATATCGGCCCGCGCAACTTCATCGCGCAAGCTGGCGGTGCGTGAATGACAGATCGTCACCGTCGCGTGTTTTTCGAGCAACATCTGCGCCACCGGCTTGCCGACGATGGTGCTGCGACCGACGACCACCGCGTTTTTTCCTTTCGGATCGCAATTCACCGACGCCAGCAGCTTCATAATGCCCAGCGGCGTGCACGGCCGAAAACCGTCAGCGCCGAGGAGCAGCATTCCCTGGCTCACCGGATGAAAACCATCGATGTCCTTGCGCGGCGAGATCGCTTCGAGAATTTTTTCCGGGTGAATATGCGGCGGCAGCGGCAACTGAACGAGGATGCCGTGTATGTCTTTGTCCTTGTTGAGTTGTTGCACGAGAGCGAGCAGCTCTTTTTCCGAAATTGTCGCCGGCAACAAATGCTCGAAGGATCTGATGCCGACTTCGCGGCAGGCTTTTTCTTTGTTGCGTACGTAAATGTGCGAGGCCGGATCGTCGCCGATCAAAACCACCGCCAGACCCGGCTTCAATCCCCAGCGCCGCTCGAGACCATCGACCTCTTCTTTGATCTGCCTTTGCACTTCCTTGGCGACGGCTTTACCATCAATAATCGAGCCCATGGTCTGCTCCGTGACGAGACCGAAAAAATCTACACCGGATGAAAATGTTTTGTAAACAGCGGATATGAATAAACTGCATGACACGGCGAAAATTAAACGTCAACACCTTTGGAGCGGGAATTTACCGCGGGAAAATTACCGCTTGAATCGGCCAAAGTCAGCCATAAGTTGCGCTTCCCGAAAGCGCTGTTACATACTCCGGTTGACAACTCCGATTCGATAAATTAAGGCGGAAGAAAGCGCGCTCTGCGCGTCGAATCCGATCCGAGAAAATGTGAGTTGCCATGAGTGAACCGCGCACAGTCGAAGAAGTGAAAAACGATATCCGCGAGCGGGTCGGCCGCCGCGCTCCTTTTCTTCACGCCGACAAAGCCGAAGCCGAAGAAGCGCTGGCGCAAATGCCGAGCTTCGAAGGCGAGGTCTGGGCCGCGGCCTGGAACCAGTTGGGCGCGCGCTGGGAAGACAAAGCCCTCGACGCCGAGAAGGCCGGGGACACGGCCCGCGCGAAACAGGCGTTTCTCAAATCCTACGGCTATTACGGCATCGCCCGCCATCCGTTCCCGAGCACGCCGGGAAAGCATCACGGCTACAAAAAGACCCGCGAGATGTTTTTGGCCGCGTCCAAATATTTCGACATTCCGGTGGAGCGGGTGGCGATTCCGCTGGGAGATCAAACCATCGTCGGACATCTACGCCTGCCGAAAAAGCTGCCCGCGCCGATGGTCCTTCACTGGGGCGGCATCGATAACTGGAAAGAAGAGCGTCATTCCTTCGGCGAGGCGTTCGTCAAAGAAGGCTGGGGCTGTTTCATCATCGACAGCCCGGGCACCGGCGAGTGTCCGATGCTCGCTGGGCCCGACGCGCATCAGGTTCATCTCGCCGTGCTCGACTACGTGCTCAAACGGCCAGAAGTAAACACCGCGAAAGTCGCCGTCGTCGGTGCCAGCTTCGGCGGTTACTGGTCGACCAAACTCGCGCACTTGGCGCCCCAGAAGCTTCGCGCCGCAGTCAATTGGGGCGGCGGCATTCATTATTTCTTCCAGCCGCAGTGGCAGGAGCGTTCGCGCCACGCCGACTCCTACCTCTTCGATCTCATCGAGGCGCGCGCCCATCTATTCGGCAAGAAAACCTTCGATGAGCTCTGCCAAGTCATGCCAGCGTTGTCGCTGCTCGACCAGGGATGGCTCGACAAACCGTGCGCGCCGATGCTGATCGTCAACGGCAAAGAAGACAAACAGGTGCCGTTGGAAGATTTCTATTTACTCTTGGAGCACGGCAATCCCAAGGCGATCCGCCTTTTCTCGGGCGGGCACATGGGCGCGATCGCGCATATTTTTGACACCGTGCTCGCTTGGCTACACAAACAACTGGATTGAGGTCGTGAGCCTCTACCAACTGCAGAAACTGATTTATCACGTCAACCGCGACCCGGCCGCGCGCGAGCGCTACCGGAGCGATCCAAAGGCGTTCGTTCAAGGCTACGATCTATCCGAGCAGGAAGCCGCGGCAGTGCTCGTTGTCGACGTGCGCAGCCTTTATAGCTTCGGTGTCCACTCGCTGTTGCTCCGCCCGTTCACTTTGCTCAATAAGGTTTCCAACGAGGATTACGGCCGCGCGCTCAAAGGATTGGAGTGAGCCATGTCCATCGTTTTCGCCTGCGCCGCCAGCCACGCGCCGGGAATGACCGCCTGGACCGAAGCCGCACCCAAAGAGCAAGCGGAAAATTTTCTGGGCGGCTATCGAAAGCTCGGCGCTGCGCTCGCCGCAGCCAAGCCTGATGTCATTGTCGCGCTCACAGTCGAGCACTGGGCGAATTTCTTTTTGAACGCCATGCCGGCCTTCTGTATCGGCCGGGCGGAATACTACGACGGACCGATCGAAGAGTGGCTGCGCGTCCCGAAAGCGCGCGTGCCCGGCGACCCGATCCTCGCCGCGCACTTGATCGATGCCTGCCTCGACGGCGGTTTCGATCCGACCTTTTCCGACGAGCTGCTGCTCGATCATGCGACTTTCTTGCCGCTGCATTTTTTGAATCCCGCTCTCGCGCTGCCGATCGTGCCGGTGATCATCAACACGCTGACCCCGCCGATGCCGACGGCGAAACGCTGCTTTGCGTTGGGCGAGTTCCTGGGCCAAGCTTTGCGACAGACTCCGAAGCGGATCGCGCTGATCGCCACCGGCGGCTTATCGCATTGGCCGGGCGAAGCAAAACACGGCAAGATCAACATTCCGTTCGACAGGAAATTTCTCGACGACTTGCTCCGCGGCGATCACGCCCGACTGAGCGCTTACACTCATGAGGAGATCAATCGCGAAGCCGGCTCCGGAGGCCATGAAATCAGAACCTGGATCGCGCTTGCCGGCGCGGTGCAAAACTGGAAAGCCGAACTCATCGCTTACGAGCCGGTGGTGCCTTGGGCCACGGGCTGCGGTCTGCTAGCGTTCACGCCATCCTAGCCAAGGTCTAACGGACGCATGATCGACTTAGCGATCCGCGTCAAACTGCTTGGCCAATTCCCCGAGTCGAAACATTTCTTCCACCAGGGGCTCGAAGCGCGGATCGTCGGGGTCGATCCGACCGAGCTGGCATGCCAGCTCGCGCATGCGCTGCTGCAAAGCATCACGCATTTCCTCCGTGGCTTTATCTCGCAGCATAATCCCGCCCTCCTGTAGCTGGATTAGCGCTCGAAGATTTGAGCTGAGTGTTACAGAGCCGCCGCTATTGTGCGCGGGTCCCTCGACTCAGGTCCATCCGCTTCTTTTGCAGCGCGTAGCGCAGAAGACCTAGAGTCGAAAGCTCGTTGCGGATGTCTATGGCGCGGGGATCGTTGTCGACGAGCGTGGAGTACTCGCGGGTGAGTTTGACAATCAACTCATTGATCTCAGGAACCGAGGAAGGCGACATCATGGTACCCTCCCATCCACGTTGCTCCGAAACCAATATTAGGAACGCGGCTTCCTTTTAGGCCCAAGCCCGGGCGTTTGTCAATCGGAATTGGCAAGACAAAAACGGTCGTCGACCGCCCGCTACATCCGCTTTTTCTCGGCATGATCGGCATGCACGCGGCGCGCTGCACCAAGCTGCTGCTCGATGAATGCGATCTTCTGATTGGCTCGGCGTGCGCTTCGACGATCGCGATGCCCTTTCAGTTCCCTCCTCGTCGGGAACAACTTTTCAACC
>Ga0310810_10002896_pt1 | contig 18581 bp, 16 predicted proteins | sample NCmetagenome_FD_207641 | JGI IMG/M metagenome (GOLD analysis project Ga0310810, IMG submission 207641) | Soil microbial communities from experimental microcosm in Duke University, North Carolina, United States - NC | ecosystem: Engineered > Artificial ecosystem > Soil microcosm > Unclassified ...
AAAGCTGGCCGGCCGACAGCCATCGTTACCGTGAAAGCCGGGATGGCTCGGAAGAATTCGAGGGTTTCACCGGCCGAAGCCCGATTCTGCGCAAGGTGCTCCTGCAGATCCGGCAGGTGGCGCTCACCGATTCCACCGTCTTGCTGCTGGGCGAGACCGGCAGCGGCAAGGAACTGCTGGCGACACAGATTCATCTGCTGGGAGCCCGTCGCGGCCGGGCGATGGTGAAAGTGAACTGCTCGGCGATTCCAGAGACCCTGATCGAGAGCGAGCTGTTCGGCCGCGAAAAGGGCGCCTTCACCGGGGCGTTGTCCAAGCAAATCGGCCTGTTCGAGCTGGCCGATCGCTCCACGATCTTCCTGGACGAAATCGGCGATCTCGCGCCGGACCTCCAGGTCAAACTGCTCCGGGTCCTGGAAGAGAAGGAAATCTCGCGACTCGGGAGTCCACGGCCGATCCGCGTCGACACGCGCATCATTGCCGCCACGCATCGGAATCTGGAGCAGCGCGTCGCCGACGGGCTGTTTCGAGAGGACCTGTACTATCGCCTCAACGTGTTTCCGATTCAGGTGCCGCCGCTCAGAAAACGCATCGACGACATCCCGCTGCTGATCTGGCGATTCGTGGACGAGTTCTCGAAAGCGTTCGGCAAGAAGGTCGACACGATTGGCGCCGAGAACATGCTCGCGCTGCAGCAATACGCCTGGCCCGGCAACGTTCGCGAGCTTCGCAACATCGTCGAACGCGCCATGATCACCAGCCCCGGCGGGCACCTGACGATTGCCGTGCCGCAGCGCTCCACGCCGACCGGCCGCTACAGCCTCAAACTCGTCGACGTCGAGCGCGCGCACATCCTGAATGTGCTCGAGAGCAGCAAATGGCGCATCCGGGGCACCGGCGGCGCCGCCGAGCAGCTCGGGCTGAAGCCGACCACTCTCGAAACACGCATGGCCAAACTTGGCTTGAGCCGGCCGCGCGTGATGGAGGGACCGAATGGGTCCGCCAGTCGTGGCGAACGGGCGCTCGCCGATCTGCCCGACGCGCCGGCGACCACTCTCGTCTAAGCGAGCGCTGGCGAGCCTGGCCTTCTTCCAGGCCGCCTCATGGCATCAGGAAATCGGCGGCGTCGGAGTGGACCGAGTCGACAGGTGTCGATAGTCGGCCACCATGACCGTCACATCATCGGGCGCGCCGGAGCTGCGCGCGAGATCGATCAGCCGTTCGCAGTCCTCGCCCGGCTGGCGTTTGAGCGCCAGCGTATCGGCGATGCGGTCGTCGTCGATGAGATCGGTGAGGCCGTTGGTGCAGAGCAGCAGCCGGTCGCCGCCTGACAGCGTGACCTGTTCGATCTCGACGCCGGCGGCGGCGGCGTCGTCGCCGACGGCTTTCAACACGATGTGGCCGAAGTCGGATTTCAGCTGCTTGATGTATTGAAATTGCTCGACGTCAGCTGGGTAGGCGACCACGTGATCTTTGGTGAGCTGCACCAGTTCGCCGTTGCGCAGGAGGTAGGCGCGTGAATGACCGACGTGCGCGAAGGTCAGGTGATCTTCCGAGATGTAGAGAGCGGTGAGGCTCGTGGCCATGTCTGTGAGATGCAAGTCGGCCTGGCGTGCGTGCATGATCGCGTCGTTGGCGCGGCGATAGAAGAACTCGCCCTGCTGGACGATTTCGGCGAGGGTTTCTTCGTCGGCCCTCACATTCCACCGTCCGTATTTGATCGCCAGTCTGGCCAGCGTGCTCAAGGCGACGCGGCTCGCGCGCGCGCCGTCTTCCGCTTCACCGAGGCCATCGGCGACCAGCATCGCGTAGGCATACTCTTCGAAACGCGGCGGCAGGTCTCCTGCGGCGAGGCTGGTGACGAGCGTCTCCTGCAGACGGCCGAAGCGGAGGGCGAGATAGTGATCCGTGTTGTGCGTGTGCAGCCGTCCGCACAGCGAGACGGCGGCGACTTCAACGGCCAGGTCGGAGGAGAGGGGACGAAAATCGGCGACGTCGACCGGCTGAGAAACAATCGCTCGCCAGCGTGTCTTTGCTTCATCAGCCATGAGGTCTCTCAGCAGGTATTGCGCACGGCCGCGTGATGGGCCCTGAACGTTTCTGATGGCGATTCGCCGAACATCTTCTTGTAGGTCAGGGCAAACCGGCCAAGCTCGTAGAATCCAAACTCGCACGCGACACTCGTCACCGTCTTGTGCGAGCTCTCGGCGTTGCACAGCGCGCGCCTGGCCCCACACAACCGCTCGCGGAGATCGAACTTCTTCGGGCTGAGGCCGTGCTCGGCGTGGAAGGCATTGCGAAGGGTGCGCTCGCTGACGCCGGCCGCCCTGGCCAGCTCGCTGATCCGGACCCCTTCGGCGGCGTGCCGGCTGAGAAACTCAGAGGCGCGACTGACAAGCTGGCTGCGTTCCCGTCCTGACGAGGTGGAGGTCAGGGCGGGGAAGGCGTCCGTCAGTCGCATTGACTCGACGGACACCTCAGAGCTGGGGGAGGGCGAGAGATCCATCAGTTGATCCTCGGTTGGGCGTCGGCGGCGGCCTGTCCGACCGCCGACGGCTAGCAGGCTGTTGTCGTAACACCGGCAATCGCAAGTGGTGTTCCACTCCGGCGTGCACTTTCCTTCAGAGATCCGCGCGTGCCGCCGAGGGGCGCTCTCAAAAGATGGCGATTGGTCACGGCCGGTTGTGACGTGGTCGAGCCACACTCACCACCTGAAGGCGATGCCGGCGTTGACGCGCCAGAACGCGAGACCCGAAAGAATCGCCTGGCTGACCTGACCCTCGGCGGTGGAAGCAGTCGGGTTGTTGTCGACTGACGTTTTGTAATACCGCAGGTCGCCCCGGAAGCCGAGATGTCCGCTGTATCCCATCGCGCCGCCGCCGATGTTCCCGCCAAACCGCGTCTCGTTCCCATCCACGGTGCCAAGCGCACTGATCGGGCCTGGTGTGGCGGCCGTTGGATTGACCGTAAAGAACGTGGCCAGCATCTGGACCGCTCCGACGCCGCCGGAAAAATACGGCAGGAACTGGTTGTGGTCGCCAATCGGCACCGCCGCGATGCCGTTGGCCATGTAGGTGTAAATGTGCGGATTGTCTTCGAGGAGGATGCTGTTGATTTCAAACGAGGGCGAAAAATCTGCCAGCACTTCCGCGCCGACAACTCCTCGCCACAAGTACCCAACTTGTCCCCCGAAGTTGAGGCTGGTCTGGTTGTCGACAGTGTCGAACTCCGCACCGCGGCCGCTGCCGAAGTTGGAGCCGACGAAGGCCGACGCGATCCAGTGATCCTCACTGGGATCGTAGGTGGAAACAGTTGCGGGGTTGACCGGGACTGGCGGTGCGCTCGGCGCTTGCGCGCGCGCGGTGCCCGACAGCCCGACGACAACGACGACGGCGAGCGTGAAATCTGCAATTCGCATAGCGTCAGTCTCCCTTCCCTCACATGAGGGTCATCGGCGGCGTCAGGAGCCGTGCAAGAACCTGACCTCGCCGACAAGGAGCTGTCGCGTCACGCGATGGCGGTGGGGCGGACGCGCCGACGAATCGGACACGCTGTCAGAGGACGAACCTCGGACTGTCAAAGATGCCAGCGACCGCGCTGATCAAAATCCTGGGCGGAAGTTGATCGAGAACGTCCACGCTCGGGAAGGGCCGGCGAGGCGGCGCACGGCATCGAGCTCGAAGATCATGCCCGCCGCGTTGAGGCGCGCCCCGGCGCCGGCGCTGTGCAGGAGGTTGCCTCGAGTGGCCGAGAGCAGACCAGGAGTCCAGAAGCGTCCGACGTCGGAAAAGACCAGCCCTTCGATGGGCAGCGCGTCCGAACGCCGTCCGTGTCCCAGAATCGCGTCGAGCGGAAACCGTATTTCGCCATTGACCACCAGCATTCTGGTCGCGCTCAGGTTGCCGGTCGAAGCCGGGGCACCGGTGTCGCCGTATCCACGCACCAGATCTCGCAGCGTCCAGACCAGCGGGAGCAGGCGGAGATCGGTGGCGTCCCGCCCGTACCGTCCCAGATGCATGCCACGAATGGCGAGCGTGAACGGACGCCGTGGCATCCAGTACTGGCGATAATCCGCGGTTACGGTGGTGAAGGTGAGCCCGCCGAGCGCTGGTGAGATCCCGAAGCGGTAGCGGCGGCCGATGACGGGGCTGGTCGGACCGAAGAGCGCGGTGTCGTAGACCAAGGCGGCGCCTGTCTCGCCAAGTGTTTCGTCACGGGCCGCCGGACTCGTGGACGTGACGGTTCGCGCGAGGCGGCCGGTCAGCGCCGCATATTCGCTGGTCGTCTTCAGGGTGGTGAACGTGATCGACTGCAGACTGCCGGAGAACTCGAGTCGCTGAGCAGTGTTCAGCGGATAGATGGCCGCAGCGCCAACCTGGCGATGGAGTTGCCGAAATAGTTGCGACTCGCGAACCAGCATGCCGTCGGCGCCGAGAACACCGGGCGCATTGGTCGCGCCGGTCAGCCACGGGATCCGGCTCGCCGATAGCCCCCAGTTCCATCGCGACCGCATGTTCAGATACGTCGTCTGCACGGCGAAATCATCCGAGCGCTTGCCGACCTGAAACGACGACCGCAGTTCGTGATTGCCCAGCATGTCTCCGAACGAGACCCCGGCGCCGGCACGCAGAAAACTGCCGCCGCCCCCGCCACCGGCACTGACGTAGGGTTGCACGATGCGATCGAGTTTCAGTCCGGCGCGATAAGGCCGGCTCGTGAACTGCCCCGCATCCGGCAACCCGACAGCGGACGACGACGCGGCGTTCAGGGCGCTTCGATCGGCGGGCTCCCGCACCGACGGCGCGACGTTGCCGATCGTGCTGGTCAGCGGCCATGCGTCGGTCAGACGCCCTCCGTCGGCATCGTCAGCGTCCATCAGCCTGATCTGATACCCGCCGTGGCGGTAGACACTGAATGCGAGCGTGTCTCCGCGCGCGGCAACGGCCAGGGCCGGACTCAACGCCGTGACACCGCTGACGCCGGTGGAGACGTTCGTGATCTTCACCATCGACCCATCCGTCAGATCGATGCGATAGACGTTGCTCGTTCCGTCCGGATCGGCCACCACGTAGAGCGCACGCCCGTCGGGAGACCAGTGCGGATCGATGTTCTTGGCGTGTGGGACGCCTGGCAGCGCAGCGACCTTGCCCGACTGCACGTCGATCGACGCGAGCGTGAGGCGGCCGAACGTCAGCGTATCGATGGACGATGAAAACCGGTCGCTGGCGAACGCGATGGTCCGCCCGTCTGGCGACCACGCCGGTTGCAGATCGGCAAAGGGGTCCGAGGTCAACGAACGAATCGACCCGCTTTCGAGGTCGACGACGTCGAGATCGCTGAAGCCGCCGTGCAGTGCGGAAAACGCGATCTGGCGACCATCGGGCGACCAGGTCGGGCTGAAAATCTGGTCGGCGTTGCGAATCGGCAGCTGGCGTTCGAGATCGCCGGTCGTCATGTTCAGAATTGCGACTACCGGCGCGCCGCCCGACAGCGCCGCGATGGCGAGGCGATCGCCGGTTCGGTTCCAGGCGCCGGCCGATTCGATGAACTGCAGGCTCTCGAAACGCGGATCGCGCGTTCTGATGATCTTGCGGCGAATCGCGCCGCTCCGCGCGTCCGCCACCACCAGATCGATCGAATAGCGATCGCGATCGGAAAAGAACGCGATGGTGTTGCCATCCGGACTCAAAGCCGGCCCAACGCTGAAGCGCGAACGAGGTTCGGCGTTGGCCATCGGCTCGCCGCTCGACGTGGCCACGACCTCTTCCTCGTTCGATCCCTGGACGGATTCGCGAATGAAGTCGTGCCACTGTTCCGACAGCGCCTGACGATCGAGGCCGGTGACCGCCGTCAGCCGTCCGATCGCGCCGCCACGCACGCGGCTCTTCAGCGCTTTCGCGACCACATCGTCGCCAAACTCGCTGGCGAGATATGTGAAGAGCGCCTGCCCGTAGCGGTACGGAAACCAGGCCGGATCGTCGAGCTGGTCGAGGCGCGGCAGGCGGTGCTGCTCGACGCCGTCGCGCAGCCACATCGCCGTGTTGGGATCGATCGATCCGACCGACAGATATTCCGCCATCCCTTCGACGAACCACAGCGGCAGCGTGGAGAGCGGCTGACCGCCTCGCCGCAAGAGGTCGCGCTGAAACGCGTGAACCAGCTCGTGGCCAAGCACGTGGTCGGTTTCGCCAAGGCTCCACGCGAACGGCAGCACCACGCGTCCTTTGTCGTGCTCGGTGATGCCGCCAACGCCGTCATCCAGAAAGCCGGGGACGACGTTGGTCTGGGTGAACTGGGCGTGGCTCGCGTAGAGGACAATCGGTTGCCGCTCGCTCAGCGTGTGATCGAGCGCCTGCGACAACCTCGAGTACCAGCGCTCCGCCAGCCGGCCGGCCTGGCGCGCCGCGTCAGCTTCAGCCGGGTAGTAATAGATGTCGAAATGCGCCGTCTCCAGGATCCGGAAATCGAACGAGTGATAGTGGACCTTGTTACGGCCGAAGGACTGTGCGTGAAGCGGCGCCAGTGACACAACGGTCATGAGCGCTGCGGCCATGAATGCTCTCGCCACCAGCGTTTCTCCAATTCGATGAGCTGTCGTGCGGCGCACTTCGTCACCATGGCCGGACCGACACCTCGGGCGGGTGCGGACGGCGTGGATCGAAGCGAAAAGAAAACTGACGGCGGAGGATCGTCACGATAGCACTTAAGCTGGCGCTCCGCAAACAGACCCGCCAGCGACGCGCGCAGCTCAGTCTCGATTGCCAGCCTGCGGCGATCGATTGACTGCATGTTGTCGGTCACCAGGCACCGAGGCGAGGTTTTGGCGGATTGCGTCGAGGAATGTCGCTTGCTCCTAGATGCGTGGCATGTCGAACTTCAGACAACGTGGGCGATGCCTCTGGCCCATCGCCGTGCTCCTCGGGACGCTCGGCGCCGGCCCCGCAGCCGCTGAAATCGAGACGCCGCTGCGCATGCACGTGAATCCGCAGATGGCGCGCGCGCCGGCCGACCTCTACATCTACGTCAGCGTGGCCCGTCGCGAGCAGAACCGCATGTTGAGGGTCACCGCGGAATCGCAGGACTTCTATCGCAGCAGCGAAGCGCAGCTCGATGGTGAATACAGCCCGCGTGTGACGGTGTTCAGGTTCCGCGAGTTGCCGTCCGGCGAATATCGCATCAAGGCGGAATTGATTGTCATGGCCGGACGCACCGCCAACGTCGAAACGCGCGCCGTTCAGGTGTTCTGATGCGGGCAGAGCGGCCGCGTCCACCGAGACGCGCCCGCGACGGAGGCGCCGTGGTACGTCCTCAGAGCAGGCTCACCCGACTGTGTGTGACCGCCGTGTTCGCGGTCACGCTGACCAGTGCGCACGTGACCGCCACGGCGCGAATCGCTGACAGCACGCCGGTGCCGGTCCGCCTTCTCGGCGTGATCAACTCCGAGACCTCACGACCCGGTCAGCCGCTCGAGTTCACGGTCGCCGACGACGTCTACGTGGACGGCGAGCTCGTGATCAAGAAGGGCACGCCGGCCCTCGGCGTCGTTGTCGTCTCCAAACGCGCCCGCTGGGGACCCCTCCAGCGCCACCCGAAGTTGACCTTCAGATTCACGAATACGACCGCCAGCAACGGTCAGACGATAGCGCTGCGTGCCACACGGCAGCGGAACGGCGGCGACGGCGTCGTTCCGGATCGCTCGACCCAGGAGCGTCAGATGTTATGGGCGGGCGGAACTGATCTGTTTGAGGCGTATGTCGACGGGGATTACGAACTGTAGGCGGGTGCCGGCGCGAGCGGCCCCGCGACCGCCGCCGGAGCGGCGAGTCGCGGAGGCCTCTCGTCCCGAGCCCTCAGGCTCCGGCGCGGCCGGAGCCCGCACGCACGAACGCTCCTCCAGAGGTTCGGGCGAGAAAGCCGGAATCGACCAGCGCGCCCAGCAGGTTTTCGCAATCGGTGGGGCGCAGCTGCCACATCCGCTCGGCCTGCGGGAGCGTCAGGCTTAGTCCGGGCATTTCGAGATATTCGTTGCGAATGCGACGGGCGAGACGCTCGAAAGAATCGACGGCCGGGCGGTCCGAACGCGCAGCGATCGATGCCGATGCACTGCGTCCAAGGTCCGACGGAAGCCGGACACTGCGAGTCACGGTCGGGGAAGAAAAGCTCATGTCGGTGCTCTTCATAACCTCACCGTACCGGCAAGTGCCAAGCGCCGCTATGCAAAATCGGCAGATGGAAGGCGTGGCGCGTGCGAGTTGTCCAATGGCTGAACACAGGTACGTGATGTGCAGTAGTGGACGAGGGATCCCATTGCCCGAATACTGCTCACGTCGTGCCGTGGTCGATGAGACACCGATATGACAGGCGGGCCTCGTATCGTCATCGCAGACGCTCAGCAACTGATGGCTGAAGCGCTCGAGAAGCTGCTCGACGTCGAATTTGCCGTCGTCGGACACGCCTCGGACGGCCATGCCTTGCTCGAGATGGTGCAGGAGCGTCGCCCGGACGTCGCGGTCATCGACGTCGCGTTGCCGCTCTTGAACGGTCTCGACGCCGGCAGTCAGGCGAAGCGGATCGATCGCAGTCTGAAAGTGGTGATCGTCACCGGCAACGAAGATCCGGATCTTGCGGCGCAGGCCATCCGTGCCTGCGCCTCGGGCTTCCTGCTCAAGCGTTGCGCCGGTTCCGAGTTGATACGGGCGATTCGTGAAGTGCTTCAGCACCGGACCTACGTGACGCCGCTCATCACAGAAGGCATGGTCAACTCGCTGATCCGGTCATCGGGCGGCGACGGATTGATGAACGAACTGACCAGCCGGCAGCGCCAGGTGCTCCAGCTCCTCGCCGAGGGCAAGTCGATGAAGCAGGCCGGCAGCGTACTGGGCATCACCGCCAGGACCGTGGCTTTTCACAAATACCGAATGATGCAACAGCTCCACGTCACCACGAGCGCCGAGCTGATACGCGTGGCGTTCAAGCGACAGCTCGCCTGAACGACCGGCACGTTCACGGCTTCTCACACCCCGTGCTGAACGATGAGACCCAGACCGTCCGCCGCTTCGGCGGGGCGAACGGAGTGCTGCCAATCGGCCCTGGCAATTGCCAGGCGATGGCAGCCTTGATCGCATTGTCTGGCTGCGCCGCGATAATCGTCGTCGGAACCAGGCCGCCGACGATGGCCATCTGCGGGTCACGGGAACGCCGGAGGCCTCGATCGGTCAGACGATAGAGGAGACTGTGATGTTCGTCGTAGAACGTGATTTGGGAAGGCGTCGAATGACTGGCGGTGCAAGCCCCCAGCGTCAGCCGTTGGTCAGCAAGCGGCTGCGCCGGCGCCGGCGTGTTGCCCGCCTCCGGCGTCGCCGCCTGACGCGGCTGCGCGTGGAGTGGTGACGCCGGCAAGACCAGCATCGCCAGTAAGACGGCACGGCATCGGAGCCGGCGCCATGTCGTCGCGGGGAGGCAGCCGATAAGGAGCCGGACAATGTCGTGCCGCATATCTACGCCTGATCGGAGCAACTGACGTGCCCGGCCTGTTGGCGTTTCACCGCCGTGACGCGCCCTCGTCGCTCTCGAGAAGTTGTGACGGATGACCGGATGCTGCGTTGCCATATGGATGCCTCCCGATCAGCCCGCGCGCCGCGTGCTCAGCGCGAACTGAATGTGATGGAAGTGTGCGTACCGGCCATTTCGAGCCAGCAGTTCTTCGTGCGTCCCTGACTCGACGATGGTTCCGTGGTCCAGAAAGAAGATCACATCCGCTTTCCGGACGGTCGCCAGACGATGCGCGATCGTGATCGACGTCCGGCCGGTCAGGAGCGTGGCCAGGCCGTCGAAGATCAGCTCTTCCGATTCGGGGTCGAGCGACGACGATGGCTCATCGAGCAGGAGGATCGGGGTATCGCGGATGAGCGCGCGGGCAATGGCAATCCGCTGGCGCTGACCGCCCGACAGCGTCTCGCCGCGTTCGCCGAGAACCGTCTCGTAGCCCTGTGGCATGTGTGAGATGAACTCGTCGGCGTGCGCCAGCTTGCTGGCCCGCAGGATGTCGTGCTCGCTGGCCCCGGGCCGCCCGTAGGCGATGTTCTCGGCGATCGTCGCGCGAAAGAGCACCGGATCCTGCAAGACGAAGCTGACCTGCTCACGCAGCGACTGCAGCGTGTAGCTCCGTACGTCGTTGCCATCCACTTCGACGGTCCCGCCGAGCACGTCATAGAGCCTGGGAATCAACGCCAGCAGGGTGGACTTCCCGCTGCCGGTCGGGCCGACGAGTGCGGCGCGCTGCTCAGGGTCGACGAACAGGCTCGCGTTATTCAGGACCGGCTCGCCAGCGCTGTAGCCGAACATCACTCGATCGAAGGCGATTCGACCCTCGAAGCGGTGCGCACTGCGCGCCCCCGGCCGATCGGCGACCTGGCGTTCGGTGGAGAGCAGTTCGCCGATGCGTTCAAACGAGACCGAGGCTTTGGAAAACGCGTCGGCGGTCTTCGACAGGTCCTTGATCGGCTTGTACATCTTGCCCAGATACACCACGAAGACGACCAGCGCTCCGGGCGTGATGTGACCGGCGAGCGCGAAACGGGCGCCGAAGAACAGCACCAGACAGGTGCCGGTGGCAATGATGACGTCGACGAGCGGCGCCAGCGTCGCCTTGACACTGCGCGCCCGCAGCGAGGCATCGACGCTGGCCATGCTCTGGCGATCGAGGCGGCGTTCTTCGAAATCCTCCCGCGCGAACGCTTTGACGACACGGGCCGACGAGATGGTTTCCTGCACCACCGAGGCGAGCTCACTCTGTCGCCGCTTGACTTCCCGCGTCGCGTCCTTGATCCGGTGCATGAACCGGAACACCACGACGAACAGCACCGGCGCAATCGAGAGCCCGATCAGGGCAAACCGCCAATCGAGGTAGAACATGACCACTGACATGCCGACCAGGGTCAGGATGTCGAGGACGATACCGAGGACGGCGCCGGTAATGAAGTCCTCGACGGTATCGATATCGGCAGTCAGCCGCACGACCATGTCGCCGGTCTGGCGGTGTTCGTAGAAGGACAACGACAGCCGTTGCACGTGATGGTAGAGGGCGTGCCGCAAGTCGAATCCCACCCGCTTGCCGATCGTCGTCGACAGATACCGTTCGGTGTACGAGCTCACCGCGCCCACCAGCGCAACGGCGATGACGGTGGCGGTCGCCAGGTTCAACAGCCCCAGCCGGCCGTTGGCATCGAGCAGCGACTCCAGCCAGGCTGGAGGTCGCTTCGCACCGATGACGTAGTCGAGGACGACTTTGAGCGGCCACGGCTCCAGCAGATCGGCGCCGCTTTCGACGAGCATCGCCAGAAAGGCCAGTGTCAGCAACCCCCAGTAGGGGCGCAGCAGTTGTCGAATCCTGCTGATCGTCATCGCCGTTCGCCGGAGGAATCGGCGGCGGACTGCGCCGCGGTCAGCCACAGACGTTTGACGCGCCGTACGAAGCGGCGCGGTTTTTCGCTGTAGGTCCGAACGCCGAGGACCTGCGCCTGTTGACGGAGCGCGCGCTGATACCGGGCGACGACTCGGAGACAGTGCGCCCGGTCGCGGGGCGCCAGAGCGCTGTCGTCGAGGAGGACTTCGCGCAGCAGGACGAGGTTGTGGTACTCGCCCAGCATGCCGTCGAGTGCCTCCAAGCGGCGCTGAATCGGAATCAGGTGATTGCCGCAGTGGGCTTCGAGCAGGCGGACGTGGAACCAGTGATCCTTCACGTAACGCCGCCACGAGTGAAAGTGACGCGGCGTCGGATGCATCCAGGCCACCGTCATCGCGTGCCGGGCGCGCCGGACGCTCTCCTTGAGGCCTGGCGCGATGGCCCGGAAGCCTTCGGCATTGAGCTTCCACAGCTTGACCTGATTGCGCTGGGCCTTGAGGGCGCGGGTGGCCTTCTGGAGCACGTGGCGGGCGTCGGCGTCGGCGTCGATGCGCTTTTCCCGCTTGACGAGATCGGCACGAAGAGCGGCCACCGCTTTACTCGGCAGCGCGCGCCGGTACCGTCGGGCCAGCACGTTGAGCGTGTCGATGACGCCCTGCCCATCGGCGACCGGCGCGAGCATGCGGCTGACGCGCCGCAGGCTCGGGTCCACTCCGGTGCGATAGTTCTTGTCGAGCACCGGATGCACGAGGCGGATCACCGCGCGGATCTTCTTGACCCGTCGTCGTGCATCGTGAATGGCCTCGTCGCTCTCCGGGTCGCCAATCGACCGGAGCTCCGACGTGGCGAGATCCAACTGTCTCAAGACGATCCGTCGGACCTCATTCGAGATGGCGGGCCCAGGCTTCAGACGGAACCCCACGACGACCCTCCTCGGCGGCGGTAGTTCTCTAGTGAGCGAACCTCCCCACTTTCAGCAGCCGTGCGGCGGCAAACGCCAGCAGCGCTCCGGATGCGGAAAGAATCACCCCGACTTTGATGGCGGCGAGCACGGGTCCGGTTGCCAGCAGTCCGGTGGCGAAAAACAGCGCGAGCGAGAAGCCGCTTGACGTGGCAAAGGTGATGACCAGCAGCTCCCGCACGCCGACGTGGCGCGGCAAGTGCAGGCCCACGGCGAGCCCGGCGCCAATCGCCAGCAGCATGCCGAGCGGCCGGCCGACCAACGCCGCCGTGAGCATCGCCCACGTGCCGGTGTCGTAGCCGCGAATCGGCACGCCGGCGTTCACCAGCGCAAACAGGAACACAATCGGCTGCACCAGCAGGTGCCAATCGCGCTCGGCGTGGTGCACGCGGTCATCGTCTTTGGCTTCTGCGAAGACATCGACGCTGCGGGGCTCGTGTGGCATGAACGGCACCAGCGGCAACAGCGCGAAGGCCGGATGCAGGCCCTCCCAATCGAACGCGATCCACAAGGCGGTGCCGCAGAAGACCAGGTAGGGCCAGAAGGCGCGCACCCTGAACGCCCGCATCACCGCCGCCAGTACGAGCGCGCCGATGACCAGGACGACGCCGCCGGCCCGAGTCTGGAGGACGAGCGATTGCGGCGCGACCACGGCCATTCCCACGAGGTCAGTGACGATCGCCAGCAGCACCGCAAACGGCAGCGCCGGATGGTGCGGCATGATTGTCTTCAGCACGTAGAACGTCGCGGCGGCGTCGATCGCGCAGGCGATCGGCCACGCCGTCGAGGGTCCCGGCTCGTGCCGCAGGTAGAGGTAAGCCAGAAACACCAACACGGCGCCGACAATGCCGCCGGCCGCACCGACCACCGGCATGCCCCATCGGCGCCACGAGTGCAAGGCGCCGCCCGGCATGGTGGCCTCGTAGACTTCCTGGGCCAGCAGCGCAAAGAAGAGCGCCATGCCGATTTCGTTGACGTAGAACGCGACGCGATGCGCAAACAGGAAGTAGCTTTCGGCAGCGGTGTTGGCCCAGATCAAGGCGATCAGCGCGCCAATCGGGATCAGCAGGAACCGTTCGATGGTGATGCGAGCGAACCGGCCAATCGAGCGGTGATGGCGACGCTGCGCGACGTGCGGATGGACGGTCGACCGGTGCTGGTTCATGACTCACCTCGTCTGGCTTGCCGACTGGCGATGAATCACGCCTGAATCGACGGTTCGACCGGCCCGCGATCTGGCTTCGAAGAAGAGATCGTCGCCGGCAATTTCCACGAGCGAGAACGCCTGATCCTGATCGAAGTAGGCCGCCGTCAGCGCGCTCGGATGCACGTCGCCGCGCCGCAGCTCGCCGCTCGAGCCGTTGACGAAATAGGTGATGCCCTTCTGCGGTTTGAGCCGCTCGTAGATGTGGTCGTGTCCCGCGTACACGACGTTCACGCCGTACTTGACCAGCAGCGGCTCGAGCGTCACCCGCAACTCCACGTCCGATCCGTGCCGCCCCCCGTCCGAATAGAGCGGATGATGGAAATAGCAAATCTTCCAGCTATCCGTGGCGCCTCGCAGTACTTCGTCGAGCCACGCCAGCTGCTTCGGATCGAGAGCGTTGCTGTCGAGCGCGAAGAACCGGACGTTCTTCCTGGTGTAGGTGTAATAGCGCTCGCCGCCCATGTTGAAGCCGGGATAGGAGCGGTTGTTGGGATTGTCGTGGTTGCCGAGCGAGGCGTAAAAGAGCACACCCGCCGACAGCAGCGCGGCGTAGGGCCGCTGAAACTTCGTGACGAAGTCCTGGGCGTCCTGTCGCCCGTAGAGGTTGTCGCCGAGCATGATCACCAGCTCGAATGGAAAGCCTGCGCGCGCTTCGCTCATTCGTGTGCCGACTTCATACTGCGGCGTCGCCCCGGTGCCGTTGTCGCCGATCACCGCAAATTTCAGCGAGTCGGGCCGTCCTGGCAGCGTCGTCGCCTGCTGGGCCGGCAGCGGCCAGCTGGCGACGAGCACGAACAGGACGATCACCGCAGCGACTCGGCGCACGTATCACCGCTTTCGAGACGCGACCGACGCGACGGCGCCCGTCAACTGGTGGGCCTGCTGAATGTTCGACTTGATTTTCCGGATGAACCGATCGCTGATGTTCGCTCCGTAGCCGCCGGCCCGGAAGGCATCGTGCCACTGTTGATCGCTGAGGCTTTGAAGGAGAGCCGTCGCCCACCGCAGGTCGTCGAGGGTCACCAGATTGCGGACGAGATCGGGCCGCTTGCCGTTGTAGTCGAAATGGACGAAGCCGTTCCGCCATCCGGCGATATAGGGCTCGCCCTCGAATTCCTCGATGTTGTTGCGTTTCACCCAGTATCGCCCGCTGTCGCCGAGCGCACCTCCGAGGTCCCGCACCACGTACCAGCGGCTGGTGAGGCCATCCCGGGACAGGTCGTAGATCTCGTTGTTGGAGTCCTTGAGATCCCAGCTCGTGAAGACGAGCAGGATGGTGAGCAGGGCGTTATAAGGTCGTGTGCCACGTACCGTCGGATCCTTCCAGGACCAGTTGCCGCGGCTGCGAAGCGATGGATCGGTGAGACGAAATCGTCCGCCCGACGCCGCGTGCACGCCGCTGCCGTCGTTCATGAGGAACGATCCCAGGTAGTAGACCGGGGGCTGGTGATAGCCCATCGCCGAGAGCACGCGCGACAGCGCGACTTCCACGGGACCTTCGGCCCCCTGGTCGCTCCGCGGCGCCTGCTTCACATGCCAGACGCGTCCGTGTGGATCGCGGACGATGACGCCGGGGTTGACGCCGCTCTCTTTGCGGCGGATGAACGTATACACCGCGGCCGGATCCGGCGCCGCTTCGGCGCCCCACGGACCGTTGAAGGTATCGCGATCGCGCGGCCCGGGCGGTTCCCACAACGGATTGGCCGTGACCGCCGCGCGGTCATTCGGCGACGGCAAGGCCGCCATCGGTCGGGGTGAACCCGCGACCGTGAGCAAGGCCACCAGCAGCGTGAAGGGCAGACGCATGACGGACGCTCCTAAGGCACGAACGGCAGATCGGCGATGTGGCGTTTGACGCGCGAGAAGCGGAACGGCTCGCTGGTTCTGAACGTCACGTGCCAGCCTTCCGAGCCATGCGCGACATCCATTCGCGCGAAGGTCGTGTGGTGGGTGAACACCCGCAGTCCGGCTCCGATCGAGGTCTTGTCCAGGTTCAGATCAGCCGCGTCATGCGACACGTTGCCGACATCGGCGAAGATGGCCGCATCGACGCGGTGGAAGATGGTCCAGCGTGATTCCACGTTGAGCAGCAGCGAGGCGCGGTCGCGAAAGCGGTAGCTCGGAAAGGCGCGCAACGCGTTGGAGGCGCCGAGACCCGGCAGCAGGTAAATCGGCACCTCGTGGTTGTCCGAGACGTCACTGGTGATGAAGGCCCCGTGAAGCGCGATCACCCACTTCGGGCCGGTCACCGGGATGAATTGTCCGCCTTCAGCCAGGTACTGCCGAAAGCTGAACGTGCCCTCACGCTGATCGTGATACGTCATCATCGCGACGCGGTACAGGCCCCCATCGGTCGGGTGACCGGGATAGTCGCGGGTATCGTTGCTCGCGGAAAGCTCGCCGTGGAGATAGCTGGGCTGATCGATCGGGGTCACGCCGGGATCGGTTGGAAACAATTCCTCCGTCGTCGGCAGACTCGGTTTGAAGGTGCCGGTTGGCGACGAAAATTTGGGTGTGTGCAGCCAGCCGAACTCGCCGCCGAGCGTCAGGGAGGAGGCCGGACGAAACGACGCATAGCCGACAAAATCCCGGCTGCGCATGCGATACAGGCTTTCGTCGGTCTCGAGCGAATCAGGGCCGGTGCCGAAGTAGTGGACCTGGGTGTTGTCCTGCAGCATCGCCTGCGTCCCGAGGGTGATATGGTGCGACGTCAGGTCAGGCGCTTCGAACCGTCCCTGGGCCATCTTGTACAGGTGCCACGACAGCGCCCCCGAGGCGTCCGCGAAGGCTTTGTCGTTGAACACGTACTTCCGGTATCCCGGCCCGAGCGAGAGCCAACCCGATCCGGTAATCATGTTCGACGCTTCGAGATACCAGCCTCTCTTGGTCTGGCCGGTGGTCCCCAGTTTGTCAATCGCGGAGCGAATCGAGTCGGTCAAGAATGCCGGCACGCCGGATTTGTCCTGCGGCGGCGCTGGCGCGGCAGCCGCCTGAGGACCGCTGGTCGTATCGACGGGATCGTCAGGCTTGTCCTGTGCGAGGCAGAGACGAGGAACCGCGACGACCGTCACGAGTAGCGCCAGGTGCACGGTACGAAGCATGTGAGCTGCGCAACGGGGTCGTTCGACCATCAGCTGCCTCCATCGTGATGTGCGAAGGCACACCCTGATGGAGAGGAGGGCAAGACCAGCACCACCTGTTGCGGCGGCGCAAACGGCCCAAAAATCCCCTGAACGACGCCCGACTCCCACATCGCGGCCCGGTTGTCGCCGCCGCGGGGCCGCAGCATGCCGTGATGCCGGTCACGGCTCGCGGTAAGCCTTGCGGGGCCAGGGTTCGAGCTTCCGTGGCACGTGGCGTGAACGATTGGAGGCTGTGAACCTTAGATCGCTGACCGGCGCGTTGGCCATCGTCATCGTGCTTGCGCCAGGCGCAGCCACGAAGACCAAGTACACGGTCAGGGCCAGGGTCGACAAGCAGACGTCGTTCGCGGCGTTGAAGACCTACGTCTGGCGGCCGGGGTGGTCCGCGTTCAGTCACACCATCGATCAGCAGCTGGTGACGGCGATCGATCGCGAGCTGGCGCGGCTCGGCCTGGTGAGGCTCGAATCGGAACCATCGGACGCGCTGATCACCTACGCCGCGATTCAGAGGACCGACGTCGACGTGAAAGCCGACGTGCTTGAAAATTCACTGGCGCGTCCCGAGTATCCGGTCGGCACCCTGCTGGTCATCATGACTCAGCCCGGCACGCGGCGGGAATTGTTCTGGGTGCGGGCCGACGTGCCGCTCGCCAGTGAGCCGTCGCTCATCGACGCTCAGATCGACGACGTCGTGGCGCGGATGTTCGCCGAGTATCCGCGTTGACGCGTGGCGGCCAGTTGTCAGGCGCAGACCATGCGTGGTGATCCCATCGAGCCGTGGCGCGGATTTCCCCGGGGAACGCCAGGAACGCCGCTTGCGTGACGGAATGATGCAGATGGTCGGGCATGTAAATGCTGGTGATGCTCGTAAGGGCTGTGCTTCCTGCCGCGAAGACGGCGGCGCGGATGGGAAGGTCACTATCCTCCGGGTCTGGACCGACCATCTCACCTGAGCACGATCTGCGGTCGCGTTGACGTCGACGTTCGTCGACGACCTCCGTCACCTCAATACCGGCGGAAGAGAATCGGATGTTCCCCACCAAGGTCGGCATCATCGAAAAGATCGGTGACAGCGGCGTCCTGCTGCCCGATCTCATCATGCGCGGTCTCGCCGCCAGCGACCGGCTGAAGTACTACTTGACGCTCATTCAGAGCGCCTACTCTCACGCCCACGTCCCGAGCCGGCCGGCGCCCAACCTGCGTGTGCAGCGGGAGGCCAGCGGCGTCGACGATCCCGCGCTCGATCGCCTGATCGAGTCGAGCGTCGGACGGGGTAGCGACACCGTCTACATGCCGGGCGCCTGCCTGATCGTCGGATCGATGTTCGACGAAGCGCGGCGGATGATGCAGCCGCTGCTGCTTGCCGGCAAGGCCCGATCGGAGCTGCGCGGCCGGGCCGATATCTATCAGCGCCGCATCGAGGATCTGCTCGCGCATGCGCCGGTCTGTGCCGACGACCTCGTCACCAAGAGCACCATCGGCACATTGACGCGCCTGACCGAAAACGGGCACGACACTCTCTATCAGCTCGTCATCGATCTGCAGTGGGAACTGAACCGCCTGCAGTCGAGCGTGACGATGGAAACCATCGACGGCGCCCGTGTATATGGCATTCAGGACGATGAGCGGACGCTGGTGCGCGCGTTCATGAAGGGCATCAACGAAACCGCGAGTCTCAGGTTCGATCGGGCCGGGCTGGTGACCACCGTGGCCCACGAGGGCGACCGGTTGACGATTCAGAACGACCTGGCGGCGGCGCCGTCGCACTTGATCATTCTGCACGTTGCCGAACTGTCCGTCACCGTCACCTATGCCGATGTGCACAAGTCGCGGATTCGATTTCTTCAGGAAATGCTGAAGCCGTTC
>Ga0310810_10002897_pt1 | contig 18576 bp, 20 predicted proteins | sample NCmetagenome_FD_207641 | JGI IMG/M metagenome (GOLD analysis project Ga0310810, IMG submission 207641) | Soil microbial communities from experimental microcosm in Duke University, North Carolina, United States - NC | ecosystem: Engineered > Artificial ecosystem > Soil microcosm > Unclassified ...
CAATGCGCGCGCCGACCTCCTCGATCATCGCCGGCTTGGAGATGTAGTCCATGGCGCCGATCCGGAGGCACTCGATGGCCGTGGTCACCTCCGACACACCCGTCAGCATGATCACGGCCATGTCGGGAAACCGCCTGACCACTTCCCGGAGGAAGGTGACGCCGTCCATGCCGGGCATCTGGATGTCGGAAATGCAGACGGGGAATTCGCCGCTGGCATCGAGCTGAGCGAGGGCGTCGGCGGCGTTGGCGGCCTGGGTGCAGGCGAGCCCCTGGCTTTCGACCGCCTTGGCGAGGGCGGATCGCACCTGCGGATCATCGTCTACCACGAGGCAGCGGGCCGCCGCCGCGCTGATCTGGGTGGGTTGGTTCACCCCGCGAAGCTAACCGGGTGCTGGGGCCTTCAACAACCGGCTTGCCCGCCTCCGCAGGAGCCCTTACGCTTCTGCAACCTCTTACGACATGGGCAGATGACGAAGATCATTCCGTCCGACCTGGTGCACGGCTTTGCCACCCGGGCGGTCCACGCGGGCCAGCGCCCCGATCCCACAACCGGCGCCGTCATGACACCGGTCTACCAGACCTCGACCTATGTGCAGGAAGGGCTGGGCCGGCACAAGGGATACGAGTACGCCCGGACCCAGAATCCGACCCGCGAGGCACTGGAGCGGAACGTGGCCAGCCTCGAGGGTGGCGAGTACGGCTTCGCATTCGGGTCCGGCCTGGCGGCACTCGACTCGACGCTCAAGCTGCTCAAGGCCGGCGACCACGTCGTCTCGGGCGACAACATCTACGGCGGATCCCATCGCCTGATGCAGCGCATCTACACCCGTTACGGGCTCGCCTTCACGTTCGTGGACATGCGGGAGATCGCCAACATCGAGCGGGCGCTCACGCCGGCGACCCGGATGATCTACTGCGAAACGCCCACCAACCCGATGATGAACCTCGTGGACCTGACGGCCGTCGGCGACCTGGCCCAGGCGCACGGGTTTCTGTTCGTGGTGGACAACACCTTCGCCACGCCGTTCTTCCAGCAGCCGCTATCCTTCGGCGCCGACCTGGTCCTCCACTCCACTACCAAGTACCTGAACGGCCACAGCGACATGGTGGGCGGCATGCTGGTCACCAGCCGCGACGACGTGGCCGAGCAGCTGGGATTCATCCAGAACGCGGCCGGCGGCGTGCCGGGCCCGATGGACTGCTGGCTGGCGCTCCGCGGCACCAAGACGCTGGCGCTGCGGATGCGGCAGCACGACGCCAACGGCCGCATCGTAGCCAAGTGGCTGACCGAGCAGACGGTCGTCAAGCGGGTCTACTACCCGGGATTGCCCAGTCATCCGCAGCATGACCTGGCCAGTCGGCAGATGCGCGGGTTTGGCGGGATGATCTCGATGGAGCTGGGCGATCCCGCCCTCGCGCGGAAGGTGGCCGAGGGCACGAAGGTGTTCTCGCTGGCCGAATCGCTCGGGGGGGTGGAGAGCCTGATCGGCCATCCGGCGTCGATGACGCACGCGTCGGTGCCGGTCGCGATGCGCCAGGAAATGGGGCTCACCGAAAGCCTCGTCCGGCTGAGCTGTGGCATCGAGGACCCCGATGACCTGATCGCCGACCTCGACCAGGCCTTCGCCGCAGCCACGTGACGACGTAGCATCCTGAAACAACGCGGGGTGGCGCGCGTAGGATGCGCCATCCCCAAACTCCGAGCCGGCCATGAGCAGCATCCCGATGACGCGCCCCCGCCGCACCTTCCCCGACATTGCCGCCGTGGCATGGGAGCACCCGGCCGACCGCGCCGCACTGCAGGCGCTCCGCGCGGTGCCGGGCTTCGACGACGTGGTGCGGAAGGTGATCGCGCTCCTGGGCGGCGAGCGCGGGATCCGGCTCCTGTTTCAGGGCAACGCGGTGCGGGTCGGTCCCACGCAGTTTCCCAGGATCTGGACCCTCCACGTCGAGGTGTGCACCACCTTCGACTGGGCTCAGATTCCCGAGCTCTACATCACGCAGACTCCGATTTTCAACGCGGGCGCCTACGGCGTGGATGATCCCTTCATCGTCCTCAACTCGGCCGCGCTCGAGCTGCTGGATGACGACGAGCTGCGCGTCCTCCTGGCCCACGAACTGGGCCACGTGATGAGCGGGCACGCGCTCTACACGACGATCGCCGCAGTGCTCGCGCTCATCAGCCTGGGCGCGCTGCCCCTGCTGGCCGGCATCGTGCTCCTGCCGGTACGGCTGGCCTTCCTCGAGTGGTCGCGCAAGAGCGAGCTGTCGTCCGACCGCGCCGGACTCCTGGGCCACCAGGACATCGTCGTGGCGCAGCGCCTCGACATGAAAATGGCGGGCGGTGGGCGTGGCGCGATGTTCGAGGGGACGATGAACGTGGACGCCTTCATGGCGCAGGCCCACGAGTACGCGGCCACGAACGAGGGACTCGACACCGTCTACAAGATCATCAACACGCTCGCGCTCTCGCATCCGATGCACACGGTCCGCGCGGCCGAGCTGCAGCGCTGGGTGGCCGGCGGCGACTACGATCGCATCATGCGCGGCGAGTACGTCCGCCGCGGCGACGAGGCCCGCGCCCGGCCTCTCAAGGACGACATGGCCGCCGCCGGGTCCTACTACAAGACCGAGGCAAAGGACCTCGCGCGCGACATGGCGGACGCGGCGCGGAAGGCCGCCGGCGCCGCCGCCGAAGCGTTCCGGAGCGCCACCAGGAAGTGAGGATTCTCGTGGTCGGCGGCGGAGGACGGGAGCACGCGCTCTGCTGGGCCCTCCGCCGTGAGAATCCCGACGCCGACCTGTTCTGCGCGCCCGGCAACCCGGGCACCGCCTCCGTCGCCACCAACCTTCCGATCGCCTCCGACGACCTCGACCGCCTCGCGGACGCGGCTGACATGCACGGGATAGCGCTCACGATCGTGGGGCCCGAGGTGCCGCTGGCGCGCGGGCTGGCGGACCGTCTCCGCGCCGAGGGACGCGCGGTGTTCGGGCCGTCGGCGGCGGCGGCACGGATCGAGGCGTCGAAGGCATTCTCGAAGGATGTGATGCACGCGGCCGGTGTTCCCACCGCGGCCAGTGGTACCTTCACCGACCCGGCCAGAGCACTCGACTTCATCGACCGCCAGGACGAGCCGCTGGTCGTGAAGGCATCGGGACTCGCAGCCGGCAAGGGTGCGGTGGTCTGTGCCACGCGGGAGGAGGCCGCCACGGTCGCCCGCGGAATGCTCGAGGGCCGCGCGCTCGGCGATGCCGGCCGCGAGGTCGTGATCGAGGCCTTCCTGGAAGGTGAGGAGCTGTCGATCCTGGCCGTCACCGACGGCCGGGACGTCGAGCTGCTCGCCCCGTCGCAGGATCACAAGCGCCTGGGCGATGGCGACACCGGCCCGAACACGGGCGGCATGGGCGCCTACGGCCCCGTTTCGATCGCAACGCCGGCGCTGCTCGAGCGCGTGCGTCGCGAGGTTCTGCACCCCACGCTCGCCGAGCTCGAGCGCCGAGGCGCGCGATTCAGTGGCGTGCTCTACGCGGGGCTCATGGTGGCGGCGGACGGCAGCCCGAGTGTAGTGGAGTTCAACTGCCGGCTCGGCGATCCCGAAGCGCAGGTGGTGCTGCCGCTCACAGGCGGCGGGCTCACCGACTGCTTCGAGCGCGTGGCCGGCGGGCTGGCTCCGTCGCCCATCGCAACCAGGCCCGGCCAGTGCGCAGTGACGACCGTGCTGGCCGCTCGCGGATATCCCGACCAGCCGGAGCGCGGCGCCGCCATCAGCATCCCGGCGGAGCTGCCGGCGGGCGTGACCGTCTTCCACGCCGGCACTCGGCTGGATAAGGCGGGAGTGCTCAGGGTTGCGGGAGGCCGCGTGCTCACGGTGACGGGCGTCGGCTCCACGTTCCATGAGGCGCGGAGCCGCAGCGCAGCCGGTGCCCGGCTGATCGAGTTCGAGGGAAAGAGCTGCCGGACCGACATCGGCTGGCGAGAGGCGGCACGGCGGCGCTGACCGACGCGCCCCACTACTTTTCGCGACGCATGCCGGAACTCCCCGAAGTCGAAACCATCGTGCGTGATCTCAGGCCGCGGCTGACGGGCCGTCGCATCGTGCGGGCCGCGCTGTCCCACGCGGACGTCCTCCGCGGCATCACCGCACGGCGACTCGCCGGGCGCCTCAAGGGCGCCGAGATCGCCGATGTCACCCGGCGCGCCAAGCACGCCGTGATCGTCACCAGCGCCGGCCGCCTCGTGATTCAGCCGGGCATGACCGGGTCACTCATGGTCCATGACGCGCCGCTCTCGCGGGAGGACGCCCGCTACGCCGTGCTCCGGGCGCCGCTCGATGACGGCGCCGAGCTGGTGTACCGCGACGTCCGCCGGCTCGGCACCATCCTGCTGCTCGACGATGCCGCCTGGCGCGAGTACGACGCGGCGCTCGGGCCCGAGCCGCTCGACCCCGCGTTCACCGCGGCGGCCTTTGCCCGATCCCTCGGCCGGTCGCGGCAGGCTATCAAGAAGGTGCTCATGGATCAGCGCTACGTGGTGGGGGTCGGAAACATCTACGCCAACGAGGCGCTCTTTGCCGCAGGGATCGATCCGTCCCGCGCCGCCACCACGCTGAGCACCCAGGAGTATGGCAACCTGTTCGCGGAGGTCCGCCGCATCCTCAAGGCCGCGATCCGCTCGAAAGGCACGACGTTCCGGGATTACCGCACCGGCACCGGTGAACGCGGCGCGTTCCAGTTCGCGCTCCATGCCTACGGGCGCGAGGGTGAGCCCTGCGTGCGCTGCGGCACGCGCCTCACGGGCACGCATGACATCGACGGTCGCATCACCGTGTTCTGCCATCGATGCCAGGCCTGAAGCGGTCGCGGGCGCGCCTGCTGCCGCTGCCGGCCACCGACCTCGGCCAGCTGAGGGACCGGGTGCGCGCGCTCGCGGAGAACCGGCCGGGCGTCTACCGCATGGTGGACAACACGGGACGCGTGCTCTACGTGGGGAAGGCCAAGCGCCTCCGGACCCGCCTCCTCACCTACTTCCGCGCGAGCTATCCCGAGGACAAGGCCGCCCGGATCCTTCACGCCGCGCACGACATCCGCTGGGAATACGTGCCCAGCGAATTTTCGGCCTACCTGACGGAGCTGCGCCAGATACGGCAGCTCCGGCCCCACTTCAACTACCGTCTCAACCGCACGCGCCGCTCGGTGCTCATCAAGGTGTCGGGCGGGCCCGCGCCCCGCGTTGCCGCCGGCAGCGCCGTCGCCTCCGATGACCTGCGCTGCTACGGCCCCTTCCCCTCGCTCGGCCGCACCATCGAGGCGGTGCGCACGCTGAACGATCTGCTCGGACTTCGCGACTGCGCACCGACGATGCCCATCGTCTTTCCGGGCCAGGGAGACCTGTTCGATGCCCCGCGCCACGCCGCCTGCATGCGTCACGAGTTCGGCTCGTGCACGGGCCCCTGCGCCGGCTTCATCGCGGAGCAGGACTACCGGCGGCGGGTGGAGATCGCGATGGCGTTTCTCGAGGGCCGCACCATCCAGCCGATCGACCGCGTGGTGCACGCCATGACCGAGGCGGCTGCCGGCGCCCAGTTCGAGCTCGCGGCCCGCTGGCGCGAGAAGTTCGAGCATCTCGAATGGCTGCTCGGCGCCACCAGCCGCGCGCGCAGCGCGGTTGATCTGCTCACGTTCGTCTACCGGGATCCGGGTGACTTCGGCGACGACCGGGCCTACGTGGTCCGCCAGGGTGTCGTCCGCGCGACGTACCCGTACCCGACGACCCCGATCGAGCACGAGGCGTTCCGCGGTGTCGTCTCCGACATCGCGTCGACACCGCTCCCGCCGCCCGGCCCGTTGCCGCTCGAGTCGATCGACGAAATCCTCCTCGTGATGTCGTGGTTCCGCCAGCACCCCGACGCGCTCCGCCGCACCACGCCCTACTCGCACTGGCTCAACTAGTGAGTGCGCTGACGCTCACGCTCATCATCGGTGCCGGCGCCTTCGCGGCCGGCGTGCTCGGCGCGCTTACCGGCCTGGGCGGCGGCATCGTCATCGTGCCGCTGCTCACGCTCGTCTTCGGCGTGGACATCCGCTACGCGATCGGCGCCTCGCTGGTGTCGGTCATCGCCACGTCGTCCGGCGCGGCGGCCGCGTACGTGCGCGAAGGCTACACCAACATCCGGATCGGCATGCTGCTCGAGGTGGCGACCACGGTGGGCGCGATCGTCGGTGCGTACGTGGCCGGACTGGTCTCGCCGAACGCCATCGCGGTCATCTTCTCGTTCGTCCTGCTCTATTCCGCCTGGCGATCGGGTCGCCGCCACGATGAGCACGCGGACACGGGCCCCTCCGACCGCTGGGCCGTGCGCCTGCGCCTGCCGGGCAGCTATCCGACCCCGCGGGGCAAACAGGCGTACGCCGTCCACGGCGTGCCGGGCGGTTTCAGCCTGATGTTCGTGGCCGGCATTCTCTCGGGCCTTCTCGGCATCGGGTCCGGCGTCGTGAAGGTGCTGGCCATGGACCAGGTCATGCGGCTCCCGTTCAAGGTCTCGACGACGACCAGCAACTTCATGATCGGGGTGACGGCGGCCGCGAGTGCGGGGATCTACCTGAGCCGGGGCTACATCGATCCGGGCCTGGCGCTGCCAGTGATGCTCGGGGTGCTGAGTGGCGCGCTGGTTGGTGCACGCCTGCTGGCGGGGGCACCTACCCGCGTGCTCCGGATGATCTTCACCGTCATCATCGTTGTGCTCGCCTTCGAGATGCTCTACAAGGGAATTACGGGGGGCCTGTGACCGAGCCACGCGCACCTGGACGCTGGACCGACGAGCAGGTGGAGCAGCTGGTCGGAAGCCTGCTGCGCTACGGCGTGCTGACGGCGGCGCTGGTCGCGCTCATCGGCGGCGTGTTCTACCTGGCCCGGTTCGGATCCGCCCCCGTGCGCTATCACGAGTTCAAGGGGCAGCCGCCCATGCTGACTAGCGTCGGCGGGGTCGTGGGCGGGGTGCTGGCGCTCGACCCTAAAGCCATCATCCAGCTTGGCTTGCTCCTCCTCATCGCCACGCCGATCGCCCGCGTGGCCTTCACGCTCGTCGCGTTCATCCGGCAGCGTGATCGGACGTACATCCTGATCACCGCCGTCGTGCTCGCCGTCCTCCTCTACAGCCTGAGCGGGATCGAGCGGTAGCGTTTCTCCCTGAAACAATCGAGATACGGGGGGCGTACGGCCTGGATCACCATTCACGAGGCCCTCATGCGTCCATCGATCTTCCTGTCGGGTGCTACCGCCGCCGTGTTGCTGGCGCGTCCCGCCTCCGCCCAGACTCCCCACGTCCGGCTCACCGAAGCACAGTATCTGACGCTCGGGAAGCAGTACACCGGCTGGTTCTTCACCGGCCGCGCCGACAGCCTGCTGGCCCACATGGCTCCGGATTCCCGCGAGGCCGTGGGCGGCGCGGCGGGCATCCTTAACCAGCGGGACCAGCTGGTGGCGCGGGCGGGCAACGAGACCATGCCTCTGGAGGACAAGCTGACCTGGCGTCGCGGCATGCCGCAGTTCTGGCATGAGGGCGCCTTCGACGGGTTCAGCGAGCCGATCGTGCTGCGGTGGGTCATGGACGACAAGGGCGCAATCATCGGGGTGGGCCTCGGCCCGAAGAGCCGCACGCCCGAAGTGGATCCGGCACCGCCCAAGGACTGATCGACGCTCGTCTCAGTCTTCCAGCTCGAAGTCTCCCAGCGGCACGAGCCGGGCCCGGGGCGGGATGCCGGGCTCGAGCTCCATGATGCCAACCGACGGTGGGAGACCAAACCGCCTGGCACCAGCACCACCCGGATTCATCACCGTGACGATCACATCCACCGTCGTGAGGAGCGGACGGTGGGTGTGGCCGTACACGATGATCTCGGCCGCTGGAAACGCCGCGTTGAGCGCATCGGGCGTCGGCGACCCCAGCTGATCGCCGTGGGTGACGACGATGTCGAACCCGTCCAGCCGGAGCGTTGCCACGCGGGGAAGCCGGGCGCGGAGATCCCAGCCATCGGTGTTGCCGTAGACGGCCGTAACCGGGGCAATGGCCTCCAGCTCCGTCAGCAGCTCCGCCGGGCCGACGTCCCCGGCGTGCAGGATGTGGTCCACCTCGCTGAACACGTCGAACACCTCCGGCCGGAGGAGCCCGTGGGTATCGGAAATGATGCCGAGCCGCATCAGGCCACCCGCCGACTGCCCAGGTGCAGCGCCGTCACCCCGCCCGCGAACAGCTCGTACCGCACGGCTTCGAAGCCGGCGGCCTCGATCCGCCGGGCAAACTCGGCCGGCTCCGGAAACGCCCGCGCGGACGCTGGCAACCAGCTATACGCGCTCCTATGTTTCGAGATCAGCCGGCCTACGGCCGGGAGCACGCGCTCGAAATACGTCAGATACAATCCCCGAAGCGGTTGCCACGTCGGCGTGGCCATCTCGAGCACCACGAGCCGGGCACCGGGCGCCAGCACTCTGGCTGCCTCGGCGAGTCCGGCGTCGAGGTCGGCCATATTGCGCGCGCCCCAGCCGAGCATCGCACCGTCGAATGCGGCGGCACGGAAGGGGAGTGTGAGCGCATCGGCCACTACCGGTTCGGCGCGTGCGGCCTTGCGGGCGCCGGCCCGGAGCATCGGAAGGACGAAGTCGACGCCGATGATCCGGCCGCCGAACCCGGGCTGCGCTCTGAGGGCAACGGCAAAATCCAGCGTGCCCGCGCACAGATCGAGATACGTCCCTTCGGGCGCCTGCTCCCAGCGGAGACTGCGGACGGCGGTCCGGCGCCACTTCTGGTCGAGCCCCAAACTGATGATTCGGTTCAGGCGGTCGTATGTTGGGGCGATGGCCGTGAACATGCGGCGGACATAACTGCGCTTTGCCGCCCCGCCGGAAACTGGTAACTCACTATTCGAGGCGAACATAGGCGCGGAATGTAGTCCTTCCCGGACCGGCGTCGCAACCGCGGCCAGCCGTGGCTAGCGGCCGGGTCGACCTCGCGAGCGTCACCGATCAGGAGGTCGTGGCGCTGGCCCGCCACGGTCAGGAGGCGGCGTACCGTGAGCTCGTGCGCCGCTACGAGCGGCCGGTCTTCTCGCTGGTCTATCGCATGGTCCGCGACCGTGAGCTGGCCGAGGACCTGGCGCAGGAAACGTTCGTCAAGGCGCTCAACGCCATCGAATCCTACCGGCCCGAATTCAAGTTCTCATCCTGGATCTTCAAGATTGCCAACAACGCGGCCATCGATCATCTGCGGCGGCGCGAGCTCGACACGCTGTCACTCGACGGATCGCCTCATGCTGAAACGCCGGAGGCAATCGAGGCCACCGCGCTGCAGATCGGCGACCGGCAGGAGACGGCGCTCGAGGAAGTGGAGGCCCGCGAGCTGGGCGGCGAGATCGAGACCGCGATTGCGCGACTCCGCCCCGAGTATCGCTCCTGCATCCTGCTCCGTCACGTCGAGGGACGCGCGTACGAGGAGATCGCGGAAATCCTCGGCCTCCCGCTCGGCACCGTGAAGACCTACATCCACCGCGCGCGGAATGAATTGCGCCTCTCGCTGGCGCACTTGAAGGAATGAAACCTTCCCTGAAACGGGCCCGTAGGAGGGCTCACTTATGACCCCACGCACCGACGCGCATCTGTCGGCTGACGACATCGATGCCTGGCTCGCCGGACACCTCGGCCCCGCCCAAGCGGCGCATCTCGCGGCGTGCCCCGCATGCCTCGACTGGGCCGAGGCGGACCAGGCGCTGATCCGCCAGCTGCGTGCGCTCGATCCCTTCTCTCCCTCGCCGCTCTTCGCCGACCACGTCATGGCGGCAGTGTCGCTGCCTGATCCCTTCGCCCTCCGTTCACTCCGGACCGCCCGCCGCCGCCTCGTCGCCACGCGCCGGTCGGTCGCGCTCGCGGCCATGGTGGCGCTGGTGGTGCTCGGCTCGATGACGGCGAGCGTCGTCTGGAGCCTGGCACACCGCGACGTCATCGCGGGTGCGGGAACCTGGCTCACCGCTTCCGCGGGACAATGGCTCTGGACTGCGCTCCGGAGCACCGTCTCGAGCGTCATCGAGCAGCCGGGCTATCACGGTCTTCGTGACCTGGCTGGCTCGCCGGGTCGGCTGGCGGCGCTTTCGGCGCTGGTCTCGCTGACCTACGTGGGCGGGCTGCTGGCCCTGCGGAAGCTGATGGCCGTTCCGTCCGGGCCGGTGTCGCATGCGAACGCCTAGCGCGCTTCTCGCGGTCCTCACGCTCACGCTGGTCACACCGCAGGCGGCACAGGCCACAGGGCGGCCGGCGATCGAAGCGGCTCGCGACATCTGGGGCATGATCCAGCAGCTGCGGGGGGACCACGACTCCGCGCAGGCCGGTGTGCGTCCGCAGGCGCTGCAGCCCGCGTCTGCGGGTGAGGCGCCGGTAGACCTGAGCGATCTGAGCCATCCCGCCCGACTCGAATCCCGACTCGCCCCCCTCACCCGCCTCCCGCCCGCCCGCATGCGTGCGACCGTGGCGGGCGGCCAGGGCCGGGTGGGCGACTACAGCGTCGGCTCGGAGCAGACCGTGCAGGGCCATCTCCTGATTCTCCGCGGCGACGCCGACGTCTACGGCCGGGTGCAGGGCAACGTGGTGGCGGTGGACGGCGACATCACCGTCCATACCGGTGCCGTCATCCAGGGCGACGTGCTCGCCATTCACGGCAAGGTGCGGGAGCAGGGCGGCGTGATCGATGGCGAGATCCGGACGCTGAGCGCGGCACCGGCCGGCGCTGCGGTGACGCTTTCGCCGATGCAGCTGACGCTCCGCCGCCTTGCCGGGCTGGCCGGCGTGGCGATCACGCTGGGCGTGCTCGGGCTCGGGCTCGTGGCGTTCGGCCGGCACAATCTCGAAATCGTTTCCGACACCGTCTCGCATTCCTTCGGCCGCGCCTTCGTCACCGGCCTGCTCGGTCAGATCCTCCTGCTGCCTACGTTCGGCATGATCGTCGTGGGCCTGGTGCTGAGCGTCGCCGGCATTCTGCTGCTGCCGTTCGCGGTGGCGGCGTACGTGCTGCTTGCGGTGGTGGGCCTGGTCGGAGGTTATCTGGCCGTGGCGCACGCCCTCGGCGAGACCTATACCCGCCGGCGGCTGGCGCAGGGGACGATGGTGGCCGCGCCGAACAGCTATCGCTTTCTGCTGACGGGCCTCATCGCCATGCTCGCGCTATGGCTCGCGTGGGCCGCCTTCGGCTGGGTGCCCGTGGCGGGTGACCTGATTCGCGGTGCTGCCATCCTCGTCACGTGGCTCCTCGGCACCGCCGGCTTCGGCGCAGCACTCCTGAGCCGGGCCGGTGTGCGCGAAAACTTCGCCGGCCGGATCATCCCTCCGGAAGCGCTGACGGACGAGTATCTCTGGGCCACGCCGCAGTTCGGCGTGCCGGCGGTGCGGCGGCCGGGCGTGACGCGCAGTCCCACCGGCGGGCCATGATGCGCCGGAGCACACTGGCGGCGGCGTTCCTGCTGCCCGCTGCCCTGTGTGCGCAGACCAGGCGCGACTTCTCCACCTCGCGGCAGCTTCACGGCGAGACCCGACTCACCGCCCGCATCGAGTACGGCGCGGGGAGCCTCCGGATGGCACCGGCAACCGGCGGCGATCTCTACCGCCTCGTCATGTCCTACGACGGCGACCGCTACACCCCACTCAGCTCATTCGATGCCGGCAACGGAAGCGTACGGCTTGGCCTCGCGAGCACCGGATCCGGCGGCCTCCACATCGGCTCGCGGCGGCAGCTGGAGCAGACGGCGTTCGTCACGCTCTCGCCGGCTGTCGGCCTGGACCTCTCGCTCGAGCTCGGCGCCGTCGAGGCAGACATCGAGCTGGGCGGGCTCCAGCTCACCGATCTCAGACTGACCACCGGCGCCAGCCGCACCACGCTCCGCTTCTCGCGCCCCAACGCCGGCCGCTGTGCCCGCGCCACGCTGAGCGGCGGTGCCGCTGACATCTCGATACTCGGGCTTGGCAACAGCCGGTGCCGCCAGGTGGAGTTCGACGGCGGCGTGGGGAAGGTGCTGCTCGACCTGACGGGTACCTGGCCATCGGACGCACGGGTCCGCGTGCAGATGGCGGTAGGCGCCCTCACGCTCCGCCTGCCGCGTGACCTCGGGATCCGGCTTACCCTGGACCGCTTCCTCTCGAGTTTTCCTGCCTCGGGCTGGACACGGCAGGGAAATGCGTATCTTTCGCCTGGGTATGCCCACTCCGCGCGGCACCTCGACCTGGCTCTCTCCTCGACGCTCGGCGGCATCGACGTCGAGTGGGTGAACTGAGCCCGCTCCAGACCCTCGGCTTCGCCCTCGGCACATCGTTCGCCTCGGGGCTGAATCTCTACGCCACCGTTGCGGCGGCCGGGTTGTTCGAGCGCTTCGGCGTCGTGCACCTGCCGCCCACACTCCACGTCCTGGCCAGTCCCGTCATCATAGGCATCGCGCTTGCGATGTTTGTGATCGAGTTCATTGCCGACAAGATTCCGGTGGTGGACAGCGCGTGGGATGCGATCCACACCTTCATCCGGCCGCCGGCGGCGGCGCTCATCGCCTACAGCTCGTTCGGCAGCGTGCCGGACGTCTGGAAGATCGGCGCGGCGCTCCTGGCGGGCAGCGTGGCGCTCACGTCGCACGGCGCGAAGGCGTCGATGCGGGCGGCGGCCAACACCAGTCCGGAGCCGTTCAGCAACTGGTTCCTGAGCACGGCGGAGGATGTGGGGGCAGTGGGACTGAGCTGGCTCGCGGCCACGCACCCGCTGCTGACGGCGGTCATCGTCGTCGTGCTGGTGGTGATCGCGACATTCATCATCTGGAAGCTCTTCGGATTCTTCCGGCGGATCTTTCTGAGGCTGCGTGGCCCTGGTCAGGGGCCGGCACCCGGTCCGGCGCCGTAGCGCCGGCGGTCAGCCCAGGCGCGCGCGCACTCGCCCTCCCACACCCATCCCCAGCCGCCGCGCCGCCGAGCCGTCCCGAACGGCGATCTCGACATCCCCGCTCGACCCGATATAGCACACGAGGCCGCCGGTCGGGACGTCGCCGAAGGTGCGGCGGAGCGGTCCCGCGTCCACGTCTTCGATTTCGATCCGCGCATAGGGTGGGACGAGCTCGGGCGTCAGGTTGGTGACCAGCGAGCCGAACCGGTCCACGTAGACCACCGTTCCGACGACCGACTTTCCCTCATAGTGCGGCTCGGTCTGCTCGAATCGGACCGGCGCGCCGGTGAACGCGGTGCCCAGCGACCGCGGCGCGGTGCGCCCGGCCAGCGCCGCGGCAACCGGCGCGAACAGATCGCGTCCGTGAAATGTGGGCGACGCGCCCGGCGGGGTCGGCAGCTCGAGGATCTCGTCCGCCGCGTCGAGCACCGGTGTGAAGAGGCCGTTGTCCGGCCCCACGAACCAGCGGCCGCCCGACGAGATCGCGAGCGCGGCCCGCTCGGTGCCGACACCCGGATCGACCACCGCGAGGAACACGGTGCCCTCGGGAAACCGCCGCCACACGCGGCGAAGCACGTGCGCGCCGCTCCGCACGTCGCCGGGGGGAATGGAGTGGGTGATGTCGACCAGGGTCACGGCGGGAAGGGCGGTGAGCAGGACGCCCTTCATCTCGGCCACGTAGGAATCGGCGCTGGAAAAATCGGTGAGGAGCGCGATGACCGCGCCCACGGTATCGCTCAACCGCGCAGGATCGGCAGCGCGGCGGGGACGCCGCCGAGCTCTTCGCGCACGCGATCGGCGGCGGCGCGGAGGGCGGCGGCAGCGGCGCTCGCCGGCGCCGCCGCCAGGATCGGCCGGCCGGCATCGGCGAGCTGCGCCATGTCGGGCTGGAGCGGCACCGAGCCCAGGAGCGGAATGCCCAGCTCCTCTGCGAGTCGGAGCCCGCCGCCCGACGAGAAGAGCTCCCAGCGGCGGCCGGTCTCCGGATCGGTGAACGCCGCCATGTTCTCGATGATCCCGATGACGGGCACTCCGACGCGCTCGAACATCCTGGCACCGCGCAGCGCGTCACCCACGGCCACCTCCTGCGGCGTGGTGACGATGAGCGCAGCCGAGACGTGGGTGGACTGCACCAGCGACAGCTGGGCATCGCCGGTGCCCGGCGGCATGTCGACGATGAAGTAGTCGAGCTCACCCCACTCCACGTCCCGCAGGAACTGCTGGATGATCTTCATGATGATGGGACCGCGCCAGATGGCCGGCGCGTCCCGCTCGATCAGGAACCCGATGGACATGAGCTTCACGCCGTATGCCGAGAGCGGCTGGATCTTCCCGCCGCTCACCGGCGGCTTCTCGAACACGCCGAACATCCGCGGTAAATTGGGCCCGTAGATGTCCGCGTCCATCACGCCCACACGAAAACCCGCCTCTGCGAGCGCCACGGCGAGGTTGGCCGCGACGGTGGACTTCCCCACCCCGCCCTTTCCCGAGCTCACGGCGATGATCCGGCCCAGATTCGGTTGCTCCATCGGCGTGGGCGGCGCCGGCATGCCCTGCGACTGTGGCGGGCCGTGGGTGGCACCGGCGGGTGCTGCCGGATTGGTGACGCTGATCTTGACCTCGCTCACGCCTTCGACGGCGCGCACCGCGGCTCGGGCGGCGCGCACGAGCGTGGCGGGGTCATCGGGAGCGAGCAGGAAGGTGAAGGTGACGTGCCCGTCCGCGGCGACCTCGAGGTCGCGCACCATGCCCGAGGAGATGAGGTCGTTTTCGAGTCGGGGATTGCGGATTCCGGCCAGCGCGCTGATGACGCGCGCCTCGAGGGCATCGGCCATCAGACGGCCTCGACGTGGCGCACTTCGGGCACCATGGCCCGGAGCCGGTTTTCGATCCCGTGTTTGAGCGTGATGGAGGATGCGGAGCACCCGTGGCAGGTGCCGCCGAGCCGAACCAGCAGGGTGCCTTCGTCCTCGTCGAAGTCCACCACTTCGACGTTGCCGCGATGCGAGGCGATGTAGGGGCGGAGCGTGTCGAGTGACTGCTCGATGCGATCGAAGATGTCCATGCAGCGAATTATAAGGTCACGGCGGGGCGTCTCAAGGGTGGCCGTTGGTGGACGCCAGATATTCCCGCGCGGCTTCGAGCACATTGCCCTGGACGTCCACCATGGAGCCAACCACCGAGAGGCCGGCCGCCTTCCGGTGGCCTCCCCCGCCGAAGCGCTTGGCAAATTCCGCCACGTCCACGTTGCCCACCGAACGGAGCGACACCTTGATGCGCCCCTGCGCCGCTTCGCGGAAGAGGAGCGCCATCCGTACGCCTTCGATCGAGCGGGGGAACTCCACGACGCCGTCGAGGTCGTCCGACGAGACGCCGAGCCGCTCGATGGCGCCGGGCGGTACCGTGACCCAGGCGAGGCCGTGCTGCGGCTCGACGACCAGGGTCTGAAGCGCTTCGGCAAAGAGGCGCGGGCGCCCTTCGGGCGCGCGGGCATAGACGTCGAGATAGATCTGCTCGGGATCGACGCCGGTCTCCAGCAGATCGGCGGCCACCCGGAGCGTCCTCGGCCGGGTGTTGCTGAAGCGGAAGCCGCCAGTGTCGGTGAGCAGGGCCACGTAGAGGGCCTGCGCCGCGTCGACGGAGATGGTCCAGCCATTGGCCGCGGCGATCTCGTAGATGAGCTCACCGGTGGCCGCGGCGCTCGCATCGAGGTAGCGCGGACCGGGCGGGAGCATCACCTCGCTCACGTGATGATCGACGCACGCGATCGGGACCCCCGCATCCCGGACCGTGTCCGACAGCATGCCGAGCCGGCCGAGATCGGAGATGTCGAGCACGACGATGACGTCGGCACGGCGGAGCTCCTTCACGGCGTGCGGAGTGCGATCACAGCCGGGCAGGTCTTCGAGCAGGAATTCGAAGCGGCTCGGGGTCGGCGTCGGATTGGTGATCACCGCATCGACTCCCCGCGCCTTGAGCAGGTGCAGCAGGCCGACCTCACTCCCGAGCCCGTCGCCATCGGGATTGACGTGGGTGGTGAGGCAGACCCGCTTGCCGGGCGCCAGAACGGCGGCTATCGCCCTGGCGTCGGCGAGCTTCGTGGGTGTGAGCGGCGTCGACATGGCCGGAAGATAATCGAACGCTACGAGGCCACCCGGGCGTGGTGGCGGCCGTAGAGGAAGTAGATCGTGAGGCCGATGGCCAGCCACACGAGGAGGCGGATCCACGTCTCGATGTCGAGATAGAACATGAGGTACGCGGCCGAGATGGCGCCCATCGGCGCGACGAACCAGACGAGCGGTGCCCGGAAGGGCCGCGGCAGGTCCGGCTCCCGTACGCGGAGCACGAGAATCCCGATGGACACGATCACGAACGCCAGCAACGTGCCGATGGAGACGAGCTTGGCGGCGTCGCGCACCGGCAGGATGGCCGCCGGAATGGCCACGGCAATGCCGGTGACGATCGAGGTGATCCACGGGGTCCGGAACCGCGGATGGATCCGGTTGACGAACGGCGGCAGCAGGCCGTCGCGTGCCATCGAGTAGAACACGCGCGACTGCCCCAGCAGCTGGACCAGGATCACCGACGTGAGGCCGGCGATGGCGCCAAGCTTGATGAGCGACGACACCCAGCCGAGCCCCGCCGCATCGGCCACCTTGGCGATCGGATCGGGCACGTCGAGCTGGCCATAGGGGAGGACGCCGGTGGCGATGGCGGCCACGATGATGTACAGGATGGTGCAGACCACGAGCGAGCCGATGATGCCGATCGGCATGTCACGCTGGGGGTTCTTGGCCTCCTGGGCGGCCGTGCTCACGGCGTCGAAGCCGATGTACGCAAAGAAGACGATGCCGGCGCCGGCCACCACGCCGCTGTATCCGAAGTGCTCGCGCGCACCGGTGTTCGGGGGAATGAACGGGTGCCAGTTGGCGGGGTTCACGGCCTTGATGGTGAGCGCGATGAACAACAGGACCACCGCCAGCTTGATGAACACGATGACGTTGTTCACGTTGGCCGACTCACGGATGCCGACGACGAGGAGCGCCGTCACGATCGCGATGATGATCACCGCCGGGAGGTTGAAGATGGCGGTGGTCGTCGTGCCGTCGGCCAGGGTCACGACCGTGCCGCGGGCCGCCTGGAAATGCGCCGGAACGTGGATGCCGATGTCGGCCAGGAACGACACGACGTAGCCGGACCAGCCGATGGCCACGGTGGTGGCGCTCAGCGCGTACTCGAGGATCAGGTCCCAGCCGATGATCCACGCCACCAGCTCGCCCAGCGTAGCGTACCCGTAGGTGTAGGCGCTGCCGGCCATGGGAACGAGCGAGGCAAACTCGCTGTAGCAGAGCGCGGCGAACACCGACGCGAACCCGGCCAGCACGAACGACAGGACGACCGCGGGCCCCGCGTTCTGCGCGGCCACGGTGCCGGTCAGGACGAAGATGCCCGTGCCGATGATGGCGCCGATGCCGAGGGCGGTCAGGTTCACGACTCCCAGCGATCGGTTGAGACTGTGATCGGCCGCGGCCTCGGCCTGAAGCTGGGTGACGCTCTTTCGACGGAACAGGTCCATGCGGGCCTCGGAGTGGAGGGCGGGGCTGTAGCTCATGGGAAACCGCGCCCCACGAGATTAGACGAACCGGCGGCGCTGTCAATCACGCCCCGACGCGGATCGCCCCGCCCTGGATTCACGATGCGCCCTGAAACGAAAAGCGCCGCCTCGAGGGCGGCGCTTCGCACGGAGCGACTGGCGGGCCTAGGGTCGGACCGCCGTCCGCGCCGCGATTTCCTGCTGGAGATGGCTGTGCTTCCGGCCGTACCCGAAATAGATGGCAAAGCCGATGATGAGCCACACGAAGAGCCGGATCCAGGTATCGCCCGGCAGGGTGGCCATCAGGCCGAAGCACGAGAGGATGCCCAGGATCGGCACCAGCGGCACCAGCGGGGTCCGGAACGGCCGCTCGAGATCGGGGCGCTTCTTCCGGAGAATCCAGACGCCTGCGCAGACGAGCACGAACGCCAGCAGCGTTCCGATGTTCACCAGCTCTCCCAGCAGCTGGATCGGGAACGTCCCGGTGATGACCGCGACGATGAGGCCGACGTAGATGGTCGACAGGTATGGCGTCCGGTACTTCGGATGCACCTTGCCGGCCCACGGCCCCATGAGGCCGTCGCGCGACATCGAGTAGAACACGCGGGACTGGCCGAGCAGCATCACGAGCACCACGGAACCCAGGCCCAGCACGGCGCCGATGGTGATGAACGGGGTGAGCCAGCGGAGGCCGGCCACGTTTTCGACCGCGTATGCCACCGGGTGGGCCACATTGAGCTGGTCGTACTTGATCACGCCGGTGAGCACCATGGAGACCAGGATGTAGAGCACGGTGCAGATGGCGAGCGATCCGAGGATGCCGATCGGCATGTCTCGCTGCGGATTCTTGGCCTCCTGCGCGGCGGTACTCACGGCATCGAAGCCGATGTACGCGAAGAAGATCAGGCCCGCACCGCGGAACACGCCGCTCCAGCCGAACTGTCCGAAGGTCCCGGTGTTCTCGGGGATGAACGGGTGCCAGTTGCCGGTGTTGACGTAGCGGAAGCCGAAGACGATGAACATC
>Ga0310810_10002899_pt1 | contig 18570 bp, 18 predicted proteins | sample NCmetagenome_FD_207641 | JGI IMG/M metagenome (GOLD analysis project Ga0310810, IMG submission 207641) | Soil microbial communities from experimental microcosm in Duke University, North Carolina, United States - NC | ecosystem: Engineered > Artificial ecosystem > Soil microcosm > Unclassified ...
AACCGACACAGGTGGGCAGGTAGAGAATACCAAGGCGATCGGAAGAACCCTCGTTAAGGAACTCGGCAAAATGGTCCCGTAACTTCGGGAGAAGGGACGCCCCGGTAGAGTGAAGCCCTTTACGGGCTCAGCTCGAGGGGGCCGCAGTGAAACGGCCCAAGCGACTGTTTACCAAAAACACAGGTCTCTGCGAAGTCGTAAGACGACGTATAGGGGCTGACGCCTGCCCGGTGCCGGAAGGTCACGAGGAGAGGTTAGCTTTCGGGCGAAGCCTTGAATCCAAGCCCCGGTAAACGGCGGCCGTAACTATAACGGTTAATGATGGAGTAATGCGCTCCTAAATGGCTGTTACAAAATCCGACTAAATGCTGGAATACCCGAGTATCCCGCGCTACTCACTGTGACGTCCGATCGGACGTTTACAGTAGTGACAACGTGACGGGTGCGGACAATCAGCAGGAAAGACTCTCGTGCGACGAGAGTGCCAAGTGGTTCCTTGCGGGATTCATCGAGGGCGAAGGATCGCTCGCGGTGAGCATCAAGAAGCATCCGAGCCGATTCGGCTTCATCGCTAGTCCAGAGTTCTTTCTGTACCAGCATGAGAGCGGCCGGCCGCTTCTGGAGCTCGCCCGAGAGGTCTTCGGGAACGGCTCGATCACGCCGAAGCCTGGGAATCCCCAGGTGCTGGTGTTTCGCGTCGCGTCTCGAAAGGTGCTCCTTGAGCAGGTCATCCCTTTCTTCGAGCGGTACGTCGTACCGTTCACGTGCAAGGGAGCGATGTTCAGGGGATTCCGCGAGATCGTTCAAGCGATGAGTCGCAAGGAGCACTTAACTCCGAACGGCCTGATGAGGGTCATCGAGATTGCATATTCGATGAACCCGAATAGCAAGGGCCGCGAGCGTTTACGGACGCTTGAGGAGTTGCGCGAGAGAATCCTCAGAGGCCATACGTCGGACATTCCGCTGGCACGCGGATAAAGATATGGTCCAGTCCCTATGGCGACATGGGGAGCAACTGCCTAAGGTAGCGAAATTCCTTGTCGGGTAATTGAATTGCCCGGAACGGAAGTGATTTCGTTCAACAACCGGCTAATAACGGGGAAGCCTTCCTCGTATGCGACGCCTCAAGGACGTCGTGACGCGAAAAGGTAATCCCGTGGGAAGTCGGCTCTGCAGCGGATTCGGTGTGGAGCTTGACCCCGTAACGACTGATCGTCCTTCGGGACGTGAGATCGCAGTCTCGTCGCGGAAGCGACAAATCTATGGCTGTGATCAGACGCCGGCCCTTGGCTTGCCAAGGTGAAGGGATAGTCTGCGCCTCCGGAAACGGAGGATTGACGCGAAGTTCCGACCTGCACGAATGGCGTAACGACTTGGGCGCTGTCTCAACGAGGGATCCGGTGAAATTGTAGTTTCGGTGAAGATGCCGAATACCCGTGGTTGGACGGAAAGACCCCGTGAACCTTTACTACAGTTTGACGTTGAAGTTCGGTGCACGTTGTCCAGGATAGGTGGGAGGCTTTGAAGCGGGGACGCCAGTCCTCGTGGAGCCACCCTTGGGATACCACCCTTCGTGTTCTGGGCTTCTAACCCGCTGCCGTTATCCGGGGCGGGAACAGCGTCAGGTGGGTAGTTTGACTGGGGCGGTCGCCTCCTAAAATGTAACGGAGGCGCACAAAGGTTCCCTCAGCACGGTTGGAAATCGTGCGTAGAGTGCAAACGCATAAGGGAGCTTGACTGCGAGACAGACATGTCGAGCAGGTGCGAAAGCAGGTGTTAGTGATCCGGCGGTAACTAGTGGACGTGCCGTCGCTCAACGGATAAAAGGTACTCCGGGGATAACAGGCTTATCCTTCCCAAGAGTCCACATCGACGGAAGGGTTTGGCACCTCGATGTCGGCTCGTCGCATCCTGGGGCTGAAGCAGGTCCCAAGGGTTGGGCTGTTCGCCCATTAAAGCGGTACGCGAGCTGGGTTCAGAACGTCGTGAGACAGTAGACCATTGCTGTCTATAAATCTGGCCAAATGCTGGAAACTCCGAGCATCCCGCGCTACTCATCGTGACGTCCGGCCGGGCGTTTACGGTAGTGACAACGTGACGGGTGCGGACAATCAGCAGGAAAGGCTGGACAGCTACATCGCGGGTTATGTCGACGGAGAAGGAAGCTTCTCGGTCTCGGTGCAACGCAACCCGACCTGCCGGGTCGGATTTCAGCTCGTACCTGAGTTCCACGTCAGCCAGAACGGCGAGAGGGCTCAGGTGCTGGAAGTGATCCGGACGAGGCTCGGATGCGGACGTATCAGGCCGAACAGCACACGCGATCGAGCGCTCGTCCTCGTGGTGCGAAACCGCGGCGACCTGCTCGAGCGAGTGATTCCGTTCTTCGAGCACAACCCGATCCTCTCGGCGAAGCACGCGGACTTCGAGAAGTTCGCAGGCATCGTCCGGGAACTAGCTCTAGGCCACCATCGCACGCCGGCGGGCTTCCGTCGGCTCCTCGAGGTCGCCCTCTCCATGAACGGGGCGGGGCGCTACCGGAAGGTGCGATGGCAAGAGCTCGTAGCTATCCAGAATCCTCAGAGACTGCACGCCAGACAAGGCCTCTAAGGTAAAAGAGGCCCGGAAGATACAGTCCGAGCTGCATGGCGACATGCAGAGTCAGGCAGAAATGACCTGGCCCCCGGGCAGCGCCCGGGAGTAACAAGACTGTCGGTCCCTATCCACCATGGGCGCTGGAGCTTTGAGAGGAGTCGTCTCTAGTACGAGAGGACCGAGACGAACAGACCGCTGGTGTATCAGTCGTCGTGCCAACGGCGCTGCTGATTAGCCACGTCTGGATGGGATAACCGCTGAAAGCATCTAAGCGGGAAGCCCACCTCGAGATGAGAGCTCCCATCCCCTCGAGGGAGTAAGGGCGGTCGGAGACTACGACCTTGATAGGCGGCCGGTGTACGCACTGCAAAGTGTTCAGCTGAGCCGTACTAATTGCCCGAGGTCTTGATTTGAACACCGGTGTAGGGTCGCTATGGAGTTTTGAGGGTGCGCCGGGACGCGCGCTCTTGACAGTTCGGCGGTCATACCGGCGGGGAAACACCTCTTCCCATTCCGAACAGAGAAGTTAAGCTCGCCAGGGCCGATGGTACTCGGGGGGCAACTCCCTGGGAGAGTAGGTCGCCGCCGATTTTCCTTGAAAAAGGGCCGCGCAAGCGGCCCTTTTTCGTTCCGCCTCAAACCGGCAGGGTGAGGCTCTCGAGGTCGCGCGGGTAGTAGGTGAGCCACTCGACGCCCTCCTCGGTGACCGCGACCGTGTCGGAGTGGCGGAAGCCGCCGAGGCCGGCGGCGTAGAGGCCGGGCTCGACCGTGAACACCATGCCCGGCAGGATCTCGGTCTCGTCGCCCCGGTCGAGGAACGGGCCCTCGTGGTAGCGGAGCCCGATCGCGTGCCCGACGTGGTGGCGCCAATTCTCCCAGAGCCGGTGCTCCTCGTAGTAGGCGCGGACGCGCCTGTCGACCTCCGCACACGGGACGCCGGGCCCGATCGACGCGACCGCGAGGTCCTGCAGCGCGACCATATGGTCGAACATCCGCTTCTGCTCGTCGCTCGGCGGGCCGATCACCATCGTCCGCTCGAGCTCCGAGTGATAGCCCCAGACGGGTGCCGTCGCGCCCGTCACGAGCACGTCGCCCGCCTGGAAGAGGATGTTGCCCGGCAGCGCGTGCGGGATCGCGGCGTTCCGGCCGATCTGGCCGCGGTAGCCGGCGACTGCGCCCGAGAACCAGAGGCTCTGCCCGCGGTAGAGCGGCCCGATCGCGTCGTGCATCGCGTAGGTCGCCTCGTTCGAGGCGCGGTTCGCGACCTCAGTCTCGGAGACGCCGGGACGCGTGTAGCGCTGCAGCAGCGCGTGCGCGAGGTTCGCCCACTTGCAGCTCTCGCGGAGCAGGGCGAGCTCCGCGTCGCTCTTCACGGCCAGCTGGTCCTCGACCGCGTCGGCGACCGGCACCGGCGCCTCGCCCGTCAGCTCGCCGAGCGAGGGCCCGCGGTAGCCGAAGACCCACGGGTAGCCGTCGTGGTCGGCGCCGAGGCGGCCGCGGATCCCGAGCGCCGCCAGAAGCTCGACGAGCGCCTCCATCGGATGCCGCTCGCCGGGGAACTCGTCGTAGTGCGCCACCTCCGAGACGGCGGCGTTCGCCTCGGCGTGCTCGACCTCGAGGCGCGGCACGAGCATCCCGCCGCGTCCGTCGCCGCCGAGCGCGAACGCGATCGGGCGCTCGGTCGGGATGAACGCGAAGCCCGTGTAGTACGAGACGTAGTGGGTGTCGAAGAGCACGCAGCCTGCGAGGCCGCGCTCCTCGAGTCGCGCCGCGAGGCCCGCCCGGCGGGACGCGAACTCGGCCGGGAGAATCCTCACGCCGCCTGCGTCCGCAGCTTGTCGCGCCAGTCCGGATCGAGGCCGCGCAGGCGACGCACGCGGTCCTCGACCGTCGGATGCGTGACGAAGAGCGCCGCGAGCCCCCGTTCGAGGAACGGGTTGAACGTCCAGAGCGGCTCGGTGGCCGGGCTTGCCGCGAAGTCGACGAGCTCGGCGGCCCGCTCGAGCCGCTGCAGCGCGTCGGCGAGGCCGTGCGGCGACCCGCAGAGCTCGGCGGCCCGGCGGTCCGCCTCGAACTCGCGCTTCGGCGAGAGCAGGACGTGGACGCACGCCGCCGCCAGCGGGCCGAGGACGAACAGCAGGGCGCGCTCGAGCCACCCGCCGATGCGGCTCAGCTCGATCAGCGAGGCCGCGAGGACGACCACCGCCGTCTGCAGCGCGACGTCGTGGTGCTTGACGTGTGCGAGCTCGTGCGCGAGCACGCCCTCGAGCTCGGCGGGCGGGCAGGCGGAGACGCAGCCCGAGCTGACCGCGAGCGCCGAAGAGCCGGGGCCGCGGCCGGTCGCGAGCGCGAGCGGCATCCCGTCGGGGATCAGATAGAGCCTCGGCTTGACGACGCCGGCGAGCGCGGCGAGGCGCTCCACCGTCGAGTGGAGCAGCGGAGCCTCGGCGAGCGGCAGCTCGCGCGCGCGGACCATGCCGAGCACGACGCGGTCGAACGTCCAGTAGGCGCCGATCACGAGCAGCAGCCCGCAGAAGACGAAGATCGAGAGCAGCCGCACGCCGCCGATCGACCAGCCGGCGAAGGCCAGCACGCCGCAGACCCCTGCCAGCAGCAGCCAGGCCTTGACGAGGTTGCGGAGGGCGATGAAGCGCACCGCGGCGGCGCGCGCCTTACGGCTCGTCCGGGTCGGGCGGCCCGCCGTTCGGGTCGTCGTCGAGCAGCCCGCGCGGCGGCCAGTCCTCGTTCGCCTGCGCGTCGCAGCGGCTCGAGCAGTGGAGCGACGCGATGTTCTGCAACGGCACGAGGATGTGCCCGTTCAGCTCGATGTGCGCGACCTCGTCGACGTAGCAGTACGCGGTGAGTACGCCCTCCTGGTATTCGCCGCCGAAGAGTGCGACCTCGACCTGCTCGCCTTTGTACTTGCCTGTGTAGTCCTCCACCGGGCCGCGCTCAGTCTACCGGGCTGAAGGTGCCGCCCTCGTGGGACACGGCCCAGACGCAGCAGTTCCCGAACCAGTCGTCCAGCTCTCCGCCGAGGTGCTCCTGCATCCGCCGCAGAGAGCCGCCGTGCGAGACGACGGCGACACGCTGCCCCGGGTGGCGCTCCGCGATCGCCCGCACTGCGCGGAGGATCCGCTCACCGTGCGTCTCGTGCAGCTCGCCGTCCCACGGGCGGTCGCCGACCTCCTCGCCCGTCAGGCCTTCCCGCGAGCCGACGTCGATCTCGCGCAGATCGGGGTCGAGGACGACCGGGACGCCGAGGCGCTCCCCGACGATCTCCGCCGTGTCGCGCGCCCGGCTGAGGTCGCTCGCGTAGATCGCGTCGACGCCGGCGGGCGCGAGCTCCTCCGCGAGCGCCTTCGCCTGCTCGCGCCCGCGCGCGTTCAGCGGCACGTCGGCGTGACCCTGCCAGCGGTGCTCGGCGTTCCAGTCCGTCTCGCCGTGGCGGATCAGCAGCAGGGTGGCCATCCACGGTTAGGCTAGCCAGCCGTGGATCTCGGCCTGCAGGACACCGTCTGCGTCATCACCGGCTCGACCGGCGGCATCGGACGCGAGACGGCACGGCTTCTGGCCGGCGAGGGAGCGAAGGTCGTCACCGCGGGCCGCGGCGGCGAGGCGCCCGGTGTGGGGGAGGCCTTGCACGTTCGCGTCGACCTCGGGCGCGCCGGCGAGCCGGAGCGGCTCGTGCGCGAGGCGGAGGCCCGACTCGGCCGGGTCGACGTGCTCGTCAACAACGTGGGCGCCGCGAAGCAGCATTCGTTCGAGGAGGTGACCGAGGAGGACTGGGAGGCGCTCTGGCAGCTGAACGTGATGAGCTACATCCGCACGATCCGCGCCGTGCTGCCGGGCATGAAGGAGCGTGGCTCGGGCGTGATCGTCAACGTCTCGTCCACCGCAGGCAAGCGGCCGTCGGCGTCGATGCCCGACTACTCGTTGACGAAGGCGGCGGTGCTCTCGCTGTCGCGGCTCGTCGCCGACGTCTACGCGAAGAACGGGATCCGCAGCAACGCCGTGACGCCCGGCCCGACGGCGACCGAGGCGTGGCTCGGGGAAGGGGGCCTCGCCGACCAGCAGGCTGCTCGCACCGGCAAGACGCGCGACGAGGTGCTGGCCGCGGTCGGGGCGGGGCGGCCGCTCGGCCGGCTGGCCGAGCCCGGCGAGATCGCGGCGGTGATCGCCTTTCTCTGCTCGCCGCAGACGAGCTACGTGACCGGCGCGGCGTGGAGCGCCGACGGAGGCACCGTCCCGATCATCGTCTAGATGGCGTCGCGCGCGCGGGCTACGCTGGCCGTGGAATGCCGGAAGTAGCCGGTCGCGTTGCCGATGCCTTCGAGAGCCGCGTGCGGGAGCACGAGGAGCGCTGGCTGTCGCCGCTCGCCGTCCGCTCGTACGAGACCCGCGGCCGCGCGCACGCCGAGGACGAGTGCCGGCTGCGGACACCGTTCCAACGCGACCGCGACCGCATCGTCCACTCGAAGGCGTTCCGCCGGCTGCGCCACAAGACGCAGGTCTTCGTCGACCCCGAGGGCGACCATTTCCGGACGCGCCTCACGCACACGCTCGAGACGGCCGGGATCGCACGCGGCGTCGCCCGCGCGCTGCAGCTGAACGAGGACCTCGTCGAGGCGATCGGGCTTGGGCACGACCTCGGCCATCCGCCGTTCGGGCACGCCGGCGAGCAGGCGCTCGACGAGCTCCTGCGGGCGCGGGGCGGCGACGGCTTCCGGCACAACGAGCATTCGCTGCGCGTGGTGGAGGCGCTGGAGCGGGACGGACGCGGGCTCAACCTGACGGAAGAGGTGCGCGACGGGATCCTCAGGCACACGGGGCCGGGTGAGCCTGCGACGCTCGAGGGCAAGATCGTCAGGATCGTCGACCGCGTCGCGTACATCAACCACGACATCGACGACGCGATCCGCGCGGGCATGCTCTCGAACGACGACCTGCCTGCCGACGAGATCCAGGTGCTCGGCGCGACGGGCTCGCGCCGCATCGACACGCTCGTCCACGACCTCGTCGAGTCGTCGGCGCGGGCGGGCGACATCGTCCAGAGCGACGAGATCGGCGGTGCGATGCTGTCGCTGCGCGCGTTCATGTTCGAGCGCATCTATCTCGGGCCCCATTCGCGGGAAGAGCACCTGCGCATCCAGACGACGATCCGCCGCATCTTCGAGCACCTCGTCGAACGCGGCGGCGATCCGGTCGAGGCGACGGACTACCTCGCCGGAATGACCGACCGCTTCGCGCTCACCTACGCCGCGGACCTCGCGTAGCGTGGCGCGCATCAAGGACACCTCGGTCGAGGCGGTGAAGTCGGCGGCAGAGATCCTGCCGCTCGTCGAGGACTACGTCCGGCTGCGCAAGGCCGGCGGCACGTACAAGGGGCTCTGTCCCTTCCATCAGGAGAAGACGCCGAGCTTCACGGTGTCGCCTGCGCGCGGGACGTTCAAGTGCTTCGGCTGCGGCGAGGGCGGGGACGCGATCTCGTTCGTCGAGAAGATGGAGCAGGTCGACTTCGTCGGCGCGATCGAGAGTCTCGGCAAGCGCTTCGGCGTCGAGCTCGAGTACGAGGAGAGCTCTCCCGAGGCCGACCGCGAGCGCCGGCGCAAGGAGCGGCTCGGCCAGGTGCTCGAGCGCGCGGCGTCCTTCTACGAGCGCCTGCTGCGCGACAGCGAGCTCGGCGCGTTCGCACGCGACTACCTCGCCTCCCGGGATCTCGGCGAAGAGGTCTGCAAGCAGTTCCGGCTCGGCTACGCGCCGGGCGGGCCGACGTTGACGCGGCGCGCGATCCAGGAGGGCTACACCGAGGAGGAGCTGCTCGCGGCCGGCCTAGCGAACCGGCGCGGCAACGACTACTTCGCGCGCCGGCTCCTCTTCCCGCTCACCGACGCGCGCGGCAACGTCCGCGGCTTCCAGGCGCGCAAGCTCTACGACGACGATCCGCTGCAGGCGAAGTACGTCAACTCGGCGGAGAGCGACGTCTTCAAGAAGGGCGATCTCCTGTACGGGCTCGACACGGCGCGCCAGGCGATCGCAAAGCAGGATCGCGCCGTCGTCGTCGAGGGAAACACCGACGTGCTCGCGCTACGCCAGGCCGGCTTCGAGCCGGTCGTCGCGTCGATGGGAACGGCGCTGACCGAGCGTCAGCTCCGGGAGCTCAACCGCCTCACGAAGCGGCTCTTCCTCTGCTTCGACGCCGACGCAGCCGGTCAGGACGCGACGCTGCGCGGCATGGACCTCGCCGACAAGCTGGGCTTCAACATCCAGGTCGTCTCGCTGCCGGCCGGAACCGACCCGGCCGACGACCCGGCCGGCTTCGAGCGGCGGCTCGAGACGTCGGTGAGCTATCCGGTGCATCGCGTGCGGCTCCTGTACGAGCGGGCGCGCGACAAGTCCGCCGCGTCCGCGGCGATCCAGGCGTTTCTGAACTCGCTGCCGGACTCGCCCGAGCACCAGGATGCGCGCCGCCTCGTCACCGACCTGCTCGACCTGCCGCCGGAGTCGCAGGCGGCATTCGCGCCGAGCCGCGGGCGCTCGAGCGCCGCGTCGGTGATCTCGCCGCGCCTGCTCGACGCCGGCAAGCGTCTCGAGCGGAGCGCGCTCGCGGGCGTCGCCGCGAACCCGAAGCTGACGCGCTACCTCGAGGAGCTCGGGCCCGAGCACTTCGACGACGAGCTCCACCGCCGCGCGCGGGCGCATCTGCTCGGACAGGAGACCCAGGACGACGCGTTGACGCCTCTCCTCGCAGAGCTCTACGCGATCGGGGACCGCGACGAGCTGACCGAGGAAACGGCCGAGCAGCTACTCCTACGGCTCCGCGAGCGACGGCTCCAGCGACAGTTGAACGACGCGAAGCCCGACCACTTCCTCGAGCTCCAGAAGCGGCTCGCGGAGGTGCGGACGGCGATCCGCGAGTTCGCCTAGGCCCGGGCTACAATCAGCCCCCGATTCCCCGGTAGCTCAATTGGCAGAGCATCCGGCTGTTAACCGGAGGGTTGTTGGTTCGAGTCCAACCCGGGGAGCTCGACGGACTGAGGCGCACAGCAGGAAAAACGCAGAAGTGGCAATCTCGCCGCCACCTTGCTATACCGCCGGGGTGAAGCTGAGCCGTCGGATCGGGGCCGCCGCGGCGATCGGGATCGTCCTCGTAGCCGTGCTCGCAACGGCCGGCGCCGCGAGCATCGCCCTCACGCAGGTCAGTTCGGACCCCTTCACGAACGCGACGAGCCAGCACGCGACCGAGGTCGAGCCGGATACGTTCGCATTCGGCTCGACGGTCGTCGCGGCGTTCCAGGTCGGGCGGTTCTTCGACGGGGGCGGCTCCGACATCGGCTACGCACGCTCGACCGACGGCGGTGCCACCTGGGGTACTTCGAGCTTCCTGCCGGGGCTGACGTCGACGTCGAGCGCAGGGGCGTTCGGTGATCCGAACAGCCCCTATGAGCGGGTGAGCGACCCGAGCGTCGCTTACGACCAAGGCCACGGCATCTGGCTGATCTCCTCGATTCCCCTGCTGCCGTCGCTCGCCGTCCCGACGGTCTTCGTCAGCCGCTCGATCGACGGCGGCGCGACCTTCGGCAACCCGGTGTCGATTCCGGCGCCGGACCGGCGTGTGGATCTCGACAAGAACTGGACCGTCTGCGACAACCACCTCCTCAGCCCGTTCTTCGGCCACTGCTACACGGAGTTCGACAACTTCGGCGAGAACGACCTCGAGTACATGAGCATGTCGTCGGACGGCGGCCAGACCTGGAGCACGCCGGTGTCGCCCGCCGGCCATGCGAAGGGGCTCGGGGGCCAGCCGGTCGTGCAGCCCGACGGCACGGTGATCGTGCCGTTCGAGAGCCTCAAAGGCGTGATCGCAGCGTTCAGGTCGACCGACGGCGGCCTCACCTGGGAGAAGGCTGCCACCGTCTCGCGGATCAGCTTTCACGACAACTCGGGAGGGTTGCGGACGAGCCCGCTGCCGAGCGCCGAGATCGACGGCGCCGGCAACGTCTACGTGGCGTGGGAGGACTGCCGGTTCGAGACGAAGTGCGCCGCGAACGACATCGTCCTGAGCAGCTCGACCGACGGCCTGACGTGGAGCCCGGTCGTGCGCATTCCGATCGACCCGGTGGACAGCGGGGTCGACCACTTCATCCCGGGTCTCGGAGTCGATCCGGCCACGAGCGGATCCGGAGCCCACCTCGCCCTGACGTATTACTACTACCCCGACGCGGCGTGCACGCCCGCGACGTGCGAGCTCGACGTCGGCTACGTGTCGTCGCCGGACGGCGGCGCCACCTGGAGCGCGCCGACCCAGCTGGCCGGACCGACGTCGCTCGCGGACATCGCGTCGACCTCGCAAGGCCCGATGGTGGGCGACTACATCTCTTCGTCCTTCAATGCGGCGGGCACCGTCGCAACCGTCTTCGCCGTCGGCAACCCCCATTCGGGGACCGTCTTCGACGAGGGCATCTGGGCTCCGAGCGCGCCGCTGACGGTCGCCTCGGCCGCCCTCGCCACCCGCGCCGCGTCGAGCGACGGCGCTGCGAACGGCCCCGGGATCGGCGAGGCCCAGCAGGCGATCAGGCGGGACTAGCCGCTAACCCTGATTCGAGCCGCAGTCGCGCAGGCCGGCCGCGTCGAGATACCGGTTGACGGGCGCGCTGTACGGCGCGAGCTTCTTCAGCTCCGCGACGCCGCCGGCGAGGTTTCCCGCGGCGAACATCCTCACTGCCTGCCGAATCAGCGCGTCCGCTTTCGTGAGCAGCCGGATCGCGGGCAGCATCTGCGGGCGCAGTCGCGTCGGGATCGGCGTCGCCTCGATCGTCAGGTCCTCGCGGAGCCCGACGCTCAGCAGCTGTCCGAAGGCGAAGCCGTACGCGTGCCAGTCCTTGGCCTGCTGCGCGCGCTTCATCTCGGCCGTGAGGCTCGTCATCTTGACGCTGGCGCTTCGGCACATCGCGTTGAGCCCGGACCGGTAGGCGGCGGGCGACGGCGTCGCGGACGCGGCGCTCGCGCAGGCCGCCAGCATGATTGCCAGCGAGGCCGTCGCGGCACCTATCGATCGACGCGATCGCACGGGGCTCTCATCGGCCTGAGCGGGGGATTTCTTGAGGGCTGCGGCGGCCTCGTTTTACAGGCGCCTTACGCGTCGCACTTGACCTGCGCGCCTCGACGCCCGATAAAGCTGAGGCAAGCGGGCGTGCTCGCGCGAGGTTCGCGCGCGGCGTTCTGACCCTGGGCCCAAGAAGACCGCGCGGTCACAGACGCTGAGCACGCCCGCTCCTCAAGATTCCTCCCCCTGGGCGCAAAGGCACCTATCCGAAGGGACTGAATCATCCTGACGGTTAGCGCCGCGGATTTCGGGGCGTCGGGCCGCTGTCGCCGCCGCTTGTGGACTTTCGTCTGCGCCCGTCGTACGGTTGGCCCAGATGAGCGACGCCGTGCCTCCGTCCGCAGCGGAGCGGCTCGCAGGCGGGCCCCGCCGGGCGTCCGCGGCTGCTGAGCTCCTCGTCGCCCGGCGCGAGATCCTGCGCCGTGGCTATCTCTTCTGGGGGATCACCGCCGGTGCGATTCTCGTCACCGAGGCCCTCGGCGCCGCCTCGGGCTGGCTCGAGAACAAGCTGCACGTCCACATCCCGTGGCCGACGATCTCCTCGACGGTCGGCCATCTCGAGGACCGGTGGAGCATCGTCGGCGCCGTCGTCGTCGGCGTGATCGCCGCGATCGCGTTCTACGCGCTCTCACGCAAGGAAGAGAACACGTCACAGGGCCGTACCACCCGTCGCGCCGAGAACCGGACGGTCCGGTTCTACAACTGGCGGCTGAGCATCGTCCCGGCGGTCGCGGCGGGCGCCATCACCTACCTCGTCCAGCGCGGCGGCGCTCCCGAGGACGCGAACCACCGCAAGTTCGTGCTCGGCTGCGTCATCTACGCGACGTTCGCCTTCTACGGGGTGATCCTTCCCTCGATCCTGATCCGGGTCGGGCTCGAGGTGCAGTTCCCGACGCTCGTCTACACGGTGCGGCACCTTCGCGCTCACCGGCCCTGGATCGCGGCCATGCTCGTCGCGGCGCTATCGATCCTCGTCATCCATCTCGCCCTGTACCCGTGGCCCGACATCACGCGCGAGCCGGCTCAGTACGCGGGGCTCAGCGCGAACGGCGCGCAGAGCAGGGCGATCGCGAAGATCCGAGCAATCCGGGCCGGGCGCCCGCCGCTCCTCTACTCGACGCAGATCCGCGGCGTCGACAACGGCAGCGAGGCGTGGGTCGTCTTCTTCAAGCCCGCCGCGGCATCCGGCATCCCCTACGGAGGCTGCGTCGTCGTCGTCACCGACAAGGTCGTCAACCCGACCGCCGAGTGCTCGAAGTGACGGCCGCAGCCTCAGTCCGGGGCCGCCGCCGGGGCGGTCCCGAGCCGGTCGGCGAGCGCGGCTCCGATGTCGTTCGCGAACGCCGTTCGATTCGCCTCCCACAACCGCTCCACCTCGTCGGCCAGCAGCAGGAGGCCGCGCGCCGCGGCGCGCGAGTCGGCCCGCTCGTCGTCGAGCATCGTCTCCGCCCACGCGCGGATCTGCGCGAGCTTCTCCTCGTCGAGGCGGTCGGTCATCGCCGACGAGAGCGTAACGCGTCAGGGACCCCGACACGGCCGGACGCCGGGTACCCTTCCGCCGCGTGAACGAGCGGTTCGAGGAGCTGCTGCGCCGTCTCGGCGCGATCCACGACGTCGAGAAGGCGGCCGGCGTGCTCGCCTGGGACGAGGAGACGAAGATGCCGCCGAGCGGTGCGGAGGCCCGCGCCGAGCAGCGTGCGACGCTCAACCGGCTCGCCCACGAGCTCCAGGTCGCTCCCTCGCTCGGGGACCTCCTCGAGGAGCTGCGGCCGTTCGAGGAGGAGCACGACTCCGAGTCGTTCGAGGCAAGCCTGATCCGGGTGTCGCGGCGCGACTACGAGAAAGCCGTCCGCGTGCCGCCCGACCTCCGCGCCGAGCTGACGCGGGCGGGCTCGCTCGGCTACCAGGCCTGGCTGCGCGCGCGGGAGCAGGAGGACTACGGGATCATGCTGCCCCATCTCGAGCGCAACCTCGAGCTCCGGCGCCGCTACGTCGCGTGCTTCGAGCGCGAGGGCGACCAGTACGACGTGCTGCTCGACGACTACGAGCCCGGCATGAAGACGAGTGAGGTCGTCGCGATCTTCGACCAGCTCAAGGCGGCGCTTTTGCCGATGATGCGCGCCGTCGCCGAGACCGACCCGATCGACGACTCCTGCTTGCACGGCCGGTTTCCGCGCACCGCCCAGCGGCGCTTCGGGCTGGCCGTGCTCGAGCGGTGGGGAATGGATCGCGCGGCGTGGCGGCTCGACAAGACCGTGCATCCATTCGCAACCTCGTTCTCACCGACCGACATCCGTCTGACGACGAACTTCCACGAGGACTCGCTGCACGGGATCCTCTCCTGCCTGCACGAGTTCGGCCACGGCATCTACGAGCGCCAGGTCGATCCTGCGTTCACGCGGACGCCGCTCGCCCAGGGCGTCAGTTCGGCGTTCCACGAGTCGCAGAGTCGGCTGTGGGAGAACCTCGTCGGTCGCAGCCTCTCGACCTGGACGTTCTTCTACCCGAAGCTGCAGGAGGAGTTCCCCGAGCAGTTCGCCGACGTTCCGCTCGAGTCGTTCTACCGGGCGCTGAACAAGGTGCAGCCGTCCTATCGCCGCGTCGACGCCGACGAGGTGACGTACTGCCTGCACATCATCCTCCGCTTCGAGCTCGAGCGCGCGATGCTCTCCGGCGAGGTCTCGCTGCGCGACCTGCCGGACGCGTTCGACGCCAAGATGCGCGAGTACCTGGGCTTGCAGCCGCCCGACGTCGTGCACGGGGTTCTGCAGGACGTCCACTGGTCGGACATGAGCATGGGCTACTTCCCGACGTATGCGCTCGGCAATGTCGTATCGGTGCAGCTCTGGGAGCGCGCGACCGCCGATCTCGGCGACCTCGACGAGCAGTTCGAGCGCGGCGAGTTCGGGTCGCTCCGTGAGTGGCTCCGCGAGAACGTCCACCGGCACGGGCGGGTGTTCACCCCGCAGGAGCTCCTGCAGCGCGCGGCGGGGTCGAGCATGGATCCGGCGCCCTACCTGCGGTATCTCGAGCGCAAGCTCGGAGACCTCCTGGGGGCCGCGGTCGCGTGAGCGCCGGCGAGCGCCTCCGCGAGCGCCGGGCGCGCCACCGGCGGCGGCCGCTCCTCCTCCGTGTCCTCGTCGCGCTCGGCGGCTTCGCGACACTCGCCGCGGGCCTCGCGCTGCTCGTGCTGCCGGGACCGGGCATCCCGCTGGTCGTGGCCGGGCTCGGCCTGCTCGCCCTCGAGTTCCGCTGGGCCGAGGCGTCGCTCTCGCAGGCGCTCCGGCACGCCGAGCGAGTCCGGCCCTCGACGGCGCGGCAACGGCTCGCGGCGGGCGCGGCGCTCCTCGGGTCGGCGGGAGCCGCGGCCGCGGGGATCGCGCTCTTCGGGCTGCCGGGCGTCTAAGGGTGACCGGTGCAGACGGGCACGCCGAGTGCGCTGCGCTCGAACGCGAGCCCGCAGCGGGCGCAGGTGGCGGGCAAGAGTCGGGCCTTGACGAGCAGGGCCCGCATCAGCGTCGCCCAGAGAAAGAGATACGAGACGAGATAGGGGCCGGTCATGCCCGTTCCTATCGGCAGCGGGCGCCGATCGGATTACCCCTCGGGTAGAATCGCCAGGGTGAGCTGGCTGTACATCGCCCTGCTCGCACTGGCCGTCGCCGTCGTTGTCGGCGCGGAATGGCCGCGGCTCGGTGCACGGCTGGAACGGAGCGTCGGCGCTGATGCGCGGCGCCGCCGCGACCGCGCGAAGCGGAAGGCGTCGCTGCGAGTCGTCCAGACGACCGATGCCGACGACTTCGCGGCCAGCGTCGAGCGAGATCTGGCGAACCTGCCGACGATCGAGGAGACCGACCGGCGTTAGCGTTTCAGCGCACGACCACGGTCGCGTGGAACGTGCGGGTGTTCGGCAGCACGGGACCGGTGTTCTCCATGTTCTTGGTCTCCTGGTAGTCGGCGGCCACGAGCGTCAGCCGGTGGGCACCGCGTGCGAGCGTTCCGGAGGAGAGCGACAGGAGCCCGTTCACGAAGCTGAAGCCGGGGCTCGCGCCGCCGACGTGTGCCACGAGCGACGCGGGATCGACGCCGGCGCCCGTATCGGTGACGCGGAGCCGGATCTTCTGGTGCGGGCGAATCGTGCGCGTCAGCAGGTGAACTCGCGGCGGCGTGACGTCGTTCACCCAGAACCGGAACGTGAACTTGCCGGGCCTCGCGCCGGCGGGCGTGTCGAAGACGACGTCGTACGGCGCAGGAGCCGGGAAGACCGCGCCGACGGCGGGCACGATCCGGCCGTAGTCGGCGTACGGGTTGATGTCGACCGGGATCGCCGTGTAGCCGACGAGCCGGTTCTCGTCGTCGCCTGCGACGAGTCGCGGTGACACGCGCACGCCGCGGGCGTGTGAGAGGACGACGGCCCCCAGGTTCGCCACCGGTCGCCTGAGCGTGTACCGGAACACCTGCTCGGGGCCCGGCTCGTTCGTCCGGACGCCCACCGTGCAGCGGCAGGAGAGCGATCCCTCCGGATAGCGATAGGACGAGACACGCGCGGGCTTGCCGGCGGTGTTACCCCCGTACACGCCGGGGCGGAGCAGCGTCGCGTGCTTCTCGGTGCCGAGCTTCGGGGCCTCCACGTGGAGCCAGAACGGGACGCGGCGCACGTCGGTGCCGCGCGACAGGACGAGAAACCCCTCGCCGTCGCCCTCGGCCGCGTCGGCCGTCACCGTGAGCGTCACGCCGAGCGCCGTCCCCGCGGCCGCGACCGGCGCCGAGACGGAGAGGCTCACGCCGTGCGGCGCCGTCTGCGGGTCGACCGAGACGGTCCAGGGCGCGACTCCTCCACCGGCGTCGGCGAGCGCGAGCTGAAGCACCGTCGTCGTGCCGCGCCGGACGAGCCCGAACGAGAGCGCGCTCGGGTCGGTGAATACGAGCGGGTCGTCGGCCTGCGCCACGTCGATCCGGCCGCCGCCCTCGCGGAGCGGGGAGAGCTCCGTCCCCGATCCGGCCCGCCGCACGGGCGCTCCGGTCGCCTCGAGCGCCGACTTCACCTCGGCGGGCGTCCACTCGGGATGCCGCTCCTTCAGGAGCGCCGCGGCGGCGGCGACGTGCGGTGTTGCCATGCTCGTGCCGCTCCAGTCGTGGTTCGACCATTGGTTGCGCGGCAGCGAGGAGAGAAGGTCGACGCCCGGCGCGGTGACATCAGGCTTCAGCTGCAGCGAGACCGGGGTCGGCCCGCTCGACGAAAAGTCGGCGATCACGTCGGCGGGGCCGCTGTCGCCCTCGGTCGACGCGGCGACCGTGATCGCCTTCGGCGCCGTTCCCGGCGAGCCGATCGAGCCGCGGCCGGAGTCGCCGAAGTCGTTGCCCGCGGCGACGGCGGTGATCACGCCGGCGTCGGCCGCGTTGTCGATCGCCTGCACGACGATGTCGCGGGACGGCTCGATCTCGGGCTCGCCGAGCGAGAGGTTGATCACGTCCATGCCGTCCCTGACCGCTTCCTCGATGCCCCGGGCGATCTCGGGAGAGTTGCCGTCGAGGCCGAAGCCCTGTGTGGGAATCGTCAGCACCTTGTAGTTGCCGAGGTACGCCCTCGGCGCGATCCCCGAGACGCGGACCTTCGCGCCCCCGACCGTCGCGAGCGTGTCGTGGTCTCCCGCCGCGATGCCGGCGACGTTCGTCGCGTGATCCGAGAACTCGGGGTCGAACGGCGTGTTCGCGTACTTCCAGGCCGGCGTCTTCGGTGCGAACGTCTTCGCGACGATCACCTTCGCCGTCGTGTAGGCGGTGTTGCCCTTAGGGAAGCCAGGCGGATAGGCGAAGCCGCTCGGGTCGAAGAAGACGTGGGTCTGGTCGAGGCCGTCGTCGAGGATCGCGATCTTCATGCCGTTCCCCGCCGTCGCGAGGGTCGGCCCCCAGACGGCGGGCGCACCGATCAGCTGCGGCGTGCGGTTGAGGAGCGCGTGATAGGTGAGACTCGGCCAGACGGTGGCTCCGGGCACGGCGGCGAGCCGGCCGAGCTGCGACCTCGGCACGACGACCGCCATCCCGTCGAGGACGACGCCGTAGCGCCAGTGCACCGCCGCGCTCGGGATCGCCGCCTCGATCCGGGCCTGGAGCCGGCGCTGCGCCGAGGCGAGCGTGCGAAGGTACGAGACGCTCGCGGGGGCGCGCAGGTTCAGTCGCCGGTCGGTGGTCGCGCGTGCCGCGAGCCCGCGGTCGCGCCGGATCGCCTCGGCGAGCGGCGGCCGAGGCAGCGTGACGACGACCTCGACGAGCCCTCGGGCGGCGCCGGGCGCCGCCTGCGACGACGCACTCGTACCGGCCGCGGAGAGCAGTGTCAGCGACCCCAGAAATGCCGGCAGAACGAGAGCGAGGCGACGCAGAGAGGACACGGTACACGCGGGTTATGCTCGACCGCCGCCCGGCTACACTGTCCGTCCGCGCGGATGTGGCGGAATTGGTAGACGCGCACGGTTCAGGTCCGTGTGGGGGCAACCCCGTGGAGGTTCAAGTCCTCTCATCCGCATCGCTTCGATTACCGGGAACTTTCTGGGTAGGGCCTTTGGGTTGACACCCATTCCGACACCTATCGAAAAGAAAAAGGGGCTCCGTAGAGCCCCTCAACTTCCCCCAACGTCCAATCGTGGGCGTGGTTCCGGTTGACGGGAAACTAGAGCGCAGCCGCCTTGCCATATGAGTCGAGCGCCGAGCCGTAGCGCTCCTCGTCTCCGCGCAAGAAGCCATGGTAGGTGTCCTCAATCTGCCCAATGCTCGTGCCCATCATCATCGAGAGCTTGGCAACCGGAACGCCCGCGCGGTAAGGGCGATAACCGCTGCGAGTAGAGCGAACACGTTTGAAGTGTAGGTCCAACTCCGAC
>Ga0310810_10002900_pt1 | contig 18570 bp, 22 predicted proteins | sample NCmetagenome_FD_207641 | JGI IMG/M metagenome (GOLD analysis project Ga0310810, IMG submission 207641) | Soil microbial communities from experimental microcosm in Duke University, North Carolina, United States - NC | ecosystem: Engineered > Artificial ecosystem > Soil microcosm > Unclassified ...
TGCGCCACCGCCGCGACGCAAAGGGTCAGAGCAAGGAAAACATTCTTCATACGAAGAATTATTTTAACTCAGATTCCGAACGGCTCCGTCACGGTCTTGATCCATTCGTTGAAAGCGATCTTTTCTCCCTGACGATTGTGCCACCAGCCATCCGGCGTAAAGCTCGAGTCCGGCGCGGCGACGACGACGAATTGCAAGTCGGGCGCGGCCGCGCGAAAGATCTTTCCGGCGCGGCGCGTATGGTAGTCGCTGGTGACCAGCAGGATCTTGTGCGCGCCGAGCTGGCGCAGGCGTATCACCGCATCGCGGGCTTCTTCCTTGGTCGAGCGCGCGTCGTTTTCAAAATGCAGAAAGTAGGACTCCGGATACCCGGCTTTGACCGCGAAGGGAATCGCGAGATCGCACTCGTGCAGTCCGTAGATTCCCGAAGGCCCGCTGACCAGCACGCGGGAGACATAGCCCCGCCGGGCAAGCTGGGCGGCGGTCAGAATGCGATTTCCTTCTCCATCGCCCGCCAGCACCAGAGCGAGATCCGCTTTTTCCGGCGGACCTGCATTTATCAGATAGGAACCCATCGCGCCCAGCACCGCGTTGCGGAAAATGAGCCCCAGGACAATGATGGCTACAAGAACCAGCGTCAGAACGCGAAGTGCGCGGGTCACTACTGATCGTCAGACCCGCGCTGGTCACGATCCAGACGCCCCACGGATTTCAGGCGCTGGAACATGCGTTCGATTTCCTCTTCCTCCTCTTGCGGCAGGAGGGGGCGATAGACGGCCGGAGGTGCAGGTTGCTGAAGGCCGGAATCGGGTGCCGTTCCTGTTTCGCCCCAAGCCTGCCGGTAGGGAATCCCGTCGAGCAGAGCGTGGCGCGAGTAACGGCGCAGGTGACGCAGCAGGCTGGTCGCCGAATCCAGATCGCCCGCGTAGAGCAGGACGATACGGTGGTCGTTTGAAAGGGTCAGATTTACCGCCAGCGGCGCGATCCAGCCGGTCTGGTCCACGCGGCGGATTTCCCGCCAGAAGACGACGCGTCGGCCGAGTTGAAGGTGGGTTTCATGGATCTCGATGCGAGGCTGCCACAGCAGCGCCAGGAGCGCACCTGAAGTAATACCGAAGAGCCCCGCCGCGATCCAGGTGGAAGGCCAACGCAGGCCGGTCCAGACGGAAAAGGCGGTCCCGCAGATTGCCAGAAGCGCAAACAGAATATATCGGCGCGACGGTCGATAGCGGGCGATCGCTCGGCTCACCCCTTCAGACTACCACTTCAGTTTGTGGTGGGGAATGTCTTGGAGATGTGATCGTGCCAGGTAAGGTTTTCTTCGTCTACCAAGGCCCAGACCAGGCCGAGGCCGGCGGAAAGCAGGCTCAGCAGTCCGGCCACCTGCCGGATTCCGCGCTGCTCGCGGTCAGGGCGCCGGCCGTCGAAGTCGACCAAGCGCAGTCCGGCGAATCGCATCCCCGGACTATCGCCATTGGCCAGGCACCACAGCGCTCGATAGAACAGTGCGATGACCGCAGTGACCCCGATGATGAACGATAACGCTTGACGATCCAGGGCCACTTGGCCGCCGGACAGAAAGAAGATCGCCAGGAACACGCCCAGGGCTACCAGAATCAGGCTGCCGTCGACTGCCGCAGCCACCAGGCGGTGCGAAGGAGCGGCGACCGGCGCGTCGCAGTCGATAGTCTCGCCCGGTTGGGTGCGGACCTCGGCAGGGGACGCCTGAAATCCGAGCATTTGCTGGTTGTCGGAGCGGCGATGGTGCGGCCGGGTCGTTGCGGATGCACGGGCTTGGCGTGTTTGGGTGGCCGCGCGTGCCGTATCGCGATGGTAGGGGTGCAGCGGCGTCAGCGTCGGGATGGGAATAACTTTGCTCCCCGCCGTGCCATCCCTGAAAAGCGACGGCTGATAGTTGGGAGTTTCCAGCGGTTGCGCCGGAGCAGGACTGGCGAAGGGATCCAGGGCGGGCGCCGTCGCCGCCGCCGTGCCTGCCGCCGTCACGTTGGTCCGGATCGGGAAAGGACCAGGCGCCTCACCGTTGAGCCGCCGGCCACAATGCACGCACCGCTCCTGGGCTTGCTCGTTAATGGCTCGGCAATGAGGGCAATGCATATGCTTTGAGGACGCCTCCCTGGACGCTCGGCGACCTTTATTGTCTTGACTGTTCCGGCAACGCTCTGCTACGGTGGCGCTTGAACGCTTTTATCCTTCGTAACACAATCGGGCGGGTTTGTCACGGACTTTATGTCCTGGTTGTAGCCGGATCACTCATATCCGGCACCGGGTTAGCCGCCCAAGATTACCGTCCTACCTTACCCCCGCCCGCTGGTCCCGTCGGGGTCGGACCCAATCCGAACGCAGCCATCCGGCCCCCCCGGCCGACCGCTCCCGGACCGGGCGAGGAAGCGAAAACCTACGCGGACCAGCAGGAGTCCGAAGGAAAGCTGCTGCATCTTCGCGGAAACGCCCGCGTGGAAACAGCAGACGATCTGCTCACCGCCGACGAGATCGATTACAACACCGAAACCCATCAGGCCGAAGCTCGCGGCAAGGTGCACATCGAGAGTTTCTCCCACGGTCAGAAGATGGACTGCGAGCGGGCCGAGTACAACACGCAAACCCGCATCGGAAAGTTTTACACCGTCCGCGGGACATCGCCCTCCCGTATCGAGGCGCGACGCGGACTGCTCACAACCCAGAACCCGTTTTACTTCAGTGGGGAATGGGCCGACAAAGACGGAGATCGTTACATTCTGCACAACGGCTTTCTGACCGATTGCCTGATTCCGGACCCGTGGTGGCGGCTCAAGGCCCCCACCTTCGACGTGATCGCGGGCGACCGGGCCATCGCCCGGAAATCCTGGTTCTACGTGAAGGAGGTTCCGATTTTTTACACCCCGTTCTTCTATAAATCGCTGGAGAAGCAGCCGCGCCGCAGCGGACTCTTGACGCCCAATGTCGGTAACAGCTCGCTGCGTGGCAAGACCGTGGGCATGGGCTATTTCTGGGCGATCAATCGCAGCTATGACCTGACCTATCGCGGACTGTTTTATTCCCAGACCGGCTTCGGGCATCAGGCCGACTTTCGGGGCGTGGTGAACCAGCGCACCAGTTTTGATGCGTCCGTGTACGCCGTCTCGGGCGGTAGCAACAAAGAAACCTCGCCCAGCGGATTCGTCTTGTCATTGGAAGGAAAATCCGAATTGGGCAAGGGATGGGAGGCTCGTGGCGACGTGCGTTACTTGTCGTCTTTCCTGTTCCGGCAGCAGTTCACGCAGTCCTTCGATGAGGCGGTTTCTTCGGAAACGCATTCGGTGGGGTACATCACCAGGCACTGGTCGGATTTCGGGCTTAATTTGGTGGCGCAGCGCAACGTCAATTATCAAAGTACCGAGCCCAATAATCAGATCGTTCTGCGCAAGCTGCCGGAGATTCAGTTCATCACCCGCGAGCATCCCCTCGGGAAGCTGCCGATTTGGTTTTCGCTCGATAGCAGCTATGGCCTGGAGCGGCGCAGCCAGCCCGAATTTCAGACCCGCCAGTTCGTGCAGCGCGTGAATTTCGAGCCGCGCGTGATGGCCGCCGTGCACTGGCGCGGGTTCGACCTGGCTCCCAGTTTCGGCATTCACGAAGTCGCGTACGACTCGAGTATCAACAGCCGCGTCAGCGGCGACAATGTGCAGCATTTTGCCCGTGATGTCGCGCTGGACGTCTCCGTGCCGGCGCTGTCGCGGATCTTCGAAGCCCCGGCTTGGATGGGTCGCGGCAAGGGCGCCCGGATCAAGCACGTCATCGAGCCGAGAGCTACCTACCGCTATGTCACCGGTATCGAGGATTTCAACCGGGTGATCCGCTTCGACGACACCGACATTCTCTCCAATACGCATGAGGTGGAATTCTCCCTGACGAATCGTTTGCTGGCGAAAGACAAAGGCGGAAACGTATCGGAAGTGCTGAGCTGGCAGCTATGGTACAAGCTCTACCTGGATCCGACATTCGGCGGCACGGTGATCGCGGGAAATCGCAATGTGCTGATGAGCACGGTGGATCTGACCGGGATCCCGTTTCTGGACCGGCCCCGGCATCAGTCGCCGGTAGTGAGCGTGCTGCGCTATCAATCCAACCTGAATCTGGAGTGGCGCGCCGATTACGATCCGATCCGGGGCGGAATCATCGATAGCGGCATCAGCGTGGACCGGCGGGTCCATCAGGTGTTTGTTTCGGTGGGGGACTATCTATTGAAGAGCAATCCGCTGCTGTCGGCTCCCGGCTCCAACCAGTTCCGCGGGCAGATTACCTATGGCGGCGATAACCGGCGGGGCTGGAACTATGGGTTCAGCGCGTTCTACGATTACCGCCTGGGCGTCTTGCAGTTCGCGCAAAGCCAGGTGACTTACAACACGGACTGTTGCGGCTTCAGCGTGCAATACCGGCGATTCTCCTTCGGCGTGCGCAATGAGAATCAGTTCCGGGTGGCGTTCGCCGTGTCCAACATCGGCAGCGTGGGAACTCTGCGCAAGCAAGACCGGATTTTCTAGGGGGTCTTTGTGCTGCTGGCGGGCTTGGTTTCAGACTTCGTTTCGGACTTTGTTTCGGATTTAGATTCCGAAGGCTTGGCCTCTGAAGACTTGGAATCGGCCTGCTTGGATTCGGTCTTGGCCTTCGAGGAATCTGCGTCTGATTCTTTCTTGGGACTCGAACCGCCGCGTGCATAGTCGGTAGCGTACCAGCCCGTGCCTTTGAGGCTGAATCCGGACAAAGAGATCAGCCGTTCCACGGTTCCACCGCAGGCTTCGTGCACCGTTAAGGGCGCGTCGGCGAACTTCTGAATCACCTCAAATTTTTCGCCACACTTCGAGCACAGATATTCGTACAGCGGCATATATTTTGCGGCGCTTACGGAACGATCGTTTTGAGCGTATCGTAGCCGTGCTTCAGGATTTCGTCGGAGGCCGGCTTGGACGGCTGAACGGGCGGAACCGGGTTGGCCGTATCGTCATCGGTTTCGACGATCGCGGTGGTCTCGGCCTGGAGCACATTGGGCGTCACGTGCACGTCCTGGATAGCCTTCCCGCTGGGCGTATAGTATTTGGCGACGGACAGAATGACGGCGCTGCCGTCGTCCATGGTGATGGCCTTGCGGATGGCGGCGTCACCGTAAGTCGGTTCGCCGACCAGTTGGGCGCGCTTGGAATCGAGCAGGGCGCCTGCGGCCACTTCCGCGGCTCCCGCAGTGCCGCGATTCACCAGCACAACCAGGGGCAACTTGGTGATCGCCCGGGAAGAGGAAGCCGTGTGGTCCTGGCGGGTGGCTTTCTGACCCTGCGAGTAGGTGATCAGACCTTTGTCCATGAATAAATTCGCCACTGCGATGCCTTCATCGACCGGCCCCAGTCCGCAATAGCGCAGGTCCAGCAAAAGGCGCTTGGCGCCCTGCTTTTCGAGATCGGTAATCTTCTGGGAGATCTCCCGGGCCCGGCCCGCCTGCAACGTGGAAGTAGAGATTAAACCGATAGGATCCGGGCCTTGATCGGTGACCAGCTTGGCGCTTACGGGCGGATACACCAGTGCGGCCCGTACCAGGTTGATCTTTTGAGGATCGGCCTGGCGGGGCGTAAGCACGCTCATATCGATGGAAGAACCAGGCTCGCCTTGGATCAGAATCTCGGCGAAGGCCAGAGGCATATCCCGGGTGGCGATATTGTTGATGGACTCGATCACGTCGCCGGTGGAAAGACCGGCTTTCGCGGCCGCGGCTCCGGGCAGTGCGTCCACCACGGTCAAATACCCAAGGCGCCGCGCCAGGAGCAGGCCGACGTCCCCTTTACCGGTACCTTTTTCCTTCTGATATTGCTTATATTGATCCGCATTGAGATAGCTGGCGAAAGGATCCAGCGACTCCAGCATCCCGTTGATGGCTCCCACCGTGACCGCCTTCATGTCGGGTTCCTCGACGTAATCCGCCTTGATATGCGAAAGCACGTCGGTATACACGCCCAGCTGGGTATAAGGCTGGTCTCCGGCGGGGGCGCCCCGGCCTCGTACGGCCCCGAACAAGAGCAGAACAACCAGGCAAGTAGAGGATGCTACGACTGCGAATTTAAAACGACCATTCATAAGCGAAGGGCTAGGCCCGACCTTTCATTCTGAGGATAGCAGGTCGGCGAATAGCCGTTACCGGGTCACGCGGAAATGCGGCGTCTCTGGGCGAAGATGAGTCCCGCCAGAGCCAGGCCAGTCAATCCCATCGTGGCCGGTTCCGGAATGGCCAACAGAAACCCTCTAATCTCGCCGCCCTGGAAGGTGCTGCTGTGGATATTGAGATAGGCGTCGTCGGCGGCCAGACCGGCCAGCAGTGCCGCCTCAGCGCCCGCCGTAGTGCCGCCGTTGGCCGTTACAAACGCCGGATTGTAGCTGGAAGCCAAAGTCAGGTCGAATGTATGGTCATAAGTGCCGGACGTCACCCCGAGCGGAAATGCGGTAAATGTCGGGGTTGTGGTCGCGACGCCCGCGGTGCCTGTTCCTGGAGTAGGAGTGGGGGAATGGATGTGCGAGGCCATCGTGGTTCCGGTCAAACCAGAGAAACTCACCTGAACCTGCATAGTGTGCAACAACGTATCGATGGTTACCAGTGCAGTGCCGATGCCCGGCGACAGATTGGTCGGGGACTCATTCGGACCCGTGAGCGAGGCCTGGTAGATGATGATCGTGGACGCAGACAAATAGCAGCTGGATCCCATGATGGCGAACAAGGTCGTCAGAAGCTTCATAAATCCTTCCCAGAGCGCGCTAACACGTTGTAGATGCGGCAGGGGGGCGAATGTTTCGAAAACAGTACCCGGGCTAACTGATAGTACTTCAAGAGTTTATGCGCGGGCGTCTTGCTGATCCTGCTGTCGTCGTTTTATAGCATCGGTCCCACGCAGGTGGGGCTGGTTCGCAAGCGGTTTGGGGCAAAACTGCCGGGCGACAGTCCGGTCGCAACAAAGGGAGAAGCCGGATACCAGGCGGATTTGCTCATGCCCGGCCTGCGCTTCAAGCTGTCGCTGGTGTACGCGGTCACCAAACACCCCTGGGTGCAGGTACCCGCGGGCTACATCGGTGTGGTGATTTCGCAGGTGGGCGAAGCCTTGCCCATCGGGGCGAAGTCGGCCGTCTACAAAACCGGAGTTCGGGAATTTCGCCGATGTGCGGGCGTTTATGGAGAAAGGCGGACAAAAAGGCGTCCAGAGGCCGGTGCTATCGCCGGGCACGCTGGCGCCGATTCATCCCGTGGCGTTCCTGGTGATCACCAGGGCGGAGGTATTTGGCGTTTCCGTCTCCGCGGATTTCCGCGCGCTGGCGCAGCCTTCGAGCGTCGTCACGATCCCGACCATATCCACCACTTTGCCGCCTTCAGTGGGCCGCGGCGAGATTCGCGTTACTTCTAACTGCTTATCACTCAGGCCGAACGCCTCGTGCGTGAGCCGGCCTTTGGAAAGGATTTTCAGACGTTCCTAGACCTGGGCGGCAGGATCGGCTTGCAGCACGATCCGGTGCTGTATGGTGCGTACAACCTGAATCCGTTCCTGGTGCGCGTGGAAGAAGTACCCATGCTGGTGATCGAGCAGGGGCAGGTGGCGGTGATCAAAGCCTATGTCGGCTTGCCGACGCAGGATACTTCGCGGGCGCGGACTTCAAATTCGGAAGCCTCGTGCTCACCCTGAACGAATGGGTGGATGACTACATTGGAGATCTAACAAGCTCGGTAACCGACTATCAATCGCACTGGAGTGGTGGAGGATCGCCGCTTTGTGGGTATAGGGTGCCCCAATCCATGTACGTCTCTATCACCGGTACGTCCGGAAGCAGTCAAAACTATGCAAACGACACCATCGGTGAAGACATCTATTCCGACCACGTGACGTCAATGCGCGATGGTTTAACCCAGAGCGCGAATTGGCCGTAAAATGTTGATATCTGTAACCAAAAGGAGTTCTACCGTGATGATTTCTGCTACATATTTCAGGCTTACTGCCCGGCTGGCGGTGCTGTCGATGGTGGTGGCGCTCGCAGTGCAAGGACAGACAACAAAAGTAATCAATGTGAACGAGCCTCGGCCGCTTTGGAGCGCCCTAGACCAGCTCGAAGTCGCCAATCCCGGCGTCGCGATTAACTACGAAGATCCGCCGTACGAGAATCTTGCAGATGTACAGCATTCCGCCACACCACAACAACAGGCTGCCCATCCTGGCTTCCACCTAATAGTTCCCAGGGCCGGCGCCATTAGCGCTGACATCACGCTTTCCTCGACGCCCGAGGCGGCGGCGGATGTGATTGGGAATCTAAACCGTCTTCTTGTGAGCTACCGACAGAATGCGCTTCCTGGCGACTTCAAGATTGAACAAGCCAATGGAGTCGTTTATGTCACCCCAATCACAGTATTAGGGGCCAATGGATCGTCGCGGGAAGTGACCTCGCCCATGACAACACTCATCAGTATTCCTAGCGCCAAACGAAGCGTTCCCGAGACAGCTCAGGCTATTTTCGACGCGGTATCCAAAGCCACCGGTCTGCGATTTGGTATTGCCACGTTCCCATTTCGACCTACTGATCAGGTAACTTTCGCGGCCAGCAATGAACCGGCCCGCGATGCATTAGCGAGGTTGTTTGCTCTCGTGCGAAGCGCACCCGTTTCATACCGCCTTCTATTCGAGCCGAAGCCTGATCCGAAACGGGCATTTGATTACATGGTGAATGTTCATCTGGCCGGATTTGTCCCTCCTCAAGCCCCTCCGGGACTCGGAAGGATCGGGCCAACGGGCCCGATAGTAACGCCGCCCCAAACTACAGGTAGTCGTCCGGGGGCGGTTTCGGTCAAACAATAACATTTTCGTCTCGCGAGGGCATGTTCTCTGCGGATTTGTTGGCCCCGCTGAAGATGGCCGCGTTGAGACGAATTTGGATAAGCTCCAAGGCCGTTGAGTATTACAAGACAGACTCTACGCCAAAATTAGAGTGACCAACATCGTGGGCGCGGTACGCTTCGCAATCAGGGAAGGCTATGTGGATGCATGAGCGGCTCAGGGCTTATAGCAGGAGCTCCTGTGACAGAGCCGCGCCGAAGCCATGTGGCTCGCCACAGGCGGCCGTTGCCGACAGGCGACAAGATCGCCTGTCCTACCCCCTCCAGTTGTCAACGGGGAATTTATTGCGATATCCTAGAGATTCACATGGCAAACACAGTTTCCGCGCTCAAGCGCGTACGTATCGCCGAGCGCCGGACGGGCGTCAATCGGACCCGCAAGACTCGTCTCCGTCACCAGATCCGGGCGATGCGCCGGCTCCTCGAGTCGAAAGACGCTAAGGGGGCGACCGAGCTTGTATCCAAGACCTTCTCGGTGATCGATCGCGCCGCCAAATGGGGCATCATCAAGAAGAATACTGCGGCTCGCTACAAGAGCCGCCTGACAATCCGGCTTCGTAAGCTCGCGGCCTAACGCGAAGTTAAAGCGAACACCATCTCTTCCATCAAGATCCGGTCGTCGGGACGCGCGTCTCGAAGTCCGCGATCTGTCTCGAAGACTTTTTCTACAGCTTGCGTCAGGCGTTCTTTCGAAAACGCCTCCATGGTCTGCTCGATTTGCCGGGCACGCTCGGCCCACATGCGCGTACCTAGTTTGGTAAAGTGTGCCTGAATCTGTCCCGCGCCCCGCAGTCCGGCCTCGCGAGCCGCGAGAGCGGTCCGGAACTGGGTCGCCAGAAATGTCAGCGCCAGCGGCATGTACTCGCCTGCTTGCGACAACGTGTCTAGAATCTCGAGGGCACGCGGCCGGTCACCCCTTCCCAGAGCCGCGACCAGAGCGAAAATCGTGGTGGACTGCGCGTCCGGAACCAGGGCCGCGATATCGTCAGCGGTAATTTTGCGGGCGGTTCCCGCGAATAGCCGCAACTTTTCGATTTCCATGGCCAGGCGGGATGCATCGCCGCCGGTGGCTTCCAGCAGCAGCGCCAATTCCGCCAGGCCGAGCTGGATGCTCGCTTCTTTGGCTAACTTCTGGGCCAGGAAACGCGCGGCCTCGGGCGCATAGGGACGGAATTCGACCTTCGCGGGAACCGCCGAGAAAAAAGCTTCCACGCGCTCAATGCGAGCTTTGTCTTCCCCGTCGAATTCGTAGCGCGAACAGTCGATCACCAGGACCACGCCGGGAGTCGGTTCACGGAGGTATGCGGTCAGGGCTTCCTGGCCGGCGGGCTCGTCATCATCCGATGCGCGTGCCACGCGGGGAACGGCGGCTTCCGCTGCAGCCAGCCAAATGACGCGGCGCGAGGCGAACAGAGATAGCGCGCGAGCGTCGTCGAGTGCGGCAGCCAGAGGCGTGCGATCGAGGTCGTGCCGGGTGAATCCATCTTCGCGTCCTTCAGGCCCCAGCGCGGCGGCGAGCAAAGCGCGGCGGCAGCGGGTGCGCTCAAATGCCTCCGGGCCCAGGAACAAATACGCCGGCTCGGAGCCATTCTTCGATAGCCTGGCTAGAAACTGGTCGGGCGTCATATTAGTTTAAGAGCCTAGAAGTTCTCGAGAACAGCGCTGACGATGGAGCGAGCCACCTGCTGGCTCGCGCGCTTCAACGCCGGTTCGCTTTCCTCGAAATATTGCCTGGCATCCGGACTGATCTGGTACGTTTCGCGGACATCGAAGCTCGGCCGGTTGAAGAGCACTTTGCCGGTAGCCCGCTCGGTCAGCGTCACAGCAAGGGTCACGTGAATCTCGGCGAAGGCCGCGCGGCCGGTGGTCTGATCGAAGATGGTGGGGTTAAAAGAATAATTGATGACGGTGCCATGCAGCACCGCGTCCGCTGTATCGGGATTAGACACCATTCGATAGCGCGTGCGGGTGATGAATTCACGGGAGATCGCCTCCGGAAGCTGGTCGGTCACTTTGTAGCGCGTGGTGAGATTGCTGAAGGCCGGGATGGCCACCGTGTGGATGGTTTTGGGCAGAAGATTATCGGTCGCCGCAAAGCGGTAGCCGCACGACGCAGATAACAATGGCAGCAGAATCGTAAGGTATCTCACAGGGTTTCCCTGGCCACCGCCACCGCATTTTCCGCCGCCAGGCGCAGGTTGTCCGATGCCAGCCAGAACCAGGACGCACGAGGCTGGTTGTGATCGACGGCGATCGCGCCGACGCTCAGTCCACTTTGTCCCGACATGCCGACGTTTGAGGGAGGCTCTTCCGTGCGCACGTCCAGGCCGGACTCGGACAAGACCTTCGCCAGCGCCTCCGCACCGGGGTTTTCTTCGAACTCGATCCAGGCCGACATGCTGTGTCCGTGAAACACCGGCGCTTGAATCACGCGCAGCGAAGGCATGGGAACGCCGGGCCAGGAGGTGAGCAGTGACGCTAGATGCTTCTCGATGCGCTGCTCGATGGATTCGAGCGGCTCCAGAGCTTCTTCGCCGTAACGCGCGAGCATATTGAACGCCAGTTGGGTATCGAACACGTCCATTTTCAGTTTCTGGAACGACAGCACGCCGATGGTTTGCTGCTGCAATTCGTCCAGCCCCCGCTGGCCCCGCTCGCTGGCAGGTTCGAATACGTGAATGACCGACCGGCGGATGGGCGCGGCCTGGGAGACGCGTCCCAGAAGCATCGCCAGGGCGATCGCGGCGGGATGTGCGATGACCTGTATGGGCGACGCAATTCCTTCCGGCCGCCACAGCGCGGGGTCGGCGGAAGGCGCGCGCAGTCGAGCTTCGGGCTGTTCCTCCAGGCCGCCGGCGAGATCGATCAGCCGCGGACCTCCCGAGGGATTCACTTTAAGAGCGCGCCGGCTGGAGGCAGGCGATCCCGCCAGGAATGCGACCGATGCGCCTACCAGGCTATCCGCGGTCAGGGGTGCCATCACCAGAGCCTCGTCGTCGCCCGGCGCCAGCTTGGTGGTCCCATCGGCAGCCGCGGAGATCAATTGAATGCGCGGCGCGGGCTTGGTGTCGCCCAATACTTCGCGGATTTCCTTGGCGAGCAGGGTATCGCCGCCCACTAGCGCGATGAGGGGGCGCTCGGTCAGCTTAGCCAACTTGATGCTCCGGATGTTGCTCGGGACGCGCGGGCCTGAAGCGCCGCCGAATGATGCCACCGGCACGGATCACGATTCCGCTCAAAACGTAGCAGATCGACATTCCCAGAAGAATGGGCTGCGACGAGTCCCACATCAGATAGAGCAGGATAATTACGGGCAGGAAGGTCAGCGGCGATCGCGGCCGCACCAGACTGAGGTCCTTGAAGCTGGGGTAACGCCAGGTGCTAACCATCAGGAAGGAAAGCAGCCCTAGCAAAGCCAGCCACGCGGTCGACAGCACCCACCCTTGCAGAGGGCCGCCGTCGAAGGCGTAGACCACGCTGGCCACCATGCCGGCCGCCGCGGGAATCGGCATGCCCACAAAATACTTGCGATCGGGGCGCCCGGGATTTTTCGGAACGGGATTGGTCTGGACGTTGAACCGCGCCAGGCGCATGGCTCCGCACAGTAGAAACAAGAACGCAAAGAAATATCCGGCCCGATGCAGTTGCTCGAGGGTGATCGGAGCGGGCGGAGCACCGACGAATTCCAGGCCCCAGAGGTACGCCAGCACGGCCGGCGCGATTCCGAAACTGATCACGTCGGCCAGCGAATCCATTTCGCGTCCGAAGTCGCTCACGGTCTTGGTGAGGCGCGCGATGCGGCCGTCCAGACCGTCTAGAAATACGGCCAGGCCGATGGCGATCGCGGCGGCATGAAAATGCGCGTTGGTGATCGCGGCGGCCGGCACACTCCCGGGCGAGTACAACAAGGCGGCGCGGAACGCCTCCATCATCGCGTAGAAACCGAGGAACAGATTGCCTGCCGTAAACAACGTGGGCAGAGCATAGGCGGCCCGCCTCGGGCGCCGGTCGGGCGAACGGGGATCGATCAGCCGTTCTTGGAAACGCAACCGTCTTAAACTGCTCATACAGCCTCCGTCAAACTGCTTCCGGCCGCCTCGTGGATGCGGGCCAGCACGCTCGAACCCGCAATGACGCGTTCACCGGCGCGCACCGCGATTTCCCATTCCGGGCCTAGAAATACATCGACGCGCGAGCCGAACTTGATGAGGCCGATACGCTCCCCGGGCGCCAGAATATCGCCCGCCTTTTTGTAACAAATGATCCGGCGGGCGATCAGCCCGGCGATCTGCTTGAACATGACCGTGGTGTGCACGCCGCCCACGACGCCTTCGACCGTGATGATGCTCTGCTCGTTGGCGTCGCTGGCCTGGTCGTTGTTGGCGGCCAGGAACTGGCCCTTTTTGTAATTGACGCACGCGACCTTGCCGGGAATCGGCGTCCGATTCACGTGCACGTCAAAGATGTTCAGAAAGATGCTGATGCGGTGGGCGCCCGACGCCACCGGCCGGATGGCGACCACTTTGCCGTCCGCGGGCGACACTGCAACGGGTCCGGGAGGCACTTGGCGATCCGGATCGCGAAAGAAGTTCAGACAGAAAATCGCCAGTATACAGAAGGGCAGGGCATAAGGCCATCCCAGCAGGTAGGTGGTGACGGCCGCTCCGGCCAGCAGGCCTCCCGCATAGTAATACCCGAAGGACACCATCCAACACCATTGTCGCATTCGGATGTTGCGCCGGGTTTCCGAGGCGGTTCGAGGCCGTTACGATATACTCGATTGCTGCTGGAGGGTCTTATGGGATCTGCACTGAAGACATTGCTGACGATCGCGGCGGTGATCGCCGCGATTCCATTGACGCGGGCGGAAGTGCCGCCTGAGATCGCCAAACAGCTGATAAACATCGGACGGGGCGTGTGCGTGCCGGAGACCGCGCAAGTTTACAGGCCGCTGCATCCGAATCCTCCGTACAAAGGCGTGGCGATCCAGCGCGACATCTCGTTCGGGCCGGATGCCAAAGATGTCCTGGACGTCTTCTCTGCGGAGAAGGGCGGTGGAAAGCGCCCGGTGCTGATCTACGTGTCGGGCGGTGCGGGTAATAAGCAGCAGGGCGGTCCCAACGGCGACGTCTTCTACGACAACGTCATGCTGTGGGCGGTGAAGAACGGCATGGTCGGGGTGAACATGCAACGGCACCCTGGGCAGGCTTGGGACGACCCGGCCAAAGCGATCGCGATGGTGGTCGAGTGGGTGCATCAAAACGCGGCGAAGTACAAAGGGAATTCCGAGCGGGTCTTCATCTGGGCGCAGTCCGCCGGCAATGTCCCGACCAGTACCTACATCGGTCATTCTGATCTGTGGGGACCCAAGGGGGTCGGCGTTAAGGGAGTCGTTTTTATGTCGCCTCCCGCCTTCAACATTCTTCCGGCGACTCCGCCTCCGGTTACGGGCGGGTTTGGGTCCTGTGGCCAGCCCAACGGCGGAACTGCCGCCGCGCCTCCGGCCGGACGTGGTCCCGGCGGACCCGGTGGCGGCAAGGGCGACGGAAAGGGCAAAGCCGCCCAGCCGGACGCCGCCACGCAGTTGGCCCGGTCGAACCTTCCAGGCATGGTGAACTCCAAGGTGCCGTTCATGATCTCGGTTGCCGAGCTCGATCCACCCAACATCATCGGGTTTGCCGAGACCTTGCGAGACCAGCTGTGCAAAGCGGGCCGCTGCGCCACCTATGTGGTGTACAAGGATCACAGCCACATTTCCGAGGTGATGTCGCCTGACACCGCCGACACCAGCGTGACTGGTCCGATTCTCAAATGGATGAAGAGCGTGAAGTGACCGATACCAAAACCAAGCCTGAGAACCAGATCGACTATATTGAGGTGCACGCTTCCGATATCGAGAAAACCAAGACGTTCTACAGCTCGGTTTTTGGATGGACGTTTACAGACTACGGTTCTGACTACACCAGCTTCCACGACGGACGGATGGCAGGTGGTTTCGTCAGAGGATCAGCGGCCGGTGGTACGGGCGTGTTGCTGGTGATTTATGCGAGCGATCTAGCCGTCGTCCAGGAGAAGGTCAAGGCTGCGGGCGGAAGAATCATTAAAGAAATATTTTCCTTCCCGGGCGGCCGGAGGTTTCACTTCGCGGATCCGAACGGCAACGAACTCGCGGTGTGGAGCGAGTAGTGGCTATTGGCGGACGGCCAGCACGCTGACGCCAATAGGAATCTGGACGCGCACTGGAATTTGCTTCACCGTCGCGGAAAACGAAACGGGATCATTGGAGGTCCGGACCCAGACGGTTTGCATCGGACCCTTGGCGAACTGGATCTCGACCGGAATATCAACCGAGAAGTTTGGATCGACCGCGCCTTGCTCCACCGTGCCGGAGACTTTCCACGAGGGCGCTTTACCTTTTACAGAGTAGCGCACGCGCAGCGCGGGAACGCCCGTGGAGTACACCCAGTTGTCGAAGAATGCCTCCATCGATTCCGCGCTGACGCCTGGCGGTGACGACTGCTTGACCAGGTCGAGAAGGTCGGCTGTACTGGCGGAACGAAATTGGAATTGCCGGCGCAGCTCCGCCAGCACCTTGAGGAAGCGATCGCTGCCCAGCCGCTTCCGCAGCATGTGCAGAATCCAGGCGCCCTTCTCATAAGTGATGGCCCGGTACGCCTGCGAATCTCTCGCGGCTTCCAGGCGGAAACCCCAAGTGACGGGTCCGGCCGATTCCAGGGTCTGGCTGTCGTTGCCGGTTTGGACCAGATCGGCCTGGAAGTCGGCCATGACTGCTTCCAATGCCTTGGAGCCCTTTTTCTTCTCCAGCCAGAGCAGGGCGGAATAATTGGCCAGCGCTTCGAGTAACCACTCATCCTGATAACTCTTGGCGGTGACTACGTTGCCCCACCATTGGTGCGCGACTTCGTGGGCCACCATCAAATCCGAAAAGAACGTCTGCAAGGCGGCACTGCGTGTGGCCGCCGGCCTCTCACTGGGATCCAGATAGGAGAGGGTCGACAAATACACCAAGCCCGGAAATCCCTGTCCGAAGGTGCCCGGAATCGGAGACACCGTCAGCACCTTGAGAGGAGGCGGGCCGAAGAGCCCCGAAAAATACTGGAAACAGGCGGATACATCCGTTGCCACCGTGCGGAGCCGGGCCAAAGGATCGGGCGCCGTGACGCTTTGCAGGATGGCGGTCACTTCGTCCCGCCGCACACCGCGCTGATTCGGCGGCATGACCGGCGTAATCGTGGCGGTCCGGGGGGGTGGTTGCAGCGCCGGATCGAGGCGGCGGTTACCGAAGACATCCACGGTGAGGCCGGCCACCGTGGCGGAAATCTTCTCGTAATCGCCCAGGTTAAATCCCGCCACGCGTATGGGCACCCCGGTGCGGCGCTCCGTCACCCGCCAATCGCCTTCCAGACGATCCGCCACGATGTCGCCCGGAGTGACCAGAGTGAGGCGCTTGGGATAGCGGAAAACCAAATCGTATTCGGCGAAAGCCGAGCCGCTGCGGGGATACCAATTAGAACGCGCGCCGACCGAATAGACGCCGTTGCCGGGGCTGGTGATGAGCGCGCCTTCGTGCTCGAATTCCACTTGGTGCACGCTTCCGGGCGTCAGAAAATCCGGCGCCGTGAGCAGAAAGACATCGTTTTCATCGGCGCGCAGCGCGCGGCTGCGGGTGGACTCGCGGATCAGCAATTCCGCCGGCGCGCCATCAATCCGCGCTGCTGTCACCTGTTCGGCCCGTGACACCTCGAACGCAAAGGCCCGTCGCGGCTGGGCGCCAATCTTCATACTGACGCGGGTGACTGCCCGCAAACGCAGGTTCTCATCGAGCGACGCATCGATGCGGAATTGGCTGAGCGTGAACGGCGGCTCGGGAAGAGTGAGGGATCCAGTGCGAAAACGTCGCGCGGCAAAGCTTGTCCAGACGTCATAGACCACACGCTGGTTCCGCTCCCTCAGCTGGCCGGCCAGAATCTGTTCGGGCGAGTAGGGATCATACAGTACATCGAAATTGCCGAGCGTTTTGCCGCCCAGAGCGGCTAACAGTAGCCCATCGGTCCGCCCCGGCGAAAGCAGATCGCCCGCGATCCTGGGCACGAAGCTGTCCAGAATGTTCGCGACCACCGGTGTCCAGCGTTCGGCCAGTAGCGCGGCCATCTCGGGAGCCTTGCGCCCGAAGCCTCCATTTTGAATGCTGTCCAGCAGCATCCTCCCGGAATCGTCGGTGAACATCAGTAAAGCGCTGTGAAAATGTTCGTCGAGATTGGGGGAACCGGTAAAACGGGCCAGGGATTGCCGCTCGCCGCGCAAGGGCGGCAGCAACAGGATCTCGCCATCGCCACCCTCGACGTCCGCGGTGAAGACCGCCGCGACGCGCTCGCCGGCCAAGGGCTTGGAGAAGATCAGATAGCCGTCGTTAAAGTAGAGCTTGATGTCTTCTTTGTACAGGCCCAGATCGCGGACTCGATAGCATTCGTCGAGGTCCAGGCCCACATCCCGGACGGCCCGGGCGGTTTCAGCGGCGGTGAGACCCGCGGCCCAGCCGGCCAGCGGCAATGCCAGGAGCAATCCAACTCTTCGAACCACTTGTTGTGCGCGCCCTCCGGCTGGTGACTTCGAAATCTAGATGAACATTTCCTCGTCGACGGTGACTTGATCCGGACTGGGCCGCGTGCCCCGCAGCAGGAAATGCAGCGCCGCGCGCACTCCCGCGGCCACCCCGTTGATTCCGCGAATGGGAGCCAGGACTCCCTTGTGCACCAGCTCGACGGTTTCCTGGGCGCGAGCCAGGGCGTCCTCCACCACGACTTCGGCGTTTTGCAGCTGCCTGCGAGTCCGCAGGGAGGCGTCCTCCAGCAACTCCTCCACTGTCTCCATTTGCTCTTTGGCGATGTCCAGGATCTGACTGGTTCTGGTGGTAATTTCGCCGATCCGGATGCGGGCGTCGTCTACCAGAGCGTCCACTTTCACCGTCAGAGGCACGATGCGATCACGTAGTTCCCTCGAGGCTTTATAGGTTCCATAGAGCATGGCCGCCTGGAAGACCATGGCGGCCGCGCACACCGCGACGAACACCGCGATCGCTACAACGAATATTGTCTGATTGTCCATACGCTTTAACCGCGCACAACGGATGAGGCGCCGACGCCTCGCCTGTGCGCTCCAAAGAACCCGCAGCGAGCCACTCCGTTTTCAGTCGGCCAGCGGTGTTTTGACGGCTTCGCGATAGGCCTGCTTGCCCGCGTCCACGGCGGCCGACAGATTCTCCTTGTGGCGGCGTATCCCTTCCTTGCTACGGTCGATCGCATCCGACGCGGTCTCGCGCAGGTCGTCGGCTCGGCGCTTCACATAGTCCGTGCCCTCTTCCGCCTTGCTGCGCAGAAACTCACGAGTTTCCTCGCCCGACTTGGGTGCAAATAGCACCCCCACGGCTACGCCTAATCCCAGGCCCAGGAAAAAGTAAGACAGTTTGTTGTCGTCCTCCATCTCCGTTACTCCTTTCGAGAGAAATCTCTCATGTCACTCACAGGATAGCAGTGTGAGAAACACTCTGCTTCAAACCGGCCGGCGGCTAGTGGGCTAAATGTTGGTTGATCCGAGTTGGTTCAACAGCTGAAGGGAAGCGTTCTCCATCTCAAGGTCGAATT
>Ga0310810_10002901_pt1 | contig 18565 bp, 15 predicted proteins | sample NCmetagenome_FD_207641 | JGI IMG/M metagenome (GOLD analysis project Ga0310810, IMG submission 207641) | Soil microbial communities from experimental microcosm in Duke University, North Carolina, United States - NC | ecosystem: Engineered > Artificial ecosystem > Soil microcosm > Unclassified ...
CGTCGCGTCCGTGAGCAGCGGGTCCTGGAAGACGCTCGCCATGCGCCGGCGAATCGCGAGGCCGTCGGCCGGGCCGACGCGCTCGCCCTGAAACCGCACGCTGCCCGCGGTGGGCGCCTCGAGCAGTCCCATCACGCGGAGCAGCGTCGACTTGCCGGCCCCGTTTGGGCCGATCACGGCCAGGACCTCGCCCGCGTCCACCGCCAGCTCCGGGAGCTCGAGCACGGCCCGCCCGCCGCGGACGACGCGGATGCCGTGCAGCGCGACGACCGGCGGCCGCATCTTCAGGCGGAGGGCAGCACGTGGATCGCGCCGCGGTGCAGGGAGAACTGCCAGTGCCGATCCCGGTCGATCTCGAGGATCTCGTAGACGAGCCGGGGCACCTCGAGCTCGAGGTCGTAGTCGCCCTGCGCGGGGGTTCCCGGCTCGTCGAGGCGGAGGAAGAGCGTCCACGACGCGCCCAGGTCCACCTCGCGCACCACGGTGCCGGACATGAGGTTCATGTGATGCGCGCCGTCGACGTGGTCGCGGTCCTTGCGGATGAGGCGCACGTACTCGGGCCGGATGAAGAAGGCGAGTGGGGTGTCCGGCGCGGGCAGGTACGAGCGCGTCGGCGAGTTGACCGCCTCGAGCACCTGGCCGCGCCAGCGGAACTGGATGCGGTCCGCGGTGGCCTTCAGCGTGACCCCCTGCACGAGGTTCCGGATGCCCATGATGCGCGCCACGCTCCGGGACGACGGCTGCCAGAGCAGCTCGGCCCGTGGCGCGGCCTGGATCACGTGCCCCTCTTCATAGACCACGATGCGATCGCCCAGCCGGTAGGCCTCGGCGAGGTCGTGGGTGACCAGCACCGCCGCGGTGCCCCAGCCGGTGAGGATGCCGCGCAGCTCGTCGCGCAGCGCCTGGCGCAGCGGCAGGTCGAGCGCGGAGAGCGGCTCGTCGAGCAGGAGCAGGGCCGGATCGGTGGCGAGCGCCCGCCCGAGGGCCACCCGCTGGCGCTGGCCGCCCGACAGGTCGCGCGGGTGCCGCTCCGCGAAGGCCTCGAGGCCGAGGCGCGCCATCACCTCGTCCTCGCGACGCCGCCGCTCGGTCCGGCCCCGGTCGCGGAGGCCGAAGCCCACGTTGCCGCGCACGGTGAGGTGCGGGAAGAGCGCGTAGCCCTGGAACACGTAGCCGACGCGCCGCCGCTGGGGCGGCACGTCGATCCCGGCCCCCGCGTCGAAGAGCACGTGGCCGTCCACCACGATCCGGCCGGCGTCGGGGCGCACGAGCCCGGACAGGCACTGGAGCGTGAGGGTCTTGCCCGCGCCCGACGGCCCGAAGAGCGCGGCGACGCCGTCGCCCGCGCTCCACTCGACGTCGAGGGTGAAGCCGGGCAGCGACTTGCGGATCGCGACCTCGAGCCGGCTCGTCATGCCGCCCGGGCCCCCAGACGATTGGCCGCGATCAGCACCAGACAGGAGAGCGCGGTGAGCACCGCCACCAGGGCCAGGGCCTCGGCGCTCTCGCCGGTCTGCACCGCGGTGTAGATCGAGAGCGGCACGGTCGCGGTGCGCCCGGGGATGTTGCCGGCCAGCATCAGGGTGGCGCCGAACTCGCCGAGCGCCCGCGCGAAGGCGAGCACGAGGCCGGCCAGGATCCCGTTGCGGGCGAGCGGCAGGGTCACCTCGAGGGCGGTGCGCAGCTCCGAGCGGCCGAGGGTGTAGGCCGCGCGCTCGAGATCGCGGTCCACCGACTCGATGGCCGCGCGCACCGTGCGGACCAGGAGCGGCAGCGCCATCACGGTGGCCGCGATCACCGCCGCGTACCAGGTGAAGGCCACCGTCCAGCCGGTCAGCTGATAGAGCGGGGCGCCGAGCACGCCGCGCCGTCCCAGCAGCACGATCAGGTAGTAGCCGACCACGGTGGGGGGCAGGATCAGCGGAAGGGTCACGAGCAGGTCGACGAGGCTCCGGCCCCAGAAGCGCCGCCGCGCCAGCGCGTAGGCGATGGGGATGCCGACGAGCGCGTTGAGCGCCGTGGCCGCCACCGCCACCTGGAGCGACAACCGGAGGGCGGAGATGCTGTCCGGGCTCACGATGGATGTCCTGGGTGCCCCGGTAGTATGCCACGCCGGGACGCCACCGGACCCGGAACCGGGAGGCGGTCTACCGGGTCCCGGCCGGGGGAGGCTGAAAGCCGTGGCGCGAGAGCACGGCCTGGCCCTCGCGACTCAGGAGCAGATCGATGAACGCGGCAGCGAGTGCGGGCTGCCGGGCACCCGCCACCACCGCGGCCGGATACACCACGGGGCGGTAGCTGTCCTCGGCCGGCCGGAACGCTTCCTTGACCGCCCGCCCGCGGGCCGCCGCGTCGGTCGTGTAGACGAACCCCGCGTCCACCTCGCCGCGGGCCACGTACTCGAGCGCCTGGCGGACGTCCTCCGCGAAGACCAGCTTCGGCTGCAGCCGGTCCCAGAGACCGAGCGCGCGCAGGCTTTCCTCCGCGTACTGGCCGGCCGGCACCGTCCGCGGATTCCCCACCACGATGCGCCCCACACGGGCCTCGAGGAGATCACCCGGCTTCACGATGTCGACCCGGGAGTCGGCGGGCTTGATCACGGTGAGCAGGTTGCGCGCGATGACCTTCCGCGTCCCCGGCACGATCAGTCGGCGCGCCTCCAGCGCGTCCATCTGGAGCGCGGCCGCCGAGATGAAGACGTCGATCGGCGCGCTCGCCTCGATTTGCTTCTGCAGACTGCCGGACGAGCCCCAGTTGTAGAGCAGAGTCGCGCCGGGATGGCTCGCCGCGAAGCCGCGACCCAGTTCGCTCACCACGTCCTTCGTGCTGATGGCGGCAGACACCGTGATCGGCTGCGCCGCGGCGCTGCCCGCCGTGGCGAGGAGCACGAGCCCAAGGACACAAAGGTTTCGGCCGATCGCGCGCATGGTCATCTCCGGCGCTGCTGGATCACGCTCAGCGCCCAGTTCACGAGGAAGGTGATCAGCAGCAAGATCACCGAGAGCGCGATCGCCACGTCGAAGTTGCCCTTGCCGGTCTCGAGCACGGTGGCGGTGGTGAGCACGCGGGTGGAACCCTTGATGTTGCCGCCCAGCATCATGGACGCGCCCACCTCGGAGATCACCCCGCCGAAGCCCGCCATCACCGCGGCCAGCATCGGCAGCCGCGCCTCCTTCAAGAGCACCCAGATCATCTGACCGCGGGAGGCCCCGAGCCCCAGCAGCTGGAGCCGAAAGGCCTCCGGCACCTGCTGCACCGCGGCCAGGGTGAGCCCGGTCACGATCGGCGCCGCGATGACGAGCTGGCCCGTCACCATCGCGGTGGGCGTGTAGAGCAGCTCGAGGAAGCCGAGCGCGCCGTTGCGCCAGAGCAGGATCGTGACGAAGAGGCCGACCACCACCGGGGGCAGGCCCATGCCGGTGTTCACGAGGCTCACCACGACGGCGCGGCCCGGGAAGCGGGAGAGCGCCAGCAGCGCGCCCACCGGGATGCCGACGAGGAGCGACAGCAGGGTCGCGGTGGCGGAGACCTGGATGGAGAGCCAGGTGATCCGCCAGACCTCCGGGTCTCCGGTGACGAGGAGCCGGAGCGCCTCGACGACGCCCTCTGCGAACAGGCCCACGGGCGCGACCTCCGTCCTAGAGGTCTTCGTCCTTCTTGCCGGCCACCGGCACGAAGAGGGCCTGGCCGTACTTGTCCATCCCGAACTCCTTGATGACGGCCTGGGTCTCGGGCGCCAGCATGAACTCGGCGAAGGCCTTCCCGCCCGCCGTGTTCACGCGCGGGCCGTTGGCCGGGTTCACCTCCATCACCGAGTAGATGTTCAGCAGCGGGCGGTCCTTCTCGACCAGGATGGGCAGATCCACCCGCCTCTGGAACGCGAGGTACGTCGCGCGATCGGTCAGGGTGTAGGCGCGGCGGTCATTGGCGATGCCGAGCGTCTGGCCCATCCCCTGCCCGGACTCGATGTACCAGACGCCCTTGGGCTCGACGCTCGCCTGCTTCCACAGGGCCAGCTCGAGCACGTGGGTGCCCGACTTGTCCCCCCGCGAGACGAAGCGCGACTGGCTCTCCGCGATGCGCTTGAGCGCGTCGAACGCGTTGGGCAAGCCCTTGATCTTCGCCGGATCGTCGGGCGGCCCGATGATCACGAAGTCGTTGTACATGACCAGGCGGCGGTTGGTCATCTTGCCCTCGGCGACGTACTTCTTCTCGAGGCTCGCCGCGTGGGCCAGGGTCACGTCGGCCTCACCCCGGGCGGCCAGGGCCAGGGCCTGGCCGGTGCCGACCGAGATCGTCTTCACGGTGAGCCCGGTCTTCCTTTCGAAGAGCGGCACCAGCACGTCGAGCAGCCCGGAGTCCTGCGTGCTCGTGGTGGTCGAGAGGATCACGACGGTGGACTGGGCGAGGGCCGGGCCGGTCGAGAGCGAGACCGCGGCGACCAGCGCCACCCACAGGACCGCGACGAGTCGAGCTATCATGGTCACTATGCACGCGGCAGCATACAGGCTCCGCCGAGCATAGTCAACGTGGCCTCCGGCCCCGCGCGACTCGGTGTATCATGGCCAGCGCGCGCCAAACCCCCGGGAGACAACATGCGACGATTCGATCTCGTTCTGCCGAACACCCTCGAAGACTGCCTCAAGATCCTCGCCGAGCGAGGAGCGCAGGCCAAGCTGGTCGCGGGAGGCACCGACCTCCTGCCCCAGATGAAGAACGGCGCGCTCAAGCCCGCCGTCGTCGTGGACCTGTCCGGGATCGGCCGGGTCCGCCAGGTCCAGAACGGCAACGGCCTTCGCATCGGCGCCGCGGTCACCGCCCGCGAGCTCGAGCTGAGCCCCGCGCTGCGCGGGGCCTATCTGGCGATCGCGGAGAGCGCGGCCATGGTCGGCTCGCTGCAGGTGCGCAACCTGGCGACGGTGGGCGGCAACCTCTGCAACGCGGCGCCGTCGGCCGACATGGCGCCGCCGCTGGTGGCGCTGGAGGCCCAGGCGGTCATCGCGGGGCCGAAGGGCGAGCGGCGCGTGCCGATCGCCGACTTCTTCACCGGGGTCCGCACGACGGTGCTGGCCCCGAACGAGATGCTGATCGAGCTGGTGGTGCCGCCGCCGGGGGCCCACAGCGGCGGCCAGTACCTGCGGCACACGCCGCGGCGCGAGCTCGACATCGCGGTCGTCGGGGTGGCCTCGCAGCTCACCGTCGCCGACGGCCGCTGCACGAAGGCGCGCATCGCGCTCGCGTCGGTCGCGCCGACGCCGGTCCGCGCCACCGCGGCCGAGCGGTCCCTCGAGGGCCAGCCGGTGACGCCGGACGCCATCGAGCGCGCGGCCACGCTGGCGATCGAGGCGGCCAAGCCCATCAGCGACCAGCGCGGCTCCGTCGAGTTCCGCAAGCACCTGGTCCGCGTCCTCACTCGTCGCACGCTCACGACCGCGCTTCAGCGCGCGAACGCCTGATCCGGAGGCACATCCCAGTGGCCAAACACGTCCTGAGCTGCACCGTCAACGGCGAGCCGGTCGAGGTGCTCGTCCAGCCCTACGTGACCCTCCTCGACGCCCTGCGCGAGGACATGGGCCTCACCGGCCCCAAGGAAGGCTGCGGCACCGGCGACTGCGGCGCCTGCACCGTCCACGTGGACGGCAAGGTCGTCGCGAGCTGCCTGATGCTGGCCATGCAGGCGCGTGGCCGGAAGATCCGCACCATCGAAGGCCTGGCGGCCGCGGATTCCACCCTCCATCCGCTGCAGGACGCGTTCGTCCGCCATGGCGTGCCCCAGTGCGGCTTCTGCATCCCGGGCGTGCTGATGGCGGCGGCGGCCCTGCTCGAGGAGAACCCGCGGCCCTCGGAGGAAGAGATCCGCTACGGCATCGCGGGCAATCTCTGCCGCTGCACCGGCTACACCAAGATGGTGACCGCGATCAGCGAGGCGGCGGAGATGCTCGCCTCGCAGAGGAGCGCTCGATGAGCACGATGAAGACCACGCGCGACGTCAAGGGAGTGGGAGTCTCGATCCCGCGGCCGGACGGCCCCGAGAAGGTCACCGGCCGGGTCCAGTACGTGGCCGACATCCAGCCCAAGGGCCTGCTCCACGCCAAGCTCCTGCGCAGCCCGCACGCGCACGCCCGGATCGTCTCGATCGACGTGAGCGCGGCCAAGGCGCTGCCCGGCGTCCGCGCGGTGCTGACCGCGAAGGACATCCCGCACCTGAAGAAGAAGGCGCCCACCCGCGCGCATGCGGTCCTCGCCATCGACCGCGCGGTGTTCATGGGCCAGCCGGTGGCCGCGGTGGCCGCCGATGAGCTGTCGATCGCGGAGGAGGCCCTCGACCTCATCAAGGTCGAGTACCAGGTGCTGCCCGCCTCGATCGATCCGCTCAAGGCGATGCTGCCCGGCGCACCGCCGGTGGCCGACGCGGGCACCGAGGCCGACACCAGCGAGGCGCTCGCCCACTCCGCGGTGGCCATCGCCAAGAGCGCGGCGCCGGCCAAGGCGGTGAACATCTCCCAGCAGGCGCGGCTGCAGCGCGGCGACCCGGCCAAGGGCTTCGCCGAGTCCGATCACGTGCTCGAGAAGACCTACCGGGTGCCGATGGTGCACCAGGGTTATCTGGAGGCGCACGCGGTGCTGGCGGAGTGGGACCGCAACGGGCTGCTCACCCTGTGGGCCAGCACCCAGGGCTCGTTCAACACGCGCTCCGAGGTGGCCGACGTGCTCGGCATCCCCGAAAACCGGATCCGCGTCATCCCGGTGGAGTGCGGCGGCGGCTTTGGCGGCAAGATCCGCGCGCTCTGCGAGCCCATCACCGCGGTGCTCGCGCAGGTGACCAAGCGGCCGGTGCGCTACGTGATGACGCGGCGGGAAGAGCTGCAGGCGGGCATGCCCGCGCCGCAGGTCATCATCAAGCTCAAGACCGGCGTCAAGCGCGACGGGACGCTGATGGCCCTCGACGCGGAGACGGTGATCGACTCCGGGGCGTTCTCGGGCGCGGTACTCGCGGTGAGCGCGGTGTTCCTCGGCAGCATGTACAAGTGGCCCGCGTTCGACATCCGCGGCTTCGAGGTGCTGACCCACAAGCCGAGCGTGGCCGCGTATCGCGCGCCGGTGGCGCCCCAGACCATCTTCGCGATCGAGTCGCACATGGAGCAGATCGCGCGCGACCTCGACCTCGACTCGGTCGAGTTCCGGATGCGCCACCTCATCCAGGAAGGCGATCCGATGGTGAACGGCCAGCCCTGGCAGTCGAACGGGGCCAAGCAGGTGCTCGCCCGCATCGCCGAGCACCCGCACTGGAAGAGCCGCAAGCAGTGGGTGGCCGCCGGGGGCAAGAACGGCAAGCGCCGCGGGGTGGGCCTGGCGCTGGGCGGCTGGCTCGGCGGGCTCCAGCCCACCGGCGCGACCGTCCGCCTGAACCCCGACGGATCGCTCGCGGTGCTCACCGGGCAGGTCGATATCGCGGGGACCAACATCTCGCTGGCCCAGATCGCGGCCTCCGCCTATGGGGTGGACACCGACCTGGTGCGGATCACCACCGGCGACACCGACGTCGCGCCGATGACCGGGCTCAGCGCGGGCAGCAAGACCATCTACACCGTTGGCGCGGCGGTGCTGCAGGCGTCGGAGGACGCCCGGCGGCAGACGTTCGAGATCGCGGCGGCGGAGCTGGAAGCCTCCGTCCACGACCTCGAGCTGACGGACGGCAAGATCACGGTGCGCGGCATGCCGGACAAGGGCATCACGCTCGCCACCATCGGCAAGAAGGGCAACCTCTACATGTCGAAGACGCCGCCGGTGCTCGGCAAGGCGAACCCCGCGTTCACCCAGCAGGCGCCGGGCTTCGCGGCCCAGCTCGCGCGGCTCGAGGTGGATCCGGACACCGGTGAGGTGACGATCCAGGACTTCGTGATCGTCCAGGACGTGGGGAAGGCCATCAACCCGCTCGGGGTGGAGGGCCAGATGCAGGGCGGCGCGGTGCAGAGCCTGGGCATCGCGCTCACCGAGGGGCTCATGTTCGACGACAGCGGGCGGCTCACCAATCCGAGCCTGCTCGACTATCGCAAGCTGACCGCGGCCGACCTGCCGAACCTCGAGACCATCATCGTCGAGGTGCCCGCGCCGGCCGGTCCCTTCGGTGCCCGCGGGGTGGGAGAGCCGCCGATCATCCCGGCGCCCGCCGCGATCGCCAACGCCATCCAGAACGCGACCGGGGCGCGCCTGACCGAGCTGCCGCTGAGCCCGGAGCGCATCGCGCTCGCCCTGGTCAACGGCAAGCGCTGAGCCGCGACCGCGGACGGGCATGCGCTCGCCGTCCGCTCCCGGCATCCGGCACGACGTGGTCCTGGTGGGCGGCGGCCACGCCCACGTCCAGGTGCTCAAGCGCTGGGCCATGGCCCCGGTGCCCGACGCGCGCCTCACCCTCGTGGTAGACCGGCCGATCGCGGTCTACTCCGGAATGGTGCCGGGCTTCGTGGCCGGGCAGTACTCGCGGGAAGACCTCGAGATCGACCTGCGGCCGCTGGCCCTGCGAGCCGGGGCGCGCTGCATCGTCGCGGCGGCGACCGGCGTCGACCCGGACGCCTGCCGGCTCCTGCTCGCCGACCGTCCACCGATCACCTACGACACCGTCTCGTTCGACGTGGGCTCGACCGTCGCGGGCCTCGAGATCCCCGGCGCGCGCGAGCACGCGATCCCCACCCGCCCCATCGGGGAATTCGTGCGCCGGGTGGACGAGGTGCTGGCCGCCGCGCGGGGACGGGAGGCCTTCCGCGTGGTGGTGGTCGGCGCGGGCGCGGGCGGCGTGGAGGTCGCGTTCGCGCTCGCCGCGCGGCTCCGGGCCGAGCCCGGCCGGCGCGTCGACGTGCACGTGCTGGAGGCGGGGCCGCGCGTGCTGCCGGGCTACGCGCCGAGCGCGGCCCGCCGCGTCGAGACCGCGGCCGCCGCGCGCGCGGTGACGATCCGCTGCGGCGCCCCCATCGCCCGAGTCGAGGCGCACGCGGTGCACCTCGCGGGCGGCGAGCGGATCGCGGCGGACGCCACCGTGTGGGTGGCGGGCGCCGCGGCGCTCCCGATCTTCACCGGATCGGGCCTCGAGACCGACGCGCGGGGATTCGTCCGGATCCGGCCGACGCTGCAGTGCCTTGGCCGCGACGACGTCTTCGCGGTTGGCGACTGCGCGGCCTGGACGGCCGGGCCGGCCCTCGCCAAGACCGGAGTCTACGCGGTCCGCCAGGGCCCGGTGCTCGCCCACAACCTGAGGGCCCGCGCCCGCGGCGGGCGCCTCTCCGCCTATCGCCCGCAGCGCGACTTCCTCTCGCTGCTCAACCTGGGCGACGGGCGCGCGATCGGCACCAAGTGGGGCGTGGCGGTCGAAGGCGCCTCGCTCTTCTCCCTGAAGAACTGGATCGACCGCCGCTTCGTCCGGCGCTTCCAGGTCCTCGGGCCCGACGACGCGGTGACGCCCGACTTCGCCGCGTCCCCGATGCCCGGAGGCGACATGCTGTGCGGCGGCTGCGCGGCCAAGGTGGGCGAGTCGGCGCTGACCCGGGCCCTCGAGCGCCTCGCGCCCGCGAGCCATCCGGCGGTGATCCTGGGTCTGGCCCAGCCCGACGACGCGGCGGCGGTCGAGACGGATCGCGGCGAGATCGTGGCCGCCACCGTCGACGGCTTCCGCGCCTTCTCCGACGACCCCTACCTGGTCGGACGCGTGGCCGCGATCAACGCGGTCAGCGACCTCTGGGCCAAGGGTGTGGTGCCGCGCTTCGCGCTGGCCCAGGTCACGGTGCCCGACGACGAGCCGGCGAGGGCCGAGGAGACGCTCTACCAGGTGATGGCCGGCGCTCGCGCCGGCCTGGATGCGGACGCGGTCACCCTGGTGGGCGGCCACACCACGACCGGACCCGAGCTGGTGGTGGGCTTCGCAGTCTGGGGGCTGGCCCTCTCCCCGGAGGCGCTGATCCGCCTCGGGGGTCTCGCCCCCGGCGATCAGCTCCTGCTGACCAAGCCTCTCGGCACCGGCGTGCTCCTGCAGGCCGACATGCGGGGCATGGCGCGCGGCGCATGGATCGAGGCGTGCTGCGCGTCCATGCTCCGCTCCAACGGCCCTGCCGCGCGGGCGGCCGGTCCCCTGCGCCCCTCGGCGGCCACCGACGTCACCGGCTTCGGCCTGGCCGGCCACCTCGGATCGATGCTGCGCGCGAGCAAGGTCTCCGCGGCGCTCGACCTCGCCGCGCTGCCGGCGCTGCCCGGCGCGCTCTCGCTGCTCGGCCGCGGCGTGCGCAGCACCGCGCACCCCGAGAACGCCAAGGCCCGGCGGGCGATGTGGGTGGACGAGGCGGCGGCGCGGCGGCCCGCGCTCGACCTGCTCTTCGATCCCCAGACGTCGGGCGGGCTGCTGCTCGGCATCGCGGCCGAGCGCGGCGAGGCGCTGCTCCGGGCGCTGCGGGGGGCCGGCGACCCGGCCGCCGCGATCATCGGGGTGGTGGGGACGCCGCGCGCCGACGGCGCGCTGATCGAGGTCGTGGCCAGGCGCTGAACGGCGCGGCCCGGCGCGCGGGGCGGAGCTCGACCACGAGCCCGTCGCCCCAGCCGTACTTGGCCTCCGAGCACCGGCGCACCGCACCGACCAGCTCCCGCTCCGCGCGGTGATCCACCACGCGGGCGTGCGCGCGGAAGCCGCGGGCGCCAACGCGCGCGCGGACCTCCGGTTCCGCGAGGAGGTTCCGCACCCACTGCGACCGCCGCCCGTGCTCGGAGACCAGGTAGTAGCGGCCCTCGTGGCGGGTGAACCAGATCTCGATCCGGCGCGGGCGCCCGCTGCGCCGGCCGATGGTCGTCAGGTAGAGGTACTTCGGCGCCGCGCTCACGCGCCGAAGGCGCGGTCGAACTGCTTGCGGGCCGCCTCGTCGAGGCCGCTCCGAAACCGCTGGTAGCGCTCGAGGAACCGCTTCCCGGCCTTGGTGAGGCGCATGCCGCTGTCGGGCCCGCCCCCCGGCACCCGCTCCACGAACTTGAAGCCGGCCGCCGTCTCCAGGTCGCGCAGGTAGCCCCACGCGTTGCGATAGGACATCTCCAGCTCCTGGGCCGCCTTCTTGAGCGAGCCGCGCGTGTCGATCAGCTCGAGGAGGCGGGCCCGCCCGTCCCCGAACTTGAGGTCCTCGCCGAACGTGACCCACACCCGGAGCTTGGGCTTCATCTGAGCCGAATCTACCCCAAGGCCGCCGGTCTCGGCCAGCCTCGCGGAGCGCCCCGTCTCCGCTAACGCGCCGCGCCAGGTCAAGACGCCATTGGCCGCCATTCGGGTCGAGTGGCTGCCGCGAGGCGGGCGCTAGAATGGGCTTATGAAGGACCCGATGTCCTCGCCTCAGCAGCCGGGCCCGCGGCCGCGCGCGAGACGCGCCCGCGTCCGGGCCACGCCCAAGGGACGCCAGGTCGATCCCCAGGCCCGTGAGGAGATCCGCGCCCTGCTCGAAGACGCGCCGCGTCGGCGCGACCTCCTGATCGAGCACCTCCATCGCGTGCAGGACCGGTACGGCCATCTCTCCGCCGCGCACCTGGTGGCGCTGGCCGAGGAGATGAAGCTCTCGATGGCGGAGGTCTACGAGGTCGCGACCTTCTACCACCACTTCGACGTGGTCAAGGAAGGGGCCGCGGTGCCGCCCGCGATCACGGTGCGCGTCTGCAACTCGATCGCCTGCGAGATGGCCGGCGCGAGCGATTTGCTGGCGAGCCTGCCGGGCAGGCTCGGACCGGACGTGCGCGTGCTCCACGCTCCCTGCATCGGCCGCTGCGAGACGGCTCCCAGCGCGGTGATCGGCCAGAACCCCCTGCCGCACGCGACGGTCGAGAAGATCGCGGATCTCGTGAAGACGCGGGCGGTGACTCATCCCCGGCCCGGCCCGGCGGCCAGGCACCCGCACCTCGAGGTCGTGAGCCCTCCCCACGTCGACTACGCGGCCTACCGGGCCGGCGGCGGCTACGCCCTCGCCGCGTCGTGCTGCGCCGGCGCGAGGCGGCGCGAGGACGTGATCGCGGTGATGGAGAGCTCCGGCCTGCGGGGCCTGGGCGGTGCGGGCTTTCCGGCCGGACGCAAGTGGAAGGCGGTCGCGGCGGAGCCCGCGCCCCGGCTGATGGCGGTCAACATCGACGAGGGCGAACCGGGCACGTTCAAGGACCGCTGGTACCTCGAGCGCGACCCCCATCGCTTCCTCGAGGGCGCGCTGATCGCCGCGTGGGCGGTCGGCATCGACGAGATCTACGTCTATCTCCGCGACGAGTACCACGGCTGCCGCGCCGTCCTGGAGCGGGAGCTGGCCGCGCTCCGGGCGAGCCCGCCGTGTCCGCTCCCCCCCATCCACCTGCGGCGGGGCGCGGGCGCCTACATCTGCGGCGAGGAGTCCGCGATGATCGAGTCGATCGAGGGCAAGCGCGGCATGCCGCGCCTGCGGCCGCCCTACGTGGCCCAGGTCGGCCTGTTCGGCCGGCCCACGCTCGAGCACAACATGGAGACGCTGCACTGGGTGCGCGAGATCCTCGAGCACGGGGCGGAGTGGTTCACGTCGCACGGTCGCCACGGACGCAAGGGCCTCCGCTCGTTCTCGGTGAGCGGCCGGGTGAAGAAGCCGGGCGTGCACCTCGCCCCCGCCGGAATCACCGCGCGGGAGCTGATCGAGGAGTACGCGGGCGGGATGCAGGACGGGCACCGCTTCTACGCCTACCTGCCCGGCGGCGCATCCGGCGGGATCCTGCCCGCCACCATGGCGGACATCCCGCTCGACTTCGACACCCTGAACCAGTACGGCTGCTTCATCGGGTCGGCCGCGATCGTGATCCTGTCCGACCGGGATCGCGCCACCACCGCGGCGCGGAACCTGATCGGCTTCTTCTCCGAGGAGTCCTGTGGCCAGTGCACGCCGTGCCGGGTGGGCACCGCCAAGGCGCTCCGGCTCGTGGAGAAGCCGCGATGGGACCAGGACCTGCTGAAGGAGCTGTCCCAGTCCATGATGGACGCCTCCATCTGCGGGCTCGGCCAGGCCGCTCCAAATCCGGTGCTGTCGGTGATGAAGTACTTCGCGAGCGAGATCGCGTGAAAACGATCGACTTCACGCTCGACGGCCGGGCCGTCGTCGGCCGCTCCGGCGAGACCATCATCCAAACCGCCCGGCGGTACGGCGTCGAGATTCCACACCTCTGCTACAAGGAGGGCCTGCGCCCCGACGGCAACTGCCGCGCCTGCGTGGTCGAGGTCAAGGGCGAGCGCGTGCTCGCGCCCTCGTGCTGCCGCCATCCGACCCCCGGCATGGAGGTGACCACCGACAGCGCGCGGGCGCGGACGAGCCAGAAGATGGTCCTCGAGCTCCTGCTCTCCGACGTGCCCGAGCGCCCCTACACCCTCGACTCCGAGCTCGCGCACTGGGCCCGGGCGCTGGGGGTCGGCAAGCCCCGCTTCCCGCCGAGGCTTCAGCCGCCGGCGGACCTCTCCCACGCCGCGATGGCGGTGAACCTCGCCGCGTGCATCCAGTGCACCCGCTGCGTGCGCGCCTGCCGCGAGGAGCAGGTCAACGACGTGATCGGCTACGCGTCCCGCGGGGAGCATTCCCGGATCGTCTTCGACCTCGACGATCCCATGGGCGAGTCCACCTGCGTCGCCTGCGGCGAATGCGTCCAGGCCTGCCCCACCGGGGCCCTGATGCCCGCGCGCGAGGCCGGCCTGGTCCGCGCCGACAAGACGGTGGACTCGGTCTGTCCCTATTGCGGCGTCGGCTGCCTGCTGACCTACCACGTCAAGGGCAACCAGATCCTCCGGGTGGACGGGCGCGGCGGGCCCGCGAACAGCAACCGGCTGTGCGTGAAGGGGCGCTACGGCTTCGACTACGTGCAGCACCGGCACCGTCTCACGAAGCCGCTCATCCGCCGGCCGGGCGTGAAGAAGCACAAGGACTTCGTCGTCGACCCGGACCACTGGGCCGAGGTCTTCCGCGAGGCGACCTGGGATGAGGCGCTCGACTTCGCGGCGGGCGGCCTGCGCGACATCCGGAACATCCACGGCAAGCCGGCCCTCGCCGGCTTCGGCTCGGCCAAGGGCACCAACGAGGAGGCCTACCTCTTCCAGAAGCTGGTGCGCACCGGCTTCGGCTCGAACAACGTCGATCACTGCACCCGCCTGTGCCACGCCTCCAGCGTGGCGGCGCTCATGGAGGGCATCAACTCGGGGGCGGTCTCGAACCAGGTGCGCGACGTGATGAAGGCGGCGGTGATCTTCCTCATCGGATCCAATCCGACGGTGAACCACCCGGTGGCGGCGACCTGGATGAAGAACGCGACCCGCGCGGGCGTGAAGCTCATCGTGGCCGACCCCCGCCGGGGCGACCTCGCGCGCCACGCGACCTACAACCTGCAGTTCAAGGCCGACACCGACGTCGCGCTGCTCAACGCGATGCTTCACGTCATCGTCGAGGAGGGCCTGGTCGACGAGGCCTTCATCCGCGACCGCACGTCCGGCTACGAGGCGCTGGTCGAGAACGTGAAGAAGTTCTCGCCCGAGGTGATGGCCGCCATCTGCGGCGTCGACCCGATCACCATCCGCGAGGTCGCGCGGCTCTACGCGACCTCGCGCGCCTCGATGATCATGTGGGGGATGGGGATCTCGCAGCACGTGCACGGGACCGACAACGCGCGCTGCCTGATCGCCCTCGCGCTCGCCACCGGGCAGATCGGGAGGCCGGGCACCGGCCTCCACCCGCTGCGCGGCCAGAACAACGTGCAGGGGGCGTCCGACTCGGGGCTGATCCCGATGTTCTATCCCGACTACCAGGGGGTGGCGTCGCGAACGGTGCGGGAGCGCTTCGAGAAGCTCTGGGGGATGTCGCTCGATCCGAAGCCGGGCCTCACCGTCGTCGAGATCATGCGGGCGGCCAGCAAGCAGGAGATCCGCGGCATGTACATCGTGGGCGAGAACCCGGCGATGTCCGACCCGGACGTCGAGCACGCCCGGGAGGCGCTCGCCACCCTCGATCATCTGGTGGTGCAGGACATCTTCCTCACCGAGACGGCCTATCTCGCCGACGTGGTGCTGCCCGCGACCGCGTGGCCGGAGAAGGTCGGAACCGTCACCAACACCGACCGCATGGTGCAGCTCGGACGGAGGGCCCTCGAGCCCCCGGGCGAGGCGAAGGAAGACCTCTGGCTCATCGTCGAGATGGCGAAGCGCATGGGGCTTCCGTGGACCTACACGCACCCCCGCGAGGTCTTCGACGAGATGCGTCGGTGCATGAGCTCCATCGCGGGCATCACCTGGGAGCGCCTCGAGCGCGAGTCCTCGGTGACCTATCCGTGCGAGAGGGAGGGCGATCCGGGGGACCCCACCGTCTTCGTCACCCGCTTCCCCACCGCCACCGGGCGTGGCCGGTTCGTGCCCGCGGACCTGATTCGGGCCGCGGAGCGCCCCGACGCCGACTATCCGATGGTCCTCATCACCGGCCGGCAGCTCGAGCACTGGCACACCGGCGCGATGACGCGTCGGGCCGCGGTCCTCGACCACATCGAGCCCGAGCCGGTCGCGTCGCTCCATCCGCTCGACCTCGACCGGCTCGGCGTCAAGCCGGGCGAGATCGTCACGGTGGAATCCCGCCGCGGCAAGATCTCGCTCTACGCCCGCGCCGACGACGGCACGCCGGCGGGCGCGCTCTTCATCCCGTTCTGCTACTACGAGGCGGCCGCGAACATGCTCACCAATCCGGCGCTCGATCCGTTCGGCAAGATACCGGAGTTCAAGTACTGCGCGGTGAAGGTGACGAAGGGTGGCCCGACCCCGGTGCGGGCGAGCTTCGGCGGTGGCCAGGCGTTCGACGCGCTGACGGTCTAGGCACATCCCCGCGGCATCGCCCGGCCCGCTGTGGTACCCTAGCCGCCGCTCGCTCGATCGTCGGCGGGCCGGACCTAGCCCAACACCCGTTTCCCGAGGAGGAGACCCATGCCGATCAAGGTCGGTGACCGCGTGCCGGATGGCACGCTCACGGAGTTCATCGAGCAGGAGACCCCGGGCTGCACCGTCGGCCCCAACGCGTTTCAGGTGTCGGACCTGACCAAGGGCAAGAAGATCGTGGTGTTCGGGCTGCCCGGCGCCTTCACCCCGACCTGCTCGGCCAAGCACGTGCCGAGCTACGTGGGCAACATCGACAAGCTCAAGAGCAAGGGCGTGGACGAGGTCTGGTGCGTCTCGGTCAACGACGCCTTCGTCATGGGCGCGTGGGCCAAGGACCAGAAGAGCGGCGGCAAGGTACGCATGATGGCCGACGGCAGCGCCGCGCTCACCAAGGCCCTCGGTCTCGAGATGGACCTCACCGCCCGCGGCATGGGGGTGCGCTCTCAGCGCTACTCGATGCTGCTGGACAACGGGGTGGTGAAGGCGCTGAACGTCGAGGCCCCCGGCAAGTTCGAGGTGAGCGACGCCGACACGATGCTGAAACAGATCGGCTAGCCGGACCCGCGGCATGGCGGACGTCCAGGACGTCCTGATCGTGGGCGGCGGGGCCGCCGGCTACACCGCCGGCATCTTCGCCGCCCGCGATCGCTGTCGCGCGCTGCTGCTCGAGAAGTTCTCGGCCGGAGGCCAGGTGCTCAACTGTGAGCACATCACCAACTTCCCCGGCTTCCCCCAGGGGGTGGCCGGTTACGCGCTGGGCCCGCTGCTCCAGGAGCACGCCACCGCGGCCGGGCTGCAGGTCGCGATGAACGAGGTCACCGCGGTCCGCCGCGACCGCGATCTCTTCCTGGTCGAGACCGACGGCGGCTCCCACGCGACCCGCACCCTGATCGTCGCGAGCGGCTCGCGCTTCGCCACCCTCGGGGTCCCGGGCGAGGAGGAGTTCGTCGGGCGCGGCATCTCCCACTGCGCCTCCTGCGACGGCTCCTTCTTCATGCAGAAGCCGGTGATCGTGGTGGGCGGCGGGGACGCGGCGGTGGACGAGGCGCTGCACCTCACCCAGTACGCCTCCTCGGTCACGGTGCTCCACCGCCGCGACGCCCTCCGGGCGTGCGCGAGCCTGCAGGAGCGCGCGCGCAGCGAGCGCAAGGTCTCGTTCCGGTGGAACGCCGCCCTGCGAGCCATCGAGGGCGCGGACGGGGTCGAGCGCGTGCAGGTCGAGGACCTGGCCACCGGCAAGACCGCAGCGCTGCCGGCCAGCGGAGTGTTCATCTACGCGGGGCTCACGCCCAACACCGAGTTCCTGGGCGGGCTCGTGCCGCTCGACGCGCGCGGGCAGATCGTGACCGACCTGCGCATGCGCACGCGGGTGCCGGGCGTCCTCGCCGCGGGCGACGTGCGCGCCGAGTCGGCGCGCCAGCTCGTGACCTCGGCGGGTGACGGGGCCACCGCCGCGCTGGCCGCCGTCCAGTATCTGCGCGACCACCTCTGGCCCGCGTAGTAGGCCGCGCGGCGGCCCGGGTGGACGACGAGTAGGACGCCGGCGGCGCGACCTACTGAGGCGTGAGCACGCGGCCGGCCGGCACCGCGTGGTACCGCGGACCGTCGACCACCACCTGGCCGTTGACGATCACGTACGGGATGCCGACCGGGTACCGGTGCGGATCCGGGAACGTGGCCGCATCCCGCACGGTGGCCGGGTCGAACAGGGTCAGGTCGGCGGCGCGCCCGCGCTCCACCAGCCCGCGGTCCTTGAGCCCGAGCTTGGTCGCGGCCATGCCGGTCATCTTGTGCACCGCGGTCTCCCAGGAGAAGAGCCGCTTGTCGCGGCAATAGACGCCGAGCACCCGCGGGAACGTCCCGTAGCTGCGCGGGTGGGGCTTGCCGGGGTGCGGGCCCGGGCCGGCGTGCAGCGACAGCGAGTCCGAGCCCACCATGTTGTGAGCGTAGCCGAGCGCGGTGCCCACGTTCTCCTCGCTCTGGGAGAACACCACCATCGAGACGCCGGCGCGCTCCTCCATCACCAGATCCATCATGGCCTGGGCCGGCTCCTTGCCGGTGCGCCGGGCCAGCTCGGCGATGTGGATGCCGGCCAGCTCCGGCTTCGAGCACGTCGCGATCATGATCTCGTCCCAGCCCATGCCCCCCGAGCCGGTCCGCCACCGCTCGCCGTCCACTAGGCAGTCCGCGATGGCGCGCTGCCGCGCCTTCGGATCGGTGAGGCGCTCGAGCAGCTTCGAGATGCCACCGTCGTGCATCCACGCGGGCAGCAGGTTGTCCATCTTGGTGCTGCCCGCCGGGTAGGGATAGACGTCGCCGGTCACGTCCACCCCGCGGGCGCGCGCGTGGTCAATCATGCGCAGGACGCGGTCCATCTTGCCCCAGTTCTCGCGGCCCGAGGCCTTGACGTGAGCGATCTGGACCGGCACCCCGCCCTGCTCGCCGATCTTGATCGCCTCCTCCGCGGCCTGCTCGAGCGTGGCCGCCTCGCCGCGGATGTGGGAGAAGTAGAGGCCACCGCCGCGGGCCATGCTGCGCGCGAGCGACACCAGCTCGTCGGTGTTGCCGTAGACGCTGGGCGCGTAGACGAGCCCGGTGGAGAACCCGAAGGCCCCCGCGTCGAGGGCCTCCGCGAGGAGCCGCTCCATC
>Ga0310810_10002902_pt1 | contig 18560 bp, 21 predicted proteins | sample NCmetagenome_FD_207641 | JGI IMG/M metagenome (GOLD analysis project Ga0310810, IMG submission 207641) | Soil microbial communities from experimental microcosm in Duke University, North Carolina, United States - NC | ecosystem: Engineered > Artificial ecosystem > Soil microcosm > Unclassified ...
ACGATCGCCGACAGGATCGATGCCGTCGGCGATCTCTGGGCTGATATGCGCAAGCGCCGCTATTCCCTACGCACAAAGGGCAAGCGGATCCAGGCCGAGGCGACTACTCGACGATCGTCTTGAACCCGCCCCAGACCATCCGCTTCGCGTCGAAGGGCATGTCCTTCGAACCGCCCATGGCGCTCAAGTCCTTCATCACCTTCTTGTTGACGCGGTCGCGATGCGCCCGCGACTTGAAGACGATATAGGCGAACACCACCGTCTCGCCCGGCTTCAGTTTCATCATGCGGGTGAAGGCGGTTCCCCACTTGGGAGCCAGGTCGTCGCCGACGCATTCCTTGTAGTCGAGAGCGCCATGTTTCATCCACGCGTCGCGGCCCATTTCCGCCATGCGGCGGTAGGCTTTCACGTGCTTCTTCGGGACTGGCAGGATGTATCCATCTACATAAGTCATCGCGGTTCTCCTATGAGATCGAGCATTGTCTCCCGGACACTTCTGAATCAGAGCTGAACTGGGGATACGCTAGAGGAGAGGTCACCATGGCAGCGTTTGATGACATTCTGACGACTGAGCAGGACCTGCGCGCGATCATGGGTGTGCCCAGCGTGCGCGCGAGGATGAAGGAACAACACTCGCTCGACGAACACACGCGCGCGTTCATCGCGCAGTCGCCGTTCCTGCTGATCGCAACCTCCGACGCTAACGGGCGCTGCGATGTCTCACCGAAAGGTGATGCCCCGGGCTTTGTCCAGATTCTCGACGACCACCGCCTGGTCATCCCGGAGCGTCCCGGCAACAAGCGTCTCGACGGCATGTCCAACATCCTGGCGAACGGGCATGTCGGGCTGATCTTCCTCGTTCCCGGCCGCCAGGAGACACTGCGCGTCAACGGCAAGGCGTGGATCACTCGCGACCCTGAACTGCTCACTCGCTGCGTCGCGCAAGGCAAGGCGCCGGTCGTCGCCATCGGCGTCGAGATCGAGCAGTGTTTCCTTCATTGCCCGAAGGCGTTCATTCGATCGCACCTGTGGCAACACGACGCCTGGCCCGCGGCCGACGCGCTGCCGTCGATGGCGTGCGTACTCTTCGATCAGATCAAGCCGGCCGACGCCACGCTGCAGGACTACGAGCGTTCCATCGAGGAGGGAAATACGAAGGGGTTGTATTAGGCTCGATGCGCCACTTCCTTCTTGCGCTCGTGCTCTTCTCGGCGGGCTGCGCTGCTCGGACTGTGCCCTCCACGGCGGCCGCGCCGCCAACGCTCGCGTTCGACGATGCCGCAGACGCACTGATTCGCCGGGGCTGTTATCGCTGCCTGGAGCAGGCATTCGAGCAGGCACAGAGTCATGGCGCGCGGGTGCAGGCGTTCGAGGCAGCCACGCTGCTGACGCTCCGCTCGAAGGAGCTGGGATTACCAGGCGAGGAGTGGCTCGACAAAGCGCGGGCGCTGGCAGGGACCGACGCCTCGCTCCTGCCCTACATCGAGATGGTGGACGTCATCCCACCAGACCGCCTGAGCGAGAACCGCGATGCGCTGTTCGATATCCGCCGCCGCACGCGTGCGAAGAACTCGCTGGAGATGTGGCGCACCTACCTGCAGGACGGTGCCGGGTCGGACGCCTTCCGCGCCTATCTTGATGTTTCCTTGATCTGTGCCTTCGGAACACTGAAGGAGACGCCAGAGAGTTTCTCGAGCACGTTGGATCCAGTAGCCGCGACCCCGCTCTTCCAGTACGGGGTTGGCGCCTGCGATGTGTCGCATGGAGCGCGCCTGTCTGCGCTTCGCGCGTCGCATGCGGACTTCGTCGATGCCGACTATGCGCTTGGCCGGTATGCGCTCGACGATCCGCTCAACCCGAATGCCGAAGAAAGCCTGAGGCGGTGGGAATCCGCGGCGCAAGCGTTCCCGCGGTCGCCAGCGATTGCAACCCACATCGGCAACCTGTTTCGGATGTGGGAGGACTGGACGCCGGCGCTTGCTGCCTTCGATGCCGCACTGGCCGTGGCGCCGACTCATCCCGAAGCCACGATTGGGCGCGCCATCAGCCTCTCTCGCCTCGAACGCTCGACCGAGGCCATTGAAACCGCGACGCGCCTGATCGACGGCGGGCAATGGCTGCTCGGCGAGGCGTACTACTGGCGCGGGTGGAACTATCTTCGACTCGAGAACCTTCAGCAGGCGCGCGCCGACGCCGATCGAGCGCGGATGTACATGTCGAACTCCGGCGTCATGGTGCTGTCGGGTGTGATCGAGTGGCGCCTCGAGCGTCTTGAGAACGCAGAGAAGGATTTCGAAGGCGCGCTCGCTATCGACCTCGGCGAGTGCGAGGCCGCGTTCGATCTCGGGGTCGTGCGCGATCAACTCGGCAAGATGCTGGAGGCGCTCGCCGCGTTCAAGCAATCGGGGCAGTGCTACGACCTGTCGATCACGTTGCGACGCGAGGCGATTGAGAAGATCAGGAACGGCCCCGGAACCGAGTCGCTCAAGGCGCGCGACTCGGCGCGTCACGAGCGCGTCCTCGTTGATCTCGCCGAACGCCGCCGCGAGGTCACTCGCATCGTCGAGACGATCGAGCGAAGCAGAGGCAGATTTTCAGACCCGCCGCGCTAGCGACAGATCAGCCAGGCGCCGGCAGCCACGAGCGCACCGAGCAACGAGTCCACGAGATAGTGATAGCGACCCAGCACGGTCGCCGCCACGATCATCACGGCCATGAACGCGAACACGATTCCTGCGGCGGGCATCACATCGGCCACCGCGAGCGCGATGGCCACAGCGCCTGCGGCGTGACCGCTCGGGATGGTGTTCACCTGGATGCTGCCCCGGCTGAGGATCGCCGCGTTGAATCGCCTGATTGCAGATGGCGGATGGAGCACACCCGCGGCGGCCTCGAGCGCGCGCGGCGGGCGCGTCTGCAGCCATGGCAACATGCCGTAGCTGACGAATTCCGCAAGCAACACCGTGCTCCAGAAGCGAGGCACCGCGTCGAGATGGCCGCCGATGGCGAGCGTCACGACGGCGGCCGGAATAACGGGGTAGACCAGCAGGTACGCCGTCTCGAACAGTTCGCGTACGATTCGCGGGCTCGACGCGTACGCCGCCAGAATGCCCGGGCGCTGGAGTAGCCGCTCGTCCACCCTCATGAGCCGTTGTTCGATCGCCCGCATCGGACTCACGAAGAACAGGCCTGAGAGCCAGTAGCCAACCAGCAGGATGGCCAGCGGGATCACGGACGCGAAGGTGGGCCGACCGGTTGGACCGAGTGGCAAGAACGACTGCGCGCCAATGACAACAGCGAGTGCGACCGTTCCCACAAGGGCTGCAGTCCGCGCGCGCGCGAATCGACTGAAGGCAAGCGCCACCACCAACAGGTAGCCGTAGTACCCGAGGGCGATCCATTCCCATCGCAGCGCGCTCACGGCGAGCCTTCTCCCGATTTGTTGACGACCGGAGCTGGACGAAAGATCAACCGATCATTGATCCAGAAGTTCGCGAAGGATGCGAGTGCAACGGCGATGATGTTTGCCGGCACGACGGAGAGACCGGTCGCCGTCATCACGATCATCGTGATGCCCAGGTTGGTGAGCACCGACACCAGGCCGGTCGAGACGTGAAACGCCAGCCATCGATCGAATCGCTTTTCACGCGGCAGGTTCGGCCAGGTGAACCGTTCGTGCCACACGAAGTTGTGCGATACAGCCGCCAGGACCGCGATCGTGATTGCGACGCCGGCACTGAGGCCGGCGCCTCGCACCAGGAGCCACAGCGCCAGCGTCTGCAGCGAGAACCCCATCACGCCGACGAGATTGAAACGTATCCACTGCGTCATCGAGCCAGAACACTCCCCGCAGAGGAAGGTGTAAACGGCGCGGAAACCGGCTCAACGCGTCGACAATCCCCGCCCGTACCTCAGAGTTGCGGGCGGTAGGTGCTGAAACCCCAGAGAAAGCCCTCGAGATCGCGCAGCCAGCAACTTCGCGCCCCGTAATGCGTCGTCGCCGGTGCCTGCACGACGACGGCTCCTTCTTTGGTGGCGCCGGCAAAGAGCGCGTCTGGATCGTCGACTCGCACGCTGATGGCCTGCGTACGCCCGTCTTGTGAAGACTGAGAATCACCGAGATTCAGCATGACGGTCGAATCGCCAAGACGCATCTCGACGTGGAGCAACTTGCCATCGGGACCCGGTATCTGCACGGCTGGGTGCAATCCGAAGGCGCGCGTCAGCCAGGCGACCGCGTCCGGTTCATGCCGGTACGAGAGCTCCGGGAACACGCGTGGCTCTCCCGATGGCGAACCCATCGGATAGGTTCCGAAGCCCCACAGATGGCCCTGGACGTCCCACGCCGAATACTCGCGCGAGCCGTAGTGCGTGTCGTAGGGCGATATCGCGATCCGAGCGCCGGCCGATTGCGCCCGCGCGTGATGCGCATCCACGTCGTCGATCGTCACGTAGACACCCTGGAGGACGGACGACCAGGGGTTGGTTGCAACCGGTGGCGTAGCGGAACTGATACCGATCACGCCACCGTCGCGTCGCAGTTCGGCATGCGCGACTGTTCCGTCGGGCGCCGGGAACACGACCTGCTTTTCGAACAGGAACGCCCGGCACAGCCACTCGATCGCGGCCGGCGCGTCCTTGTACCGCAAGACTGGAAAGATGGTTGGTTTCATGAGGGCAGCGTAGCCGGGCCCTTGTGGTGAGGTCTTGGACGAAACTTACCTACTCCGACGAGAAGCCACCGTGGCTGCCCAGTGTGGTCAGCAACTCGGTCGGCGTCGTGCCGGCAAAGGCGCGAAAGTCCCGGTCGAAGTGCGCCTGATCGTAGTAACCGCAATCGAGGGCCAGCTCGGTCAGGCTCGTGTGATCCCGGCGCCGCAGTCGATCGACGGCGGATCCGAATCTCATCACGCGGGCAAACATCTTGGGCGCAAGGCCGATGTGTTCCCTGAACTGACTGATGAGATGTTTCTGACTCCACCCGGTCTCGTTGACCAGCGAGCGAATGGTCACGAGACCGCTGCTCTCCACGATCCGTTTCCACGTGCAGAGCACTTCGCTCGCGGGTCGCCTGGCCGACGCTATGCGCGTCGCGATCTCGTGGTCGAGCAGATCGAATCGCGCTTCCCACGTCGGTGCATCGTGCAGCTCAGACGTCAGCCGGCGCGCGGCCGATCCGAAGATGTCTTCGAGTGAGACGCCGCGGTTGGTCAGATCGGCGAGCGGCCGGCCGAGAAACAGCCGCATGCCGAGAATCGTGAAGTCGATCTGAATGCCGCCCTGCGAGCCGTTCGCCTCGACGACAACGTGCGCGTCGTAGGCACCGGTGGCAAAGCTGCCAAGCGCGGTAGATTGCGTGCGGTCGGCAACGTCGAACAACCGGATGGGCGCACCGAAGCTGATGATCAGCGGGACTTCGGCGCTCGGCAGCTCCCGTCGATAGAGCGGCGTCGTCCGATGCTCCCACCATCCGACGTAACGACGGACATGCGCACGGAGCGACACCTGGGGGGCAGCCGTGACCATTCCCCACCGATGCGCTTCCTGATCCTCGAAGACGCTCAGCGACCGCGCCACGGCCCGATCATACCGCCGGCCTGAACGTAGTACCCGGCGGGCTGAAGGCCCGGCGCTACAGAAATCAACGTCCAGGCCAACCAACGGCTGGGAGCCCCGTCTAAGTCCTCAGAATGCACGAGAGCGACGACGCGGCCGTCGCCGAGGCCAGAAATGGCGACCGGGAGGCCTTCCGTACGCTCGTCGAGCGTCATAGCCGCTATCTGTTCCGCATCGCCTTCCGGCTCACGCGGAACACCGAGGATGCACAGGACGTGGTTCAGGACACCTGGCTCAAGGCGCACGCACAGCTCGACCGGTTCGAATCGCGATCGAACGTTCGGACCTGGCTGACGCGCATCGCCATCAACTGTGCCATCGACCACCTGCGCACGACCCGTCGTCGAGAGCCGGCGCACGACCCGATGGCGCTCGATCAGGAGCTCGCGACCGGATGGATCGAAGCGACGGATGCGGAGCCGGATCGTCTGGTGCTCGCGGGTGAGATCGGCGCCTGCGTCGATCAGACGCTGGTCCGACTGACGGCCCTCGAGCGCGCAGCGTTCATGCTGCGCCACATCGAGGGGATGTCGATCAGCGAGATCGGTGACGCGCTGGGGCTCAACACCAGCGCCACCAAACACAGCATCTTTCGCGCGGTGCGGAAGATGCGCGCCGCGCTGGCGCCATTCAAGGAAGGAGTCGGATGTTGCCGGAGCCGTTGACAGGCCATCTGACGGACGAAGAGCTGCTCCTCGATTTCTACGACGAGAGCTCGCCGATCGATCGCACGCGCGTGCGAACGCATCTCGAGCAGTGCGAAGAGTGTCGTGCGCTCGATCAGGAGCTGCGCGCGGTACTCACGGCAGTCGATACGACGTCCATCACCGAGCCGCCCAACGGGTTCGAACGTCACATGTGGGCGCGGATCGAGCCGTTGCTGCCGGTTCAACAGAGCTGGCGCATGCGTTGGCAGTGGGCGATGCCACGACTGGCGGTCGCCGCGAGCATCGGCGTGCTGGTGGTCGCCGCGTTTGCTGCCGGTCGAGTGTGGGATCGGCCGACGGCATCGTCTCCCGACATCGCCGTCGCTGACGCCGTCACGCCCGAGCGATTGCTGCGTTCAGAAGTGGAAGACCACCTGGAGCGATCGCAGCGGATGCTGGTGGAACTGGTGAATGCGGACTATACGAGCGGGACGACGCTCGAAGGCGATCGCGCGCGCGCGGCCGATCTGGTCGCCGCAGGACGTCTGTATCGCCGCTCGGCCGAGCAAGTCGGCGACGCCGAGATCGGCAACCTGCTCGAGGACCTCGAGCGGGTACTCGTGGAAGTGGCAAATGGGCCGGCCGATGCCGCGCCTGAAGAATTGGCTCGCCTGCGCCAGCGCATCGACGATCAGGACCTCGTGTTCCGCGTGCGCGTCGTGGCGAGACAAATGAATGAACAGGGATGGTAGCTATGACATGTCGAAGGGCTGGAGATTGGATCGCTGGCGTGACGATGGCCGCCGTGCTCGTCGCTCCGTGTGCGGCTGCTGCCGGACAGACTTTCGCGCTCGACGAGCAGGTGCGGCCGCGCGATGAGAGCGCGCGCGAACGAGAACGTGAGCGGGCCGAACAGGCACGCGAACGCTTCGAGAACTTCTACGAGCAGGGTCAGAACGCCATCGAGCGGGCCGAGTGGCAACGAGCCGTCGAACGGTTCACGGTGCTGGTGGACTCCAAGGCGCCGCGGGCGGATGCCGCTCTCTACTGGCGGGCGTACTCATTCGACAAACTGAACCGCCAGACGGAGGCACTGACGTCGGTCGCCGAGCTTCTCAAGGGCTATCCCTCGAGCCGCTGGATAGCCGAGGCTCGCGCGCTCGAGATCCAGGTGCGTCAGCGCGCGGGGCAACCTGTCTCTCCAGACGTGCAATCGGATGAGGAGCTGAAGTTGTTCGCGATCATGGGCCTCCAGCATCAGGACCCGGAGCGCGCGATCCCGATGCTCGAGAAGCTGTTGCAGAGCACCAGCTCGCCACGCATCAAGGAACGCGCGCTGTTCGTGCTCGCGCAGAGCGACGCTGCCCGCGCACGTCAGGTGATGACCACCGTCGCGCGCGGCGGATCCAATCCGGATCTGCAGATGAAAGCGATCCAGTACATCGGGATGGCACCCTCGCAGCCGAATCGCCAGCTGCTGACCGAGATCTACACCTCGTCTGAAGACATCGGCGTGAAGCGCCAGATCCTCCGCGCCTACATGATGTCGAACGATCGCGAGCGGGTCCTCGCTGCGGCCACGAGCGAGAAGTCGCCACAGCTGCGCGCCGAAGCCGTACGGCAGCTCGGGATGATGGGGGGGCGCGACGAGGTATGGCAGCTCTATCAGAAGGAGCCGGACCCACAGGTCAAGAGCCAGATTATCCAGGGCCTTTTCATGGGCGGTGACTCGACTCACCTCCTCGAGGTCGCCAACAACGATACGAACATGGACCTCAGACGCCGCGCGATTCAGCATCTCGGGATGCTGGGACGCGCTCGAACCGGCGACGCGATCCTGAACATCTACAACCGGCAGACAGACGCCGGACTGAAAGAAGCCGCGATCGATGCGCTGTTCATTCAGCAGAACGCCGAGACGCTCGTGGCGCTCGCACGGAAAGAATCCGACCGCGACCTCAAACGCCGGATCGTCTCGAAGCTGGCGCTCATGCCGTCGCCCGTGGCGCGCGACTACATGCTGGAGCTGCTCAAGTGAGGACCCATGCAGTCGTCGTGGCGGCGTGCGTCCTTCTCGGTGCGCCCGCGTTCGCGCAGACGCCGTCGGTCGTGAACGGGACGCTGGAGTCACGCGCGACAACACAGCCAGTCGGACGCGAGATCACGGCGATCATGTCGCGCGGATCAGCGCCAGCGTGGGTCGGCTATGCGGTGCCGGCCGATCGTCGCGACAATCAGGATGGTTGCTGGACGTCCGCTGACGCGGGCGGGCGGACGCGCGTGGGTCCGCTGAAGCTCGAAGGCGCCGACACACTCTTCGTGCTCTATCGGATCGCCGATGGCAACATCCAGCGGATCAGGATCGCATCGCCAGAGTGCCCGCTCGACACAAACGGCCTGACGCTCCACTGGTTGACGGGCGTTCGGCCCGCCGACAGCATCGAGTACCTGGCGACGCTCGCCACCGGCGATAGTTCGCGACGGCTGGCGAACAACGCGACGATGGCGATCGCACTGCATGGCGATCAGCAGGCATCCAATCGCCTGATCGCGCTGGCTCGCAACGCCAGGAGCAGCGACGTGCGCGGGACGGCGTTGTTCTGGGTCGCCCAGCGTGCAGGAGACAAGGCGGTCGGCACGATCACGCAGGCCCTCGACGACCCGGAGACCGAGGTGCGAAAAAAGGCGGTGTTCGCGCTGAGTCAGTTACCGAAAGATGACGGGGTGCCGAAACTGATCGAGGTCGCGCGCACGCATCGTGATGCCACCGTGCGCAAGCAGGCGATGTTCTGGCTGGGCCAATCGCGCGATCCGCGCGCGCTGACGTTTTTCGAACAGATTCTTACGCAGTAAGTTTGCCGGCGGGTCCTAAAGACCCGCCGCTACGGTAGAGGCGGGCCTTCAGGCCCGCCTTGCACCCTACTGCGTCGACGTCTCCGCCGCCGATTGCTTCTCGATCCGGCCGGACATCAACCCGCCGACCTTTTCGTGCTGCCAGCTTCCGGCATAGCGATCCTCGTAGAAGATCAGGCGGACCGTGAACGTACCCAGCGCGGGCAGGCTCGTATCGGTCATCATGATCATCGCCGTGTCGCCCACGAAGCGCATCGGCACGACGATCGGGATCACGCCGTTGACGCCGCAGCATTTCATCCCGGCGTTGAACTTCCAGAGGTCGTCACCAACCTTCTCGACGCTCTCGATGTCGTAGCGATCCTCTCGCGGCGGCTGGTTGCTCCCCCGGCCTTCGACCGTGAAGTTGCCAATGAGCGACACGTCGCGCATGCGCTCGGCGAACTGTCGCTCCGCGGTCGTCAGCGTCGCCGGGTCCACCGCCGCATCGCCGATTCCGAATCGGCCCGTCACCCACCCACCGCCAAAGACGAGTATCAGCACGATTAGCGCGGCCACGAAACCAACGACACGTCGAACCACGGCCATGCGTCCACCTCTATGTGCCTCTATTTATCAGATCTCGTGCGCATTCCACATGAGAGAATCGCGCCTCACATATCAGGGTCATCCCACCTGCGTGAGGGACTCATCATGTCGAAAACATTCTCCGTGTGTGTCGCCGTGATCCTCACTGGCGCCGTCGTCGCCGCCCAGCGTGCCTTCCCGCCCGGATACGTCGATCCGGCACCCATTCTGACTGCGGCCCGCCAGGCCATCGGCACCGACAACCTTCGCTGCGTCACGATCGCAGGCACGGCGTACGCGGGCGCGCTCGGCCAGGCGAGGGAGTCCGCACGCAACACCGACTGGCCCCGCATCGACTCGCTCGCCAACTACACGCGGACGATGAACTGGGAGAACTGGTCGATGAAGGAGGAGTTCGATCGAAAGCCCGGGCTCAGCCCGGCGGGATGGAAGTACGGGATTGGCTGGGAGGATGGTCCGCTTCAGAAAAACTCGCATCAGACGTTCATGCTGAACGGCACACACGCGTGGTACATGGACGGAGCGGGAGCGCCGGCTGTCCCATTGCCGCCAGAACACGGCGAGATCTTTCCGGTTGAACTCGTGCTGAACCCGCACGGCTTTCTCAAAGCGGCCGCACTTCCCGGCGCCAACCCGAAGGCCGTCTGGCGCTGGGAGCTCGGCGAGATGGGCCGCGATGGACCAGAGGTCTCGCCCGAACGCATGCGCGTCGTGTCGATCACGTGGGGTAAGTACAGGGTGGACGCGACGATCAACAAGGAGAACCTGCTCCAGCGCATTCACACGTGGGTGCCGAGCGAGACGCTCGGTGACATGAACTACGAGCACGAGTTCACCAACGACAGCTACGTGACTCTCGGGAACGGCATTCGATTCCCCACGGGCTGGCACTCACATCAGGGATGGGACGACAACTTCGGGGCGCAGGCCGTGAGCGCGGGCCACAACGCATTCGGCGGGACGCTGAAGGACGTTCGCGTCAATGTCTGCCCGGATCCGATCGCTGTTCCAGATGCGGTGCGTTCCGCGAGTATGCCGATGCGCGTCGAGGTCGAGACACTCGCCGACGGCGTCTACCTGCTGACCGGCGGCACCCACAACAGCATCGCGGTCGAATTCGCCAGCTTCATCGCCGTCTTCGACGCGCCGCTCAGCGAAGCGCGCAGCCTGGCGGTGATTGAAGAGACCGTTCGGCGGATTCCCAACAAGCCGATTCGTTTCGTCGTCAATTCGCACGAGCACTTCGATCACACCGGCGGCCTGCGGGCCTATAACCACATCGGCGCAACCGTGATCACGCACTGGAAGAACTTCGACTTCCTCAATCGCGATGTCATCAACTACACGCCGCGCACACTTCGGCCGGACATGGTGTCGCTCTGGCCGCCGACGGAACTTGCTGAGGGCTACTACTTCGAAACGGTGAGAGAGAACTACGTCCTCACCGACGGCAACCGCACGATGCAGATTCACTACGTCAATCCGCTGCAGCACGCCGAAGGGATGCTGATGGCGTATCTGCCGAAGGAGAAGCTGCTGCTCGAAGCAGACCTCGTGGACACCTTCGAGCCGTTGCCATCGCGCATATCGGAAGATCAGCGCAGCTTCTTCAACGCCGTACAGAAACTGAAACTCGACGTCGCGCGACTCGTTCCGGTCCATGGCCGTCCCATCCCGTGGGCGACTTTCGACGCCGCGGCCCGCACGCCTCAGAAATGACGGCGGCACGTCGGGTCAGGCGGCCCTGAAGGGCCGCCTCTACGCGTAGCGGCGGGTCACGTAGAGGCGGGCCTTTAGGCCCGCCTGACCGACCGCCGTTTGACAACTAGTCGGCAAGTACTATACGACTAGTAGTCATGACACGGTCACTCCCCGCCCTCGGCGCACAGGAACTCGCCATCATGAAAGTCGTGTGGCGCCTCAAGGACGTCTCCGTACGCGAGGTCTACGAGACCCTCCGCGAACGCCGCCCCGTTGCCTACACCACCGTGATGACGATGATGAACACGCTGGAGGGGAAGGGATACCTGAAGAAGGAGCTCGATGGCCGCGCCTTCCGGTATCGGCCAGCCGTGCCGGAGCGCCGCGTGGTGACGAAGATGGTGAAGGAATTCGTCGAGCGCGTCTTCGACGGATCGTCGGCCCCGCTGCTCGCGCATCTCGTCACGTCGACCGCACTATCCGACGAGGAGCGCGAAGAGCTTCGGCGTCTCATCGATGGGGCGAAATGATGGATACCTTCTCACTGGCTTTCGTGATTTACAGCAGCCAGATCCTGCTCGTCGTGTCCGCGGCTGCGATCACGGAGGCGCTTCTCCGCATGGCAAAGCCGACGGCGCGCCTGGGCTACTGGCGCGCGATCGGCGTCCTCTGCCTCGCGCTTCCGTTGATCGCGTCAAGCGGCACGGACGCTCCTGCCGCCTCGGTGACCTTCAGCGTGCTTCCCGCACAGAACGCGGCAGTTCATTCAGTCGCGACGTCGCTTCCGACAGTAGGGCCGGTCCTTCTCTGGATCTGGGCATGCGGAACGATCGCCGGGCTTGCCCGGTTGATCGTGGGCGCCTATCGCGTCCGACTCATGCGGCAACGTAGTACTCCGGCTTCCCTCGCGCTCGACCTCGATCAGATGCGAACGTCATTGGCACCACGCGCGGAGTTCCGCTGGTCTGACGAGGTGCAGCAACCGGTGACGCTGGGAATCCGTCGGCCGATCGTCCTGCTGCCCCGCCGCTTCGATGAACTGACCGTCGACGCGAAGCGCGCCGTCGCCTGCCACGAGCTGCTGCACATCAGGCGATGCGACTGGCTGTGGACCGTGCTCGAGGCCCACGTGCGCACGCTGTTCTGGTTTCAACCCGCTGTCTGGTGGCTGATCGATCGCATGCAACTCCTGCGCGAGCAGGTCATTGACCACCTCGTCGTCGAGCACACGGCGACGCGGCGGGACTACATGCTGGCTCTGATGATGTTCGCAGACAGTGAACGGCCGATCGCGCTCTCCAGCGCATTCCTGCGTCGCCGGCATCTCAAATCCCGTCTGGCCCAACTCGTGAAGGAGAACCATATGTCCACGAAACGCCTGGTGTGGACGATGACCGCCGTACTCCTGATCGTCGGCGGTGTCACGGCCGTAACCGTCAGGGCCCTGCCCCTCAATCTCGTCGCGGCCGTTCAGAACGCGACGGGGAGTCGCATGGAGATTCGACTCGCAGAATCAGCGTTTACGCCTGGCCTGCGAGAGGCGGCCGTCCCCGGTTCCGATCAGAAGATTTATCTACATCCGACAGCACTGGCGACCTGGTTAGATGTCACGCTCGCGCGCATCGTCAACCAGGGCGGCCGCGTCGTCAACCAGGGCAACCGCGTCTACCAGGATAATCAGTGGGCTGCGGTGGCAGTGACGTTCAACAGCGCGGCTGCGGCGCGGATACAAAGTGCCACGGCTGCACATCTTGGTCGCCCGCTCGCGATACTTATCGATGGTCGTGTCGTTTCCGCGCCGACGGTGAGAGCGCCGATCGGCGATAGCGCTGTCCTCACGGGGATCACTCCGGCTCTCGCACAGCAACTCATCGAAGCGAACCTCGCGTGCCAGACCAATCCCGCACAGTGTGCCGCGGCAGTGTTGCCGGTACCGATCCACCAGGAGCGGCCGACGTACACCCAGGCCGCGATGGCGGCGCGGATCGAAGGCAGCGTCCTTCTCGAGACGATCGTCTGGGCTGACGGATCCGTCGGCGACGTAAAGGTAGTCCGGTCGCTCGACTCGGACCTTGGACTCGATCAAGAGGCCGTCAAGGCCCTGAAGCTGTGGACGTGGAAGCCCGGCACGCGCGGCGGCGAACCCGCAAGCGTTGCAGTCCAGATCGAACTGACCTTCAGACTCAAGTAACCCAAACTTCCAACTTCCAAAAAGACTGGACCAACTGGGAGGTGGATCTTGGACGTTGGGAATTGACGAGTTTTTGGTCAATCCACAGTCCACAGCGTCAGCGAGCTCACGTCCTTGACGAAGATGCGCTTGCCGGAGAGCGTCGGCTGCGCCCACGTCGCGCTCTCGGCGACGGTATAGCGCTTCAACGGCTCGAGCGCGACTTGGCTCGCTCGCGCCACGATCAGTTCGGCATTGTCGTTGAGCAGGAACAGCAGGCCGTCAGCCTTGACGACCGCAGTGTTCGTCGCCTGACGCGGCGGGCCGAGCCATAACACCTTGCCTGTCTTCGCATCGATCGCAAAATACTGACCACGATCGCGCTGCGAGAGACCGAACAGAATGTCACCGACGACCACAGGGTTGCTCAAATAGAAGGTGACGTCGCTCGTCTGCCAGAGCGTCTCGGTCACCCACGTGCCGTCTTTCTGACTGGGCCTGAACGCCATCAGACCGTTGCCTGCGCCAACAAGGATCGTGTCGCCGTAGACGATTGGCATCGTCCCGCCCATGCCACCGCCCGCCCACGTGTGCTTCCAGAGCACGGCGCCGTTGTCCGGCGACACGCCGATCACGTCCTGCTGCGTGACGGACACAACCTGCACGACGCCGCCCAGCGTCACGATCAAGGGAGACATGAAGAACCCGCCTGCACCGGCGCGCCACTTGATGGCGCCCGTGCTGGTGTCGAACGCGGTGAGCGGTTCGTAGTTGCCGGGGTGAACGATGACGATGCCTGTCGCGCCGACCGGCGACGACGCAGCGCTGTAGAAGGGCACTTCTGCGGGCGCCGCGGTCTGCCAGAGTCGCTTTCCCGTCTTCGCGTCGATTGCAGAGAGAACGCCGCTGATGCCAAGCGTGAAGAGCTTGCCCTCATGAAAGAGCGGCGTGGCTTTCGGGCCGGAACCGTGCGCGACAGTTGGGCCGCTTGGCGTGTACGGCAGCGGATACGAAGAATGCCAGCGCTCGCTACCCGTCGCCGCATCAATCGCCAGCAGGACCTCATTGCCGTCGCGACGAGCGAAGACGTAGACCGTGTCGCCGATCACGAGCGGCGTCGCGTAGCCTTCGCCGACGTCAACGCGCCATCGCCTGGTCAACGAGTCAGGCCAGGTCTGCGGGGCAATGAACGCGCTCGCGGATCCGTCGCGGCTCTTGCCTCGCCACTGCGGGTAGTCCTGCGCGGCGGTCTGACCAGCGGCAGTCGTCGCTGCAAGAATCAGCGTGGCAAACGCCAGCACGATACGCCGCGCGGCTTGATCGCGACCCCGGCTCCGATTAAATTTGTGCATGGTCACTGCTCTCGCGTCGGTTGTCGCACACGCCCTCCCGCATCTGTCTGCGATCTCAGACGAGGCCGCGTCGACGAAGCCCGCACCCAACAAGTGGTCGAAGAAAGAAATCCTCGGTCACCTCATTGATTCGGCTGCGAACAACCATCAGCGCTTCGTGCGACTCCAGTTACAGCCGGAGATCAGCCTGCCCGGATACGACCAGGACAACTGGGTGCGCCTGAACCGCTATCAGCACGAACCGTGGGCCGAGATTATTGCGCTCTGGTCCGTATACAACCGGCACCTGGTGTCGGTCATCGAGTCGCTTGACGACTCAGCGCTCGGGCATGTGTGGCACTCACCTGAGGGTGACGTCACGCTCGAATTCATCGCGAGCGACTACGTGCGACACGTGAAGCACCATCTCGCGCAGATCGGCATCCAGGGCTAGGCTCTCGACGAGCGACGCGTTCCTGATTCGCGGCTCGCCTGCGCGAGGATGTATGCGGCCGGCCACATCATCACGAGCGACAGAAACCACAACGGACGCGGATCGTCGGCGGAGACCAGAAATCCGTCCGGCCCTGGATCCGCTCGCACCAGACCACCAAAGACCAACGACCTTTCGAGGCCCTGCGAGACCAGGAACGTTGCGCCTGCAAGCACGGCGACGCCAAGCAAGGTTGGGCCGAGAGGCAGCGATGAAGCCTGGCTCCCGCGATACGCGCCCCACGCGAGGGGTAACACCACGAGAAACGTTCGGAAGAAACGCGGAAGCACCACGAAGACCACGTGGTACCGCAGCGATGGATTCCCCGGAGGCTGCCCGGCGACAACTGTCCCCAACGTTCCGAAGAAGACAACAGCGGCGAACATCAACACCGTCAGCCAGACTGTTCGTCGAGACACGCGCCCCAGGACGAAACCGCACGTCCACGACCAACCAACGAGCGCAAGGCACGCGCTCCCGATTCGCACGGCAACATGAATGACGTCACGTCGCCAACCCGGAACTGCGAGGTACGAGACGTCCCAGAAGCGCCAATAGATCGAGATGTCGTTTGCGGAGGTCACGCCCCACGAGCGTGTGGCATAACTGAGCAGCAGCCCGATCGGGATCACCACGCTCGCCAGCACGAACCAGGGCCGCCAGTCACACCACAGAAGGGCCTGACGTCGAATGACGAGCCCGGTCACCTCGCGCAGCGCCTGCGCCGCGCTGGTACCGCATTCGGCGAGATCCCCGCGTACGACCTCGCGTTCGTCGTCGTCGAGCAGGCGCGACAGGCCCTCAATCATCCACCATGCGATTCGCGTCATGGCACGTGCCTCACTTCGTCGCCGACCAGGCGACGCCGCGGCTCACCCGCATCACGGCGTTGTAAAAGGTGGTGGCTGCCTGCGTCCCTTTCGCCGTGATGCGCACCATGCGCTTGGGCCGCCCGCCACGCTGCGGCGTCGGATCGCCCATCGACGTCTTGACGAGCCCCTTCTGTTCGAGGCGATCGATCGTCGTGTAAAGCGCGCCGAGAGAGCAGGGGCGACCGGTCGCGTCCTCGATTTCCTGGCGGATCGCGACGCCGTAGGCGCCGTCTCCGAGGCGGGCGACGGCGGTAAGCATCAGGTATTCGAATTCGCCGAGTTGCATTACTACCACATTGTAGTTGTAATCATGGCGCCGTCAAGATCCGACGCAGTCCGCTTGGCCACTTCCGGCGTCAAATGTGCCGAGGAGCGGATTCCATGCGAACTGTGTTCATCGCCTTGACGGCTCTCTTTCTTCTGTCTGACCCCCGCGCCGCGTCGGCCCAGAACAAGCAATGCCTCCACGATCAGCTCGAAACACAGGCGAATCGCGCCCGGCGGGAGAAGGCGCTCGAGCTGGCAGAGGACATCAACCGGGCGCAGGGATTGGCGCGCCGCTTCGGTCCTCGCGGGCAGGGCGACTACAAGCCCCTCGATCAACTGACGAATCTGCCCGACGTGCCTGAGGGATTCCGCGTGCAGCTGCATACGGATGGGACGACCTACTCGTTCTCGATCAAAGACACGCGCGATCCGTGCGGCTATGCCGTATTCTCTGACCAGAGTCTCGACATCTACGAGGCTGTTCCCTCCACCCGGCAAGTGCGTTCCAGACTGCTGACGCAAGAGTAGGAGCGATGCCATGCAGCGGCTTCCGGCGCACCGCCTGACCCGGTGGATGTACTTCGCCGTCATCCTCGCGAGTGCAACCTCTGTCTCGAGCGCACAGGAGCAAACGCCGGCACCTCCGCCCCCATCGTCGGAGACCGAAGTGAAGTTCGAGGTCACGTCGGTCAAGAAGAGCGGGCCGCCAGGACAGGGCTTTCTTCCCTTCCGATTGCAGGGGGGACGCTTCAGCATGGGACAGATGACCGTCGGGAATCTGATTACCCTCGGTTACGGCATTCAGCGTTTTCAACTCATTGGCGGCCCCAGCTGGATGAACGCCGATCGTTTCGACATCAATGCGGTGACGGAGGATGTCCCTCTGCTACCCACGACACCCGGTACGCCGAATCGCATGCAGCTCCTGGTGCGATCGCTCCTCAAAGAGCGCTTCGCATTGAAGACTCACAACGAAACGCGCGAGCTGCCGCTCTCGTACCTCGTGATGGCGCGAGAGGATCGCAAGCTTGGCGATCGCCTTCGTCCCTCGACGATTGACTGCCGTGCGCTGATGGCCGAACGCGCGAAGGCGGCGAAAGAAGGTGCTCCGCCGCCGCCGCCCAAACCGGGCGAGATACCTGCGTGCGGGATGAGGGGTGGACTGGGACAGATCACGGCCGGAAGCATAACGCTGTCGAACTTCGCGCAGATGCTCGGCTCGATGCTGAATCGCCCCATCTATGACCGCACGAACCTGACCGGCAACTTCGACATCCAGCTTGACTACACGCCCGATCAGATGCCGCAGATTCCACCGGGTGTGACGCTACCGCCCGGGCTCACACTTCCCTCCCCGGATGGTCCGTCGCTCAACACCGCCCTGCAGGAACAACTCGGTCTCAAGCTGGACGCTACACGCGGCCCGGTCGACGTGCTCGTCGTCGACTCAGTCGAGCCACCCATGCCCGACTGAGACTGTTGAACGCCCGTCGCACCCCGGCCATAATTCAGCGCACTCGTACGGCCACGTCCTTCGACAGGAGACGTCCATGAAGACCGCTGTCCTCTGCGCATTCTTACTGACCGTCCTGACACTGCCGGCTTTCACCGCCTCGCCTACCGGTAAGCCGGAAGAAGTCGGCTTGTCCGCCGAGCGCCTCGCTCGTATCAACCAGATGATTGAACGACGCATTGCCGCCGGCGACCTCGCTGGCGCCGTCACGATCGTCGCGCGCAAAGGCAAGGTGGTGCATCACTCGGCGCAGGGCGTGATGGATCTCGAGTCGAAGAAGCCGATGGCTCCGACCTCGATGTTCCGCATCGCCTCGATGACGAAGCCGGTCATCGGCGTCGCCGTCATGATGCTCGTCGAGGAGGGCAAGCTTCACCTGAATGATCCGGTCGGCCGCTACATTCCTCAGTTCAAGGACATGAAGGTGGCAGTGCCGATCGCGCCGCCGCAAGGTGGGGCAGGCGGCCGCGCAGGTGGACCAGCCGCAGCGCCGCGGTTCTACACCGTGC
>Ga0310810_10002903_pt1 | contig 18560 bp, 19 predicted proteins | sample NCmetagenome_FD_207641 | JGI IMG/M metagenome (GOLD analysis project Ga0310810, IMG submission 207641) | Soil microbial communities from experimental microcosm in Duke University, North Carolina, United States - NC | ecosystem: Engineered > Artificial ecosystem > Soil microcosm > Unclassified ...
GACCAGGCCGGCGCGCGCGGGCTTTCTCAAAACAGGCTGTCCTGCGCGCGCGGCGCGTTGGCGTCGGCCACCGCGAGCGCGGTCATGTTGACGATGCGGCGCACCGTCGCCGAGGGCGTGAGGATGTGCACCGGGCGCGCGGCGCCGAGCAGCATCGGGCCGATGGTGACCCCGCCGCCCGAGGCGGTCTTCAGCAGGTTGAACGAGATGTTGGCGGCGTCGAGCGTCGGCAGCACCAGCAGGTTCGCCTCGCCGCGCAGCCTGGCCTGCGGATGCACCTTGAGGCGGATCTCCTCCGAGAGCGCCGCGTCGCCGTGCATCTCGCCGTCGATCTCGAGGTTCGGCGCCGCCGCGGTGATGAGCTCGAGCGCGCGGCGCATCTTGCGCGCCGAGGCGCACTCGAGCGAGCCGAAGTTCGACGCCGAAAGGAGCGCCACCTTCGGCGCGACGCCGAAGCGGCGCAGCTCGTCCGCCGCGAGCAGCGTCGTCTCGGCGATCGTCTCGGCGTCCGGATCGGCATTGACGTACGTGTCGCAGAGGAACACCGTGCGCGCGGGCAGCAGCAGCGCGTTCATCGCCGCGTAGGCGCGCACGCCGGGCCGCAGGCCGATCACCTGGTCGATGTAGCGCATGTGCTCGGCGTACATGCCGAGCACGCCGCACAGCATCGCGTCGGCCTCGCCCTTGTGCATGAGCATGGTGCCGATCAGCGTCGGGCTGCGCCTCATCTCGATGCGCGCGTACTCCGGCGTGACGCCTTTGCGCGCCGCGAGCTGCTGGTAGGTCATCCAGTAGTCACGGTAGCGTGGGTCGAACTCGGGGTTGACCAGCTCGAACTCGCGGCCCGGCCGCACGCGCAGGCCGAGCCGCTCGAGGCGGCTCTCGACCACCTGGGGCCGGCCGATCAGGACCGGCCGTGCCAGGCCTTCGTCCACCACGACCTGCGCGGCGCGCAGCACGCGCTCGTCCTCGCCCTCGGCGTAGACGATGCGCCGCGGCGACGCCTTGGCCGCGCTGAAGAGCGGCTTCATGATGATGCCGGACTGGTAGACGAACTGGGTGAGCGACTGGCGGTAGGCCTCGAGGTCGCCGAGCGGCCGCGTCGCCACGCCCGAATCCATCGCCGCCTTCGCCACGGCGGGCGCCACGCGGGCGATCAGCCGCGGATCGAAGGGGCGCGGGATGATGTACTCGGGGCCGAAGCTGATCGACTCGATGCCGTAGGCGAGCGCCACCTGCTCGGAGGTCTCGGCCTGCGCGAGGCCGGCGATCGCCTGCACCGCGGCGAGCTCCATCTGCGTGGTGATGGTCGTCGCGCCGACGTCGAGCGCGCCGCGGAAGATGAACGGGAAGCACAGGACGTTGTTCACCTGGTTCGCATAGTCCGAGCGCCCGGTGGCGATCACGCAGTCGGGGCGCGCCTCGCGGGCGAGCTCGGGGCGGATCTCCGGCTCCGGATTGGCGAGCGCCAGGATGAGCGGCCGCTCGGCCATCCGCTTCACCATCTCGGGCTTGAGCACGCCGCCGGCCGACAGGCCGAGGAACACGTCCGCCCCGGCGATCGCCTCGGCGAGCGTGCGCGCGCGCGTCTCGCGCGCGTAGCGCTCCTTCTCCGGGTCCATCAGCTCGCGCCGGCCGCGGTAGACGACGCCCTCGATGTCGGTGACGGTGATGTGCTCGATCGGCAGGCCCATCTTCACCAGCAGGTCGAGGCAGGCGAGCGCGGCGGCGCCCGCGCCCGAGGTGACGAGCTTCACCTGCTCGATCTTCTTGCCGACCACCTTGAGCCCGTTGAACACCGCCGCGCCGACCGTGATCGCGGTGCCGTGCTGGTCGTCGTGGAACACCGGGATCTTCATGCGCTTGCGCAGCGCGCGCTCGATGAGGAAGCACTCGGGCGCCTTGATGTCCTCGAGGTTGATCGCGCCGAAGGTCGGCTCGAGCGCGGCGATGATGTCGACCAGGCGCTCGGGATCGCGCTCGTCCAGCTCGATATCGAAGCAGTCGATGCCGGCGAACTTCTTGAACAGCACCGCCTTGCCTTCCATCACCGGCTTGGCGGCGAGCGGCCCGATCGCGCCCAGGCCGAGCACCGCGGTGCCGTTGGTCACCACGCCGATCAGGTTGGCGCGCGACGTATAGAGCACCGCCGCGAGCGGGTCGCGCACGATCTCGTCGCACGCCGCCGCCACGCCCGGCGAGTAGGCGAGCGCCAGATCGCGCTGGTTGGTGACCTGCTTGGTGGGAAGGACCGAAATCTTGCCCGGCGGATGGCGCCGGTGATACTCGAGAGCGTTCTTTCTTAGTTGTTCATCCACGAAAAAATTATAATCCTTCAAAGACATGCGCAGCCTGAGCGCGCCCCGCGCGGACGAGATAGAACCCTTCGAGGTGATGGACGTGCTCTCGCGCGCGCAGGCGCTCGAGGCGGCGGGACGGCGCGTCGTGCACATGGAGATCGGCGAGCCGGACTTCAGCGCGCCGGCGCCGATCGTCGAGGCCGGGATGCGTGCGCTGCGCGAAGGCCGCACTGCGTACACCGCGACGCTCGGCCTGCCGGCGTTGCGCGAAGCGATCGCCGGCTACTACGCCAGCCGGTTCGCCGCGCCGGTGGCGCCGTCCAGGATCGCCGTGACCTCCGGCGCCTCCGGCGGCCTGCTGACGGTCGCGGCGCTTTACGTCGCGCCCGGCGACGAGGTGCTGGTGCCGGATCCCGGCTACCCCGGCTACCGGCATTTCGTGCGCGCCTTCGAGGGCCGCGCGCGGCCGCTCGCGGTGTCGGCGGCGAGCGCCTTCCAGCCGACGCTCGAGATGGTGCGCGGCGCCTGGAGCGAGCGCACCAAGGCGCTCCTCCTCGGCTCGCCCTCGAATCCGACCGGCACGCTGATCGAGCGGGGCGAGCTCGCGCGCATCGCCGCCTTCATTGCCGAGCGCGGCGGCGTGCTGGTGGTGGACGAGATCTACCAGGGCCTCGTCTACGGCAGCGAGCCGTGGAGCGCGCTCGGCCTGCCGGGCGAAGTGGTGGTCGTCAACAGCTTCTCGAAGTATTTCTGCATGACCGGCTGGCGCCTCGGATGGGTCGTCCTGCCGGCGGGCGCGGTGCGCGCCTTCGAGAAGCTCGCGCAGCACCTGTTCATCTCCGCGCCGTCGGCCGCGCAATACGCGGCCTGCGCCGCCTTCGATCCCTCGAGCGTCTCGATCCTGGAAGAGCGCCGGCGCGAATTCGCCCGGCGGCGCGACTTCCTGGTGCCGGCGCTGCGGGCGGCCGGCCTTGCCGTGCCCGCGGAGCCGCAGGGCGCCTTCTACGTGTACGCCGACTGCGGGCGGGATTCCCGCGCCTGGTGCCTGGAGCTCCTCGAGCGCGAGGCCGTCGCGGCGACGCCGGGCGTGGACTTCGGCGCGAACGGCACGGCGCGCTGCGTGCGCTTCGCCTACACCCGGGCGATGGACGAGCTCGCCGAAGCGGCGAGCCGCCTCAGGCGCTTTGCTGCTTGCGCGCCTTCTGCCTGAGGAGCTCGAGGCGCGCTTTCTCCGCGAGCACCTTGCCCGCGTACTGCGCGGTCGGCTCGTCGTAGGCGCCGGCGTACATCTGCAGCGCCGCCTCGGTGTCGTGGAAGCGGCGCTGGTATTCGCGCAGGATGCGCGCGCCGACCTGGATGTTGACCTCCGGCTCGAGCAGCGCCTCCTCGCCGCCGTGGTCGGCCAGCTTCTCGAGGTGGAATTTCGGCATCACCTGCATCAGGCCCTTGGCGCCGACGCCGCTCTCGGCGACCGGGTTGTAGCGCGACTCGACCGCCACCACCGCGAGGATGAGCAGCGGATCGAGCGAATATTGCGCGCCGGCGCGGTAGGCAGCCGCGACGTATTCCGCCACCGCCGATTCCGAGACGCGGTAACGCTTGGCGATGTACTCGGTCATGAAACGCTGCTCGCGCTGCAGCGGCGTCTCCGCCGCGCCGGCGGCGATCGGCCCCTCGGCGACCAGGGCCGGCAGGGCGTCGAGCGAAAGCAGCGGCAGCGCCCGGCGGAAGGCGTCGCCGTCGAGCGCGACCAGCGCGCCCGCGCACACCGCGGCGAAGCCGATCAGCGCGAGCCCGTTCTTCAGCGCGCCCAGGGCATGGCGCACGGCGCTTCTCAGGAGAACCTTTGCTCCGACCATTTCCGTCCTCCTTTTGGGAAGGCGTTGTTCCGAATTAGGGGATGTCCATCCCCCGCGCCGCGGGGGTGAGCCGAGCCTTGCCAGGAGCTCGACCAAGGATGCCAGATGGTGCGGTGCAGCGGGCGCGATCATAGGCTATTTTTTCCTATGTTGTCAATCGCTTGCACGCTTGCGAAAGAACTTGCGAGCCGGCTGCGAAACGCTTGTTTCGCCGCTCTTTTTCGCGAACGCCGGCGGCGCCGGGACCGCTAAAATAGGGCCCCTCTGAGGGAAGCCTCGCGGACCGGCCTAGGTCTTCGTTCTTGGGCCGATTGGACCAAGCCGGTCCGCTGAGCTTCGAGGCCCGGGCGGAGCTTGCGCCCCGCCCGACCCGCGGGTTCCCGGTTACGGCCGGGAGCCCGTCGGAAAGGGCCACGCGGCTGCGGGGTTCAGCGCGGGTCGCGCGCTGCTCTCCCCGGACGGCGCTGCTGCTGCCGTCGGCGCCGCGGTGCTGGCCTCACGTGTTGCGGCTTGACTCGCTTTCTTCTTCTTTCCCGCCTTTTTCTTCTTCTTGGCGGATTTCTTTTTGCCAGCCGCTTTTTTCTTACCTGCTGTCTTTAGCTTCTTCTTTCGTGATGCCCTCTTCTTCTTCTTTTTCTTTCCGCCTTTTTTCGCTTTTTTCTTCGCCATCTCGATCTCCTTCAAGGTTGTTGAACAAAAAAAGCCCGGCCGTTGGCGGCGCGGACTATCCAACCGCCGGCGGGGAATTGCCGCCGCCGGCATGCTGAATGGGGTGGGACCGCGAGGCGACCTCCTGGTAGAGGATGTCGCTGTCGAGCCGGATGCCGCCCTCCCAGGTCACGGTGGCGGTATCGGGATCGACGCTCACCTTCTCGAACTCGCGCACGTCCCGCCACAGCTGGAACGCGCCGATCTCGAGCAGGTTGCCGAGGAAGACGCTGCCTTCGAGCCCGTCCTCGAAGCGCAGCCACAGCTTGTAATCGTCCTCGGCCTTGCATGCCGTGATTCTATGCATTTCATCCCACTCCTCTTGCATGTTGCTCCTCCTCGTCGCCACTTTCGCGCTGCCTTCGTTGCGTTAACGCATCATTCCCAGCTCAGGGCGCCGCCGGTCTGATACTCGATGACTCGCGTCTCGAAGAAGTTGCGCTCCTTCTTCAGGTCGATCATCTCGCTCATCCACGGGAACGGGTTCTGCGCGCCGGCGTAGAGCGCCTCGAGGCCGATCTGCTGGCAGCGCCGGTTGGCGATGAAGCGCAGGTATTCCTTGAACATCGGCGCGTTCAGGCCGAGCACGCCGCGCGGCATGGTGTCCTCGGCGTAGCGGTACTCGAGCTCGACCGCCCGGCGGAACAGCTCCTGGAGCTCCTCGCGGAACGCCGGCGTCCAGAGGTGCGGGTTCTCCAGCTTGACCGTGTTGACGAGGTCGATGCCGAAGTTGCAGTGCATCGACTCGTCGCGCAGGATGTACATGTACTGCTCGGCCGCGCCGGTCATCTTGTTCTGGCGGCCGAGCGCGAGGATCTGCACGAAGCCGACATAGAAGAACAGCCCCTCCATAAGGCAGGAGAAGACGATCAGGCTCTTCAGCAGCTCCTGGTCGGCCTGCGGCGTGCCGGTGCGGAAGGCGGGATCGGTCAGCGTGTCGATGAACGGCACCAGGAACTCGTCCTTTTCGCGGATCGAGCTCACCTCGTGGTAGGCGTTGAAGACCTCGGACTCGTCCAGGTCGAGGCTCTCGACGATGTACTGATAGGCGTGGGTGTGGATCGCCTCCTCGAAGGCCTGGCGCAGCAGGTATTGCCGGCACTCGGGGGCGGTGATGTGCCGGTACGTGCCGAGCACGATGTTGTTGGCGGCGAGCGAGTCTGCGGTGACGAAGAAGCCGAGGTTGCGCTTGACGACGCGCCGCTCGTCCTCGGTGAGGCCGCCCGGGTCCTTCCAGAGCGCGATGTCGCGGCTCATGTTGATTTCCTGCGGCATCCAGTGGTTGGCGCAGGCGGCGAGGTACTTCTCCCAGGCCCATTTGTACTTGAACGGCACGAGCTGGTTGACGTCGGCCTTGGAGTTGATGACCCGCTTGTCCTCGACCGTGACGCGGCGCAGGCTCGCCCCGCTGTCGGGCGCCTCCTTGGCGAGCCGCGCGGGCGCGAAGCCGGTCGCGGCGGGCAGGGCTGCGTCTTCGAAATTGAGCATGAGGCCTATCTGTCCTGGGGGTTGCGCATCGCCTGCGCGAGCAGCAGGGTGCGCAGGCTCGGGACCTGTTTTCCGTCGACTTCGCGGAACTCGGGCTTGTAGTCGCGCAGCAGGACGCGCTCGGCGGCCTCGCGCTGCGCCTGGGTCGAGAACGACATCTCGTGCGTGGCGACGTAGAGGTTCCAGTCGGTGCCGGCGATCGCCAGCCATTCGGCATAGCGCGGGTGCGACCGGACGGGGTTGGCGGAGAAGTCGGCCGTTTCGCCGAAATGCAGGGCGCGGAAAGTCAGCAGCCGCCAGCCGGGAACCAGCACCGCGTAGAGGCCGGCGGTCCGCGGCGCGCTCCACAGCGGCGAGAGGAAGGGGCCGTTGAAGCTGCGCCCGCCGAGGCTGATCATTGGCAGGCCTCGCAGTCGGGATTGTCGATCGAGCACAGCTTCACGCCGGCCTCGGCGACCGCGGCGAGCGCCTCCGGCGCCGTCGGCACCGCGTTCAGCGCGCCCGCCTTGCTCGTCGACTTCTCGGCGTGGGTGGCGCCCATCGCGCGCAGGTAGTACGTGGTCTTCAGGCCGCGCAGCCAGGCGAGCTTGTAGGTCTCGTCGAGCTTCTTGCCCGAGGCGCCGGCCATGTAGATGTTGAGCGACTGCGACTGGTCGATCCACTTCTGGCGCCGCGCCGCCGCCTCGACCAGCCATTTCGGCTCCACTTCGAAGGCCGTGGCGTAGAGGCGGCGCAGCTCGACCGGTGCGCGGTCGATGCGGGCGAGGTTGCCGTCGAAGTACTTGAGGTCGGCGATCATCACCTCGTCCCACAGGCCGGCCTGCTTCAGGTCGGCGACCAGGTAGTCGTTCACCACCGTGAACTCGCCCGACAGGTTCGACTTGACGAACAGGTTCTGGTAGGTGGGCTCGATGCTCGCCGACACGCCGATGATGTTGGCGATCGTCGCGGTCGGGGCGATGGCGATGCAGTTCGAGTTGCGCATGCCGTGCTGCTTGATGCGCTTGCGCAGCGCCTCCCAGTCCAGGCTCGCCGAGCGGTCGATCTCGACGTAGCCGCCGCGCTCCGCGGCGAGCAGATCGAGCGTGTCCTGCGGCAGCACGCCGCGGTCCCACAGCGACCCCGGGAACGAGGCATAGCGGCCGCGCTCCTCGGCGAGCTCGGTCGACGCCCAGTAGGCGCAGTAGGCGACCATCTCCATCGAGCGGTCGGCGAACTCGACCGCCTCGGCCGAGCCGTACGGCACGCGCATCTTGTGCAGGCAGTCCTGGAAGCCCATGATCCCCAGGCCGACCGGCCGGTGCTTCATGTTGGAGTTGCGCGCCTTCTCGACCGCGTAGTAGTTGATGTCGATGACGTTGTCGAGCATCCGCATGGCGATGCGGATGGTGCGCTTGAGCTTGTCGAAGTCGGGCCGCCCCTGGCCGTCGAGGTGCGCGACCAGGTTCACCGAGCCGAGGTTGCACACCGCGATCTCGTCGTCGCCGGTGTTGAGCGTGATCTCGGTGCACAGGTTGGAGCTGTGCACCGTGCCGGCGTGCTGCTGCGGGCTCCTCAGGTTGCACGGGTCCTTGAACGTGATCCAGGGATGCCCGGTCTCGAAGAGCATCGACAGCATCTTGCGCCACAGCTGCAGCGCGGGGATCTTCTTGAAGAGCTTGAGCTCGCCGCGCGCCGCCCGGTCCTCGTAGCGCAGGTAGGCTTCCTCGAAGCTCTTGCCGTACTTCTCGTGCAGGTCGCGGCAGTCCGAGGGGCTGAACAGCGTCCACTCGGCGTTCTCCATGACCCGCTTCATGAACAGATCCGGGATCCAGTTGGCGGTGTTCATGTCGTGCGTGCGCCGCCGGTCGTCGCCGGTGTTCTTGCGCAGCTCGAGGAACTCCTCGATGTCGAGGTGCCAGGTCTCCAGGTAGGAGCACACCGCGCCCTTGCGCTTGCCGCCCTGGTTGACCGCCACCGCGGTGTCGTTCACCACCTTGAGGAACGGCACCACGCCCTGCGACTTGCCGTTGGTGCCCTTGATGTGCGAGCCGAGCGCGCGCACCGGCGTCCAGTCGTTGCCGAGGCCGCCCGCGTACTTGGCGAGCAGCGCGTTCTCCTTGATCGCCTCGTAGATGCCCTCGAGGTCGTCGGAGACCGTGGTCAGGTAGCAGCTCGAGAGCTGCGAGCGCAGCGTGCCCGAGTTGAAGAGCGTCGGCGTCGAGCTCATGAAGTCGAACGAGGACAGCACGTCGTAGAACTCGATCGCCCGCTCCTCGCGGTTCTTCTCCCGCAGGGCGAGGCCCATGGCGACGCGCATGAAGAACGCCTGCGGCAGCTCGATGCGCCGGCCGTGCACGTGCAGGAAGTACCGGTCGTACAGGGTCTGCAGGCCGAGGTAGCCGAACTGCAGGTCGCGGCGCGAGCGCAGCGCCTTGCCCAGCCGGCCCAGGTCGAAGCGCGCCAGCTCGGGATCGAGCAGCTCGGCGGCGATGCCGCGCTCGATGAACTGCGGGAAGTAGCGGGCGTAGCGGGCTTCCATGTCGGCCTGGCTGGCCGGCTCGCCGAGCACCTCGAGGCGGATGTTGTTGAGCAGCAGGCGCGCCGTGACGAAGCTGTACGCCGGGTCCTTCTCGATCAGGGCGCGCGCCGCCATGATCGCCGACTTGCGTACCTCGTCCATCGCCACGCCGTCGTAGAGGTCGCGCAGGGTCGGCTCGAGCACCGCCTCGGGCGACGCGTCGGCCAGCCCCTCGCACGCCGCCTCGATCAGCGCGCGCAGCGCCTCGCGATCGAGCGGCTGGCGGGCGCCGTTCTCCACCACGTGCAGCCCGCTCTCGACCTTGCGGGCGGCCTTTTCCTGCTGGCGCGCCTTGGCGCGCTCCTCGCGGTAGAGCACGTAGGCGCGCGCCACGTCGTGCTCGCCGGAGCGCATCAGCGCCAGCTCGACCTGGTCCTGGATGTCCTCTATGTGGAACGTGCCGCCCTGCGGCTGGCGGCGCATCAGCGCGCCGACCACCGCCTCGGTCAGGCCGCCCACCAGCTCGCGGATGCGCGCCGAGGCGGCGCCCTGGCTGCCGTTCACCGCCAGGAACGCCTTGGTCATGGCCACCGAGACCTTGGCCGGCTCGAAGCCCACCACCGCGCCGTTGCGCCGGATCACCTTGTAGTCGGCATAGGCACTGCCGCCGGCGCGCGCCGGCTCAGGAAGGGCGACGCCGAATCCGGGCACGACGCTGGCGTTCTCCTGAGCGATCTGCATGGTCTTTCCTCCGCTGTCGAGCTGCTCAACCCTGGCGCACTACATCTAGTACGCCGATGCCTGTTCTTGCCTAGTTGTTGGGGTCAGCCTACACAGGGAAAATTTTTTTTGCAAGCGCGGCCACTAAATAAAGGCGGAAAGCTGAGCGGCACACCTATATCTAGTGCGCAGTAAGTCGCAATACGGCGGCGCAGCAATAGCCCCGGATGCAGGGGCCGGCTGCTATGGAAAAACGAGATCTAGGGCTGCGAGAGCGCGGCGAGCAGGCGCGGCCAGGCGAAGCCGGCGCCCGGGTCGGTCTTGCGGCCGGGCGCGACGTCGCTGTGCGCCGCCAGCTGGCGCAGCGGCAGCGCGCGGCGCAGCACGCGGACCAGGCGCGCGAGCGAGCGGTACTGCCGATCGGCGAACGGGCCCGCGTCGCTGCCCTCGAGCTCCACGCCGAGCGAGAAGTCGTTGCAGCGGCCGCGGCCGCGCCAGCGCGAGGCGCCGGCGTGCCAGGCGCGCCGCGCCACCGGCACGAACTGCACCAGCTCGCCGTCGCGCCGCACCAGGAAGTGCGCCGAGACGCGCAGGCCGGCGATGTCGCGGAAGTACGGATGCGCGCCCGGGTCGAGGCGGTTGGTGAACAGCCGCTCGATCGCGTCGCCGCCGAATTCGCCCGGCGGCAGGCTGATCGAATGCACGACGAGCAGGCTGATCTCGCCGCCGGGGCGCTCGTCGTGGTTCGGCGAGGCGACCTGGCGGCAGCCTTGCACCCGGCCGTCAGCCTCGAGAATCATCCTTGATGCCGAGGCGCTGCATCCGGTAGCGCAGCTGGCGGAAGGTGATGCCGAGGAGCTTCGCCGCCGCCGTGCGGTTGAAGCCGGTCTTGCCGAGCGCCTCGAGGATCGCCTTGCGCTCCAGGTTGTCCAGGTAGTCGGGCAGCGCTCCGGAGCGCTCCGCCTCCGCCTCGCCCGGCTCGTCGGCGCCCGCGGGCGTGAGGCGCAGGTCGTCGACGCCGATCTCGCCGCTCGCCGAAAGCGCGACCGCCCGCTCGAGGATGTTCTCCAGCTCGCGGATGTTGCCCGGGAAGTCGTAGCCGCCGAGCGCCGCCAGCGCCTCGGCGGTCAGGCGCGCCGGCGGGCCGCCCGCCGCGGCGAGGCGCTCGAGGATGGCCTGCGCGATCACCGGCACGTCCTCGCGGCACTCGCGCAGCGGCGGCATGGCGAGCTCGATGACGTTGAGGCGGTAGAACAGGTCCTGACGGAACTTGCCGGCCGCGACCAGGGCGGCGAGCTTCTGGTGCGTGGCGCAGATGATGCGCACGTCGACCGGGTCCTCCTGCGTGGCGCCGACCTTGCGCACGCGCTTCTCCTGGATGGCGCGCAGCAGCTTGACCTGCATGGCGAGCGGCAGCTCGGCCACCTCGTCCAGGAACAGCGTCCCGCCGTTGGCGGCCTGGAAGAAGCCCTCGCGGTCCTCGGCCGCGCCGGTGAAGGCACCCTTCTTGTAGCCGAAGAACTCGCTTTCCATGAGCGTCTCCGGGATCGCGCCGCAGTTCACCGGCACGAACGGCCGGTCGCGCCGCGCGCCGTTCTCGTGGATCAGCCGCGCCGCGAGCTCCTTGCCGCTGCCCGACTCGCCGGAGATGTACACCGGCGCCTGGGTGCGCGCGAGCTTGCCGATCAGCGCGCGCACGTGCACGAGCGGCGCGCTCTCGCCGAGCAGGCGCTGCCCCTTGGCCGGCGGCTCGGCCCGGTCGGCGAGCGAGAGCGCCGAGCGCACGAGCGCGCGCAGCTGCTCCAGGCCAACCGGCTTGGAGACGTAGTCGAACGCCCCGGCCTTCAGGGCGGCGACCGCGTTCTCGGCGCTGCCGTAGGCGGTGATCACCGCGACCGGCGTGTCGTTGCCCAGGCCGGCGATGTGGCGCACCAGGTCCAGGCCCTCGCCGTCGCCCAGGCGCATGTCGGTCAGGCACAGCTCGAAGCGCTCGCCCTTCAGGCGCTCCTTCGCCTCGGCGATGCTGCCGGCGCTCTGCACGCCGAGGCCCATGCGCACCAGCGTGAGCTCGAGCAGCTCCCGGATGTCGGGCTCGTCGTCGACCACCAGCACCTGGGCGATGCGGCCGCGCTCGGCGGGACGGTCGGTCCGCCTCATTGCGGGCGCGCTTCCCGGCACAGCACGCGGAAGTGCGCCCCGGGCAGGTCCGCGACGTACTCGAGGCTCGCGCGGTTGGCGGCGCACAGCTCGCGCGCAAGGTACAGGCCGAGCCCGGTGCCCTTCGCCTCGGTGGTGAAGAACGGCTCGAACAGGTGGCCGCGGATCGACGCCGGCACGCCCGGCCCGTTGTCGATGACGGAGAGCTCCACGCGGTCGCCGTAGCCGCGCAGCAGCACGCGCACCGCGCCGGGGCCCGGCCGCGCGTAGCGCGTGGCGTTGCGCAGCAGGTTCCAGAGCACCTGGCGCAGGTGCTCGCGGTCGAACTCGACCCAGGGATCGCCCTGCGCATCGAGCGCGAAGCCGTCGGCGGCGGCTCCCTCGACCGCCGCGATCTCCGCCAGGAACTCGCGCAGCCAGGCTTTGACGCGCAGCGGCTCGGCGTTCACCCGGTCGCGCCGGTTGAGCTGCAGCACGTCGGAGACCAGGCGCTCCAGGCGCCGGGTATTGTCGTGGATGATGCGCGCGAGGCGCGCGCGATCGTCGCCGCGCTTCTCCTCGGGCAGCAGCTCCGCGGCGTGGCTGATCGCCGCGAGCGGGTTGCGGATCTCGTGCGCGATGTTGGCGGTGAGGCGGCCGAGCGCCGCGAGCTTGAGCTGCTGCGCCTGCTCGCGCGCGCGCGTCGTGTCCTCGATGAACAGCACGCTGTAGCCCGGGTCGGTGCCCGCGTCGAGCAGGCGCAGGCCGAGCTCGCGGCCGCCCAGCTCGAGCTCCGCGCCGGCACGCGCCGGCGTCCCTTCGCCGCGCCAGGCGCGCCAGTGCGCGGCGAGGCGCGGCTCGACCGCCTCGATGTCGAGGCCGAGCAGCCGCCCGGCGCTGAGCAGCACCTGGGCCTGCGGGTTGTGCTGCACGATGCGCCCGTCGCGGTCGAGCACCAGCACCCCGTCGTGCATGTCCTGCAGCACGAGCTGGTTGACGCGCGTCTGCGCCGCCAGCTCCCGGCCGCGCTGCTGCGCGAGCCGCTCGTTCGCCGCGACGCGCTGGGCCAGCCAGCCGGTCATGCCGCTCGCCGCGAAGCAGCCCATGGCGAGCAGTGCCGGCGGCACGAAGGTGTTGACGGCCGCGTCCTGCGACAGGACCCAGTAGAGCTGCTGCACGAGCAGCGCGATCGTGGCGAGCGAGGCGTAGAGCCAGCGCAGGCGCCGCGGCGCGACGATCCCCGCGGCGATCAGCGACACGAGCAGCATCACGCCGAGGCCGCTCGACATGCCGTCGCTCGCGTACATGAGCAGCGTGATCGCCACCACGTCGAGCGACACCTGCACCGTGAGCTGCACGTTGAAGCCCTCGCGCACGCGGCGCAGCAGCGCGTGCAGCCCGATCGCCGCCAGCAGGTAGAGGCCGCACACGACGCGGAACAGCGCCAGCGAGTGGCTGCCGAGGTTGAGCTGGTCCTCGTAGACGAGCGACAGGCTGAAGAACAGCGTCGCCAGCGCGACGCGATAGAGATTGAAGTAGCCGAGCGAGATCCAGTAGGACTCGGGCGTGCGCTCGCCGGCGGCGAGGAACAGCTCCGGGTAGCGCAGCGGCGCGGCCTGCATTACCGGCGGCGCGGTCCGAGCCGCGCGTGTTCCTCGCTGCAGTAGGCCGCCCCGCCCGCGCTGCGCGCCTCGCCGCGCGGCAGCAGCACGCCGCATTGCGCACAGCCCACCAGCTCGTCGGCGGGGCGCGCCTCGGCGGCAGAACCGGCGCGCGCGGCGGGCGGCGCGTCGGCGCGCGCGAGGGCGCGCCGCACCAGCCAGACGCCGACCAGCACGAACACCAGGAGGAAGAACAATCGACCCATCGCCGCCTATGATAGGCGTGTTGGTCGGGGTGACTGGATTTGAACCAGCGACACCTGCGTCCCGAACGCAGTACTCTACCAGGCTGAGCTACACCCCGAGGCCCGTGGGCCGCGCTACGCCGCGCGCGTCACGGAAAAGGACGCCAATTCTAGCAAAGAATCCTTGTAGCCCGAGTCCGGCAGCGCCTCGATCGCCCGCGCCGCCGCCTGCGATTCCCCGCGCGCCGCGGCGCGCGCGTAGTCGAGCGAGCCGCAGGCGCGGATCGCTTCCAGGACTGGCGCGAAGTCCGCGCGGCCGCCCTCGACGATCGCGCGCCGCACCAGCCCGGCCTGCGCCGGCGTGCCGTTGCGCAGCACGTGGATGAGCGGCAGCGTCGGCTTGCCTTCGGCGAGGTCGTCGCCGAGGCTCTTGCCGATCGTCGCCGCCTCGCCGGAGTAGTCGAGCACGTCATCGATCAGCTGGAACGCCGTGCCGACGTGCGCGCCGTAGGCGGCGAGCCCTTCCTCGAGCGGCGCCGCGGCGTGCGCCAGCACGCCGCCGAGGCGCGCCGCCGCCTCGAACAGGCGCGCGGTCTTGCGCCGGATCACCTCGAGGTAGCGCGCCTCGTCCACCTCGGGGTCGTGGCTGCCCATGAGCTGCAGCACCTCGCCGGCGGCGATGGTGTTGGTCGCGTCGGCGAGCACGCGCATGACGCGCATGTCGTCCACCTCGACCATCATCTGGAAGGCGCGCGAGTACAGGAAATCGCCGACCAGCACCGCGGCGGCGTTGCCGAACGCGGCGTTGGCGGTCGGCCGACCGCGCCGCAGGTGCGACTCGTCCACCACGTCGTCGTGCAGCAGCGTCGCGGTATGAATGAACTCGATCACCGCGGCGAGCGTGAAGCGCGCCTCGGCCCGCCGGCCGCTCGCGCCGGCCGCCCCGCAGGCGAGCAGCAGCAGCGCCGGCCGCAGGCGCTTGCCGCGAGAGCCGATGATGTACTGCGCCACCTCGCGCACCAGCGGCACGTCCGATTCCAGGCGCGCGCCGATCACCTCGTCGACCCGTTGCATGTCGTCCGCTACCGGGGCGAGCATGGACACAAAGCTCATGATTCCCTTATAATTCCCGCCCTTTCAGGCGTCCAGAAAGCGAAAATGTACGCAGTCATCAAGTCCGGCGGCAAACAATACCGCGTCGAGTCCGGCGCCAAGCTCCGCGTCGAGCGCCTGGCCGGCGACGTCGGCGCCGCGGTGTCGTTCGACGAGGTGCTCCTGGTCGGCGACGGCGACGCGGTCAAGGTCGGCGCGCCGCTCGTCTCCGGCGCGCAGGTCAAGGCCACGGTGCTCGCCCAGGGCCGCGACGACAAGGTGCGCATCTTCAAGCTGCGCCGGCGCAAGCATTACCAGAAAACGCAGGGCCACCGGCAGTCGTATACCGAGGTCCGCATCGACGACATCATCCAAGGGTAGCAGCCATGGCACACAAGAAAGCGGGCGGCAGCTCGCGCAACGGACGCGATTCGCAGGCGAAGCGCCTGGGCGTCAAGGTATTCGGCGGCGAGCGCGTCAACGCCGGGCAGATCCTGGTCCGCCAGCGCGGCACGCGCGTGCACCCCGGCGACAACGTCGGCATGGGCCGCGACCATACGCTCTATGCTCGCGTCAGCGGGCAGGTGCAATATCGCGTTCGCGGCGAGGACAATAACAATACCGTGAGCGTGATTCCGGCGTAGCCGGTCCCTATTCCACAGAAAGCCCTATCGACACCGATAGGGCTTTTTTGTTTGTACAAATGAAATTCATCGACGAAGCGAAGATCGAGGTGCACGCGGGCAAGGGCGGCGACGGCTCGGCGCATTTCCGGCGCGAGAAGTACGTGCCGCGCGGCGGCCCCGACGGCGGCGACGGCGGCCGGGGCGGCAGCGTCTGGGCGCGCGCCGATCGCAACATCAACACCCTGATCGACTACCGCTTCGCGCGCATCCACCGGGCGGGCGACGGCGCGCGCGGCGCCGGGTCGGACTGCAACGGCCGCGCCGGCGCAGACCTGGAATTGCGGGTGCCGGTCGGCACGGTGATCCGCGACGAGGAGACGAGCGACCCGGTGGCGGATCTCGCACGCGACGGCGAGCGCGCGCTGCTCGCGCGCGGCGGCCAGGGCGGCGTCGGCAACGTGCATTTCAAGTCGAGCGTCAACCGCGCGCCGCGCCAGTTCACCCGCGGCGAGCCGGGCGAAAGCCGGCGCCTCGCGCTCGAGCTGCGCGTGCTCGCCGACGTCGGGCTGCTCGGCCTGCCGAACGCCGGCAAATCGTCGTTCGTGCGCGCCGTTTCCTCGGCGCGCCCGAAGGTCGCCGACTACCCGTTCACCACGCTCAATCCCTCGCTCGGCGTGGCGCGCGTCGGCCAGGCGAGCTTCGTGGTCGCCGACATTCCCGGCCTGATCGAAGGCGCCTCGGCCGGCGCCGGGCTCGGCCACCAGTTCCTGCGCCACCTGTCGCGCACGCGCCTGCTGCTGCACCTGGTCGACCTGACGGACGAGCAGGCGGCGGCCAACGCGCGGATCATCGCCGCCGAGCTGAAAAGCTACGACCCGACGCTCGCGCGCAAGCCGCGCTGGCTGGTGTTCAACAAAAGCGACGCCGTCGACGACGCGCAGGCGAGGGCCGGGAAGGTGGTCCGCGCGCTGCGCTGGCGGCGCCCGTGGTTCGTCATCTCGGCGCTCTCGGGCGAGGGCTGCGGCGCGCTGACGAAGGCGATCGCGCGGGAGCTCGCGCCGTGAGCGTCGTCGCGCAAGCGAAAGCGCTGGTGGTGAAGGTCGGCTCCTCGCTCGTCACGGACCGCGGGCGCGGCCTCGACGCCGGGGCGATCGGGCGCTGGAGCGCGCAGATCGCCGAGCTGGTGCGCGGCGGGCGGCAGGTCACGCTGGTCTCGAGCGGCGCGATCGCCGAAGGCATGCAGCGCCTGGGCTGGGTGCGGCGGCCGCAGAGCATCCACGAGCTGCAGGCCGCCGCGGCGGTCGGACAGATGGGCCTGGTGCAGGGCTACGAGAGCTGCTTCCGCGGCCACGGCCTGCATACCGCGCAGGTGCTGCTCACGCACGCCGACCTCGCCGACCGCCAGAGATACCTCAACGCCCGCTCGACGCTGCGCACGCTGCTCGCGCTGCGCGTGATCCCGGTGATCAACGAGAACGACACGGTGGTCACCGACGAGATCAAGTTCGGCGACAACGACACCCTCGGCGCGCTGGTCACCAATCTCGTCGAGGCCGACGTGCTGGTCATCCTCACCGACCAGGCGGGGCTGTACGACGCCGACCCCCGGCGCCATCCCGGCGCGCAGCTCGTCGCCGAAGCCGATGCCGGCGACCCGCGGCTCGACGCCATGGCGGGCGGCTCGGCGAGCGAGATCGCGAAGGGCGGCATGCTGACCAAGCTGCAGGCGGCGCGGCGCGCCGCGCGCAGCGGCGCGCACACCGTGATCGCCTCGGGACGCGAGCCGGACGTGCTGCTGCGGCTCGCGCGCGGCGAGCGGCTCGGCACGCTGCTGCGCGCGGGCACGGTGCCGCTCGCGGCGCGCAAGCAGTGGCTGGCCGACCACCTCGCCGTCGCGGCGCGGCTCAGCCTCGACGCGGGCGCGGTCAAGGCGCTGGTGCGCGACGGCAAGAGCCTGCTGCCGATCGGCGTCACCGCGGTGTCGGGCGAGTTCCAGCGCGGCGAGGTCGTCGCCTGCCTCGACCCGGCCGGCCGGGAAGTCGCGCGCGGCCTGGTGAACTATTCCGCCGAGGAGACGCGCCGGATCCTGCGCCGTCCCTCGGCCGAGATCGAGGCGGTCCTCGGCTACGTGGACGAGCCCGAGCTCATCCACCGGGACAACCTGGTCCTGCTCTAGCCTAGTCGGCGATCTGGCGCGCCGGCGGCGCGCGGCGCAGCGCGGCCGCGGCCTCGCCGGCGTCGCGCACCGGAAAGCCGTCGGCGCAGAAGTAACCCTGCGCGAGCGCGCGCCGCGCCCGCGAGACGTCGGCCGAGCGGGGGCTCTGCCAGGGCCCTGCCGCGCCGCCCCAAGTGCCGTCGCTCCGCCCGAACGCATAGAGGCGGAACTCGCGCGGCGAGCAGCGGATGCCTTCGAAGCTGACGTTGCCTGCGCCGCCCGAGCTGCGGCCGACCAGCACGTAGCGCACGACGTGGTCCTTGCCGACGCTGAGCGTGGTCGGATCGATGAAGAATTGCACGCCGGCCGGCCCCGGCACGTCCACCGGCACGAGGTCCGCAGCGCGCGGATAGCGCGGCGGCGGCGCCACGTCCTCCTCGACCATCTCGGAGAGGTGCGCGCGCTCCCAGTCGCTCTGCAACGGCTGGTTCGAGCACGCGGCGAGCGCGCCCAGCAGGAAAAGCGCCCGCTTCACGCTACGTCGGCGGCGAGCGACTCGCGCACCGCGGGCGCGAGCTCCGCGCTCGCCCGGTACTCCGGGTGATCGACGCCGAGCGAGACGCCGGCGCCGCGGCGCAGGCGCTCGCGCATCGCGCCGTCGAGCTCGAAACGCAGGAAGTGCACCGAGGAGGTCTTCTCCTCGTTCTCGCGCTCGAGGTCCTCGTCGGCGACGGCGAGCACGCGCTCGCAGCCCTGCACCTGCACCCAGACGCGGCGCTCGATGCCCTTCAGGCGGGCGAGCATGCGCTTGCGCTGCTCGGCGTCCGGGTACTCGATGAGCAGCGTCGCCTTCCAGTTCGAGCCGTCGGGAACGAGCGGGTTGTAGGCGTCGAGCTCGTGCTGGATGCCTCGTTCCTCGAAGATCCGCTCGATGCGCAGCATCTCCTGCACCTGGTAGCGGATGGTCAGCTCGTCCTCGAAGAGCAGCGTCAGGTGCTCGCCGAGGTGCACCGTGCGGCGCTTCTTGTGCTCGATGACCTTCGCGCGGAACTCGTTGCGTTGCCGCGCGTAGGCCTCCAGGCCGAGGAGCGAGCTGCGCTCAATCACTCAGGCCGTCCAGCGCCTTCTGG
>Ga0310810_10002904_pt1 | contig 18555 bp, 15 predicted proteins | sample NCmetagenome_FD_207641 | JGI IMG/M metagenome (GOLD analysis project Ga0310810, IMG submission 207641) | Soil microbial communities from experimental microcosm in Duke University, North Carolina, United States - NC | ecosystem: Engineered > Artificial ecosystem > Soil microcosm > Unclassified ...
GCCGTCGGCGGAGGTCGTGATTGCGAGTTATGGCGCGGTGTATGGCGCGCTCACCGCGGACGGACACCGCCTCTATATCGCCGACGGTAACCACGCGACCGAGTACGCTTACGAACGCAGCCCCGCCTGGCGGCAGGTGCCGGTCACCGACGGCATGCGGGCGATCGGACAGCGCGCTATCCGCGAGTACATCGAGGAGATCGCGCTGGAGTACGGCGTCGCCGCCGAGCGATGACGCTCACTGCCGGCGGGTATGCGTTGCTCGGCCTCACGGCCATCGTCGCGTGCCTGGTCGCGCTCCTGACCTTCGCGGTGGCGCGCTTCGTGTCAGCCGCGCGCGACGCGCGCACGCGGCGATCCGGCGACTCGGACACGCTCGCATCGGCGCTCCAGGAAGCCGTTGAGCGCCTGAAGGCGCAGGAGCGCGCGACGGCGGCGCGGGCCGAGGCATCGGAGCGGCTGAGCGGCGAAATCATTTCTGGCCTCAGCGCGGGGCTCGTCGTCGTGGGTCTGGGCGGCGAGATCCGCATTCTCAATCCGGCCGGCCGGAGGATGCTCGATCTGGTCGACGGCGCGTTGCCGCAGGCCGCGCGCAAGGCGCTCGACGAGCTGTCGCTGTCGAGCGTCATCGACGAATGCCTCCGCACGCGGCAGCCGGTCGTGCGCCGGTCGGTCACGCTGCCTGAGCCGCGTCACGGCGTCTCGCACGTCGGCATCACCGTGTCGCCGCTCGTCGACGACGGGCAGCCGACCGGGGCGATTTGCCTGTTCACCGATCTCACGGCGGTGAAGGATCTCGAGGAACAGCTGCGGCTGAAGAACAGCCTGGCCACGGTGGGCGAGTTGACGGCCGGCATCGCGCACGAGTTCCGAAACGGGCTGGCGACGATTCACGGATACAGCAAGCTCCTCGATCTGGACGCGCTGCCCGGTACGTACCGGCGGTACGTCGAAGGCATCCGTGCCGAAGCGGAGTCGCTGGGGCAGGTCGTGACCAACTTCTTGAACTTCGCACGTCCCGCGCAGCTGACGCTGACGAGCGTGGACCTGCACGCGATCTGCGAGCGCGCGGCGGAGGAGGTGCGCGGCGACACACGGTCGCTCGGCGGCGACGTTCAGGTCCGCGGGGAATTCGACGTCATCGAAGGCGACGAGGTGCTCTTGCGTCAGGCCTTCAGCAACCTGCTGCGCAACGCGATCGAAGCGTGCGCGAACGGTTCTGTTCCCCCCCAAATTGTCGTGTCGTCGGAAATCGATCGCGCGCAAAAGGTGTCGCGCGTTGCAGTCGAGGACAACGGTCCGGGCATCGAGCCGGCGCTGCGCGAGCGAATCTTTCGCCCGTTCGTGACGACCAAACGGAACGGCACCGGGCTAGGCCTTGCGCTCGTCCAGAAGATCGTGGTGTTCCACAACGGACGCGTGACGGTCGGCCTCTCGTCCCTCGGCGGCGCTTCGGTGCAAATCACGCTGCCCGCGGCGGGCGTCTGACACGATCTGCCGCGAGGCCATCCGCGAAAAGTGCAAGCTCGCTGACAAACCTGTCGGTGTCGATCGGGATACTGACGGTACCCCTCGGTGCCCGGCGCTTCGCAATTGTCTGATTCCAGGAAGTTTGACGGGCTGAGGCCGAGCTGCGTGTCTGGCGTCTGCATTGCCTCTCCGAGCGAGGATGCGCAGCGAACGCGGGATGTCGGCCATGGAGCTGCTGGTGGTCGTCGCCCTCATAGGTGTGATTTCAGGGGTGTCGATGCCGCTCGCGCAGAACCTTCTTGCGCACCTTCGCCTGAGCGGCGATGCGCGTGCCGCGTCGAACGCCTTGACGCTCGCGAAAATGCGCGCGGCGGCGTCGTTCACCCAGGCGCGCCTTTACGTGGATCTCAGCGCGAAAACGTTCCGCATCGAAACCTGGCGGAAGACTGGTACGCCCGGATGGGTGACCGACGGAGGTTCGACCTCTCTCAATGCCAACACGGCGCTTGGCTTCGGTGGCGTCAGCACGCCTCCGCCGAATAGCCAGACGACGGTCAGTCAACCCGGCCTCTGCCGGAATGCGGCCGGCGGCGCCGTGTCGAATACCGCGTGCATCGTCTTCAATTCCCGTGGCGTGCCGATCGCGGCGAAGACGACGGGGCCTCCGGACGGCACCGAGACTCCGCTCGCGACGAACGCGTTGTACATGACGGACAACTCGACGCTCTACAGCTCGACGGTGTCAGCGGCCGGCGCCGTTCGGCTCTGGCGCACGAAAACCAGCGGCGCGCTGAACTGGACGATCCAATGAGGGCGCACCAACTGCTGCGCTCGGAAGCCGGCTTCAGTCTGATCGAGACGGCCGTCGCGACGGGGATCCTCGTCGTGGTTCTTTCGGGGCTGCTCTCGGTGCTTTCGGTCGCTGCTGCCATCACGGAGAACGAAGGGCACCTGGCCGCCCGAGCCGCCGAGTACGCCCAGGACAAGATGGAGCAGCTCGTCGCCCTGGCGTATTCGGACACCGTCAGCGACACGACTCAGATTCCGACAGCGACGATGAACGGCACGGGGTTGACAGTCGGCGGCAGCGCCGATACGAGCGCGCCGGTCGCGAAGTATGTCGATTATCTCGACGATCAAGGCAAACCGCTGTGTCCGTGCGACGGCACCGGCGCGCCGGACGGCTGGTTCTACAAACGAGCATGGCAGATTTCCTTGCCGGCCGGCACGACGAACGTCAAGCAGATCATGGTCACGGTCGTCGTCGCGCGGAGCATCGCAAAAAAAATCACCCCCACGGCGACGGTGACGAGCCTGAAAGCACGAATCGGCAATGAATAGGACTCGATGGGGATCGGACGCCGGGTTTTCGCTGATGGAGTTGCTGGTCGCGACCGGCGTGCTGCTCGCGGTATCCGGCATGGTCACGTCCGCCTTGCTGCAGATGACGAGCGCGCAGCGGACGATCGCCAACCGCACCGACATGCACAGCGGCGTTCGGAGTGCCACCGAGCTGCTGCAACAGGAGGTCGGCCAGGCTGGACGGATTGCCCTGTATCCGGGCACGACGCTGAGTGCGGCCGCCATCAGCGGCGATCCGACCGCAGCGCTTACCGACGCCTCGGGCGTCTTCGTCGGAGAGCTTCTCGTCATCGGCGCGAAAGGCACGCTCAGTCAGGAAGAGACGATCAAGGTCACCGCGATCTCGGGCAACACGCTCACGATGAACTACATCACGTCGAACGGAGTGATCGGCAGCGGGTTTCACTTCCCGCACGAAGCGGGCGCGACGGTGACTGCCGGCGGCGCATTCGGCTCGGGTGTCGTGCCGCCTAATGTGACCAACGGCTCGACGGCGTCACGGCTGAAGTTGTACGGCGACATCAACGGCGACGGCAAGATGGTGTACGTCGAGTACTTCTGCGACACGACGAATCACCTCCTGTATCGCACGATGGTCGATTGGAAAACGGCCACCAAGCCTGGCGTGAGTCCGAGCGACGTGCTGCTCGACAACGTATGGCCGAATCCGCCCCAGACAACGGGTGGTCCGAACCTGCCGTGCTTCCAGTATCAGATGGACCCCCTGTCGAACACGTACGTGCTGGATGTGGCGGTCACGCTCACGGCGCAGACGCAGCAGATCGATCCCGTCACGCGGAAGTACCAGCAGGAAACGAAGGCGCTCCTGAACGTATCGCCGCGCAACACAATCGGCGCGTGGCAGGCGGCCGGCGGCAACGTCAACCGCGTGCAACCGATGCCGCCGTCGATCACCAACCTGCTCCCAAGTCCATGATGCCGCACGACGTACGACAGGGCGAACGCGGCATCGCGCTGATCCTGACGCTGCTCCTCGTCATGGCCATGTCGATCGTGGCAGCCGGACTGATGTCGATGGCGCAGACGGAAACCTACGGGACGATGAACTACCGCATGATGTCGCAGGCGCGGTACGCGGCCGAGTCGGGGATCCACAAAGCGGCCAACTATCTCCTGAGCGACGCCTATACCACGATCATGCCGGGCACGGCGTCGGATCCGATCGCCGGCTACGACCTGTCGGTGTCGCCCGTGAAGTACAACGGCGCCGACGTTGTTCTGTCGGCGGTCAATTCGGTGACGTCGAATTATCCGCTCGACAGCGTCAAGAGCGCGTTCAGCACCACCGGTCACGGGTCGATGTCGGTCGGACTCGGCTCGGTGTCGTACGCGGCCTATGCCACGCTGCGGTCCATGCAGCAGCTCGAAACCGGCTCGACGCTCCAGGTGTGGGACATCACGGCGACCGGAACATTTGGCGGAGCGAAGCCGGCTACCGAGGAAGTTCGTGCGACGCTCGAGATCCAGCTGGTGCCCAACCATGGGTACGCGGCCTTTGCGACGTCAGCGACGTGCGGCGCGCTGACCTTGAAGGGCGGGGCGAGCACGGACAGTTATGATTCCTCGGCGTATTCCGGAAGCGGCACGCCGCCGGTCGCGGCGAACAACGGCGACATGGGCACGAATGGCAACCTCACCGAAACCGGCACGACGACCCTGGTCAACGGCAATCTGTACACACCCCGGACGGGCGTCGGCAACTGCAGCAGCAACAACGTGGACGCGCAGTCGGTGAGCGGCGGCGCGACACTGACCGGCACCATCGTCCAGTTGCCGCAAGCGTGGCTTCCGCCCGCGCCGAACATCGTGGCCGTCACGGCTGGCACTCTGGATGTGAGCATCGGGCCGTCGACGACGTGCGCGAACCTCGCGGCGGCACTTCCGACGGGTGCCGTGTGCAGTGGAACGGCAGGGGATCTCAAGATCGATCCGCAGGGTCAAGTCATCGCCTGGCGGAGCCTCAGCGTCGGCAATGCGGCCCATTTGACGCTGTTCGCCGGGACGTACAACCTGAACACGGTCGACGTCTCCCAGAACGGAACCGTGTTGAACATCGGCGATCCGACGGGACAGAGTCCCGGTGTCATTCACATGACCCTCGTCGGCACCGATGCAGGCAAGACGTTGAACGTCAGCAGCGGATCGAGCCTCGTCGTGCCGTCCCAAAAGGACAACGGCTATGCCGTGGTCATCGATGTCATGACCTCGAATCAGGGCAACAACGTGCCGGTCAACGTCGACGGCGGGGGCGGCATCACGAACCTTTCATACGACCCGCAACGGTTCCAGATCCGGTACGCCGGTACGAATGCATCGAGCGTCAGCGGCGGCGGCGCGGCAGCGTTTCTGATCAACGCACCCAATGCGCCGCTGAACTTGAACGGCGGCTCCGATTTCTACGGCTCCTTGATCGTGAAGACGCTGAACGACACTGGCGGCACGCACCTGCACTACGACAGGAACCTCGCGTCCAACTTCGGTATCGCCGGCAATCCGATTCTGAGCGCGTTCAGCTGGAAGCGGTTCTAATTCCTGCGACGCGCGATCGCGCGCCGTGGGCAGTTTCTGCGATCGTGGCCGTCTCCGCGCATCCGCAAGGGACGCTTTTCCGAATGATTTGAGCGGCTCGGCGTCGGACCCGCCTGGATCGCCCGTTGCAAAACGGCGCGTCATGTCTCGCGGCTTCTCGCTCGTCGAAGTCCTCGTCGCGCTCGCACTGACCGTCACCGCCGTCTGCGCACTGGTCGCGCTGATTGGCCTCACCACGCGCGCCAACGGCACCGCACGCATCACAACCGCGGCAACGCTTCTGGCCGCTGCGAAGCTGGAGGAGCTTCGTGCCTTCGCGTGGAAGGTCGATGCCGCCGGACAGCCATTGTCGGATGCGAATCTCGCCCCGTCGCCAGCCGGCGCGTTGAGCGACAACACTCCGGGCTATTGCGACTTCACCGATGCGACGGGACGTTCGCTCGCCGGCGGCACGTCGCCGCCGCCGGAGGCCATCTTCGTGCGCCGATGGTCGGTCGCACCGCTCTCATCGGACCCGGAGAACACGCTCGTCCTGCAGGTCGCAGTGACGCGCGTGCGCCGCACGAGCGCCGGTACAGTGCAGGCCGCGCCGGACGACGTCCGGCTGGCTACCGTGAAAACTCGGAAGGCCGCGTGACCGTCCCTCGGTCCGCGCGCGGGTTCTCGCTGGTGGAATTGCTGCTGTCGCTGACGATCGCGCTGGTTGTGACTGCCAGCGCGTTCGGCCTGATGCTGCCGTCGCAGGCCGTGGGCTCGTCGCGCACGGAGACCGCGGATGTGCAGCAGCGGTTGCGAGTCGCAGCCGACACGCTTGCGTTCCGCATCGGGCTTGCGGGTGCCGGCGGATATGCGGAGACCGGGAGTCCGCTGTCCGAAGGCTTTGCGCCAATCCTGCCGTACCTTGCAGGTGGAGGATCCCCCGATCCGCCCGGCATATTCAGGACCGACGCCATCACGATCGCCGCTGTGCCCAAGAGCGGCTCGGCACCGTCGACGATCTCGTACGCGCTCAAGAGCGACGTCGCGAGCGGCACGTTTCAGTTGATCGTCAACGAAGGCGGCGCCGACGCGCCCGTCGTCGATCACGTGGTGGCGTTGTCATTCGAGTACTTCGGCGACCCGTCGCCGCCGACCCTGATCAAACCTCTCGGCGATCCCGTCGGGCCGTGGACGACGTACGGCGCGAGGCCGTCGACGACGGCCGTGCCGCCTTTTGCGGAAGGGGAGAACTGCCTCTTCGTCAACACCGCGCCGCCGCCGCAGCCACCGTCTCTGCAGCCGCGGCTCGCAACGTTGGGTCCGCCGGAATCGCTCGTCGCGTTGCCCGCGTCGCTGCTGACGGACGGTCCCTGGTGCCCGAACGACGCGGCACCGGATCGATGGGACGCCGACCTTCTGCGCGTGCGCAGCATCGTCGTCGTCCTGCGGGTTCAGGCGGCGATCGCGGCGCTGCGCGGATCAGGTGGTCTGTTCAGGCACCCCGGCACCTCGCACAACGGGTTGCTGTGGGTGCCGGATCAGGAAATCCGCTTCCGGGTGTCGCCGAGAAACATGAATCGTGCGCGATAGGTCCACACGAGGTTTCGTGCTCGTCACCGTGCTCCTTGCGGTCGTGCTGCTGTCGGCGCTTGGGGTCACACTAGTGCTCACGACCTCCGCCGAAGCGCGGATCGCGGCCAACTTTCGTGCGTCGCAGGAGACGCTGTACGCGGCAGACGCCGGCGCCGAGCGTGCGCTCGCCGATCTTCGCACGATCGCCGACTGGGACACGGTCCTGTCCGGAACCACGATGTCGTCGTTTGTCGATGGGCCCGCGAGCGGTGTGCGGCAGCTGGCGGATGGTTCGGCCATCAATCTGACGGAGGTCGCCAACCAGGCCAACTGTCAGAAGGCGGCAGGCTGTTCGGACAGCGAACTGAACGCAGTCACCAACGATCGTCCCTGGGGGCCGAACAATCCGCGCTGGCGGTTGTTTGCCTATGGCCGCCTTCGAGATCTGATGCCGTCCGGCGCGGCAGATCCGGGTCAGTACCTCGTCGTCCTGGCGGGCGACGACCCGGCGGAGGTCGACAACAATCCCGGCGTCGACGGCGCTCCGGGCAATCCCGGCGCCGGAGTCGTCTTTCTTCGCGCCGAAGGCTTCGGTGCAGGTCGGGCGCATCGAGTGGTTGAGCTCACCGCGATGCACGGCGACGGTGCGATCCGCGTCCTCTCGTGGCGCGAGATCCGTTGACCGTAAGGTCGGCGCCGCCACGATCCGATATATTTAGAGAGAACCATGTCTTGCAGTCTGTTCGCGGCGTGCGGATGCGCGGTCGTGCTGATCGGTCTCGTCCCCGTGCGGGCGCAGACGCTGGCAGAGGCCGCGCGCAGGGAAGAAGCGCGCCGGAAGGCGATTGCCAACCCGTCGAAGGTTTACACCAACGCCGACCTGAAGCCCGTGCCAAGGCCGTCTGCGCCGCCGGCCGCAGACGAGAAAAAGTCGAGTGACGACAAGAAGGATGCCGCGGACACCGACACGAAGGATGGAAACGCGAAGACCGCGAAGGACGGAAAGGACGCCAAGGAGCCGGCGAAGGAGCCCGTCAAAGATAGAGCGTACTGGGCCGACCGGTTGAAGACTCTGCTGGAGCAGCTTGCCCGCGACGAGACCTACGCCGAGGCGTTGCAGAGCCGCATCAACGCGCTGACGACCGATTTCATCAACCGCGACGATCCGGCGCAGAAACGCGTCATCGAGCAGACGCGGCTGACGGCCCTCGCCGAGCTCGATCGGCTGAAGCAGCGCATCCCGGACGACAAAAAGGCCCTCGCCGATTTCCAGGAAGAAGCGCGGCGCGCCGGCGTTCCGCCCGGCTGGCTGCGGTGAGCCTTCGATCCACACCCGCCCCGCCGATCCTGCTGGTCGAGGACAAAGACTCGCTGCGGACGATGCTGCGCCATGCGCTGGAGGCGCAGGGTCACGCGGTGGTCGAGGCGCGCGACCAGCGAGAGGCGGAGGCGGCGCTGCAGTCCAGCCGTCCGGCGGTCGTGCTTTCCGATCTGCGCCTGCCCGAGGGAGACGGCTTCGGCGTGCTGCGCGCGGCCAAGGATCTCGATCCGGATCTACCCGTCATCGTCATGACCGCGTACGGCAGCATTCAGGACGCGGTGGCGGCGATGAAGGAGGGGGCGCTCGACTTCCTCGCCAAGCCCGTCGATCCCGATCATCTGCTGTTGATGGTGGAGCGCGCGCTGGCGCAGCGCCGGCTCGTCACAGAGAATCTGATCCTCAAGGAGGAGCTCGCGCAGCGCCGCGGCGCGCCGCAGATCGTCGGCGACGATCCCAAACTGAAGCAGGTATCGCTGACGCTGCACCGCGCGGCGGCGACGGACACGACCGTGCTGCTCGAAGGCGAGAGCGGCACAGGCAAGGAGCTGTTCGCGCGGGCGCTGCACGCGCTCAGTCCGCGCGCCGACGGTCCGTTCGTGGCGATCAACTGCGCGGCCATTCCGGAAACGCTGCTGGAAACCGAGCTGTTCGGCCACGAGAAAGGCGCGTTCACCGGAGCCGCGGCGAGAAAGCCGGGAAAGTTCGAGATCGCGCACCGCGGCACGCTGTTCCTGGACGAGATCGGCGATCTCCCGCTGTCGTTGCAGGCGAAGATTCTGCGGGTGCTCGAAGAGAAGCGGTTCGAGCGCGTCGGCGGCACGCTGCTGCTGCAGGTGGACGTGCGCGTCGTGGCCGCGACGAACCGGAACCTCAAGGCCGCCGTCGCCGCGCGGCAGTATCGCGAGGATTTGTTTTTTCGCCTGTCGGTGTTTCCGATCGTGATTCCGCCGCTCCGCGAACGGCCGGACGACATCGTGACGCTCGCACGGTTCTTCATGGAGCGCTTCTGCCGCGACCTGAACAAGAAGGCGCTCGTGCTGTCGCCGGCGGCGGAGCAGGAGCTGCGGACGTACCCGTGGCCGGGCAACGTGCGCGAGCTGCAGAACTGCATCGAGCGCGCGGCGATTCTGACGGAAGGCGACACGATCCTTCCGCGTCATCTGAATCTCTCGTTCCGCCCGCCCCCGCAGCCGACTGTGTCCGCCGAGGACGCCAGTCCGTGGTCCAAGATCGACCTCTCGGGGTCGTTGAGCGATGCGTCGCGGCGGGTGCTCGCGGAGGTCGAGCGACGCAAGATCGAGCAGGCGCTCAAGGAGGCCGGCGGCAATCGCGGCCGCGCCGCCGAAGTGCTGCAGGTGAGCTACAAGGCGCTCGTTTCGAAGCTCCGCGAGTACGGTCTCGACGGCGCCCCGTCCTGATCGCTCATTCGTGCCGCAGCGCCGCGATTGGATCGATCCGCGACGCGCTGCGCGCGGGGATGTAGCCTGCCAGGAGCATCGCCACCGTCAGCGTCGCCGCCGCCGCCGCGAACGCAGCCGGATCGTTCCGCGTCATCCCGAACAGGAACGACTCGACGAGCTTCGAGGCCGCGAGCGCCACGGGCACGCTGATCGCCAGCGCGATCGACGCCATCGCGAGCACGTCGCGGAGCACCATCCAGACGACGGTGGCGCGGCGTGCGCCGAGCGCGATGCGGACCCCGATCTCGCTCGTGCGTCTTGCGACGCCGTACGACAACGTCCCGTAGAGGCCGACGCACGCAATGGTAAGGGCGAGCACCGCGAACGCGGTGCACAAGCGCGCGAACGTCTCTTCCTGATTGAACATCGACGACACCAGCGCGCGCTGGGTCGTGAGATGGGCCAGCGGCACGCGCGGATCGGCACGCTCCACGATCGTGCGCACGGCCAGCGCCGCTCCGAGCGGGTTGCCGGCCGTCCGCAGTTGATAGGTGACCTCGCCGACCGGCCCCCAGACCTCCTGGTCGAGCGAGAGGAAGATCGTCGCCGGCGGCGCCTCCCTCAGCCGGCCGTACCGCGCGTTGGCACTCAGACCGACGATCTCGACGTCGCAGGTGGCGCATCGGCGCGGGAGCGTCACATGCCGTCCGATTGGATCTGCGTCGCCGAAGTACTTCCGTGCGAACGCTTCGTTGACGACGGCAACGTACGGCGCGCCGGCACGGTCGCGGGCATCGATGCCGCGGCCGTGCAGCAGCGAGAGCTGCACGGTCGCGAAGAAGTCGGGCCCGACCGTCAGCACGGCGCTGCTGCTCTTCGGCGGATCCGCTGATGTCTTGACGCCCGTGGCGGACCAGCCGTTGCCGAGCAGCGCCGAGTCGGAGAGCGTCACGCTGCGCACGCCGGGGATCGCCGCGAACTCGCTCCGGAGCCGATCGTAAAACGTGAGGATTTCGGGGCCGCGGTGTCCGGCCTGGCGCGCGTTCACGGTGACGGCCAGCACCTGCTCCCGGTTGAAGCCGACGTCGATCGATTCCAGGTTCGACAGCGTTCGGAGAAAGAGACCCGCGGTGACGAGAATCAACAGCGTGAACGCGACCTGGGCCACGACGAGCGCGCGGCTCAGGCTGAGACGGCGTTCGCGGTGCGCGTGCGATCCGCGGAGCCGCGTGGCCTTAAGCGCCGTCGTCACGTCCAGCCGCGTCGACTGGATCGCCGGCGCCACGCCGAACACGAGGCCGGTCAGCATCGACAGCGCGGCCGCGACGCCCAGCACCCGCCAGTTGACGGTCACCGCGAGCGCGTAGGGCTCGTTCGCGCGGCCGTTCGACAACAGCACTGTCAGAAACCGCACGCCCCAGGTGGCGAAAACGACGCCGAGCGCGCCGCCGATCCCGGACAACAGTAGGCTCTCCGTCATCAGCTGCCGAATCACCCGCTGCCGTCCGGCGCCGATGCTCAGGCGCACGGCCATTTCCCGGGTGCGCGCCGCCGCCCGCGCGAGCAGCAGGTTCGCGATATTCGCGCAGGCGATGGCGAGAATCAATCCGACCAGGCCGAGCAGCACGTACAGCGGCTTCGAGTACGCGCGCCGCAGGCTGTCCAGCCCGCCGGCGCTCTCTTTGACGATGAGCGTCGGCAGGTCGGCCTTGGCGCGCTTGACATCGGTCGACGCTTTCCACTCGACGTACGCGGGACCCACCGCGGCCTGCGCCTGGGCGGCGCTGACGCCCGGACGCAGCCGCGCCATCGGGATGATCCAGTCGAACGCCGGATCGGCGAAGCGCCCCGCCGGGGGGGACTTGTCGTCGGCCTCGAGCAGCACGATCGCGTGCAGCGGCACATACACGGCCGGCAGCACGTTGGGATCGACGCCGAAAAACTCGGACGGTGTGACGCCGACGATCGTGAACGGGATGTGATTCAGGAGAATCGATTGGCCCGTCGCGGCGGCGGGGCCGCCGAACCGCGCGAGGCTCGTCTCGTAGCCGATGACGACGACCGCCGCGGCGCCCGTGCGGTCGTCCGCCGGTTCGAACAAACGGCCCGAGGCCGCCGAGACGCCGAGGCCGCTGAAATAGTTGCCGGAGACGTACTCGCCCTTCGCGATATCGGCCCGGCCGTTGACCTCAAGATGGAGTTCGCGCGTGCCCTGATAGCCAATCACCGTCTCGAAGACGGAGGTGTGCTGCTGCAGAAGCTCGAACGCCGGATACGCGAAGATGCCGCCGACGAATCCGCTGGCGTCCAGGTAACTGTCCTCGTGCCGGTCGGTACCGTGCATGCCCTGGGTTTTCGTGCGCCACGCCAGTGTGGCCAGCGACTGCGGATCGGACACCGGCAGCGACCGCAGGAGCATCGCGTCCATGAAGCTGAAGATCGCGGCGTTGGCGCCGATGCCCAGCGCGAGCGAGAGAACCGCGAGACCGCTGAAGACCTTGTTCGCGGCCAGCATGCGGAATCCGTATCGCAGATCCTGAGCGAGCTGTTCGACGAGCGTCCACGTCCACGCCGCGCGCGTGTCCTCGCGGACGATCGTGAGGTTGCCGAGATCGCGGCGGGCGGCGCCGCGCGCCGCGTCGAGCGGCAGCCCCTCGGCGGTGCGCGCCTCCGTCTCCTCCTCGAGGTGGAACTGCAGTTCCTCGATCAGCTCGGCTTCTTTCCGCGTGCGCCGGCCCAGCCAGGTCAGCTTCCGAAAGAACGGGGTCATGGGTTGCCTCTACTTCGCCGGCGCGAGCACCAGCCCGATGGCGCGCGCGAAAGCCTGCCACCGCGATTGCTCGTTCAGGAGCTGCCGGCGTCCGAGCGGCGTGAGCCGATAGTAGCGGGCACGCTTGCCCTTGTCTGACAGGGTCCATTCCGCCGACACCCAGCCTTGCGCCTCGAGCCGGTGCAGCGCCGGGTACAGCGAGCCCGTTTCCACCTGCAGGAGATCCTCGGACGTTCGTTGAATGTGCCGGCCAATCGCGTGGCCGTGCTGCGGCCCCGCGGCCAGCGTGCGGAGGATCAGCAGGTCGAGCGTGCCGTGCAGGAGGTCGACGCGCGAAGGCGTCTTCGAGGTCATAGCGTAGACACTCTACACAATATTGTGTAGCGGGTCTACAGAAGATTTCGCTGGCCGCACGATCGCGCGCGTGCCGCCAGCAAATCGCGCTCGCGCGCGTTCTGCGTGAGCCGGGCGGCGCGCTCGAATTCCTGCCGCGCCTCGTCGCTCCGGCCGAGCTTCTGCAGCAGATCGCCGCGCACGCTCGGGAGATAGTGGTAGCCCTTGAGCGCCGGCTCGGCGCCGAGCGCGTCCACGAGCGCCAGGCCGGCGGCCGCGCCTTGCGCCATGGCAACCGCGACGGCGCGATTCAACGCGATCACCGGCGACGGCGACAGCGCCGCCAGCTCGTCGTACAGCCGCACGATCCGCGGCCAATCGGTGTCTTCCGGCGTCGCGGCGCGCGCATGGCAGGCGGCGATGGCCGCCTGCAGCAGAAACGGACCGCGGACACCGCCGAACCGCTCGCCGCGCGCGACCGCGGCCAGGCCGCGGCGGATGAGCACGCGGTCCCACGTCGTCCGGTTCTGATCGAGCAATCGCACCGGTTCGCCGCTCGGTCCGATCCGGGCCCGCAGACGCGACGCCTGGATTTCCATCAGCCCGATCAGGCCATGCACCTCGGGTGCCTCCGGCGCCAGCTCCGCGAGCACGCGGCCCAGCCGCAGCGCTTCGTCGCAGAGCGTCGGCCGCGTCCACTCGGTGCCGGCCGTCGGCGAGTAGCCTTCGTTGAAGATCAGGTAGATCACGTCCAGGACCGACGACAGCCGCGCGGCCAGCTCCGGTCCGCGTGGCACCTCGAACGGAACGTGCTTGTCCGCGAGGGTCTTCTTCGCCCTGACGATGCGCTGCGCGATCGTGGGCTCGCTGACGAGAAACGCACGCGCGATTTCGTCGGTCGTCATTCCGCCGAGCAGCCGCAGCGTGAGTGCGACGCGGGCATCCGTGGAAAGCACCGGGTGGCACGCCGTGAAAATCAGCCGCAGCAGGTCGTCGCCGACGTCGTCATCGAGCATGGCGTCGAGGTCGGGGGCGGCTTGCGCCGAATCGAGCTCGTATCCGAGCTGCTCGTGCTTGCGTTCGAGCAGCGTGCGGCGGCGGATCTGATCGATCGCGCGGTGTTTCGCGGCGGCCATGAGCCAGGCGCCCGGATTGTTGGGAATGCCCTGGTCGGGCCATTGCTGCAGGGCAGCGACGAGCGCGTCCTGCGCGAGATCCTCGGCGAGCCCGACGTCGCGGACGATTCGCGCGAGCCCTGCGATCAGCCGGGGCGCTTCGATGCGCCAGACGGCGTCGATGGCGCGATGAGTGTCGGTGGCCTCCACGGCCACCGATCACACCATCAGACCGACGTTCGTGCAAGTTATGGCGCAGGACTTCAGTCCTGCGACCGTGGCCGCGTTACTTCTTCTTCGCGATTTCCGCGCGCTGCCGCTCTTCCTGCGCGCGAAGCTCGGGCGTGAACTCCTGCCCGAATTCGTCCATCTCGAACACCTGTCGGATCTCGACCTCGGTCTGATCGAACGGCGCACGCTTCAGCCACTCGATGGCTTCTTCCTTCGACTTGCACTGCCACAGCCAGTAGCCGGCGACGAGCTCCTTCGCCTCGGTGAACGGGCCGTCGATGACCGTGCGCTTCTGACCGTCGAACCGCACGCGCGCGCCCTTCGAGCTCGCGTGGAGGCCCTCGGCGGCGAGCATCACGCCGGCCTTGACGAGTTCGTCGTTGAACTTGCCCATTTCGGTCAGGATTTTCCGGTCGGGCAGGACGCCCGCTTCCGAGTCTTTGTTGGCCTTGACGAGAACCATGAATCGCATCGTGGTTTTCCTCCCTCTGTCTACACGTCGAACGGGGAGGGCCGGAATCGACACGTCGATTAAGTCCTGAAGCCGACGCGCTTTAGCGCCGCCCGGATCTCCTTCTCGACCACATCGTCGACGATCGTGAAGGCGCCGATTGCGGTCGGCAGGACGAAGCGCAGGCGGCCCGCAATCATCTTCTTGTCGCGGCCCATCGCCTCGATGAGCTGGTTGGCCGAGACGTCGCCGATCGGGGGGAGGGGACCGAGGCTCGCGATCAGGTCGGCCAGCGCCCGCCGATCCAGCTCGGCCAGCGCCCCGCGCGTCGCAGCGATTTGCGCGGCGACCAGCATGCCGTACGCGACCGCTTCGCCGTGCCGGAACTGCCGATACTTCGTCGCCGCCTCGAGCGCATGACCGGCCGTATGTCCGAAATTCAGCACCATGCGCGGACCGGCCTCGCGCTCATCGGCGGAGACGACGCTCGCTTTGATGCGGCACGACTCGGCGATCACGGGCGTGAGCGCCTCGGGCGCGCGCGCGAAGATCGCTTTCCGGTCGTTGGCGATGCGATTGAACAGCGCGAGGCTCGACGTCATCCCGTACTTGATTACTTCGTACAGGCCGGCGCGGAATTCCCGGCGCGGGAGCGTCCCGAGGACGGTTGGATCGACGACGACCGCGTGCGGCTGGTGGAACGCGCCAATCAGATTCTTGCCGAGCGTGTGATTCACGCCGACCTTGCCGCCGATCGCGCTGTCGACCTGCGCGAGGAGCGTCGTCGGCACGTGCACGAGCGGAATGCCGCGCAGGTACGTCGCCGCCGCGAAGCCTGCCATGTCGCCGAGCACGCCGCCGCCGAACGTGACGACGGTCGACGCGCGGTCGGCAGTGACCTGCACGAGCGCGTCGTACACGCGCGAGACCGTGGCGAGATGCTTGAAGCGTTCTCCGTCCGGAACCAGAATCGGCTTGGTTGACAGCGAGTCGCCGAAGCCGTGCGCGAGCCGGGCACCATGCAGCCGCCAGACGAGCGGACTGGACACGACGATGCGACGCTCGGGAATGCGCAGCTCGTCGAGCACTCGGCTCATGCGATCGAGAGAGCCGTCCGCGATGAGGACGGTATACGGCCGCGACGGTGTCGCGACGTCGATGCGAACGGGCTCCATCGGGTGCTTGGTAGGATAGCATCCGGTGTCTTCGACAGACTTCCTCGTCGTCGGCAGCGGCATCGCGGGATTGCGCGCCGCGATTGGACTTGCCGCGGCGGGTCGCGTGCTCGTCCTTACCAAGGCCGCGCCGTCGGAGAGCAACACCGGATACGCGCAGGGCGGCATTGCCGCCGCGGTGGGCGACGACGACACACCGTCGTTGCACGCGGCTGATACGATCCGCGCAGGCGACGGCCTCTGCGATGAGGACGCGGTGCGCGTCCTCGTCGCGGACGGACCGCGTTTCGTCCGCGAGCTGATCGACTGGGGCGCGCGCTTCGATCGCGGACCGGACAGTCGCCCGGCGCTCGGCCGCGAGGCGGCGCACAGCGTGCGGCGCGTTCTGCATGCCGGCGACGCCACGGGACGCGAGATCGGACGCGTGCTGTGGGAGCGCGTCCGCTCGCTCGAGGCCGTGACGACCCTCGATCATGCGTTCGTCACCGAGCTGCTGATCGAAGGCGATCGCGTGCAAGGCGCCGCATATGTCGACCGCGCGGGCGCGCGGATGGAAGTACGAGCGGCGGCGACGCTGCTCGCGACCGGCGGCGCCGGACAGACCTATCGCGAAACGACCAATCCGGCCGTGGCGACCGGCGATGGAATCGCGATCGCGTATCACGCGGGCGCGCGCGTCGCCGACCTGGAGTTCGTGCAGTTTCACCCGACGGCGCTGAGCGTGGCAGGAGCGCCGAGGTTCCTGATTTCCGAGGCGCTCCGCGGCGAGGGCGCGCGGCTCGTGAACGTCGACGGCGAGGCGTTCATGACACGCGATCATCCCGACGGCGACCTGGCGCCGCGCGACGTCGTTGCGCGAGGCATCGCGCGCGAAATGCAGCGGACGGGCGCGCCGGTCCATCTCACCCTTGCGCACCTCGACGCGTCGTACGTCCGTCAGCGGTTCCCGACGATCGCGGCGATGTGCCTGAGCCTCGGACTGGATCTGGCGCGCGATCCGATTCCGGTCGGTCCCGCCGCGCACTACATGATGGGCGGCGTCGACACGGACGAGTGGGGCCGGACGTCGCTCGCGGGTCTCTACGCCGCCGGCGAAGTCGCATGCACGGGCGTCCATGGCGCGAACCGGCTGGCGAGCAACTCGTTGTTGGAAGGCCTGGTGTTTGGTGCTCGCGCTGCAGAAGCCATGCAGCAAGCCGCGCTCGCTGCGCCTCTCAAGCCCGATCGCGTCATGGCTGATGGCTCATGGCTGATGGCAAAACATCGGGGTGAACCCGGACGTTCAGTCATACGCCATCGGCCATTAGCGACGACAGGGATCCGCGATCTGATGTGGCGCAGCGTCGGCCTGTTTCGCTCGCGCGAAGGCCTGACATCCGCGCTCGAGACGCTCGCTGCCGCGACGTGCGCCGACGCGCCCGGAACCGCCGACGAGTGGCGCCTGCGAGATCTCCTCACGATTGCGCGCCTGATCGCGGCGGCGGCGCTTCGCCGCGAGGAAAGCCGAATCGGGACGACGCCCGCTGGCAGGTTCACGTCGTGGACACGAAGTACAATGTGCCCTCCGATGAGCAACCCCGACAAGAAACCCGACAAGAAACCTGACAAGACGCAGGGCTTCGTCACCGAAATCACGCCGCGCTCCCAGGATTTTTCGCGCTGGTATCTCGACGTCGTCAGGCGCGCCGAGCTGGCCGACTACTCGCCCGTCAAGGGCTGCATGGTCATCCGGCCGTACGGCTACGCGATGTGGGAGCTGATTCAGCAGGCACTCGATCGGCGGATCAAGGCGACGGGACACGTCAACGCCTACTTTCCGCTGTTCATCCCGAACAGCCTGCTGACGAAGGAAGCCGAACACGTCGAGGGCTTCTCGCCGCAGGTCGCCTACGTGACACACGCAGGCGGCGAGGAGCTCGAGGAGAAGCTGGTGGTCCGCCCGACATCGGAAGCGATCATCGGGACGATGTATGCGAACTGGGTGCAGTCGTGGCGCGACCTGCCGATTCTGATCAACCAGTGGGCAAACGTCGTGCGGTGGGAGAAGAAGACGTATCCGTTTCTGCGCACGACCGAATTCCTCTGGCAGGAAGGGCACACGGCGCACGAGACCGAAGCCGAGGCGGAGGAAGAAACGCTGAAGATCCTCGATCTCTACGCCGACGTCTGCGAGTCGGAGCTGGCGATGCCGGTGATCCAAGGCCGGAAATCGGACAGCGAGAAGTTCGCCGGCGCGCTGCGCACCTATTCGATCGAGGCGCTCATGGGCGACGGCCGCGCGCTGCAGGCCGGCACGTCGCACAACCTCGGACAGAACTTCGCGAAGGCGTTCGACATCACGTTCCAGGCGCGCGACAAGAGCGTGCAGCATGTCTGGGGCACCTCATGGGGCGTGACGACCCGGCTGGTCGGCGGCTTGATCATGACGCACGGCGACGACAGCGGTCTCGTGCTGCCGCCGCGCATCGCGCCGCATCAGATCGTCATCGTGCCGATCGGCCGCGAGAACTGGCGCGAAACCGTCCTTCCGCGCGCGAAGGCGATCCAGGCCGAGCTCGTGGCCGCGGGCATGCGGGTCGCGCTCGACGAACGCGACGAGCGCCCGGGCTGGAAGTTCGCCGAATGGGAGCTGCGCGGCGTGCCGCTGCGCGTCGAGATCGGTCCGAAGGACATCGAGAAGGCCGCGGTGCTGGTGGCGCGCCGCGACACGCGCGAGAAGGAAAGCGTGCCGATGGACGGACTGGCCGCGCATCTCCGCACGCAGCTCGACACGATTCAGGACACCATGCTGGCTCGCGCGAAGCAGTTCCGCGAGGAGCACACGCA
>Ga0310810_10002905_pt1 | contig 18552 bp, 16 predicted proteins | sample NCmetagenome_FD_207641 | JGI IMG/M metagenome (GOLD analysis project Ga0310810, IMG submission 207641) | Soil microbial communities from experimental microcosm in Duke University, North Carolina, United States - NC | ecosystem: Engineered > Artificial ecosystem > Soil microcosm > Unclassified ...
ATGAAGATGAACTCCGACTACTTCCTCGCGCTCGCGAAGACATTCGAGAAGCGCTACGGCGTGGAGTTCCAGGGAATTCGTGACGGTGCCGTCAAGGATCCGCGCGAGCGACTGATCCAGTTCAAGACCAACATCGACGTCGTGATGTCGCTGCTCGATCGCAACGGGATCGGCGATTGGCTCGCGGACCGTCTGGTCGAGAACGGCGAGTCGCTGCCCGAAGCGATGTCGCTGCGAGCGCCCGTGAATGTGGATCCGTTCCTCGACGAGCGGCTGCGCGTGGCGAAGCTGCCGGTCGAGCCGCAGAAGGTCTCGGTCACGAACCCGGTGAGCGGCGCGAAGAAGGATGTCTCGATAGCGCTCTTCCGCAAGGCGGGCGAGGTGGCCGGCACGCGGCGCGGCATCTCGGAGATCGTGAAGTGGGTCAACTACGTCACGGGCAATCGTTTCATCACCGCCGCTGCCGATTTATCTGAATCGATCAACCTCGAACATGGCAGCATCTGGGGCCACTACGATCCTGAAACGAACGTCGTCGGCACACGACTCAAGGCGGCGATCCAGGAAGCGGGCAACGTGTCCACGGCGATCGGGCTGGTCAGCCAGAGCGCGTCGCTCGATCCGGACACGTTCGACGGCGTCTGGGCGATCAGCGGCACCTATGGAGCGTTCACGCCGTTGATGTACACGCCCGCGCGCGTCTGGAGCCAGCAGAATCAGGACAGCCCATTCAGGACGGGTGTGTTGCACATCCTTGTCGGCCACTCAGGGCCCGAGACTGCGGCAGACGGTCGCACGCACTTCGGTATCTTTGCGCCGCAGGTGTGGAAGCTGTTCCCCAGGGGACAGACGATCCACCTGAATTTCTGGGACTACAACGACGTGGCGCCGGCGTACTTCGCGGCGGCCGAGATCGCGGCGCGAGAGAAGAAGGTCGGGATCATCACGCTCGAAGTTGCGCGTCCAGACTTCCCTGTGGCGGATCGCACGACGTTTGCCGACAAGGATCTGCTGGCCGCGGCCAAGGGCTTTTATGTCATTCGCGACTTCAAGAGCGGGCCTCGTCATGGCTACGTCGTCTCGCAGGGGTCCAGTTCGACGGTCAACCTGGTGAGCGTGCTGCCGAAGCTCGAAGCCGCCGGTGTGAACGTGCGGGTGATCGCCGCGATCAGCGAAGAGTTGTTCGACCGGCAGCCGGAGTCGTATCGCAACGCGGTGCTGCCGCGTGAGGCGTACTACGATCTAATGGTGGTCTCAACCGGCACGCGCCGCATGTGGCCACTGCGCGACGTCGGTCCGCTGACCGACGAGTATTCGATGACGTCGGACTGGGACAACCAGTGGCTCACGAGCGGCCTCGAGCCCGACGTGATCGCCGAGGCGCACCTCGATCCGACATCGATCTTCACGAGCATCCAGCGGTTCGCCCGCGACCGCGAGTCCCGCATCTCGCGTCAGAAAGATTTGATCGGACGTCTGTAGGTAGAGGCGGGTCTTTAGACCCGCCTTCGCCTCCCGCCCTCCTACTACTTTCCGCCCACCGAGATCGGCCAGTTCCCGTCGTATGGCGGCCAATTGGGCACCGGCGCTTCCGGCGCTGGGTAGAACATCGCCGAGTAGATACTGCGGATCTTCTGATCTTCGATCACGAACCATTCGCTGAACACATTCCGTCTCGTCGTCGTGCCTGGCTTGCGAATGAAGACCGCCAGGGCGAGCACGACGCCCGCTTCTTCGTCCACGACCGGAAAGCGGCGTGCCGCGACGAGTTGAATGTTGATCGTCTCCATCCCCGTCGTGCAGTCGGTGAGGCCGGCGTTGCCTCCGCGTCCGGCGCGCCCCGTCATCGTCCTCCCGTTCTCGACGCGCACGCATCCCTGGTGCGCCTGGATCACCGCGCCATCGTGCGACGTGATGCCATCGAAGTAGCTGTTCGTGATGCCGATGAGCGACTCGCGCGACAGCCGCGTCGCCTTCGGCAGCGTGCGCTCGGGAGGCGGGTTCATCGCGAGGTTGTCGGGCTCGAAGAAGTTGCCGGCAGGCTGGCCTGGCTGCTGCGGTCCGTTGAGCCCGGGATCACCCTCGCGCGCGAGATACCACTCGGCTTCGGTGATGCGACGGTTCTCGACCTTGACCCTCACCGTGACGATCGCCGAGCGCTGGCCCTCTTCGATGACGCCGAAGTAGGCCGCCTGACCGCTGACGGGATCCAGATAGCGACGCTGCAGCTTGCCGAGTCCCGTCATGCTCTTCCACATTCCGGTCCCTAGGCGGACGGCGACAGCATTCTCGGTCTGACGGAAGCCGACCATGAGCGGCGCGGCCGACGGATCGTGCTTGCTGACCGCGTTCAGATAGCTGTCGAGCGCGTCTTTCAGACACGCACGATCGCAATTCTGAGCTGCCGCGATCGATGGGGCCATCGCCGCGATGAAGGCAAGGAGCGCGAGAGTTCTCATCATGGTGGCGCTCATTCTAGCCCCGGGCGGTACACTAAAACACGTGACCCCACACGGTTTACTGGTCTTTGATCACATTCCCAAGACGGCGGGTACAACCTTCCGACGTTCGTATCTGACTGCTGCATTGCCCGCCGCTGAGCGCTGGATTCTCGGCGGCGGCGAGACCAACGCGCGCGACCGTGAGCGGTTTCTCTCGCTGCCTCCCGCTCAACGAGATCGCATTCGTGTCGTTGCGGGCCACGACGCGGATTCGATGCGTCCACGGTTGCCGGGTGCCAGGTTCATCACCGTCGTACGAGACCCCGTCCAGCGCGCGATTTCGTCGTACCTGCACGCACGCTTCCACGAGGGCGGCGAAAAACTCTGGCCCGATGTCCGCGAGCAGGGGATGTCTCTGGAACAGTTCACACAGCGGTACATCCCGTCGAATTTTCAAAGCCGGATCCTGCTGGGTGACGACTACGAAGGTCTCGACGCCGATCGGATCCGTCGCCGACTCGGTGACAGATACGCCCTCGTGGGTTACACGGAGGCGTTCGACGAATTCGTGTATCTGTTGCACGAGATCGAGGGGCTGCCGCTCGCGACGTATGGCAATCGACTGGTGAGAGCCGAGCGAGAGAGCTATGAGCCAAGTGAAACGGATCTCGAGTCGGTCCGGCGCTCACATTCGATCGACGCGCTTCTTCATCAGATCGTGAAGGACGATTTCCAGTCGCGGATCGATGCATTGTCGGCCGGGTCGCGCGAGCGATTGCAGCAGTTTCTCGCGTCACTCCGTGCGCACCGTGCCGAGTCGAAGGAGTGATAAGTTATGGCCCGAGGAAGGGGAGTGTCATGAGGCGAGGACTCGTGCTTGGAACGTTGATCGGTGTGGCGGCTCTTTCGATGGTCGTGTCTGGCCAGGCCCCGGGAGCGTCGGCGGCTGCGATCAAGGCCACGCAGATCGAAAAGGTCAAAGACAACCTCTACATCATCACCGGCTCCGGCGCAGCGGACACCGCGTCGTTCAGCGGCGGCAACGTCGCCGTGTTCATCACGGATGCGGGCGTGACGCTCGTCGACACGAAGCTCCCGGGCTTCGGGCCGACGATCCTCGAGCGGATCAAGACGGTCACGAACAAGCCGGTCACGCGGATCATCAACACCCACACGCACGGTGATCACACGGGCGGTAATCCCTTCTTCGGCGCCTCGATCGAAAGCATCGTCCAGGAGAACACGAAGGCCAACATGGCGAAGATGCCGGAGTTCAGCGGCGCCAACGCACAGTTCCTCCCGAAGCGCACTTACAAGGACAAGCTGACGGTCGGCTCAGGCAAGGATCAGATCGATCTCTACTACTTCGGCCGCGGCCACACGAACGGCGACACGTTCGTTGTCTTCCCCGCCCTGCGGACGATGCACGTCGGCGATATCTTTGCATGGAAGGCGCTGCCGTATGTGGATACCGACAACGGCGGCAGCGTCGTCGAACAGCCCGAGACGCTCGCGAAGGCTGCGGCAACCGTGAAGAACGTCGACACGATCATCAACGGGCACATCCCGGTCGGGACGTTCAACGACCTCCGCGAGTACGCCGACTTCACCAGGGACTTCGTGGACTTTGCACGCGCGTCGATGAAGGCAGGCAAGACACCCGAGCAGGCCGCCGGCGAATATAAAGTGGCGCCACGGTTCAAGGGTTACGTCGTGACCATCAATCCTGACTTCGCCGGTGCACTGGGCAACCTCAAGATCGCATACGGAGAACTCAAGAAGTAGGCAGTATGCGGTAGGCGGTATGGACCTGTAACGTTTCTGCCTCGTGCCTACCGCCTACTACAAAGTTCCAGCCTGGAACCCCATCGTTCCTCCGGTGTCGAATTGGAGTGAACGCCCGCGCCGGCGAGGGCCTTCTTAGTCGTAGAAGAAACCGATCAACTTCCAGGATCCAACTCCCAACTCCCAAAGTTGGGAATCGGAGATTGGGAATTGGGAGTTGACACGCGTCCTTCTCGTGATGGGAGGCCTATGCGGAAGTACACGCTCGTTTTCTCGATCGCTGCGCACGCGATTGCGGTCGCGGCGCTGATCATCGCCCCTGCACTGGCGACGGATGAACTTCCGGAGCCCCGCCGAACCAGCGAGTGGATCCTCGTCGTACCCGAGATACCGCTGCCACCACCCGTGGGACCGGTATCCGTTGATCGCGAGCCAGTGGCAACGACGCCAGTGCCTCTCGAGCCGCCAGTCGGAATCCAGCCAGAGCCGATCGTTGACGTTGTCGACCCGGACAGAGGGGTCGATGGGGGAGTGGGGTGTTGTTTCATTGGCGACGTCGTGTCCAGCGGCGACGTGATAGCCCCACTCCCTCCACCACCGCCGCCTCGCCCGAAGGACCCCGTGCACGTCGGCGGCCGCATCCAGGCGCCGACGAAGATCCTGCACGTCAATCCGATCTACCCGTCGATCGCCCTCGCCGCGCGAAAAGAAGGGTTGGTGATTCTCGAGGCGCTCATTGCGGAGGACGGCACTGTGCGCGACGTGAAGGTGTTGCGGCCGGCCCCGCTCTTCGACGAAGCCGCCCTCACGGCCGTCAGGCAGTGGCGTTTTACACCGACACTACTCAACGGCGAGCCCGTGCCGATCGTGATGACGGTGACGGTGGGGTTTACGCTGGAACGATAGGTCTCTGGAATCTGGAGTTACAATCCCTCCCCAGAGGGACCCTATGCGAACTCGTCTGATGGCTCTGACGCTCGGCTTGTTGTTCGCAATAACGCCATTTCTCCAAGCCCATCACTCGTTCGCCGCGGAGTACGACTCCAACCAGCCGGTGAAGGTCACCGGAACGGTGACCAGAGTGGACTGGCAGAATCCGCACATCTGGTTCTTCGTGGACGTGAAGGACGCGCAGGGCAAGGTCACCAACTGGGGATTCTCGGGCGGACCTCCAGGAGTGCTCCAGCGCCGTGGCATCAACCGCGACGCGCTCAAGGCTGGCGACGTCGTGGTCGTCGAAGGATTTCGCGCGCGGGACGGTTCGAACAACGCGTCGGGCGGCAAGGTGACGTTCCCCGACGGCCGAAGCGTGTTCACCGCCTCGAACGAGGACAAGGCTCCGCGCTAGGAGGCGGTCATGTCGAGAACACAGACGACAGTCGGCATGTGTGCCATCGTGCTTGCGGTGGCGGCCATTGCGATCGTGAGTGCGCAGTCGAAGCCAGCCGGTCAGATTCCGCGTCTGGCCGATGGCAAACCAGACTTCACCGGGATGTGGGACAACCCGAAAGAGCCGGGCTCTCGTGCGCCGGCGACGGTCTTCGACAAGGCGAAGATGGCGCCGTTCGTTCCCGGTGGCGAGGCGCTCTTCTACGAGCCGCGTACCGGCGATCCACGACATGACGAGCCGCGCGCGTTCTGCATGCCGTCGGGATTTCCGTCGGCGTTCCTCGGCCCGTATCCGGTGCAGTTCATTCAGACACCGCAGCACCTGGTGATGGCGACCGAGTTCATGAACGTGACGCGGATAATTCCCCTCGATGGACGGCCGCACAAGACGGACATCGAGCCGACGTTCTATGGTGAGCCGGTTGGGCGCTGGGAGGGCGACACGCTGGTCATCGAGGGACGCAACTACAAACGCTGGTCGCTGGACGATTGGTACTACCAGAACCCCAAGGAGTACCGGATGCACAGCGAGGCGTTCCACTCAATCGAACGGCTACGCAGGGTCGATGCCGACACGATCTCCTACGAGTTCACGGTCGACGATCCCAAGATCTTCACGAAACCGTGGTCGGTGCAGTGGGAGATGAAGCGGCATCCCGAGTGGGAGAAGACCGGCCTCTTCGAGATGGTCTGTAACGAGAACAACCGCTGCGAGGGAGGAAAGTGCAAGGACTCGAAATGAGTCCGAACGCTTACGACACACAGAGGCGGTGAGGCACAGAGACCACTAAAGGTCTTCTCAGTGCCTCTATGTCTCGGTGTGTCGATTCAGTTCAGTTCGATGGACGTTTGAAGACCGACTCGTTCTGCAGCAACTTCTCGATCCGCAGCAGATCTTCGTTGTTCTCGATGCACTCGTACTCGCGGATGCGCTCGCCCGGGCGCAGCCTGAAGATCTCCTCCGCTTTCCACGGCTTCGTGAACACCTCGGGATCGTCCATCGTCACCTGATAGCGAATCGTGTTGTAGCTGTCCCTCGTGTATCGCTCGGTGACTCGCAGCTTCTCGCTGTGAACCGTGCCCACCCCGATCAGCCACGTCTTCGTATTGAACGCCGTGACGTCCACGACCAGCGTGTCACCGTCCCAGCGCGCCACTGAATCTCCAAGGTAGGACGGCTCGACGTCCTCCGGATGCGGGCGGCCGTCGGTCGGGATTACGCGGAACGCATGATGGGTCTCGTAGAGGAACACCACCTGGTCCGGCATCTGGAAGATCTGGAAGGGCAGCGGCCTGAAGCTGATACGCGGCACACCGGAGATCAGGCAGCGCGCCATCGGATCGTCGATGCCGCGACGATCGAGATAGTACTGGCGCTGCTTTTCTGCCTCAGGCTTGTACGGCGGAGGCTCGGTGCGCGGCGTGGGCCGTCCTTCGTCGATGTCTGACTTCCGCGCGGCCGCAAGTTCGGCCTCGCCCGCCATCAGGCGCAACGCGCCGGTCGCGATCCAGATCCCGGAGAGATCGGGCTTCCCGTTGGCGGCTCGCGGCGCCGGCTTCGCCTTTGTCGTGCCCTGAGCACTCGGCGCACCAGAAAGGGACAAAACGGCGATCGCGATCGCCATCCAGGCGGCAACGTGTGTCTTCATGTCTACTGCCCACCTGTTCCCGCCGGTGGCCCGGCCGTCAGCTTCGATCCGTCCGCGAACGTCACTTCACGTGCGGCGATGAGGTGCGGCTCTACACGCGCACGCCAGCCTTGTACCGTGACGGTCATGCCGGGTTTCAGCGAGACGTCCTTCTTCCAGCCCTGTCGAACGAGCATGTTCGGCGGGTAGCCTTCGAACGCCCACTCCGTCACGGCGCCTTTGTCGTCCTTGACGTTGACGTAGAAGTGAAAGTGAGGATTCGTCCACTCGATCCTGACGACGGTGCCGGTCATGGTGACTGGCTTGTCCGCGTCGTATTGAGCGGCGAACGAATGATGCGCCGACAGGGCGACCGTGCCCAGGAGAAGACCAAGGAGCAGCGTGATGCCGCTCCGACAGACGCTGCACGACAGGGTGCGCATCAAGGTCACGAGTCACGCTCCTTCTCGCGGCCTGACCGCGAGCCGAGGCAGTGTAGCGCTCGGTGTACAAAAGATCCAGTTAACTCCCAACCCCCAACCTCCAATTCCCAAACGGACCCTTCTTCGTTCGTTGGGAGTTGGGAGTTGGTAGTTGGAAGTCGGGAGTTGATGTAAGAATGCGCAGCGTGCCTCCTGCCACCGCCTTCGACGTCCGCCAGTTCATCGACGAGCAGCCAGTTAGCCGTTACCAGCTCATGGTTGCCGCGATGTGCTCGCTCATCGTCTTCGTCGATGGGTTCGATGCGCAGGCGATGGGCTACGTCGCGCCGGCACTTACATCGGCGATGCAGATCCCGCGCAGCGTGCTCGGTCCGGTGATTTCCAGTGGCCTCGTCGGGATGATGATCGGCGCCATGATCTGCGGCCCGCTTGCCGATCAGTTCGGTCGTCGGCCGGTGCTGATCGGATGCGCGCTCGTCTTCGGCATCGGCTCGTTGCTCACGGCGACGGCACAATCGGTCGAAACACTCGCTGGCTTTCGATTCCTGACCGGCCTCGGCATGGGCGGCGCGATGCCGAATGCGATCGCCCTCACCTCCGAATACATGCCTCATCGTCGTCGCGGGACGGCCGTGACGACGATGATCTGCGGGTTTTCGTTGGGCGCCGCGGTTGGCGGCTTCGTGGCTGCGGCAATCATTCCGCGCTTCGGATGGCAGGCGGTGTTCGTCGTTGGCGGAATCACGCCACTGCTCATCGCCGCAGCGGCGTTTGCGTGGCTGCCAGACTCGATTCGATTTCTTCTGGTCAGAGGAGGAGCAGATGAACGGGCCAGGGGTTACCTGACTCGAATCGCACCCGGGGCGTCTCTTCCACCCACGCTGTCTGCCGGTCCGGATGAGAGCAGACCGCAAGGCGCGTTCGCCGTCGGGCAGCTGTTCGCCGCACGGCGTGGGATGGGCACCATCCTCATCTGGGTCGTGTACTTCATGAACCTGCTCAACCTGTATTTTCTGAACAGCTGGTTGCCGACGATCATCAGCGACGCGAACGTGCCGGTGGCGACGGCGATCAGGCTGACGGCGCTCTTTCAGATTGGCGGGATTGGCGGTGCTCTCGTGCTCGGTGCGCTGCTCGATCGCGTGTTCTCGTTCTGGATCCTGGCCGCCTGCTACCTGTGGGCGGCGGTGTGCGTCTTCTTCATCGGCGCGGCGAGCGGATCCACGCTGTTGCTTGGTCTCACGATCGCCTCCGCCGGGTTGGGTATCATCGGAGGTCAGAACGCCTGCCATGCACTCACGGCCGGCTTTTATCCCACGACGATCCGCTCGACCGGCGTGGGCTGGGCGCTCGGGATCGGCCGCATCGGATCCATTGTTGGCCCTGTGCTTGGAGGGCTGCTGCTGGCGCGCGGAACACCGATTGGACGGGTGTTCTGGGCCGCAGCCGTTCCTGCCCTGATTGCCACGCTGGCGGCAGCCGGCATCGCTTCTATCATCACCCGCGGAGACCCGAAGTGAAGATCGACATCTTCAATCACGTATTTCCCAAGAGCTTCTTCGATCGCTACATCGTCAGCGGCGCGGCCGGGAAGGAGATCGGCAAGCGCATGGCGAATGCCACCATCGGATTCGATCTCGATCAACGCTTCCGCATCCTCGATGAGTTCAAGGATGTGAAGCAGGTCATCACGCTCGGCCAGCCTCCGATCGAAGCGCTCGGCGGACCGAAGGAGTCGCCGGCGATCGCGCGCGAGGCCAACGACGGGCTGGCCGAGCTCGTGGCGAAGCATCCCGATCGGTTCATGGCGTTTGCTGCGTCGCTGCCTCTCAACAACGCCGACGCGTCGCTCGAAGAGATGACGCGTTCGATCGATCAGCTCGGCGCCAAGGGCGTGATGATCTACACGAACGTGGCTGGCACGCCGCTCGACGCGCCGCAGTTTCAGCCGCTGTTCGCTGAGGCCGCGCGACGTGACGTGCCCATCTGGTTGCATCCCGCACGCGGAGCGGCGATGCCTGACTACAGCAGCGAGGAGAGCTCGGCGTTCGAGATCTGGTGGGCGCTCGGCTGGCCGTACGAGACGGGTGCCGCGATGGCACGCCTGGTGTTCTCAGGTGTCTTCGATCGGCATCCGAACCTGAAGATCATCACGCACCACCTCGGTGGCATCGTCCCTTATCTCGAAGGACGTGTCGGCTACGGGTGGGATCAGCTCGGCGCGCGCACATCGAAGGTTGACTACTCGGCGCTGCGCCAGTCGATGAAGAAGCGCCCTGTCGACTACTTCCGCATGTTTCATGCGGACACGGCGATGTTCGGCGCGCGCGCGGCAACGCGTTGCGGACTCGAGTTCTTCGGCACGGATCAGGTCGTCTTTGCGAGTGACATGCCCTTCGATCCGACGCCGGGGCTTTACATGCGCGAGACCATCAAGGTCATCGAGAGCCTCGATCTGAGCAACGACGACAAGCGCCGAATCTACTCGGGCAACGCTGAACGGCTGTTGGGTCTCAAGGCGGTGTCCTAGCCACGAAAGCCAGGAACATCACGCGACTGAAACCAGTCTTCTGGAGACTCGTGATCATCCTCGCCGCTGGCATCGCCGGCTACGCGGCGGTCCGGCTCAATCGCGCAGAGCTCATCGACTTCGAAGTGCCGCGCATCGCCGCCACGCGATTTCTGGTCCGCGAATCGCTGTATCGACCAGAGGACGAGCACTACCAGTTCAAGTACCTTCCTGCCTTCGCGGCCCTGATGGTGCCGTTCACGTGGCCATGCAAGCAGGCGGCCGAAGCCGCCTGGTTCACGCTGACTGTGGCCATGGCGTGGGCATTTGTGCGACTCGCGCTCCACACACTTCCGGAGCGCCGGATGTCGATGTCTCTGTTGTCGTGGCTGACCGTGCTCCTGATGGGCAAGTTTCTGGTCAAGGAGTTGGCGTTCGGTCAATTCAACCTGCCGCTCGGTCTGCTGCTGTTGGGCGCTGTGATCGCGGCGCGAAACGGGCGTGGACTTGCCGCCGGCGGTCTCATCGCCGCAGGCGTCTTCATCAAGCCGTACGCGCTGGTCCTGCTGCCGTGGCTCGTCTGGACCCAGGGGTGGCGGCCGTTGCTGCCGTTCGCCATGGTGGTCATGGCGGGTCTCGCGCTTCCCGCCGTTTGGTACGGGTGGGAAGGAAACATCGCGCTGCTTCACGGCTGGTATCGAACAGTCACGGACACGACCGCTCCGAACCTGCTGGCTCACGAGAACATCTCGCTTGCGTCGATGTGGGCCAGGTGGATTCACCCTGGTCCGTTGGCATCGCTGCTCGCGCTCGGGTCGATGGTCGCGACGATCGTCGCCGGCTTCTTCGTGATCCGGCGCCGCACGGCCGTCGCCGAGCCGAATTATCTCGAGGGGGCCTACTTCTTCGTCCTCATTCCGCTGCTCTCGCCGCAAGGTTGGGACTACGTCCTCCTGCTCGCGCTACCCGCGTATCTGTACGTGGTCGATCGGTGGCGCGACACGTCTCTTGCGTGGCAAGTGGCGGCGCTGCTCGGATTCATCATGACGAGTTTCGTCGTCTACGATCTCATGCGGCGTCCGCTGTACTTCTTCCTCCTGGACTGGGGTGCCGGGAGCGTCGGTGCCGTGCTGATTGCCGCGAGCCTGGTCCGGTTGCGGTATCGCGCGCTCGCGTGAGCGAGCCGGCCTATCGGCTCTCGTCGATGCTCATATCAAGGGCCCAGCAATCGCCGCGGAGGACGCTCTCGCCCGTCACAACTGGCAGTGGCGAAGAGAAGCGCGGACAGTTGGTCACGATCGTGTGGTACTCGCCGAATTCGCCACAGGGATCGACGCCGATCGACTCCATGCGGCGCACAGTGTCTTCGGTCAGCGGGAGTCCCAACCAGGATCGATCGAGAGGCGGCGTTCTCACGGTCACGAGCGTGGCCTCTCCACCGAGCGCGATGAACTCGCGGACCAGTTGTGCCGTGGGTTGCGCCCAGAGCGGCATGATCGGCGTGAGGCCGTGCGCTCGACACACGCGCTCGTTCCATTCGCGATGTCCATCACCAACGATGTCGCCGAACACGACGTGGGTGATGCCGCGCTCCGGCAGGCGCGCCAGCATCGCGATGTATTCGTCGGTGTAGGTATCCCAGCTGCAGCGGGCGGAAAACTCCTTCAGCCCGAGCCGTGCCGCGTGAGCGGCGACCATTGCGGGCCGCAAACCGTGCGAACGGCTTCGCCCGCCGTCCTCATTGAACATCGTGACCATGGCCACAATGTCGACGTCGTCCCACGCGCGCAGCGCCGCGAGACAACAGTCTTTGCCGCCGCTCCATGAAATCGCTGCCTTCGGGTTGGTCATACCCGCCACACGCGACCCGCCGTCAGTGCTGTTCCATCCCGCTGATTCTGGCTCATGTTGACATTCTAAACGAGACGGAACATGCTCGTTTAGAATGTCTAGAGAAGTACTTCAAGGCACTCTTGATCTCATGGTGTTGCGGACGCTCGACACGATGGGACCGCAACACGGACTCGGCCTCGCCAAGCGCATCCTGCAGGTATCCGAAAGCCTCCTCGACTTGAATCAGGGCACGCTGTATCCGGCGCTTCTCCGGCTGGAGCAGCGGCGCTGGATCAAGTCGCGCTGGGGCGTCTCCGACAATAACCGCAAGGCGAAGTTCTACGAGCTGACGGCACGCGGGCGGCGACAGATTCGCGAGGAAACCGAGAACTGGGAACTGACGGTGGCCCTGATGGCGAAGTTTCTCGCCAAGCCGGGAGGCGAGCAGTGATCTGGGGCCGCGTCATCGACGTGTTCCGGCGGCGCCGGCTCGATGCCGACCTGGACTCGCAGCTGGCGTACCACCGTGATGCGCTCGAAGCGGAAGCACGAGAGCGGGGACTGTCCCCTGACGACGCCCGTGCGGCGGCTCGCCGCGCGATGGGTGGATTGACGCAGGTCCAGGACGCGTATCGCGATCAACTCACCGTTCCTGTGCTTGAACCGCTCTGGCAGGACGCCCGGTTCGCCCTCCGCGCGATGCGCCGCAACCCCACGTTCACCGTCGTGGTGGTGCTGACGCTCGCGCTCGGCATAGGAGCGAACACCGCGGTGTTCACCGTCATCAACAGCATCCTGCTCAAGCCGTTGCCGTATCCGCAGGCGGAGGAACTGGTGGCGCTCCGGCAGATCGCGCCTGGCGCCGCGGGATCGGCGGGTTCTTCGGCAGGCCTGAATCTCTCTCCCTCGATGTATCTCACCTACGCCGAGAACAACCGGACCTTCGAGTCGCTGGGCGTCTGGGTCACCACCATTTCGACTATCACGGGCGTCGGCGATCCGGAACAGGTCCGCGTGATCGGAATCAGCGACGGCCTCCTCCAGACGTTCAACGTTCCGCCCGCGGCCGGCCGCTGGCTCCTGGCCGCCGACCAAGTCGGAGCGACGCGGCCGCCGCCCAGCGTGTACCAGGTGTGGACCCGCGTGATGCTCACGTACGGGTACTGGCAGCGGCGCTTCGGAGGGGATCCATCGGTCATCGGGCGCACCATCACCCTTGACTCACGCCCGAAGGAAATCGTCGGCGTGATGCCGCAGGGATTCGAGATCGTCAACGCTGATGCGGACATCATCTTTCCGCTGGCATTCGATCGAGGACGATTCGCGCTCGCCGGTTTCAACTATCAAGGCGTCGCCCGGCTCAAGCCGGGAGTCACGGTCGCACAAGCCAACGCCGACATGGCGCGAATGGTCCCGATCTGGATGAACTCCTGGTCAGATGGACCGGGCACGGATTCACACGCCTACGAGGCGTGGAACATCGCGCCCGATCTTCGGCCGCTCAAACAAGAAGTGGTCGGCAGCGTGGCCGACGCGCTGTGGGTGGTGATGGCGACGATCGGCCTCGTCATGCTCATCGCCTGCGCCAACGTGGCGAATCTGCTTCTGGTTCGGGCGGAAGTGCGGCAGAAGGAGTTGTCCCTGCGCGCGGCGCTTGGTGCGAGTCGCGGGCGAATCGTCCAGGGTCTGCTGGTCGAAAGCGTGCTGCTGGGTGTGCTCGGCGGCGCCCTGGGAATCGCACTCGCGTACGCCGGCTTACGCGTGTTGCTGTCGATTGGTCCAGGGAATCTTCCTCGGCTGAGTGAAATCGCATTGGACTCGCGCACGTTCGGATTTACTGCAGCTCTCTCGCTGTTGTCGAGTGTGATGTTTGGTTTGATCCCTGCGCTGAAGTACACGGGGCTGCGGATGTCGGCCGCGCTGGGCAGCATCGGCCGTACTGCGAGTGCGACGCGGGCGCGCCATCGCGTGCGCAACGTGCTGGTCGTGGTGCAGGTGGCGATCGCGCTGGTCCTCCTGGTGAGCGCTGGATTGATGATTCGCACCTTCGAGTCCTTACGGACCGTCGAGCCGGGATTCACACAACCCGAGCGTCTCCAGATCATGCGATTCTTCTTCGCAGGGTCGGCCACTGCGGATCCGCAACGAGTGACGCGGATGCAGAACGACATTCAGGACAAGCTGTCGTCGATTCCCGGTGTGACCTCTGCGGCGTTCGGGAGCGCGATGCCGATGGAAGGGTTCGGCCCCAACCTGGGCGTCGTGAACTTTGGCGCGATACGCACGGATGACGAGACCGATGCGGAGTTGGACACCCCGCCGGTTCGCTTGTTCAAGTACGCCTCGCCCGGTTTCTTTCGTACTGCGGGCACCCAGGTGGTCGCGGGCCGCGAGATCACCTGGACCGAAGTCTACGGTCTGAGACCCGTCGTCGTGGTGTCCGAGAATCTCGCCCGCGAGCTCTGGGGCACACCATCAGCCGCCGTGGGCAAACACCTCCGCCAGCGTCCCGACATGCCGTGGCACGAAGTGATCGGTGTCGTGCAGGATGTCCGTGAAAACGGTCTCACCCAACCGGCGCCCGCCATCGTGTACTGGCCTTCGATGTCCGCACATTTGAACGCCGTTGCAGGGCAGCCGAATGCCATTCGCGGGGTGACCTTCATCGTCCGCAGCGAGCGCCCCAGCACCGAAGGTTTTCTCAATCAGCTCCGGCAAGCGGTGTGGTCCGTGAACCCCACGCTGCCCGTATCGCCACGGACCATGCGCGACGTCTACGATCAGTCGCTCGCGCGGACCTCCTTCACGTTGGTGATGTTGGCGATCGCCGCGACAATGGCTCTAACGTTGGGCGTCGTCGGCATCTACGGTGTGATCTCCTACGTGGTCACGCAGCGAAGGCGCGAGATTGGCATTCGCGCAGCGCTCGGCGCGCAGCAAGGCGAGTTGAGGCGAATGTTCGTCTGGCAGGGACTGGTACTGGCCAGTGTGGGCGTCGTGATAGGACTGGGGGCCTCGGCGGTCCTGACGCGCCTGATGTCAACGCTGTTGTACGGCGTTACGCCACTCGATCCGATGACGTACGCGGTCGTGCCGGTCATCCTGCTGATCGCCACGGTGCTCGCCAGTTATTTGCCAGCGCGACGGGCTGCGTCCGTCGATCCCATAGAAGCTCTAGGGTCGGAATAGCACGGCAAGCCGCACTATTCGGTCTTGACCTCGTCCTGCCCGGGCGGGCATGCTCACCCCACCAAACGGAGGACCGCCATGCAGTGTGCCGGAAGAAATCGTTGGACAGTAGCCGCGTTCGCCCTTCTCCTCGCGATCGCCGTGGTATCGAGAGCCGATGGCCAGGCTCCGGCCGGTGCGCAAGGTGGACCGGGCGCACAGGCGCCGGCCGGCGCGCAGGGTCGCGGTCGCGGGAACGATCCGAACGCCGGTGCGCCTTATACACCGGCCGCAGGAGCCAAGGACCTGCGGGCCGTGCTGTTCAACTGGATGTGGCACCAGGGCATGCTGAAAGGCACCGACGAGCGCGACATGGTCGCCACGCTCGAATATCAAGCCAAGGGGGGCACGATTCAGGTTGATGGCCAGCCGTGCACGCTGTCGAAGTTCCGTGCGAGCACCAACTATCAGACGCTCAGTCAGCGCATTCAGTACACCTGCACTCGCCCGAACAAGCAGGCCTACTCGAACATCGAGGTGGTCAGCTGGCAGTACGCGTGGAACGAGGACACAGTTGGGGCGGAGATCGCTGGAACCAAAGGCAAGGTGGCTGCGATGCCGGCGGCCGTGCAGGAGCGGCTCATTCGCATCTGGGCAAGCCCGCAGGGTGCGCCCAAGTCTGCGCTGGCAGGAACGATGGACACGTGGACGCTGGGCGCCAACCCGGGCACGGTGATTCCCGACGGTGTGATGAAGGTCGGTAACACGTCCGTGTCGTGGGACGCCGCGGGCAAGGCGGTCGTGACCTTCCCGATTCCCGGGGTGGCAGGCGCCACCGGAACCGCCACGCTCGATGCGAAGTACATGACCGAGAAGGTCGTGGTGACGCAGGGCGCGACGACAACCGAGTTCACCTACAGCGACTACAAGGACTGGAACAACCCGCTCAACAAGATCGAGGTGTTCTATGCCGGCAAGGTGATCGAGCGGAAGAACGGCGCCGTTGTTCGCGATCTGACGACAGCCGAAACCGAGACGGGCAATGTGTATGTGGTCGCGCCAGTGCCGCCAAGCGTACAGAAGGCGATGAACGTCACGGCGAAGGCGCCGACGATTCTGTTTGCGAGGCAGGAGCCTGCAACGAACACCACGGCTCCCACGCCGCGGATCGGCGGGCATCCCGACATGACCGGCAACTGGGCGGAATTCAACATCGGCTGGATCGGGAACTACATGGGAAACGGCGGGCGGCGATGCGGCCCGACGCAGGCACAACCCTGTAACCGATCCACCAATCAGACCGAAGACTTCGAGCTCTACTCGCCTTCAAGGTTCGGCCAGCTGGGTCGCCCTCTCTATAAGCCGGAGTTCTGGGACAAGGTTCAACAACTGGACATGTGGACGAACAAGGAAGATCCGGTCATGACGTGTCAGCCGCTTGGGCTTCCGCGTCAGGGCCCGCCCCGGCGCGTTTACCAGACGGAGAACGACATCACGTTCCTCTACGGACAGTTTTCCGATGCGGGTGGAGGACTCGCAGAATTTCGGGTAATCCCGACTGACAACCGCCAGCACGGGGCAAACGCAGAATACGCGGCCACGTACTACGGCGACACGGTGGGGCGCTGGGACGGCGATACGCTCGTACTCGACTCCATTGGTTTCATTGACACGACATGGATCGGACGCGGCGGCTACTTCCACACCAGCAGCATGCACATCGTCGAGAAGTTCAAGCGTGAGGGTGATGCGATCTTCTACGACCTGACGCTCGAGGACCCGGAGGTCCTGGCGGAGCCGCTGGTGTTTCCGACACGGATTCTCCGGCGCCAGACGGGTGCGAATGCGGGTCTCATTCAGGAACGCGGCAACTGTGAGACGTCCTTCGAAACGGACGCGGCCGCCACACAGATCCGGCACTGAGCGCCGTCGCTACTTGTGCGGCGTCGCGTGAGCGATCGGTTCGAGTCCCGTCTGACGGATCGTCGCTGCCGCTGTGGATGACGCCAGGAAGTCAATGAGTTCCCTGGCAGCGGAGCGCGCGGTTGCCTTTGTGGCGACCGCCGCGCTCACGATCGACACCTGCTGGACCTCGGCGGGCAATGTTCCGATGTAGTCGATCCCTGCGACGGGCAGGAGCTCGCTGACCTGCTGAAAGCCAATCTCTGCATCGCCACGCGCGACGACGGCGCCGACGCGCTCGCTCTCGATCCGCTTTGACTTGTCCTTCACCTGGTCGGCGATACCGAGGCGCTTGAACATCTCCGTCGAGATATATGTCCCGCTCGCGCTCGCCGAGTAAGCGATCGACGTGGCTTGCAGCAGCGTCTGCCTGAGGGCTGCGACGGAGCTGATGTCCGGCTTCGGTGCGCCCTTTCGCACGGCCATCCCGATCATCGAACGCGCGAGCTGGACCCGGCTCGTCGCGACGATGTGGCCACTCGTGATCAACGGCTCGAGTGCGGCGTCGATGACGATCACCACATCGACCGCTTCACCGCGATCGAGCCGCACAGGGATCGAGTCCTTCGCGCCACCCATCGATGCGCCGAAGGTCGTGACCACCTTGTGGGGTGTCGTCTTCTGAAACTGCTCGACGAGTTGCTGATACGCCTCGGTGAACGCACCGGACGTCATCACCTTGATCTCGTCCGCGCGCGCGGGTGTCGCGAGGAAGAGTGCGATGGCAACACAGAGACCGGTGATCCTCTTCATTTCGATGTCAGCACGAATCGCTGCGCGCGTCGATTCGTGACGATCTCCGCCGTGTAGAGGTTGCCCTTCGAGTCCGCGGCCATGTGGTGAACGATGTCGAAGTCGCCCGGCTTGGGTCCGCGCATGCCGATCGCGCCGATTTGCGTCATCTTCTCGCGGTCGAAGATGACGACGCGCATCGGTCCGGAGTCGACGACATACAGATACTGCTGCTTGCGATCGGGCGAGAAGGCGAAGCCGGCCGGCACCGGCACGACGTCGCTGCCTTCATTCGTGACGCGCACCTGCTTCAGAAACTTCCCGTCGCGCGTGAACAGCTGGATGCGGTTGTTGATGCGATCCGCGACGTACACGACCCCATCGCGCGACACCTTGATCGCGTGCGGCAAGCCAAACTCCGGCGGGCCCTCGGGCGTCGTCTGCACTTGCGGGGCCGGCGCGTTCGCTGCGAACGTCGGCGGCGGCGGGTTGCCGAACGCGCCCCACATGCGCTTGAACTTCCCGGTCTCCGAGTCGAAGACGATGACGCGCTTGTTGCCGTAGCCGTCGGCGGCGTAGACCTCCTTCGCCTGCGTGTCGACGAAGACGTCGGTGGCCTGATGGACGTTTTCCGTATCGAGGTTGCCGGTGCTCTGTCCGCT
>Ga0310810_10002906_pt1 | contig 18546 bp, 15 predicted proteins | sample NCmetagenome_FD_207641 | JGI IMG/M metagenome (GOLD analysis project Ga0310810, IMG submission 207641) | Soil microbial communities from experimental microcosm in Duke University, North Carolina, United States - NC | ecosystem: Engineered > Artificial ecosystem > Soil microcosm > Unclassified ...
TTCCGGCCGCGCGGGCAAGGCGGGTCGGTCGGATTTGATTGAAGGAAGTGTGAGTACGAAGGCTGTCTGGGACTGAGTGATCGTATCGGCGAAGCGAACGAGCGCAGCGCGTGAGCCACGCAACCGGAGCGCCCCGGCGAAGCGGCGCACGAGAGAGCGTGTAGGGGAGTCCGAGGGGCGAAGCCACTCGGCCGAAGCCAGGCCGATGTAGCTCAGTTGGCAGAGCGCGTCCTTGGTAAGGACGAGGTCACCAGTTCAATCCTGGTCATCGGCTCCAGTTTTTTCGGCGGCGAAGGGAGCGAAAAAACTGTCTCGCCGAAGCGCGCAGCGCGAAGGCGGGCCACAACGGCGGGAAGAAGTTAACGCATAGGACGGTAAACGACATGGCTAAAGAGAAATTCGATCGTTCCAAACCCCACGTCAACGTCGGGACCATCGGCCACATCGATCACGGCAAGACGACGCTCACCGCCGCGCTGACCAAGGTCGCCGCGGACAAGGGCTGGGCGAAGTTCGTCCCGTACGACGAGGTGGCGAAGGCCTCGGAATCGCAGGGCCGCCGCGACGCGACCAAGATTCTGACGATCGCGACGAGCCATGTCGAGTACGCGACCCCGAACCGCCACTACGCGCACGTGGATTGCCCGGGTCACGCCGACTACATCAAGAACATGATCACGGGCGCCGCGCAGATGGACGGCGCCATCCTGGTCGTGTCGGCGGTCGACGGGCCGATGCCGCAGACCCGCGAGCACGTGCTGCTCGCGCGGCAGGTCAACGTCCCGTACCTCGTCGTCGCGCTGAACAAGGTCGACGCGGTCGACGATCCCGAGCTGGTCGATCTCGTCGAGCTCGAAATCCGCGAGCTGCTGAAGTCGTACGGCTTTCCCGGCGACGATGTCCCCGTGGTGCGCGTCTCGGCGCTGAAGGCGCTCAACGGCGAGCAGGACGGCGTCGACTCGGTGCTCAAGCTCATGGAAGCGCTCGACACCTACATCCCGATGCCGCAGCGCGAGGTGGACAAGCCGTTCCTGATGCCGATCGAGGATGTGTTCTCGATCTCCGGCCGCGGCACCGTCGTGACCGGCCGCGTCGATCGCGGGCAGGTGAAGGTCGGCGAGGAAGTCGAGATCGTCGGGTTCAAGCCGACCGAGAAGAAGGTCGTGACCGGCGTCGAGATGTTCCGCAAGCTCCTCGACGCGGGTGTCGCCGGCGACAACATCGGCGTGCTGCTGCGCGGCGTGGAAAAAACTGACGTCGAGCGCGGGCAGGTGCTGGCCAAGCCCGGCTCGATCAAGCCGCACACGAAGTTCAAGGGCGAGGTCTACATCCTGTCGAAGGAGGAAGGCGGCCGTCACACGCCGTTCTTCAATGGGTACCGTCCGCAGTTCTATATCCGGACGACCGACGTCACCGGCTCGCTGAAGCTCCCCGACGGCGTGGAGATGGTGATGCCGGGGGACAACACGTCGATCACCGCCGAGCTGCACGTGCCGGTCGCGCTCGAAAAAGGCGCCCGCTTCGCGATCCGCGAAGGCGGCCGCACCGTCGGCGCGGGCACGATCTCCGACGTCATTGAATAAGGGCCATGAGAGACATCATCGCCTTGGCGTGCAACGAGTGTAAGCGCCGCAATTACAGCACGACCAAGAACAAGAAGAAGACCAGCGAGCGGCTCGAGATGAGCAAGTACTGCCGCTTCTGCCGCAAACACACGGGGCACCGCGAGACGAAGTGAGTGGCGACTGCCGATTGGCGATCGCCGAATGAATTGGCGAGTGCCGATCGGCGATCGACGGATTGACGACTGTTGATTGAGGTCGCCCAGCGAGCGCAGCGAAGCGAGTCAGATCGCGAGCGAGCGCAGCGACGCGAGCCACGCGAACGGAGCGAGCCGGAGGCGGCGAGCGAGTGAGCGTGCAGGGGAGTCCGCGAAGCCCCTCGGGTGAAAAGGACAGTAGCTCAATTGGCAGAGCACCGGTCTCCAAAACCGGGGGTTGGGGGTTCGATTCCCTCCTGTCCTGCCAGTTTGGGAGCCTTGTGAAGACGGAAGCCGGAAGCAGCGAGCGGGATGGAGCGAGCTAGGCTGGGGTGCAGCGGCCCCGACGATCTAAACAATGAAAACCGTAACGGTGGACGAGCAGGATTCATTCGGAGGGCGGGCGCGCGAGAGCGTGACCGGGTGGTGGGGCCGTTCCCGCCGCTTCCTCTCCGAAGTGCGCAACGAGATGGGCCGCGTCACGTGGCCGAGCCGGAAAGAGGTCTACGCGACGACGCTCGTCGTGATCCTCTTCTCGGTCGCCATGGGCGTCTATCTCTGGCTCGTCGACCTCGGGCTGTCGAAGGCGCTCGGGTGGCTCTACCGCCTGTTCGGGGGCGCATGAGCACATCGACCAACAGCCCGGATCGAGCACCGGATCGCAGCATGACCGACGACCGCACGAAGCAGTGGTACATCGTCCACACCTACTCGGGCTTCGAGAACAAGGTGAAGGAATCGCTCGAGCAGCGCGTCCAGGCGTACGGGCTGCAGGACGAGATTGGCGAGATCCTCATCCCGACCGAGCAGGTGGCCGAGATGCGCGGCGGCAAGAAGGTCGTCAGCTCGAAGCGGTTTTTCCCGGGCTACATCCTGGTCGAGATGCACATGTCCGACCACGCCTGGCACGTCGTGAAGAACACGCCGAAGGTCACGGGATTCGTCGGCGCCGGCGCGAAGCCCACGCCGCTCACGCGTGAAGAGGTCGACCAGATTCTCAACCAGGTGACCGAGGCGGCGGAGAAGCCGAAGCCGCGCTACTCGTTCGAGAAGGGCGACCAGGTGCGGATCAACGAAGGCCCGTTCACGAGCTTCAACGGCGTCGTCGAAGAGGTCAACGTCGATCGCAACACCCTGAAGGTGATGGTCACCATCTTCGGCCGCTCGACGCCGGTCGAATTGGATTTCCTGCAGGTGGAGAAGCTCTAACCGTGAACAGTTAACCGTTTACTGTCAACGGTCAGCGAACACACGAAATATGGCGAAGAAAATACAGGCGATGGTGAAGCTCCAGATTGCGGCGGGGAAGGCCACTCCCGCGCCGCCGGTGGGGACCGCGCTCGGTCCGCACGGCGTCAACATCATGGACTTCTGCAAGAACTTCAACGCGAAGACGGCCAGGGACGAAGGGCTCATCATCCCCGTCGTCGTCACCGTCTACGCGGACCGGTCGTATTCCTTCATCACGAAGACGCCGCCCGCTTCGATCCTCCTGAAGCGCGCCGCCAATCTCGCAAAGGGATCCGCCGAGCCCAACAAGAACAAGGTCGGCACCGTCACGCGGAAGCAGGTCGAGGAAATCGCCAAAACGAAGCTGCCGGACCTGAACTGCGACACGCTGGAATCCGCGGTCAAGTCGGTCGCGGGCACCGCGAGGTCGATGGGGATAGATGTAATTGGGTGAATTGGCGATGTGGTGAATTGGTGAGTTGCTTCTTGAAGCGCGCGCGATGGCGCGCGGGAAGGCCAAATCACGAAATCACCAAGTCACGAATGGACTGATTGGGAAGAGTGGGAGGCCAGCGAAGCCGGCCGCTTGAACCACGGAGAAGCACATGCCTAGCGGGAAAAAGTTTGCAGCAGCGCGACAGGCCGTCCCTGTCAGACCGCACACGATAGAAGAGGCCGTCCCTCTGATGCAGAAGGTGAAGTACGCGAAGTTCGACGAGACGGTCGAACTCGCTCTTCGCCTTGGCGTCGATCCGAAGCATGCCGATCAGATGGTCCGCGGCACGGTGGTCCTGCCGCACGGACTCGGCAAGAGCAAGAAGGTGCTTGCGATTGCCGGCGCCGACAAGCAGAAGGAAGCGCAGCAGGCGGGGGCCGATCACGTCGGCGGCGAGGAGATGGTCGAGAAGATCCAGGGCGGCTTCCTGGATTTCGACGCCGTCGTCGCCACGCCCGACATGATGCGCGCGGTCGGCAAGCTGGGCAAAGTGCTCGGCCCCAAGGGATTGATGCCGAACCCGAAGACCGGCACCGTCACGATGGACATCGCGAAAGCGGTCAGGGAAATCAAGGCGGGCAAGGTGGAGTTCCGCGTCGACAAGACGGGCATCATCCACGCGCCGGTGGGCAAGATCTCGTTCCCGGCGCAGAGCCTGATCGAGAACGCGCATGCGCTGGTCGACAGCGTCGTGAAGGCCAAGCCGTCGGCGGCAAAAGGCAAGTTCCTCAAGAGCGTGACGATGTCGTCGACGATGGGGCCTGGAATCACCATCGATACGACGCACGTGACCGAGGTCGTCAAACACTAGTTGGCTCATGACTCATGGCTCAGGGCTCACGGAAGAGCTTCAAGAGCCATGCGCCGTAAGCCGTGAGCCGACAAGGATCAGAAATGGCTGTCACCCGAGCGAGCAAGGAAGAAGAGCTGCAGGATCTCGAGAAGTCCTTCAGGGGCACCGAGAGCGCCATTCTCGTCGACTACAAGGGACTCAAGGTCCCCGAGGTCACCGAGCTGCGTCGCCAGGTGCGCGGCGCCAAGGCCAGCTACAAGGTCGTCAAGAACACGCTGGCGAAGCGCGCGCTCAAGGGCACGGCGTTCGAGCCGCTGTCGGAGCATTTCGCGGGCACGACGGCGGTCGCCTACGCGGGCGAGGATCCGGTCGCGCTCGCGAAGGTGCTGACCACGTTTGCGAAGACCGCGCCGGCGCTCCAGATCAAGGCGGCGGTGGTGCAGGGGCGCGCGATCAAGGCGGCGGAAGTCAGCGAGCTGGCGGCGCTGCCCGGGAAGGCGGAGCTCTACGCGAAGCTGCTATTCCTGCTCCAGGCACCGATGGTCCAACTGGTGAGCGTGCTCAACGCCGTGCCGCGCGACCTCATGAGCGTTTTGGTCCAGGCGGAAAAGAAAAAGTCGGAATCGCAGTCATAAGAGGAGAACGACAGTGGCCGAACTCAATCAACAGCAGGTTGTCGATTACATCAAAGGGATCTCGGTGCTCGAGCTCTCGCAGCTCGTGAAAGCGCTGGAAACCGAGCTCGGCGTGTCCGCGGCGGCCGCGATGCCGATGGCGATGCCGGCGGGCGGCGGCGCGGCGGCGGGCGGGGCGGCCCCCGTCGAGGAGAAGACCGACTTCACCGCGACGCTGACCGAAGTGGGCAGCAACAAGATCAACGTGATCAAGGTCGTCCGCGAGGTCACGAGCCTGGGCCTGAAGGAAGCGAAGGATCTCGTCGAGGGAGCGCCCAAGCCGATCAAGGAAGGCATCCCGAAGGACGAGGCGCTCGCGATCCAGAAGAAGTTCGCGGACGTCGGCGCCAAGGTCGAGATCAAATAACGTCGCGCGGGGCGCCGCCCCGCGCCACGTCTTTGTAGGCCGGGTCGGCAGACCCGGCTATCGGCGTTTGTTCCCGATCTGAGGTTTTCATAAGCATGTACAGCCTTCCCAAGAACGTCTACCGCGAGCGGATCGACTTTTCCAAAATCAAGACGACGGTTCCAATCCCGAACCTGATCGAGATTCAGAAGAAGTCGTACGAGCGTTTCCTGCAGATGAACCGGCTGCCGTCCGAGCGTGAAGACGCCGGTCTGCAGTCGGTCTTCAAATCGGTGTTCCCGATCTCGGACTTCCGCGAGAACTCCTCGCTCGAGTTCATCGAGTACTCGATCGGCAACTGGGAGTGCAAGTGCGGCCGCCTGTCGGGGCTGCACCACCTGCGCCAGCCGTGCACGAACTGCGGCCACACGCTGATCGCCGATCCGTACGGCGAGCACGAGGTGCTGTGTCCGCGCTGCGGCAAGCCGAACGATGCGCGCGGCGACATCTGCGACATCTGCGGCAACACCGTCGGCCTCAAGCTGAAGTACGACGTCGACGAGTGCCAGGAGCGCGGCATGACCTACGCCGTGCCGCTGAAGGTGACGATCCGGCTCGTGGTCTGGAACAAGGACCCCGAGACGGGCGTGAAGACCATCCGCGACATCAAGGAGCAGGAGGTCTACTACGGCGACATTCCGCTGATGACGGACAACGGCACGTTCATCATCAACGGCACCGAGCGCGTCATCGTCTCGCAGCTCCACCGGTCGCCCGGCGCGTTCTTCCACTCGGAAGACAAGACGCTCTACATCGCGCAGATCATCCCGTACCGCGGCTCCTGGGTGGAGTTCGAGTACGACGCGAAGAACCTGCTGTACGTCCGCATCGATCGCAAGCGGAAGTTCCTGGCGACCGTCTTCCTCCGCGCCCTGGGGCTGCGCGGCGCCGACGAGATCATCCGGAGCTTCTACACCGTCGACCGGCTGACGTTCAAGAACGGCGTCACGACCTGGGCGGTCGGCGACAGCCTGCTCGGCCTGCGCGCGGCGAAGGACATCAAGGCGGGCAGCGAGACCGTGACGGGCGCCGGCAAGAAGATCAACGCGAACGCGCTTGCCGCGCTGAAGAAGGCGAGCGTCCAGTCGGTCGAGATCGCGGACGCCGAGCTCGAAGGCGCCTTCGCCGCCTCCGACGTCGTCGATCCCGAGACGGGCGAAGTCATCCTCGAGGCGAACGAGCCGCTCGAGCCGCGCGTCATCTCGATGGCGCAGGAGAAGAACGTCGACAAGATCGAGATCTTCTTCCCCGAGAAGGACGAGACCGGCAACGTGCTCTCGGCGACGCTGAAGAAGGACCCGATCCACACGCACGAAGAGGCGCTCATCGAGATCTACCGCCGGCTGCGTCCCGGCGATCCGCCGACGCTCGACAGCTCGCGCAATCTCTTCGAGAGCATGTTCTTCAACCCGCAGAAGTACGACTTCTCGCGCGTCGGCCGGCTGAAGCTGAACACGAAGCTGAAGCTGAATACGCCGCTCGACGAGAAGATCCTGCACCCGCAGGACTTCTACGAGGTCATCAAGTACCTGCTCAAGCTGCGCCGCTACCCGGCGAACGTGGACGACATCGATCACCTGGGCAACCGCCGCGTCCGCTCCGTCGGCGAGCTCCTCGAGAACCAGTTCCGCATCGGCCTGGTCCGGATGGAGCGCGCCATCAAGGAGAAGATGTCGGTCTACCAGGAGATGGCGACCGCGATGCCGCACGACCTGATCAACGCCAAGCCGGTGATGGCGGCCATTCGCGAGTTCTTCGGATCGTCGCAGCTCTCGCAGTTCATGGATCAGACGAACCCGCTGTCGGAAGTCACGCACAAGCGGCGCCTCTCGGCCCTCGGGCCCGGCGGGCTGTCGCGCGAGCGCGCCGGCTTCGAGGTCCGCGACGTGCACCCGACGCACTACGGCCGCATCTGCCCGATTGAGACGCCTGAGGGCCCGAACATCGGGCTCATCTCGTCGCTCTCGTGCTACGCGCGGATCAACGAGTTCGGGTTCATCGAGTCGCCGTACCGGAAGGTCAAGGACGGCCGGGTCACCGACTTCGTGGTCATCACCAACGCCGGCGGCAACCAGAAGTTCAAGGTCGGCGACATCGTCGAGGCCTCGGACGTCGGCGCGGACAAGGACAAGGGCGATCCCGGCGCCGGCGGCCGGCGCCGCCGCGGGCTCGAATACGAGCCGTACTCCTACTACCTGTCGGCGTGGGAAGAGGATCAGTACATCATCGCGCAGGCGAACGCGCAGGTCGACGAGACCGGCAAGTTCACCACCGACCGCGTGAACGCGCGCCAGGCGGGCAACTTCATTCTCGCGCCGCGCGACAAGGTCGACTTCATCGACGTGTCGCCGAAGCAGCTCGTCTCCGTCGCCGCCTCGCTCATCCCGTTCCTCGAGAACGACGACGCGAACCGCGCGCTGATGGGGTCGAACATGCAGCGGCAGGCGGTGCCGCTGCTGCGCGCCCGCGCGCCGTACGTCGGCACCGGCATGGAGTACATCACCGCGCGCGATTCCGGCGCCTGCATCGTGGCGCGCCGATCGGGCACCGTCGACTACGTCGACAGCCAGCGCATCGTCGTCCGCGTCGAGGGGGAGAGCGAAGCGCTGTCGATGTCGCGCGAGATGGGCGCCGACATCTACCCGATGACGAAGTTCAAGCGGTCCAACCAGAACACGTGCATCAACCAGAAGCCGATCGTCCGCGTGGGCCAGCGCGTCCACAAGGGGCAGATCCTGGCGGACGGCCCGTGCACGGAGCTGGGCGAGCTCGCGCTCGGGCGCAACGTGCTCGTCGCGTTCATGCCGTGGCGCGGCTACAACTTCGAGGACGCGATCCTCGTCTCCGAGCGGATGGTGAAGGAGGACGCCTACACCTCCATCCACATCGAGGAGTTCGAGATCGAGGCGCGCGACACGAAGCTCGGCCCCGAGGAGATCACCCGCGACATCCCGAACGTCGGCGAGGGCTACCTCGCGGATCTCGACGAGAGCGGCATCATCCGGATCGGCGCGTCGGTCAAGCCGAGCGACATCCTCGTCGGCAAGGTCACCCCGAAGGGGGAGACGCAGCTGACGCCGGAAGAGAAGCTCCTCCGCGCGATCTTCGGCGAGAAGGCCGGCGACGTCCGCGACGCGTCGCTCGTCTGCCCGCCGGGCATCGAAGGCATCATCGTCGGCGTGAAGATCTTCTCGAGGAAGGGCATCGAGAAGGACGAGCGCGCCAAGGCCATCGAGAACGATGAGCTCGAGATGATGGAGAAGAACCTCCAGGACGAGATCCGCATCCTTCACGACGAAGTGAAGAAGCGCGTGATCGTCATGCTGAAGGGACAGGAATCGCGCGCGGATCTCTACGACGAGCACGGGCGCGAGCGGCTGCTGAAGAAGGGCACGCCGCTGACCGAGGACGTCCTGCAGAACCTGCCTTACGAGGCGATCGTCCGGCTGAAGGTGAACGCGGACGATCCGCGCCTCGAGGAGGATCTCCGCGAGCTGGAGGAGCGGACCGAGAGGCAGGTCGAGGTCATCCGCAATCAGTTCGAGGAAAAGAAGGAGAAGGTCCGCCGCGGCGACGAGCTGCCGCCCGGCGTCATCAAGCTGGTCAAGGTCTACGTGGCGATGAAGCGCAAGCTGTCGGTCGGCGACAAGATGGCCGGCCGCCACGGCAACAAGGGCGTCATCGCGCGCATCCTTCCCGAAGAGGACATGCCGTATCTGCCGGACGGCACGCCGGTGGAGATCGTGCTGAATCCGCTCGGCGTTCCGTCGCGAATGAACGTCGGCCAGATTCTGGAGACCCACCTCGGGTGGGCCGCGCATGCGCTCGGCCTCTACTTCGCCACGCCCGTCTTCGACGGCGCGACGGAGAAGGAGATCAAGCACTGGCTCGAGGAGGGCGGGCTGCCGAAGAGCGGCAAGACCGAGCTCTACGACGGCATGACGGGGATGCAGTTCGAGCAGGACGTGACCGTCGGCTACATCTACATGCTGAAGCTGTCGCACCTGGTCGACGACAAGATCCACGCGCGCTCGATCGGGCCCTACTCGCTGATCACGCAGCAGCCGCTCGGCGGCAAGGCGCAGTTCGGCGGGCAGCGGTTCGGCGAGATGGAGGTCTGGGCGCTCGAGGCCTACGGCGCGGCGCACATCCTCCAGGAGCTGCTCACCGCCAAGTCGGACGACGTGACCGGCCGCGCGAAGATCTACGAAGCGATCGTCAAGGGCGACGCCTCGTTCCAGCCCGGCCTGCCGGAGTCGTTCAACGTGCTCATCCGCGAGCTCCAGGCGCTGTGCCTGGACGTCGAGCTGATGAAGACGAAGAAGAAACTGATCGAGCCCGAAGCACCGGCCGCCGACGAAGGCGTTCCTGTTTTGGCGGAGAGCTAAATAGATGCGTCCATCATTCGATACACGCGGATCACTCACGACGGACTTCGACGCCATCCGCATCAGTCTGGCGTCACCGGAAAAAATCCTCTCCTGGTCGCACGGCGAGGTGACCAAGCCGGAGACGATCAACTACCGCACGTTCAAGCCGGAGCGGGACGGGCTCTTCTGCGCGAAGATCTTCGGCCCCGTCACCGATTGGGAATGCCTCTGCGGCAAGTACAAGCGGATGAAGCATCGCGGCGTCATCTGCGACAAGTGCGGCGTCGAGGTGACGCAGGCCAAGGTGCGGCGCGAGCGCCTGGGCCACATCACGCTCGCCACTCCCGTCAGCCACGTGTGGTTCTTCAAGGGGCTGCCGAGCCGCATCGGACACCTGCTCGACATCTCGCTGCGCGATCTGGAGCGCATCCTCTACTTCGAGGCCTACGTCGTCATCGAGCCGGGCGACACCGAGCTGAAGCCGAATCAGCTCCTCAACGAGGATCAGTACCGGAAGGCGCGCGAGGATCACGGGCAGAAGTTCCGCGCGCAGATGGGCGCGGAGGCGATCAAGGAGCTGCTCAAGCGCGTCAGCGTCGAGCGGATGGCCGGCGAGCTGCGCGACAAGATGCGGGCGGAGAACTCCGTTCAGAAGAAGCTGAAGTTCGCCAAGCGGCTGAAGGTCGTCGACTCGTTCCGGAAGTCCACGAACAAGCCCGAGTGGATGATCCTCGACGTGATCCCGGTGATTCCGCCGGAGCTGCGTCCGCTCGTCCCGCTCGACGGCGGCCGGTTCGCGACCTCCGACCTCAACGATCTCTATCGCCGCGTGATCAACCGCAACAACCGGTTGAAGAAGCTGATCGAGCTGAAAGCGCCCGACGTCATCATCCGCAACGAGAAACGGATGCTGCAGGAAGCGGTCGACGCCCTGTTCGACAACGGCCGCCGCGGCCGCGTGCTGCGCGGGGCGAACAACCGTCCGCTGAAGTCGCTGAGCGACACCCTCAAGGGCAAGCAGGGGCGCTTCCGCCAGAACCTGCTCGGCAAGCGCGTCGACTACTCGGGCCGCTCCGTCATCGTCGTCGGCCCCGAGCTGAAGCTGCACCAGTGCGGGCTGCCGAAGAAGATGGCGCTCGAGCTGTTCAAGCCGTTCATCTACAACAAGCTCGAAGAGCGCGGGCTCGTCGCGACCATCAAGCAGGCGAAGGAGATGGTCGAGCAGCAGCGCGCGGAGGTCTGGGACATCCTCGAGGAAGTGATCCGCGAGCATCCCGTCCTGCTGAACCGCGCCCCGACGCTGCACCGCCTCGGCATCCAGGCGTTCGAGCCGGTGCTGGTCGAAGGCAAGGCGATCCGGATCCATCCGCTCGTCTGCACCGCGTTCAACGCGGACTTCGACGGCGACCAGATGGCGGTGCACATTCCGCTCGCGCCCGAGGCGCAGATCGAGGCGTCGGTCCTGATGATGTCCTCGAACAACATCCTGTCGCCGGCGAGCGGCCAGCCGATCGCGATTCCGTCGCAGGACGTCGTGCTGGGGTGCTACTACCTGACGAAGTCGAAGCCCGGCGCCAAGGGCGAGGGGCGCGCGTTCGGCAACCCCGACGACGTGGTGCTGGCGCTCGAGGCGGGCGAGCTCGAGACGCTGACGCCCATCCGGGTGCGGATCAGCGGCGAGCTGATCGACCTGACCGTCGCGCGCGACGACCAGGGCGTGCAGTACGCGGAGGTGCAGACGGTCGAGAACAAGGTCATCAACACGACCGTCGGCCGCGTGATTCTCAATCAGGCGCTTCCGAAAGGAATGCCCTACGTCAACGGGCTGCTCAAGAAGAAGGGTCTGCAGCAGCTCGTGCAGTACGGCTACCTGCGCTACGGCCTCGAGAAGACCGTCGAGATGCTCGATTCGCTGAAGAACCTGGGGTTCATGTATGCGACGCGCTCGGGCATCTCGATCGGCATCGACGACCTCGTCATCCCGTCCGAGAAAGGCGCGCTCGTCGACCGCGCGCGCGACGAGGTGATCAAAGTCGAAGGGCAGTATCTGGAAGGCGCGATCACCAACGGCGAGCGCTACAACAAGGTCATCGCCGTGTGGTCCGACGTCACCGAGAAGATCGCCGACGCGATGTTCTCGGAGATGGAGGAGCTCGACAACTCCGGGCGCAACTTCAATCCGGTCTATATCATGGCCGACTCGGGCGCGCGAGGCTCGAAGCAGCAGATCCGGCAGCTCGCCGGCATGCGCGGCCTGATGGCGAAGCCGTCGGGGGAGATCATCGAGACGCCGATCACGTCGAACTTCCGTGAAGGCCTCTCGGTGCTCCATTACTTCATCTCGACGCACGGCGCCCGCAAGGGCCTCGCCGACACCGCCCTGAAGACCGCCGACTCGGGTTACCTGACGCGGCGTCTGGTCGACGTGGCGCAGGACGTCATCATCCACGAGCTCGATTGCGGGACGATGGACGGCATCGACGCGCGGGCGATCGTCGAGTCGGGCGAGATCATCGAGCCGCTCCGCGAGCGCATCATCGGCCGCGTCACGCTCGAGCGCATCACCGACCCGTTCAGCGGCGAGGTGATCATCAACCAGAGCGAGGAGATCGACGAGACCACGGCCACCGCGATCCAGGAGGCGGGCATCGAGAAGGTGCGCATCCGCTCGGTCCTGACGTGCGCGGCGCGGCGCGGCTGCTGCGCCAAGTGCTACGGGCGCGACCTCGCGACGGGCAAGCTCGTGGAGCTCGGGCTGGCGGTCGGCGTCATCGCGGCGCAGTCGATCGGCGAGCCGGGCACGCAGCTCACGATGCGGACGTTCCACATCGGCGGCACGGCGTCGCGCGTCAGCGAACAGTCGACGCTCGACGCCAAGCACGCCGGCACGGTCCGCTACCAGGGGCTGCAGGTCGTCGAGACCCGCGCGGCCGCCGGGTCCGGCCCCGACGCCAAGGGCGAGCTCGTCGTCATGAACCGGACGGGATCCATCGTCGTCCAGGACGCGAAGGGGCGCGACCGCGAGCGGTATCCGATCGTTTACGGCGCGAGGCTGAAGGTGCGCGACGGGCAGCACGTGGAGCCCGGCACGATTCTCGTCGAATGGGATCCGTACACCTTCTCGATCCTGACGGAAGACGCCGGGGCGGTGAAATACAAGGATCTCATCCCCGACGTCACGTATCACGAGGAAGTGGACGAGGTCACCGGCCTCTCGCGGAAGATCGTCGTGGACAGCCCCGACGAGAAGAAGCAGCCGATGATCGAGGTCCGCGACAAGTCGGGCAAGGTGACGCGCAAGTACCACATGCCGTCGCACGCCCACCTCATGATCGAGGACGGCGACCAGGTCTACGCGGGGCAGGTCCTCGCGAAGATCCCGCGCGAGACGACGAAGACGAAGGACATCACGGGCGGTCTGCCGCGCGTGGTCGAGCTGTTCGAGGCGAGGAAGCCGCGCGAGACGGCGGTCATCTCGGAAATCGACGGCCTCGTCCGCCACGGCGGCATCGTCAAGGGACTCCGGAAGATCATCATCGTCCCCGAAGAAGGGGGGGAGCCGAGGGAGTACTCGCTGCCGCGCGGCGTGCACGTCAACGTGCAGGAAGGCGATCGCGTCCGGGCGGGCGAGCCGCTCATGGACGGGCCGTCGAATCCGCACGACATCCTGTCGGTCCTCGGCGAGAAGGCGCTGCACAGCTATCTGGTCAACGAGATCCAGGAGGTCTACCGGCTGCAGGGCGTCAACATCAACGACAAGCACATCGAGGTCATCGTCCGTCAGATGATGCGATGGGTGAAGATCGAGGACGTCGGCGACACGGAGTTCCTGATCGAGGAGCAGGTCGATCGCTTCCGCTTCATGGAGGAGAACGAGCGCGTGATCGCCGCGGGTGGGCGTCCGGCGCAGGGCCGGCCGCTGCTGCTCGGGATCACGAAGGCGTCGCTCTCGACCGACTCGTTCATCTCCGCGGCGTCGTTCCAGGAGACGACGCGCGTGCTGACCGAGGCGTCGATCTCGGGCAAGGTGGATCACCTGCGCGGCCTGAAGGAAAACGTGACGATGGGCCGGCTGATCCCGGCGGGCACGGGCTTCGAGTACTACCGCAACGTGCACATCCCGGCGGACGAACCGCCGCCGCCGCCGCCGCCGTCGCCGGAGGAGCTGGAGCTGGAGCGCGAGATGGAGTACTTCGTGGAGCCGGAAGAGGCGTTCACGCGCGACGAGATCGAGTAGCGCGAAAACAGCCGATTGGCGATTGGCGATTGGCGATTGCCGATTGAATTGCCGAGTGACGCTTGGCGATCGACGGATTGGCGATTGTCGATTGGATTGGCGGTTGTCGATTGGCGATTGTTGATTCGCTATGGGCTTTTCCTGATCACCGAAGCCCTTGGCGAAGGTGATTAGAGCCGGCCCGCTTTGAGGGCGGTGGTGCTGCGGCGCCGCCGCCCTTTTTCGTTCTGCAGGTTAGCCAGCAGGCGAAAGACAGCCTTCGTAGGTCGAGTGGTAGGCACTCCGGTATCGAACCATTGGACGCCTTTGGTGTCTGAGCGTCATAGAGACGTGTTTCAATGGCAGCCTGGCTTCTTGTGACCGTCCTATTCACATGGCCGGCGGCGCTGCTGCCGTCGGGTGCTCGAATCGTCGAGATTCGGCCCCTGCCCGATCGCGGCCACTTCCTGGTCTTATGGATGCACATGGCCACGGACAGCGGCTGTTCCAGCGACCCCGAGGAACCGTATCCCTTCTCGTATCCTGCGATGACACGCGGGTGCTACTTGAGGGGCCCAACGCGGATAAGTTTGGTCGTCGAAGGCGATACGGCGGTTAGAGATACCCTGCAAATCGTCGGACCCATTGAGACAGCCGATAGCTTCGACGTGCCATATCGCCTTGGACGAGAGGGCCCTTACCGCGTCCGCGAGCGGTTCGGCAGACCTGAGCTGCTCTGGCTCCGTGACTACAATGGCGACCGCCGGGCGCTCGAAGTTGCCTTCTTCTGTGCTGAATCCAGTTCTGATTTCTTTACGACGGTCGTCGGCTACGAGCCGGAGACCGGACATCTGCGCCACCTCACCTTTCACGTCGTCGCGACCGCGACGGATGGGGTAACGAAAACGTACGACACGGAATGGCTCCAGGGGCTGTTTTGGTTCTCGCTTCAGCCGCAACGGCGGGCGCAGTGGAGATTCGAAGCGGATTATCCAGGAGGGCCGCACGAGTCGTACAGCGTGCACTACAACCCCGGTCAGCGACGCTTCGAGGTTCGCTTGGTGAGGCGCGTTCATCTGTGATACTCCCTGACATGCGTTCGCAGACGACGCGCCAGGTCGGATCATGAGTTCGCCGCAGCTGCCACGCGGACGTTGGACTAGGCCGAATGGACCGAAGCAGCCATGAGATTCCTCACCGCCACGGGGGTCGCGGTCGGCGTGGCCATCAGCAGCGCGAACGGCCCCGCGCAGAGGACGCCGCTCCAAACGCCGGGTCCTGAATATGTCCTGATAGCCGGCCGCGCGGGCCGAGTCGAACTTGGAATGTCGGTCGACGACGTGTACCGACTCTTCGGCCGCGAGAGCGTCCGACTCGTTGACCTCTTCAAAGAGGGATTGTTCTCTCCCGCACTGCAAATCAAATTGTCGGGGGCTGAAACGGTTCCCGGAATAGTCACCGACATCCGCGAGTGGCCCTGTGGTGAGTTTTCAGTATGGGGCATCGACGTCCTCGACGCTCGGTTTCGCACCAAAGACGGCTTTGGCGTTGGTTCGACCGTCGGTGACCTGCGTCGGTCGTATTCGTTTCGAATCACCGAGGAGGAAGGCGCACACGCCGCAGTGGTCGAGGCACTCAAGATGTCCTTCTCTCTGAGCCACGAAGGGCCCGCCGATCAACAACGCGTAACTTCCGTGTGGATCTGGCCAGACCCGGAGGCAGTTCGCAAGAAGCGATGTCCCGAACGTGATGCAGGATGGCCGCCTGACACGCAAACGGAGCCGTCGCGCCGCTGAGTTGCGACGGCGCGCGGCTCATTCCCAACGTTAGGCATACCGTCCATGAGGACTGATGATGACGACTCGGAGGAATGCAATGAGTACGCGATTGATCGCTTCCGTCATCGTGATCGGAACTGCCGTCGGAAGTACCTTGGTTGGCGCTGCTGCCCGCAGCCAACCGACGACGCGCGAGGACCACGTCGCCTGGGTGGCCGAGGGGCTCAAGCGCATGCAGACGATCAAGCCGGGGATGACGCGCACGGAGCTCCTCGTGGTATTCACGACAGAAGGTGGGCTGTTCACGGCCCTGCGGCGGACCTTCGTGAGCCGCGATTGCCCGTATTTCAAGGTGGACGTTGAGTTCGAGGCGGTCGGTCGGTCAAGCCGTGACAGCGACGGTCGTGTGACGATGATTGAGGGAGTTCAGGACCGGATCATCAAGATCTCCAGGCCGTACCTTCAATTCAGCGTCATGGACTAGACGGCATGCGGTCTGACAAGGGGCACATGCCGTTGCTTCTCGGCGTTGTTGTGCTGCGTCGGGCCGGTGATGCAGGTCGCGCACGCCAGACAGCCGCCGGCGCAAGCGCGCGGCTCATTCGCAATCGATAGGCGCCCAACAAAACCACAGTGGTCATGCGAATCGTTGATCTGAGAGAGGATGATCGGCAGAGCATCGATCAAGCGGCTGTTCTCTTGCTCGACGGGTTTGCCGACACGGGCTCGGTCTCCTGGCAGACGCGCGACCAGGCGCTCCTCTCGGTGAACGAGTCGCTGCAAGACGGGTGCATCAGCCGCGTCGCCGTGGAGAACTCCGACCAGGTACTCGGCTGGATCGGCGGGGTCCCTCGATACGACGGCCGCGCATGGGAGCTGCATCCTCTGGTCGTCCGTCGCGACGCTCGCGGTCGAGGCATTGGCCGCGCGCTCGTCAGCGATTTGGAGGATCAGGTGCGGCGTCGCGGCGGGCTGACGGTCTATCTCGGGACCGACGATGAGAATTCCCGCACGAGCCTGGGTGGGATCGATCTCTATCCCGACGTGCTGGGCGCGCTGAGCACGATTCGAAATCTCGGGCGGCACCCGTTCGAGTTCTATCGAAAAATGGGTTTCGTGATCGTTGGCGCCCTTCCCGACGCCAACGGGTTTGGCAAACCCGACATCTTCATAGCGAAGCGAGTTGCAAGTGCGGGAGGTTGAGTGGAGATGAGTACGTTTCGGGGTCGATCGCGTCTCGGTCAGATTGCGGCCGCCCATCCGCTCTGGTGCTTCTACGTCCTGGCGTACGGCTTGTCATGGTGTTTCTTCCTGCCGATGGCGTTGACAGGCTCTTTGAGTCCGTCTGTCATCGCCGCTGGTCACGCCCTTATCTCAATTCCCCACACGGGCCAGAACCCGCGGTTTGAAATCACGGTGGACGTTCGGTGACCAGGGAGGCGGAAGGCGCACACGTTGCCGGACGGTTTTGTTGTATATCGAACATGGCTTCGGGCCTTCGACAAGGCCGACGATGCACTGATCACGTGCGTTCGCTCGTGGAAACATGGCTGGAGACGATCGGCATGATGTCGAAGTGTCCATGACCCAATCAGTTGATGTCGACAGCCTGTTTCGTGACGCCGTGTCCGCGATCGACGCTGGCGAGGTCGAGAGGCTGCAGCGGTTGATCGACGAGCACCCTTTCCTGGTTTCAGCGCGCCTGGAATCACCTGGCGCATGGCTCCGCGAGCGAGTCGGGCCTGCGCTAAACGGATTCTTTGGTCGGCCGTTCCTGCTGTGGTTCGTGGCGGAGGATCCCGTGCGGAATGGACGCCTCCCGGTGAACATTGCAGAGGTCGTCCGTGTCATCACGCGCGCGGCCACGCGGCAGGGCGTGCCCACGCTTCAGGAGCAGCTCGATACCACCTTGCGCCTCGTGTGCTGGTCCGGGGTGGCGGTACGATTCGGCGTCCAACTCGAGATGATTGATGCGCTGGTGGACGCGGGGGCACTCCCAGCCCAGAACGCGAACAACGCACTCGTGAACGGCCACCTCGCGGCCGCCGAGCGCCTCATTGCCCGCGGCGGTGAGCTGACGTTGGCCGCCGCCCTCTGCCTGGGCCGGTGGGAGGACGTGCCCAGGCTCGCGGCCGGGGCGAATCCCCGCCAGCGTCAGTTCGCGTTCGTCCTCGCCGCGCTCAACGGGAAATCGGACGCTGTCACGTGGATGATCGGTACTGGCATCCCCATCAACCAGCCGAGCGCCGACCTCTATTCTCACGGCACGCCGCTCCACCACGCTGTCTGCTCCGGATCTCTGGAAACCGTCAGGGCGCTGGTCGCGGCGGGCGCCGACGTGAATCGACCGGACGAGGCCTGGAATGGAACGCCTCTCGGCTGGGCCCAACACTACGTCGACAGTTCGGCGGGAGAGGCACGCGAACGTTACGCCTCGATCGTCTCGTATCTCCGCGATCGGATGCGGATGAAGGACTAGCAGTCGCAGCGGGCTGACAGGCGTTGGCAGCGCGCGGCGGCCGGTGCGATCATGAAGCGCCGGGGTTGAAGCGCGGCGTGTTGATATGGCGAGGTTGAATGTCCCAACCGATGTCTCGAACTGTCGGCAGCCTGGTCGTCATGCTCGGCATAGCGCTGGTCGCCGCTCCTCTGGTGGCGCAGCAGCCATTGAACTGGTCGAACGACGACGGCCATCGTGTGGCGACGCTGAAGAAGAACGGGTTCCGCCTCGAAGGCGAGCACATGATTCTCTGGTGTCCCAAATCACTGGCGCGTTCCGATGCGGAGGCACTCGTCAGACGATTGGATCCCGGCGTGGCCGGTC
>Ga0310810_10002908_pt1 | contig 18545 bp, 11 predicted proteins | sample NCmetagenome_FD_207641 | JGI IMG/M metagenome (GOLD analysis project Ga0310810, IMG submission 207641) | Soil microbial communities from experimental microcosm in Duke University, North Carolina, United States - NC | ecosystem: Engineered > Artificial ecosystem > Soil microcosm > Unclassified ...
CTGCCAGTCGGCGAAGTTCGGCTCCGACGAGCTGGTGCGCTTTCCAGTCTTGTCGAGAGGAAACAGCTGGACGATCCGCTCGGAGCGCGGATACGGCAGCGGCCGGAGGAGCACTCCGTTCACGACGCTGAAGATCGCCGTCGTCGCGCCGATGCCCAGCGCGAGGGTGAGCGCGGTGACGATGAAGAATCCCGGGTTCCGCGCGACCGAGCGTGCGACGTACCGAACGTCCTGCAGCACCGATTCCATGACGCCACCGTATCGAAGGAAGTCGAGGCTCTGACAGAGCCACCTTCGGGCTTCGACAAGCGGTCAGGCACAAGGGTTGGAGCGGTGCGGCAGGCGTGGTGATGACTTGCGGCAGGTTGGAAGGGGAGGCGAGAATCGCCGCGATGTCTTGTGGTTCGGTCTCCCTGGATCGAGAGGTCGCGTCATGGTTTGCACAGAAGAAGACCGCCGGGAAGAAAGCGGTTCAAACGCGCGACACGAGCGTGAACCAGTGAACCTCCGACGTCGTCTCTCCCTGCTCATCCTCGCTGCCACCGCCGGGTGGCCTGTCGCCACCGCCGACGCCCAGCGACTGGAATCGCTCTGGTACCTGCGAGGCGAGCAGAGCATCCAGTCCTTTCTCAGGCACGCCGACCAGATCGCCATCGTCGCCCCGCAGGTGTTCACGATGGATTCGACGGGCGCGATTCGCGGTCAGGTCGATCCGCGGGTGATCGAGACCGCGCGCGCACAGCGCGTGAAGCTCATGCCGCTCGTGATGAATCCCGGCTTCGACCAGCCGACGATGCACCGCGTGCTCACGGATCCGCTCGCGCGCGCACAGGCGCTTCGGTCGCTTGCCGCGCTCTGCCGCGACAACCGGTTCGACGGGATCCAGTTCGACTTCGAGAATTTCCACGTCAGCGACCGGGACGCGTTCACGTCGTTCACGCGTGAGGCGGTCGACTCGGTGCATCGCGCGGGGTGTCAGCTCTCCGCTGCAGTGGTGCCGAGGATGGGCGATGATCCCGGCGCGAATGGGTATGACCGCTGGATCTACGACAACTGGCGCGGCGGGTTCGACTACAAGGCGCTCGCCGACACGCTCGACTTCATCTCGTACATGACGTATGCCCAGCACACGGGCGGCTCCCCGCCTGGCCCTGTGGCGGGGTATCCGTGGACGACCGCGTGCCTCGCCTACCTGTTGTCGTTAGGTGTGCCGCCGTCGAAGATCTCGCTGGGCCTGGCGGGCTACTCCGACTGGTGGTACCCGTCGTACGATGACAAGACCGGCCCGCGACTGCGCGGGACCGACGTCTCGTACGTTCGCGCGAAGGCGGTCCTCGACAGTGCCGGCGTGACGGCGGTGTGGGACGACGTCCAGAAGTCCCCGCGGGCGACGTGGGAAGTGAAGGGCGTCTTCCGGTACGCGTGGCTCGAGGACGCGCGCGCCTTCATGACGAAGCTCGAGCTGGCACGGATGCACGGGCTGCGGGGATACTCGGTGTGGGTGTTAGGCAGCGAGGACGAGGCGGTCTGGGAATTGCTCCGCCGACGATGACGCTTCGTCCCGAGCCTAACGTACGAGGCCGCGACGCCGCATATTCCCCGCAGTCTTTGCCCTTCACTCGAGAGGTATGTACATGCGCACGCGGCACACGATATCCCTGCTGGCCCTCGTCCTCACGGCCAGCCCGATACGGGCGCACGCACAGGACCTGGGCGACTACGCCGCGTACGCCGCGCTCATTGTCACGCCGCTCGGCGGGTTCGTTCCTCTCGGGCCGGTGTCCGGCGCCGCTGGCGGGAGCGCGTTCGTCATCCGGTACGGAAACCTCGACCCGGGCGGCAGCGGCGGTTCGCTTCATAACTTCTCACTCGGCGGCGACCTGGCCACGCAGCACGGCCGGCTCGGCCTTACGTTAGGCGGCAGCGCCTGTGACGGGTGCGACGGGAACATCATGGCCGGGATCGATTACACCGCACTGCTCACGCAGGACGTCGTGTCGATCGGACTGCGTCCAGCGCTCGGCTTCTCCAAGATCCTGGACGGCGGCGGCACGGCGCTGTCGCTCGGACTGTCCTTGCCGGTCGGGGCGAAGCTGGGCGGGGTCACGGGCCCGGTGTTCGTCCCCTACGTCGTTCCCGGCTTCGGTTTCGGTCGCTTCTCCGATGAGGGGGAATCGGAGAGTGGCACTCGTCCGATGCTTGGCGGCGGTTTCTCCATTGCCGGACGACAGTCGACGTTCGCCCTTCACGTGGGGTTCCAGAAGGTGTTCATCGAGGACGGCGACATGTCGATCGGGCTCGGGATGTCATTCGGCCGTCGGGTAACCTCGGCGCCGTAGCTGCTGTCATTCCGAGCGCAGGCGAGGAATCCTCCGTAGTCCCGGTAGAGTGGCTTGGGTGGTGCGACCCGAGAGGGCTGGCGTTGGAGTTCATCACCGCCAGTCATCCAGTCATCAGTGCTTGGTCGTTGGTCATCAGTTCTCAGTCCAGACGGCGTTAGGCCAGCCAGCGGTCCCCCCGCCGTCTGGACTGATGACTGATGACGAACGACTAACGACTCACAACTGGATGACTGGGGATGCCGGTCGTGGCACTGTCCCTCTCGGGCCCGCCTGCGGCGGGCACCCGGGGGAGTGGGAATCAGGGTGCCCGCCCCGCCACTCGCCCGACGACGCGAATCCACGCTACCTTCCGCGCGTCATCGCGCACGAACTCGATCGACTGGCCGCGATCCGCGCCGTCCGTGACGACCGCGCGATCCGGCCCGTAGAACGCGACCGGATACTCCCTCGGCGTCCCGCTGTTTGGGCGGTCCTGCACGATCAGCTTCCCGCCCTCGGCCCGGACGACAATGGAATTGCTCGGGCGGGTGTACGTGCCGACGTACGGCGTCAGGTCGGGCTGTCGCGCCAGCGGCTGCACCGAGGGCAGCGACTCGACGAGCCCGCGATGCGCGATCGCCTGATTGAGCTTGAACGTCGCGCCGAGGTAGGACCTCAGTGCCTCACGCTCGACGTCCTGGATGAGCCGCCAGCCGGTGTTCGAGTTCGTCAGGATGGCGATCGCGAAGTTCCGCTCGGGGACCAGCTCGAGCAGCAGGATGTGCCCGCCTAACGTGCCGCCGTGCCCGAGCGTGCGGATCGGGCCGACGTGACGGATGTGCCAGGCGAGCCCGATGGAGTCGTCGGTCGCCTGCTTCACGTTCTGCGCCGTTTGCATGAGCGCGAGCGACTCGCGTGTGAGCACGCGCTCGCCATTCGCCGCCGTCCCGTCGCCCATGTGGAAGCGGGCGTAGGTGAGGATGTCGGTGATGTCGAGCCCGACGCCGCCGGCCGTGACGCCGGCCGATGGGGTGAACGGGCGGTTGAGCGTTGTCTTGCCGTCGCGTGTGGAGTGGCCCGCCGCGAAGCGGTTGACGATGAAGTCGCCGGCGGTGGTTCCCGCGTGCTCGAGGCCTAACGGCTGGAACACGAGCTCGCGCATCGCGGCGTTGATCGACTTGCCCGTCACGGTCTCGATGACGCGCCCGGCAATGCTGAACCCCGCGTTGTTGTAGCTCCACGCCTTGCCGGGTGGTGCGACCTGCATGAGGTCCGGCAACGTAGTCGCGACGAAGTTCTCGAGCGTCGCGGTGCCGCGGTCCGGGCCGGACACCTGCCCTTCCCAGCCGCCAAGGTGCGTGAGCAGGTGCCACACCGTCACGTCCCGGCTCACGGCTTCGTCGCGAACCTTGAAGGTCGGGATGTACGTGCGGACGGGAGCATGCAGGTCGACCTTCCCCTGCTCCACGAGCCGCATCATCGCGGTCGCCGCGAACGTCTTGGAGATCGACGCGATCGGGAAGACCGTGTGCGCGGTGACGGGCAGCGAGTCCTCGACGTTCGTGATTCCGAGCCCGCGGATCGTTAGGTTGCCGCCGTCGATGATGCCGAGCGCGACACCGGGAACGCCGAGCTCCTTCATCTTCGCCTCGGTGAGCGATACGAGGGCGTCGAAGCGGGGGTTGCTTGCGGACTGTGCGCGGAGATCACGGTGATTGCCGGCGAGCACGAAAATCAGCGCGGCGGCGAAGTACGCGGCGGGTCGCCGAATGGATGTGGGTCGCATGGTGGTCAACCTACAGCAACTGACGATTCCGCGAGAGGGGTTCGCCACCGGGGAGGCATCGTCGCGGGTTCCCACAGCCGACGCAGAAGAACGCAGAAGACACCCCGCTGGGACGTTAGGCCGCGCCAGACACTTTGAAGGGTGAAAGGCTTCGGGCTACCAATCCCTGCGGCCGGAGCGCATCGCTTCGTTCCGCCCCGAGGCCGTCCCCCACAAGAGGCCCTGGTGCCGCCTAACGTCCCGAGAGGGTGTCTTCTGCGGCCTTCTGCGGCCTTCTGCGGATTCTGCGCGTGGTGCGTCGGCTGTTGGACCTCGCGATGATGCCTGCATCAGATCGCAGCTCGCAACGCCTCGGCAAGCTCCTCGTCGGTCAATACGATCGGGTTGCCTTGCATGCTGCTCGCCTGACGCGCCGCGGCGACCACACGAGGGACGTCCTCGTCCCGAGCTCCATAGGCCGCGAGCTTCGGCACTCCCAGCTCCTCGACGAGGGCCTCCAGCCACTCGGCCGCATCCTCCGCTCGCGCCGCGTGAGTTCCCGTGACGATGCGAGCTACTTCGTCATAGCGGCTCAGCGCGGGCGAGGACGGTGCCCGCGCCCGCAGCGCGCGCACGTTGATCGCCGCAACCGAGGGCAGCAGCCTCGCGCACGCCGTGCCGTGCGGAACGGGAAACATTCCACCGAGTGGCGCCGCGAAACCGTGGACGGCGCCGAGCTTCGCGTTCGCGAGCGCGAGCCCGCCGCAGACGCTCGCGACCGCCATGTCTCGCCGGGCGTCCGCGTCCGCGCCATCGCGAAACACGCGCCGCAGCGCCGCCGCCGCGCGCCGAATCCCTTCGCGCGCGACTGCGTCCGACAACGGGTTCGCGTTAGGCGACACGAACGGCTCGATGCATTGTGTCAGCGCGTCCAGGCCGGTGCTCGCCGTGACCGCCGGCGGCAGCGTGTACGTGAGCACCGGATCGATCAGCGCGATGGTCGGCAGCATCAACGCGCTTCGCAGGCTCACCTTCACCCGCGCCTCCTCGGCCATCAGCACGGCGTTCCGCGTGACTTCGGCACCCGGACCCGCCGTCGTCGGGATCGCGATGAACGGTGCCGCACGACTGGTCAGCGGTCGCCCGTTCCCGACGACCTCGAGATAGTCGTGAATCGGTCCGTCGTTCGTGAGCAGCGCCGCGATCGCCTTCCCGGTATCGATGACGCTTCCGCCGCCGAGCGCGACGACGACGTCGCAGCGTTCGCTTCTCGCGTGGGCGGTGCCCTGCTCCACCAGAGCGACCGTTGGCTCGGAGGCAACGCGGAGCGTCGTCGTGGCGATGTGCTGATCGCGCAGCTGCTGCACCAGTGACTCGGCGCGCCCGCTCCGGCCTTCGACGACGAGCGCGCGTGAGCCCATGGTGGCTACCAGCTTCGCCACTTCTGCGACGCGCCCTTCGCCGAAGATGATCCGCGTCGGCGCAGCGAATTCGAAGTTCACTCGAGTCGTACTCGAAGTTACCGCGGACGCTCCCACCCCGCCGCTTCGGGAGTGAGCGCGACGTATTTCACGCTGCGGCGAGGTTCGGCCATCATGGGCTCCACCGTGTCGCGCCACGTTAGGTAATGCGGGGTCTCCTTGTGGCGGGCCGGATCCGCCGCCGTACGGTAGATCTCGATGAGGAGGAACCGTGTCGGGTCGTCTTCCTGCTGCACGACGTCGAAGCGCACAATCCCCGGTTCCTGGACGCTGTTGCGCGCGTTCTCGAGCGTGGCCGCCTTGAACGCGTCGACGGCGTCGGATTTTACGTGTACGGCTACGTGAACGATGATCATGGGAGCGTCGTCATTCCGAGCGAAGTGAGGAATGACAAAGCTACTTACTTCGGCGACCCCGGACTCGCGCCTTTGCCGCCTCCGCCGTTGCCGGTGATGCTGAACCCAATGGCGACCGCGGCAACGACTCCCAGCGCGATGCCGCCGACGAGCCAGCTCTTCCGACGATCCAGCGTGCGCCGCTCGAATCCACTGAGCATCGCCCGCGGAATCGCGACCTCTTCACCGCGCCATGGCGTCTCTTCCCCGAGGCGACCGGTCGTCGCGGTGACCGCGAGCGTGATGGACGTGTCGGCCACCGAGAAGAGTCGGCCGTCGACGAGCTCCACCCGATTGCCGATGAGCGGCGCGAGCGAGACCGCGCCGGCATCGGTGAGCCGAACGCGCACATCGGTGCCGAGCGCCGGCTGTGCCTGGGGCTCGATGGGAGTATAGCGGTAGCATCCGGCGCTGACCGCGCTCCACGCGACGATCGCGGCCGGACCAGTCGCCCGAATCGCCGCGGCAGTTCGAGATTTCACATCACCTCCGATAGAGCAGTTCTGGATGGCAAAATCAGCACCGTGAAACGACCAGTCCCCGACGAAGCAGACTGCTTCGTCGGGGACCGGCCTCATGCATCGCGGCTCATCCGCTTCGGTGCAACTCACTCCTGGAGCTCATTGCCCCGTTCCGAGACATTTCGACCCATCCGTCGACGTCGCGGTCGGCGGGTCATCCTGGTTCCGCCTCGGTTGCTGCGACGGCGACGGAATGTTGGGGTTGGCTCGCCGCTCGTCGGTGCCGTAGACGAGCCGCGCGGGGATGAAGGCCCCGGAGGCCGGCGTTAGGTTCGGGTAGCAGGTGCGCCGGTAGTCGTTCCAGACCTCGGTGTTCTGGAACAGTGCCACGTACTTCTCCTCCATGATTGCGGTGAGTAACGGCGCCCCGGAGAGCCCGCTCTTCGCCGGGAGGCCGACGCCGGCACGGTACCCATTCAACGTCGCAAGCGCCGCCGCCTGCGCCCCCGTGCGATACTGCGCCTCGGCACGGATCAGCTGATTCTCGGCGAACGTCAGCACCGGCTGCCGGAAGTCCGCAGCGCCGCGCGTCTCCGAGAGCCATGCCTGCTTGCCATCATACTCCTGGCCGGGTGTCGCCCCGATGATCTGTCCACCCGCACCAGGCCCAGGTGAGAAATACGCCGTCAGTCGCGGGTCGTTCCGCTGCTTCATCAAGTCGACGAGGAATTTGCCGGCGCTGATGTCGGTGCCCCGCTGGATGCGGAACTGGTACCAGTGGTTCGCCTCGCCCGTCGTGTTGCTCTGGTACGTGGTGAAATCGTTCGCCGTGGCCGAGATCCCGGAGTTCGTCTCGGTGAGCGCCTTCGCGTAGTTGCTCGCGTCGAGCTCCCCGAGATGCATGTACATCCGCGCCTTGAGCGTATGCGCGGCCTGCGTCCATTTCGTGTCGTCTCCCCCATAGACGAGGTCGAGCGCGCCGGGGCCACGGCCGCCAGCCTTGATGTTCGTGATCCCCTGGTCGACGAGTGCAAGAAGCGCGTTATGCACCTCGACCTGTTTGTCGAGCTTCGGATGAATGGTGTCCGTGACGGCCTCGGAGAACGGGATGTCCCCCCACACGTCGGAGGTGAGGTCCATCAGCAGGGCTTCCCATGTCTGGGCGATCCCGAGATAGAGCTTGTCACTCTCGCCCACTTTTTTCTCCACACCACGAACATCGACGAGTCCGCCCTGCGAGTAGTAGGCGGCGAGTGTGAAGTCGTTCTCGGTGACCTGATACCGGTCGTACCCAGCCCACTGTCGGCCGGTGCCCGCCATCTGTTGAGTCCAGAGGCTGATCACGCGGTTGACGTCGCCGGTCAGAGCGTAGAAGGAAAATGCCTGGAACCCAACGAACTGCTGATCAGCCCCGGCATTGGACGGTTTGTTCGGGTTCTCGTTGAGACGAGGTCCCTCGAAGTAGCTGTCCGAACAACTGCCGGTAACGAGGCCAGCAGACACGATCGCGACGAGCGCGACGGAAATGCGCAAACGCATAACGAGTCCTCCGGCGCGCTAGTGGGTGAGATTGACGGTGAAGATGAACGACCGCGTCTGCGGGTTGTTGAAGTAGTCCTGTCCGCGCCCGATGCCGAACGACCCCTCGAGGTTCGTTTCCGGATCCACACCGCTGTAATCCGACCACGTCTTCAGGTTGCGCGCGGCCAGCCGGAACTCGATCGCCGTGAAGCCCGTCATGTTCCGCACACGCGCATTCTCCCACGTGTACGTGGCCGAGATCTCGCGCAGCTTCACGTAGCCGGCGTCCTCGACACCCTGCCCGGTGGGACCGTTGAAGTTGTTCCCGAGCCCGGCGCGCCACCAATTCTCGCCGATCGGGACAGACTTGTCCGCGCCCGGTCCGACGACGCCCGGGCTCTTCTCGATCGTCTTGCCGAACACCTTCTCGTTCCCGACGCATTTGGCGATACCCGCGCTGCAGTCCGCGCGAGCCGCCGTCGAGCCAAACGTCCCGAAGCGCTGGAGCGCCAGCCGCGTCCCGTTCCAGTTCGCACCGCCCTTCTTGACGTCGATCAGACTCGAGATCTGAAGCTTCTTGAAGAGCGTGAAGTTGTTGCGGATGCCGGAGATCCAGTCCGGGTTCGGATTGCCGACCACGCGGTTGGCCGGATCCAGAAGCGGGAAACCGTCCGCGTCGACGAACAGCGCGCCGTCCGGCGCGTTTGCGGCGCGACACACGGCGTTGATGTCGGTGCTCTCGCCGAGGCTCGTCGACTGCGTGTTGTCCGCGTCGGCCACGCCGTAGCGGCAGCGTACCCAGTCGGTGCCGTAGAAGGTGCCTAACGGCTGTCCCTTCACCGCCACGCTGTTCCCGAAGCCGCCAGTGAGCCCGACATAGTCGGCGCCCTGAAGCTCGGTGAGCTTGTTCTTGTTCTTCGCCCAGTTGATGCCGATGTCCCAGCCGAACTTGTCGTACGTGAGCGCGCGGGCGTTGAGCGAGACCTCCAGTCCCTTGTTCGTGATCTCGCCGCCGTTGCTCGTCACGTTCTTGAAGCCGGTGGAGACCGGAACGGGCAGGAAGAAGATCACGTCGGTGGTCTTCGAGTTGTAGAGCGTGACGCCGCCGTCGATGCGCTGGTTGAACAGCCCGAAGTCGAATCCGCCCTCGATCTCACCAGTGCGCTCGGGTTTGAGCGTCGGTGCACCCTTGACGGTGTCACTGACGAGCCCACCGAAACCGCCCTGCGTGGGGTTCGTTGATCCGCCGCCGAAATCGAGCCCGATGGCGCCCTGACTGAAGGCATCGAGCGTCTGGTAGGCGATCGGCTCGCGCCCCACCGCGCCGTACGCCGCGCGCAGTTTCAGATAGCTGAGCGGGCCAAAGGCCCCACGTGAGCCCGCGCCGAACGTGTTCCACGCGACGCTCGCCTTCGGATACCAGTTCGTCCGGTTCGCCTTCGGGAATGTCGAGGACTGGTCGGCCCGGACCGCGGCGGTGAGGTAGAGCTGATTCCACAGGTCGACACCGGCCTGCGCGAAGTAGCCCGCGATGCGCACGAGCGAGTTGTAGTTCTGCGGCTGCAGGTTCGAGTTGACCGTGTTGTTCAGCGTGAACAGCGTCGGGTCGATGTACGTCGTGCCCTTGGCCTGGACTTGCCGCAGATCACGGCTGTTCAGGTTCTGGCCTAACGTGAGTGTCGTATTGAGCACGTCACTCCATTTCTTCTCGGCCGTCGCCACGAGATTGTGGTCGAGCTGCAGATTGTCGTAGGTGCCCTGCCAGATCTGGCCGGTCAGCGCGTCGCCGGCGCTCTGCGGCGGCAGCCCCTCGATGCGCTGATCGGACGAGTAGTCGACGCCGAACGTGTACTTGAAGTTCAGCCACGGCAGCGCGTCGTAGCTCACGTCGAAGTTCCCGATCGACCGATTCACGTCCGACGTGTTCCGGTCCATGTTGATGACCCAGAACGGGTTGTCGTAGACGCGGTCGTCGGTCGTGTTCGCCGGATTCGGGTAGCGATAGGAGCGGTGCAACCCGTCCACGATGTACGGGAAGTTGTCGAAGTCGGGCGGCGTGCGCGCGAGCCCGAGGAGGATGCCGTTGAGGTTGTTCCCCTTCTGGATGTAGCGCGCGCGGACGTCCATGTACGCGATGTTGCCGCCGACGCGCAGCTTGCTTCCGAAGAATTGCGTCGCCTTGAGGCGGGCGTTGGTGCGATTGTACTTGTCGTTGTCGCCGACGATCGTGCCGTTCTGGTAGGTGTTGCCGATGGCCGCGAAGAACGTTCGGCGATCGTCACCGCCCGAGATCGTCAGCTGGTTGTCGAACGTGTGTCCCGTCGAGAACGCTTCGTCCCAGTGGTCGAACGTCTTGGCCGAGCCGTCGAGCTTCGGGCCCCAGCTCGATGAGGTCGGATAGCATCCGGGTGCGTCGCAGGCTGCGGACGCTGCGCTGCCTTCCTGTCCGCGGCCGAAGCTCCGCTGCAGCGGGATCGCCTTGTTCACGTCGTCCCACGTGCTCGACGTCCGGAACGCGTAGCGCGTCTGCCCCGCGCGGCCACTCTTCGTCGTGATCAGCACGACGCCCTGCGCCGCGCGCGCACCGTAGATCGCTGAGGCGGCCGCGCCTTTCAGAATCTCGATCGACTCGATGTCGTTCGGATTGATGTCTGCCGCACGGTTCGTGTACGCCGTAGACGCGTCGGGAAACTCCTGCGTGTTGAGCGTCGAATTGTCGATCGGCTGCCCGTCGACGACGAACAGCGGCTGCCCATCACCCTGAATGGTCTTGAGCCCGCGGATGATGATCGACGAACCGGCACCTGGATCTCCAGACTGCGAGGTGATCTCGACACCAGGCGCTTTTGCCGCGAGCGCGTTGACGATGTTCGGCTCATTGGACTTCTGCACGTCCTCGGACTTCACCGAGTTGATCGAGTTGCCGAGCTTCTCGACCGTCGTGGACGTGCCGGAGCCGGTAACGACGACTTCACCGAGCCGGAGGGGGTTGGCGGCGAGGCTGAAATCTTTCGTGATCGCGTCGCCGGACAGCGTGATCAGCGTGGAGGAATTGCGAAAGCCGATCGAGCGAACCCCGAGACTTACCTGCTGACCGCGTACGCGTGCTGCTGGGACTGTGAGTTGGTAGCGGCCGTCGGTAGCGGTCTGTGTACCGAGGCCGAGTGTTTCGATGTAGACGGAGGCGAGGGGAAGCGGGGCTCCCGCTTCATTCGTCACACGTCCTGAGATTGTGATCGCCTGCTGGGCTCCGAGCCGGGTCGCTCCGACCGGGCTGATGATGAGGATCCCGGCAAGTAGTCCGAGCGAACGCCAGGGTAAATGCATCCTGCCTCCTTGGTCTTCCATCGACCGTCTGGTCCATGAGACTGGGAACGCGAGAGCTGGGTGGTGTTGCGCGGTGGTTTGGGTCCCTCCATGTGAGATGGGTGATAGAGCCGCTTGGCGGACTGATCGTCATACGTTTCTCCACGCCCGGGGCGTTTGGGTGACTTCACTTCGTGGTCACTTCATACGACGGCAGCACACGGCGTTACAGATGCTTAGACCGCTCTAATTCGAGAGGATAGGGCGGTGCAGTGACAATTGTCAAACGATTTGTGACACGATGCTTCGCAGCGGTCCAGACTCAACGTTGATGGGCGAAAGTCCAATTGCGCGTTCACTGTGTTCGTCCCCGCGCGCACATCATCGCCGTCGCGGCGAACGTCCCGGAATCGGCGTGGTCGCAGGACGTCGTTAGGCGGGCTCGCGAGCGGGGACGCGGACGCGCACAGCCGAGCCGTCCGTTGACAGGCATGCGCCCGGATCACCACGTTGAGTTTCCCCAGACGAGGTTCAGCCGCGATCCATGACCACCCATGGCTTTCCGGAGACCAACGTCTTCTTCCGGAAGCTGACCTCGCGCCTCCGCGTGATAGAGCGCGGCGAGGGCTGCTGGCTCTACGACGCGGACGGGAACGCGTTTCTCGACGCGTGCGGCGGCGCCTTCGTCGCGAACCTGGGACACGGGGTCGCCGAGATCGCCGACGCGATGGCGGCACAGGCGCGACGGCTCGCCTATGTGAACGGAACGGCGTTCTCGCACGACGCGGTCGAGGAGCTCTCCGCCGAGTTGGCGGCGCTCGCGCCGGGCGATCTGGATCGAGTCTATCCGCTCTCGAGCGGTTCGGACGCGGTCGAAGCCGCGCTCAAGCTGGCACGCCAGTACTGGCTCGAGACCGGGAGAGCTCGTAAGCACAAGATCATCGCGCTCGCGCCGGCCTACCATGGAAACACGTTGCTCGCGCTCTCCGCATCCGCGCGCGAGCACTATCGCACGCTGTATCGCGACTGGCTCGTGGAGGTCGTGCGCATCCCTGCACCGTATGCGTACCGTTGCGCGTGCGGCGGTGTGCCGCCGTACTGCCCCGCGTGTAGTGGCGCAGCGCTGGAGGAAGCGATCATCCGCGAAGATCCGGAGACGGTCGCGGCATTCATCGCCGAGCCGGTGGGCGGGTCGTCGACGGGGGCGTCGGTGCCGCCACCGGATTACTTCCGCCGCGTCAGGCAGATCTGCGACCGGCACGACGTGCTGTTCATCGCCGATGAGGTGCTGGTCGGCGCGGGGCGGACCGGCACGTGGTCGGCACTGGAGCCGAGTGGCGTCGTGCCTGATGTGATGGTACTCGGCAAGGGGATTGCCGGGGGCTATGCGCCGCTCGCCGCGGTGATGGCGCCAACGCGCATCGCCCAGGTGTTCGCGCGTGGGTCGGGCGGTCTCAATCACGCGCAGACGTTCTCGCATCACCCGGTGCTCTGCGCCGCGGGCGTGGCGACCATTCGATACCTGCGCGCGCACGGACTCGTCGAGCGATGTGCCGCGTTAGGCCCCGTACTGGAGCGTCGGCTCGCGCGACTGCGCGACCTGCCATACGTGGGCGACGTGCGGGGCCGCGGGCTGCTGGCGGCCGTCGAGCTCGTCGAGGACAGGGAGACGCGGGCGCCATTCGCGCGCGAGGCGCACGTCGCCGAGCGGCTCACGGCGGCGGCGCTCGACGCCGGGCTCGTCGTGTGGCCTAACGTGGGACACGCGGATGGCATGCGCGGCGACCTCGTGATGCTCGCTCCACCGTTCGTCATCACGGAGGAAGAGATCGACATGATCGGCGACCGTCTCGAGGCGGCGATCGAGGCGGTCCTGCCGACGCCGCGAGGCGCATCCCGCGCCGGGGTGCCGGCGCAGTGACGTCCCGCGTACTGCTGGCGATCTGCGTCGCGTTAGGCGCAGCGGCGATCGCGCCCCCAGCACGGGCGCAGGTGCCGGCGCAGACAAAGGCGCGAGCGGAGACGACCTGGGTCCGCGAGCACGACGTCGCGGTGCCGATGCGCGATGGCGTCGTCCTGCGCGCGGACGTCTGGCGGCCACAAGGGAGCGGACCGTTCCCCGTGCTCGTGTATCGCACGCCGTACGGCAAGACGGCGGCGCAAGTCGATTACACCACCTTCGGCAAGGCCGTCGAGCGCGGGTATGCCGTCGTCATGCAGGACGTCCGCGGGCGGTTCGCATCTGATGGAGAATTCGAGCCGTACCGTGGCGAGGGTCGTGACGGCTACGACACGATCGAATGGGCGGCACGCCAGCCATGGTCGAACGGAGCCGTGGGGACGTTCGGGCTCTCATACCCGGGTGCCGTGCAGTGGCTCGCCGCAGTCGAGAGCCCGCCGCATCTCGCGGCGATGGTCCCGGCGATGACGTTCGCGTCGGCCAACATGTTCTTCTACGCAGCCGGCGTGTGGGACAACTCGTGGGCGTCGTGGGTGTGGGAAGACGTTGCATCCGATTTGAGAAGGCGGCGCGGCACGCCGGGCCCGACGACGGACGAGGAAGCTGAGCGCAGCTGGGACGGTGTACGCGACCGCATCGTGTGGCAACTGCCGCTTTCAGCGCTTCCCGACTTCAAGCCGATCGCGCCCTGGTACTACGAGTGGATGCGCCACCCACCATGGGATTCCTGGTGGGACTGGGCGGATCTCCGCGGCAAGTACGCGAAGACGAACGCAGCCGTGCTCAACCTCTCGGGCTGGTACGACGAGGCGTATGGCCCCGATGGCGCGACGACGAATTTCGCCGGCCTGGCGACTGCTCGTGCGAGCGATGCGACCCGCACGAGTCTGGTCATCGGTCCGTGGCCGCATGGAGTGCGTGGTACCGGGCGGACGAAAGCCGGTGAGCGGGAGTTCGGCCCCGCCGCGAGCATCGATTACGACGAGACGGTCCTGCGCTGGATGGATCACTTCGTCCGCAAGGTCGACAACGGAACGGATCGCGAGCCACCGGTGCGCGTCTTCGTGATGGGCGACAACCGCTGGCGTACGGCCGATCGCTGGCCAATTCCAGGCACTCGGCCGGACACCCTGTACCTGACGCCGGGAACGTCGGGTTCACGGGCCGGCGGCCTCTCGGCGAATCGACCGAGCTCCGCGCGGCCGACGAGCTCCTACGTGTCCAACCCCGCGAAGCCGGTGACCGATGCATTCGCCGAGCGAAGTGGCGCGCACGACTATCGCGCGCTCCGGTCGCGCACGGATGTGCTCACGTTCGAGACCGCGCCGCTCGGCGAGGACCTGGAAGTCGTCGGCGCGTTAGGCGCCGAAGTGTACCTCGAGGCCGACGCGCCGGACGTGGACCTGTGGGTGAAGGTGCTCGACGTCGCCCCGGACGGAACCGCGTACAACCTGATGGCGCCGGGCTCCGACGTGCTCCGCGCGAGCTATCGCGACAGAACGTCGCGGCGCTCGCTGCTCGAGCCGGGCCGCGTCTACCTGCTGCGGCTGCCGGGGCTGCTCACCGGCAACACGTTCAGGAAGGGCCATCGTCTTCGCGTGCACGTCATGTCGGCGTTCGCGCCAGGCTATGCGCGCAACCTCCAGACGGGCGCATCGGAAACGGCGTCCGCACGCATGCGTTCGGCCCGCATCACGATCCATCACGACGCCCGTCATCCGTCGCGTCTCATTCTCCCCGTCATCCCGACCGGAGCGCCGAAAGGCGCGGAGTGGAGGGATCTGCTGTGAAGTACTCGTGGCCAGACCTGCTACGATGACCTCACGGTAGATCCCTCGACTCGCCTCCGGCTCGCTCGGGATGACATCCATGGAGCACTCCTATGACGACTGAAACGATCCAGGCTCCGCCCCCGTCCCGCGCGACACGGGATTACCCGCGTATCATCGTCCCGCCTCCCGGGCCTAACGCGCGCGCGGTCATCGACCGCGACGCCGCGTGGACGTCCACGTCGTACATCAAGGAGTACCCGCTCGCCGTTTCGCGCGGCGCCGGGGCGATGGTCGAAGACGTGGATGGCAACCGCTATCTCGACTTCATGGCGGGAATCGCCGTCGCGTCTACCGGCCACGCCCATCCGAAAGTCGTCGCCGCGATCCAGGACGCCGCGACGCGCTTCCTTCATATCTGCGGCACCGATTTCTACTACGAGAGTCTGTCCGCGCTCTGCGAGCGGCTCGCGCGCATCGCGCCGGGGCCGAGCAGGAAGCGCGTCTTCCTGACGAACTCCGGCACCGAAGCGGTCGAGGGCGCCATCAAGCTCGTTCGCAACTCGACTCGACGCCCGGCACTCGTGGCGTTCGACGGCGCGTTCCACGGACGCACGTACGGCGCGATGAGCCTGACGTCGAGCAAGGCCGTACAGCGCACGGGATACGGGCCCATGCTGCCCGAGGTGTATCACGTCCCGTTCGCAAACCGATTCCGCTGCCAGTATTGCCGCGACAAGGTCGCGTGCACGCTCGATTGCGTGCGATCGATCGAGACCGAGCTGTTCGCGCGCCGCGTGTCTCCGAGCGACGTCGCGGCGATCTTCGTCGAGCCCATTCAGGGAGAAGGCGGCTACGTCGTGCCGCCTCGCGGGTTCCTCGGCGCCTTACGCGAGTTGTGCGACCGCCACGGCATCCTGCTCGTGTTCGATGAGGTGCAGAGCGGGATCGGACGCACTGGAAAGATGTTCGCGTGCGAGTACGAGGGCGTGGAGCCCGACGTGCTGCTCACGGCGAAGGGGCTCGGCTCCGGCATGCCCATCGGCGCGATCATCGCGCGCGAGGACGTGATGAAGTGGGGGCCGGGTGCGCACGGATCGACGTTCGGCGGGAACCCGGTGTGCTGCGCCGCCGCGCTGGCGACGCTGGATCTGGTGGAAGGCGGTCTCATGGCGAACGCGGTGCCGATGGGCGACCGCCTGATGGCGGGCCTCAGGCGACTGGCCGAGCGTCACGAGACGTTAGGCGATGCGCGTGGGCTCGGGCTCATGATCGGCGTTGAGTTCGTGACGGATCGCACGACGCGCGAGCCTGCCCCAAAGCTCGTGCACGAGCTCGTGCAGCGGGCTTTCCGCCGAGGTCTCCTGCTGCTTGGCGCGGGTAAGAGCGCGCTGCGCCTGGCGCCGCCACTCGTGGTGGATGAGTACGACGTGGACACCGCGCTCGGCATCATCGACGAGGTGCTGGAGGAACTGCGCTAGTGGCGCGCCTCCCTGTCATTCCGAGCGAGTCGAGGAATCCTTGCTCTCCCTGTAGAGGACCGTCCCCTCTGCCGGGACGCCAAGGATTCCTCGCTCCGCTCGGAATGACAACTGCGCTCGGAATGACGATCATGCTCCGCCCGGCCCTGCTTCTGACGCTGTTCGCCACCGTCTCCAGCGCGCAGCATCCACAGCGTGAGCCCGTGCTGCAGCAGGTCAAGGTTCCGCACGGGTACTACTGGCGCGAGATGTACGTCCCGCAGGCGACGAGCGGACCGAGCGCCGTGACGTGGTCGCCCGATGGCCGAGAGATCATCTACTCGATGCAGGGCTCGCTCTGGCGCCAGCGGATCGGCACGACCGAAGCGCGCCAACTCACGGCTGGCCCGCGCTACGACTACCAACCCGACTGGTCGCCGGATGGTCGCTCCGTCGTGTTCGCGTCCTACGACGGCGAGGCGATCGAGCTCCGCACACTCGATCTCGAGCGCGGCACGATCAACACGATCCTCGCGAACGGCGCTGTGAACCTCGAGCCTCGCTGGTCTCCGGACGGAAAGCGACTCGCGTTCGTATCGACGTCGTTCAACGCGCGATGGCACATCTTCGTCGGCACCGTGAATGGCGTTAGGCTGGACAGCGTCGTGCGCATTACCGAGGATAGAGACAGCGGTCTGCCGCGCTACTACTATAGTACGTTCGACCACTATCTCTCCCCTACGTGGTCCGCCGACAGCCGCGAGCTGATCTTCGTCTCGAACCGCGGGCGGATCTACGGTACCGGCGGCGTATGGCGGATGGAGGCGCGCGCCGGCGCCACGCCGCGCGAGCTGCACTTCGAGGAGACGGCGTGGAAGGCGCGCCCCGACTGGGCGAGCGACGGCAAGCGCGTCGTCTACAGCGGCTACCACGGCCGACAGTGGAACCAGCTCTGGCTCCTGCGCGCGGACGGCAGCGATCCGATTCAACTCACGTACGGCGAGTTCGACGCAACCGCGCCGCGATGGTCGCCCGACGCCCGTCGGATTGCGTATGTCTCCAACGAAGGCGGCAACACGTCGCTCTGGATCGTCGACGTGCCCGGCGGCAAGCGCACGCGCATGGAAGCACGCACGCGTAACTACGCCGAGCCCGTTGGAAAACTCGTCGTGAGCGTGGTGGACTCCGCGACAGGTCGGGCGATACCAGCGCGCGTGTCGGTGTCGGCCGCATCGACCGCGTCTGACGCCGGTCGCTTCTTCGCGCCGGACGACGCGTGGCGCCACGTCGACGAAGCGCGCGTACGCGGCGAACAGCGATTCGAGTACGGCTACTTCCACTCGGCCGGCCGCGACACCGTCACCGTCCCGGCAGGGCCGATGATCGTGGAGGTGTGGCGCGGCCCCGAGTATCGAACCGTTAGGCGTGAAGTCACCGTGGCGGCAGGGGCGACGCGCGAGATTCGCATCCCACTCGCACGCCTGAGCGACATGCCGAGCAAGGGATGGTGGGGCGGCGACATGCACGTCCACATGAATTACGGCGGCGCGTATCGCAACACACCGGCGCGACTCGCGCTGCAGGCGAGGGCCGAGGGGCTCAACGTGGTCGAGGACCTGGTGGTGAACAAGGAGCAGCGCATCCCCGACATCGCCTACTGGCGCCCTGATCCCGATCCCGTCTCCACGCGGGAGTTCGTGCTCGCGCACGGCCAGGAGTTCCACACCGGGTTCTGGGGACACGCGGGGCTCGTCGGCCTCACCGACCATTATCTCCTGCCGGACTACGCGGGCTATGCCGGCACGGCGCTCGCGAGCCTCTTCCCGACGAACGCGGCCGTCGCGGATCTGGCGCATGCGCAGGGTGGGCTCATGGGCTACGTGCACCCGTTCGACTTTCGCCCCGATTTGGCGCGAGTGGAGCCCGGGACGCCATACGAGCTGCCCATCGACGTGGCGTTAGGCAAGGTGGACTACATGGAGGTGATGGGCTATAGCGACCATCTCATCACGTCGGAGATCTGGTATCGCTTGCTCAACTGCGGCTTCCGCGTTCCCGCCGGCGCCGGGACGGACGCATTCCCGAACTTCGCGGCGCTCCGCGGCC
>Ga0310810_10002911_pt1 | contig 18539 bp, 13 predicted proteins | sample NCmetagenome_FD_207641 | JGI IMG/M metagenome (GOLD analysis project Ga0310810, IMG submission 207641) | Soil microbial communities from experimental microcosm in Duke University, North Carolina, United States - NC | ecosystem: Engineered > Artificial ecosystem > Soil microcosm > Unclassified ...
CTTTCTTCAATCGGCGATCCGGCGCGCTTATCGCGAAGTAAAGGAAGGGCCGCTGAAAGACGAGCAGTGAACAATCAGCACGACCAGGGAGATTTGAGCGTGGCCGTCACGGGCGCTCGTCCGCCGATTTTCCAACATCTCGAAAGTTAGGCTAGAATCCGCCTCATGCAGCGGCAGTTTGGGAGACTTCTGGTAATCAGCGGCGCGCTGGCGCTTCTGCTTGCGGCGCTGGCCGCCGTGCAGTATCGCTGGTCGACGCGCGTGGCAACCGCCGACGCGCAGCGCGAGCGCGAGCACCTGAATATCGGCGCTTCCCTCTTCGCGACCGAGTTCAACGACGAAGCAACCAGGGCGCTGAGTTTCCTGCAGAACGACGCGCAGCGCGCGCTGAAGTCGGGCGAGCGGATTGCGCCGCTTCCCAAGCTGATCAGCGAGCTTTATTACTTCGAGAAGCCGGCAAACGGTGCTCCACGCTCGCAGAAACTCAACCGCGAAGGTGTCTTCGTCGATGGGCCGCCTCCCACGGACGTGTCGGCGACGCACTGCGGCGTCGCCGTCATGATGGAAAAGCCGCTGGCCTTGATCTCGCCGGCGTTCGCGATCACGAAGATCGAAAAGGACGGGGCCCAGGGCGTTCGCATTATGCGGACGTTCGACACCGATCGCTGCCTGGTAGCGCGCATTGATGAACAATACCTGCGCGCCGCCCGCATCCCCGAGCTCCTCAAGAAGAGCTTTGGCGAGACGTCGTGGAACGAGTACGACTTCGCGGTGGTGCCACGCAATCACTCGACTGGTCCCCTCTACGGCGCGGCCGTAAAGCCGGACGTGAGGAAATCATTCTTCTCGGTATCGCCGATCCATCTGCCGCCTGTGCCGAGGCAGCCCCAGACCGCTTCGGCAGAGCACAAGAACATGGTGTTCGTGCAGCGTTATGAATCGACTGTGGTGGCACACGGCAGCGCGCCCGCGGGACTGGTGTTCGGGGAAGGGATGTGGGAACTCGACATCGCGCGCAAAGGCATGTCGCTGGCCGAGGCATTCGAGCGGAAGCGCCGGCGCGACCTGCTGGTGAGCCTCGGCGTGGAAGTGCTCCTCGGAATCGCGATCGTGTTTCTCGTGATCGGCGTGCGGCGCATGCAGAAGCTGGCCGAACAGAAGATGCAATTCGTGGCGGCGGTGTCTCACGAACTGCGCGCTCCGGTGTCGGCGATCTCCATGCTCTCCCGCAACCAGGCCGATGGACTCGTCAGCGGCCAGGAGAAAGTTCAGCAGTACGGCGAGTTAATGCACCAGCAGAGCCGCCGGCTGAACGAGATGGTGGAGCAGACGCTACAGTACGCGGGCATCCATTCGAATCTTGGCCGGCCGTCGAGGTCGGAAGTGGATTTGAAACGTCTGATCCGGGAGGCAGTGGATGCGCGCCGCGATGAACTCGCGCGCCTCGGCTTCGACGTCGAGATCGACACTGCGGCCGACCTGCCCACCGTTTACGGCGATGCCAAGCTGCTGCGCATCGCCATCGACAACCTGCTGAGCAACGCCGAAAAATATGCCGACGGAGGCCGCTGGATCAGGGTGAGGACGAAACACGCATCGGCGGACAAGGAAGTGCTGATCAGCGTGGAAGATCGCGGCGCGGGAATCCCGGCATCCGATCAGGACGAAATCTTCGAACCCTTTGCGCGTGGGCAAGCGGCGATCGACGCGCAAATCCCCGGTTCCGGCATCGGGCTCAGTCTGGTGCGCAGTGCGGTCGAAGCGCATCGCGGCACAGTCACGCTGGTGAGCGAGCCCGGACGCGGAAGCACGTTCACACTGCATCTGCCTGTATGAACCGGATCCTGTTTGTCGAAGACGAAGCGGCATTCGCCGTGGGCACGATCGACCGCCTCCAGTCGGAAGGCTACGAGGTCGAGTGGGCCAACACCGGGACAAAGGGATTTCAGGCGGCCATGGCGCACCCGTTCGACCTGATCGTGCTCGACATCATGCTGCCGGGCAAGAACGGATTCGATATCTGCCGCGACTTGCGCTCGGCAGGGGTGCGTGCGCCGGTGCTGATGCTTACGGCTCGTGGGGAAGTCATCGATCGTGTCCTCGGGCTCAAACTCGGCGCCGACGACTACGTCCAGAAGAACTGCGAACCCGTGGAACTGATGGCACGGATCGAGGCGCTGATCCGGCGGTCGGGCGGGTCGGTCGGGAACAACGAGCGCCTGGCTTTCGGCGACGTGAGCATCGACTTCCGCAGCCATACGCTCACGCGAAAGGGCAAACCGGTGGTGCTTTCGCCGATCGAATTCCGGCTGCTGGAATACCTGGTGCAGCGTCGCGGTGCGGTGGTCAGCCGCGAGGAACTGCTGGAAAACGTCTGGGCGATGAAGGGCGACACCATGAGCCGCACCGTCGACGTCCACGTCGCCGGGTTGCGCAAGAAGATCGAGACCGACTCCCGCTACCCACGGTTCCTACTCACGGTGAAGGGCGCGGGATACAAGCTGGCGATCTAGCCTTTACATTCCTTACATACAATTTGCCCGCGGAACCTCCCTTTTGAGGCATCTTCTCTGCATGAAAAACTGGCTTCTGCTTACCACGCTCGTGCTGCTGTGCTGCGCTGTTGCGGTCGCACAGCCTGCCAGCAGCCTCTCGTTCGAAGTTGCTTCCATCAAACCGTCGGCGCCGCAGCCGATGAACATGATCCGGATCGGCATGCAAGCCGACGGAGGTATGCTTCGTTACACCAACGCTTCGCTGAAGGACGTGATCCGCTCCGCGTACAAGGTGAAGGATTATCAGATCGAAGGCCCCGACTGGCTCGGCAGCGCTCGCTTCGACATCACGGCAAAGTTCCCCGCGGGCGCAACGCAGGACAACGTGCCGGAGATGCTGCAGTCGTTACTCGCCGAGCGCTTTAAGCTCATCTTGCACCGCGAAACGAAAGAGCACGCGATCTACGCGCTCGTCGCCGGCAAAGATGGCGCGAAGCTCAAACCCGCCGATCCGGCAACCTCCGCTGCTCTGACGGCGCCCACCGGCGGAAACGCTCCGAATGGCGGCGGCGCCCGCACTGCGGACACCAACGTCGCGCGCAGCGGAGGTCCTGGTGGACCTGGCGGACCGGGTGGTCCGCGGCAGGGAATGCGGATGATGATGGATCCGTCCGGCATGCATCTCACCGCCGCCGCGGCGACGCTGGCGGGGATGACCGACGCGCTGTCACGGTTTACCGATCGCCCCATCGTCGACATGACCGGCATCCAGGGACAGTACGACTTCGACCTGGTGTTCACCCCGGAAGCGATGCACGGACTGCCGCGCGGCGGCCCCATGCCGCCCCCCGGAGCCGATCATGCGCAGGCCGCAGATTCGCAAGCCGAACAGGGACCGTCGATTTTCGATGCGGTGCAGAAGTACGGCCTGAAGCTGGAACCGCGCAAAGGCCAGCTCGAGATGCTGACGATCGACCACATCGAGAAGCTTCCGACGGAGAACTGATGCGGCCCATGCGTCACATTCTGGCGGTCCTTCTTGTTTTCGCCGCGACTTTCGCGCAGGCGTCCGAGCACCGGGGACGGGTCACGTTCAACGGACTTCCCGTTCCCGGCGCGACCGTGACGCTGAAGCAGGAGAGCAAGACCTTCGGCACGGTCACGGACGCCCAGGGTGTCTATGGGTTCGCTGACGTGGCCGACGGCAGCGGCACGATCGCGATCGAGATGCTGGGATTCAGCACACTTCAGCAGCCGATCACGATCGTCGCCGGCACTCCGGCATCCGTGTGGGAACTGAAGCTGCTGTCGCTGGAGGAGATCAGGGCGCAGGCCCATCCGGCGACGGTGCATACCGAACTCGCGGCGGCGCCTCCGCCACCAAAGAAGGACGAACCCCAGAAACCGGCGCCTGTCGCGCAGAACCAATCGGCATCGCGCAACTCCGGCTCGCCTGAAGCTGAAGACGACGAGAGTCAGCGCGCGGCAGATGGGCTGTTGATCAACGGCAGCGCAAACAACTCGTCGACGTCGGCGTTTGGGCTGGCGGGAGCATTCGGCAACAACCGCTTCGGCGCGAGGAGGCTCTACAACACCAGTCTCGGCTTCATTCTCGGCAACTCCGCGCTCGACGCGAGTCCGTACTCGCTCGCTGGGCAGCCGACGACGAAGCCCGACTACAACCGGCTCACGGGCGTGATCAACTTCGGTGGGCCGCTGCTCATCCCGCATGTACTCAAGAACGGGCCGTTCATCTTCGTCGGGTACCAATGGACGCGCAACAACTCGGCAACCACGGCATCGGCACTGATGCCGACGGCGCTCGAGCGCAGCGGCGTCCTTTCGACGCCAGTGATCGATCCTCTCATCGGCAAGCCTTTCGCCGCCAACAAGATTCCGGAGAATCGGATCAGCCCGCAGGCACGCGCGCTGCTCAACCTCTATCCGCTGCCGAATGTGAGCGGCAACGCGCGATACAACTATCAACTGCCTCTGCTCAACCCGACGCACCAGGATGCGCTGCAAACCCGCGCGCAAAAGGCGCTGGGGCGCAACGACCAGGTATTCGGCAGCTTCGGCTTGCAGAGCTCGCGCAGCGGCAGCGCGAACGTTTTCGGATTCCTCGACCAGACGAGCGCGCTGGGACTCAACACCAACATCAACTGGACGCACCGCCTGAATCTCGAGTGGTATCTCACGGCCGGAGTCCAGTTCAGCCGCATGGCAGCGCATTTGACGCCGAACTTCGCGAACCGCGAGAACGTCTCCGGGAAAGCCGGCATAAGCGGCAACAACCAAGACCCGGCAAATTGGGGACCGCCGGCGCTGGCGTTCTCGAATGGCATTGCTTCGCTCTCCGATGGCCAGAACTCGTTCAACCGCAACCAGACGAGCGGGTTCTCGTACGCGATGACGTGGAACCGGCGAGCGCACAACATCGCTTTCGGCACAGACTTCACCCGCCGCCAGTACAACGTGCTTGCGCAGCAAGACCCGCGCGGCAGCTTCACCTTCACCGGCGCTGCGACCGGCTCGGCGCTGGGAGATTTCCTGCTGGGAATTCCCAGCACGAGTTCGATCGCGTTTGGCAATCCGGACAAGTATTTTCGCCAGTCTCTGTACGACGGCTACTTCGCTGACGACTGGCGCGTTCGAGCAGGTCTGACGCTCAACGCCGGAGTGCGCTGGGAATACGGCGCGCCCGTCGCCGAGTTGCACGACCGTCTCGTGAACCTCGACATCGCGCGCGGATTCACTTCGGCTTCGCCCGTGGTTGCAAGCAGCGCGACGGGATCGATCACAGGCCAGCATTATCCGAATTCCCTCGTGCACCCCGACAAGAGCGGCGTCGAACCGCGCATCGGCATTGCGTGGAAGCCGATTCCCGGCTCGTCGCTGGTCGTGCGCGCCGGGTATGGCATCTATCGTGACACCTCGGTGTACCAGACGCTCGCGTCGCAGATGTCGCAGCAGCCGCCGCTGTCGAAGACCTTCAGCGTGCAGAACAGCGCGGCGACTCCGCTGACGCTGGCCAATGGTTTCAACGTCACGACGCCGACGGCGAGCAACACGTTCGCCATCGATCCCAACTTCCGCGTCGGCTACGCGCAGAACTGGCAAGTGAGTGCCCAGCGCGATCTACCGTTCTCCATGCAGATGACGGCGACCTATCTCGGCATCAAAGGGACGCACGCGCTGCAGGCGTTGCTGCCGAATACTTATCCGCTGGGCGGGGTGAATCCCTGTCCCGCGTGCCCGAGCGGGTTCGTTTACCTGACCTCGGGCGCAAACTCGAGCCGCGAGGCTGCCCAGATCCAGTTGCGGCGGCGTCTGCACAGCGGTTTCGGCGGTTCGCTGCAATACACATTCTCGAGATCCATCGACAATGCAGCGGCACTCGGTGGCCCGGGAGCATCGTCGAATGCGTCGGCTTCGGCGGCGCAGGGCGGCGCTAACCCCTCCCGGCCGATTGGCTCGAACCTCATGATCGCGCAGAACTGGCTGGACCTCGCGGGTGAGCGCGGGCTGTCGACATTCGATCAGCGTCATGTCCTGAGCGCGCAGGCGCAGTACACCACTGGCATGGGATTAGCCGGCGGAACCCTGCTGAGCGGTTGGCGAGGCGGCCTTCTGAAGGACTGGACGTTCGTGTCGCAAGTCTCCGCCGGGAGCGGTCTGCCGCAGAGTCCCGTGTACCTCGCCCCGGTTCCGGGAACGGGCGTGACGGGGACGATCCGCCCGAATTACACCGGCGCTTCCATCTACAGCGCGCCTGCGGGGCTGTTTCTGAATCCAGCGGCGTATGCGGCCCCGGCGTCGGGACAGTGGGGCAACGCGGGACGCGACTCCATCCGCGGACCGCTGCAGTTCAACTTGAATGGATCGCTGGCGCGAACTTTCCGCGTGCGCGACCGTTACAGCCTCGATCTGCGATTCGACGCGGCGAACCTGCTCAACCACGTCACCTACCCCGGGTGGAATACCACCATCAACAGCGCCCAGTTCGGGCTGCCCGTCGCGGCCAATGCCATGCGCACGATGCAGACGACGTTGCGCCTGAGGTTCTGACGCATGAGACACCTCGCAAAAATCGTTGCGCTGTGGATGTCGATGAGCCTGCCCTACACGGCTGCGGCGCAGCAGGTCGGACAGAACGTTTCGCAGCAGGGCCCGGGCACGTACACGTTCACCGCGGGCTCGCAACTCGTGATCGAGACCGTCACGGTTCGTGACAAGCAAGGACATCCGGTCACCGGACTCAGCGCGAAAGACTTCACCGTTACCGAAGATGGTGCGCCGCAGACCATCAAGATCTTCGACTACCAGGACCTGCCGGCAGAAACCGCGCCCGCCGCCGAGCAGCAGCCCGAAATCCACATCTACGAAAAGCTGGGCAAAACGCAGATCGCCGCCGAGTCACCGGGCGAGACGAAGTACAAGGACCGCCGCCTGCTGGCGCTGTACTTCGATATGACCGCTATGCAGCCGCCCGATCAACTCCGCGCTCTGACTGCCGCCGACAAGTTCGTTCGCGAGCAGATGACGGCGAACGACCTGGTCGCGGTTCTGCGCTACTCCGGCGGCGCGGTCGAGGTTCTGCAGGACTTTACCGCCGACCGCAATCGGCTGCGGAGCATTCTGCAGACGATGATCGTCGGCGAAGGCCAGGGGTTCGGCGAGTCGAACGGTGACGCGAGTGCGGCCGACACGGGTGCGGCATTTGGGCAGGATGACAGCGAGTTCAACATCTTCAACACCGATCGCCAGCTATCGGCACTGCAGACGGCGTCACAGATGCTCGCCCGATTGAGCGAGAAGAAGTCGCTCGTCTATTTTGCCAGCGGCCTTCGACTCAATGGGCTGAACAACCAGGCGCAGTTGCGCGCGACGGTGAACGCAGCCATCCGCGCCGGCGTTTCCTTTTGGCCGATTGACGCGCGCGGGCTCGTTGCCATGCCTCCGCTTGGCGACGCGTCCATGGGTTCACCCGGCGGCGCGGCGATGTATTCGGGCGTTTCGTTCTCGGCAAACGTCAACAACTTCCAGCAGTCGCAGGACACGCTATATGCGCTCGCGTCCGACACCGGCGGCAAGGCGATGTTCGACGCCAACGATCTCGATCGCGGCATCGTCAATGCACAGCGCGCCGTCTCCAGCTACTACGTGATCGGCTACTACACCACGAACACCGCGCAGGACGGCAAGTTCCGGCGGGTAAAGATCACGCTGAACGGCGATGCCAACGCCAACCTCGACTATCGCCAGGGATACTTCGCCGGAAAATCGTTCGCCAAGTTCACCCTCGCCGACAAGGAGCGCCAACTCGAAGACGCGCTCATGCTGCCCGACCCGATCACCGAGCTGACCATCGCGATGGAGATTGACTACTTCCAGCTCAACCGCGCGGAGTATTTCGTCCCCATCGCGGTGAAGATCCCCGGCCGCGAGCTGGCGTTAGCGAAACGCGGCGGTGCCGAGCGTACCGTCATCGACTTCATCGGCGAGATCAAGGACTCCTTCGGCACGACCGTCACCAACGTGCGCGACAAGGTCAGCGCGAAGTTGAGCGACGCGACCGCGGCGGAGCTCGCAAAGCGTCCGATCATCTACGACACCGGCTTCACGCTTCTGCCGGGCCAGTACACCATCAAGTTCCTGGCGCGCGACGACGAAACCGGACGCATTGGAACGTTCCAAACTACCTTCACGGTCCCGAACCTGAACAAGGAAGACAAGCGTCTGCCGATCAGCTCCGTAGTGCTCAGCAGCCAGCGTATCGATCTGAAAGACGCGATCTATAACGCGGCCAAGGACAAGGGCAAAGCGGACACGGCGAACCCGCTGGTACAGAATGGTCAGAAGACAATTCCCAGCGTGACGCGCGTCTTCCGCGCCGACCAGCAGATGTATGTCTACCTGCAGGCCTACGAGCAGGGCGCGACGAGCGCGCGTCCGCTGGTCGCGTTCGTCAGCTTCTATCGCGGCTCGGACAAGGCGTTCCAAAGCGAGCCGATCGAGGCGCGCGACACGTCCGGGCGATTGAACTCGATCGCGCTTCAGTTTGCGATCCCGCTGGAGAAACTCGCGCCCGGCAGGTATGACTGCCAAGTCACGGTACTCGATCCCAGCGGGCAGAAGGCGAGTTTCTGGCAGGCGCCGATTGTTATCGCCCGTTAGGGCAACGCTATTGGAAGAACCCGCCCAACTCCGTCGCGCTGGAGGCGTTGCCGGGGAAGCTGTTCACGCCGAGCGCCTGCAAGGTAAAGCGCAGCACTGACGGATGCTGCAGGAACGTTCCTGATTGCAAGCCGGCCTTCACGCGAGTCCCGAGCAGCAACATGGCGATGTGACCGCCGCCGTTGCTGGTGTCGGATTCGTTGGCCTCGTCCCACACCACGACGATCACGCCGGACTGCTGGAACGACGTGCTCGACATCAGCGTGTTGACCGTGTCCCGCAGGAAGCCGTCGGCCGCCACGATCTTCTGGTCATTCGTACACGCGGTGCCGCCGCCGGGACATTCACCGCCGCTGTGTGCGTCGTCGGGAACAATAAAGACGTAGTTCGGCAGCTGGTTCGCCCCCGCGTCAACTCCGAGCTGGGTCAGGTTGACCACGTTCTGCTGTTGCGAGCTGCTGTTCAACACGTCGGAAAAATAGGCGAACGGATTGTGGTGCTTGATATACGGCGGTACGTCGAGACCCATGTACCCGGTCGAGGGCAGGCTCTGGAAGTATCCCTTCCACGATTTCCCCGCCGCCGAGAGTACGCGCACCACGTTGTCGACGTTCTGTGTCCCACTGGCGTCTTGCGTGACCAGCGTCTGGCCGGTGGTCAGCGCGAAGTAATTCGGCAGCGATGGATGAGCGTTGGCGAAGTAGTTGGTCGCGAGCGCCCCCTGCTTGATCTCGCTATTGAAGAACGGCATCGAGCTGCTGCCCACCACTGTGCTGTAGTTCTGGTTCTCCAGCATGATGACGGCGACGTGCTGCAACGACGGGAGGCTGCCTCCCGTTGTGCCGCCGGCGGATGGCGTGATCGTCGTGGAGCTGGAGCTCCCGTTACGCGACGTTCCGCAGCCAGCGACAGCGAGCAATACAGAAACGATGGCAACGAACCATGCAAGGCGAAAATGGCGAGTCCCGGTCATGTTTTTTCCGATGCTGAGCTGCAGGCCAGTGCTGCCACTGAATCGAGAGACTCTGGATTCCGGGCCAACCACCCCGAAATTCTCGAATTCTGATCCAGAGTAGCTGAAACCCGCGCCAAAAGCGGAGTTCCTGCTGTTTACACTAAGGTTACTAGACAACTGGAGAAGCTCACGTCCTCATCCATTGGAGTATGTCGGCAGGTTGGGTTTTCGGCCGACGCACTTCGGGACGATGCAGGGACGCATCGGCGGCATGGCCGGAAATGTGAGCAGTTCATTGCCCGACGGGAATCCTTGATGCGAAATGTTACTGAGATGGCGAAGCTGTATCCAGAGCCTTGCTTTTCGACCGCTGCTACAGCATTCGCCGCGGTGGCTCCGGCGATTGATCCGGAGACATCTCTCGCCGCGGACGCCTGGACGCCGCGCTGGTACGTTGCATCCACGCGCTCGCGCCACGAACACATTGTGGTGGAGCAGCTTCTTGCGCGTTCGATCGAATGCTATCTGCCGCTGTATGAATCGGTGCGGCAGTGGCATGACCGCACGAAGAAGGTGCAGTTGCCCGCATTTCCCGGTTACCTGTTCGTGCGCACGCCCTTCGCTGAGCGCCTGAATGTGCTTTCGGTGCGTGGCGTGACCAGACTCGTCACATTCGGCTGCAAGCCTGCAAGTCTTCCCGACGATGAAGTCGATCGCCTGCGCGCAGCGCTCGCAATCCGCCGGGCAGAACCTCATCCCTACCTTGCCACAGGAACGCGCGTCCGCATCATGTCGGGCCCGCTGCGCGGATTGAGCGGTGTAGTGCAGCGTGGCCAGGGACTCCGCATCGTCATCTCGGTCGACTGCCTTTGCCGCTCGATTGCCGTCGAGCTCCAGGAATCCGACCTTCAACCCGAGTAAGCAGGATTTTCATGTTCCTCAGTTATTACGGATTACGTGAGCAGCCCTTCGGCGTTACGCCGGATCCTCGCTTCCTGTACTTCGGCGAAGTACATCGCGAGGCGCTGGCATCGCTGGTATATGGCATCGAGGCCGGGCTGGGTTTCGCATCGCTCATTGCCGAGCCGGGGACCGGCAAGACAACTCTCCTTTATTACCTGCTGGCTCGCTACCGCGCGACGGCGCGAAGCGCGTTCATCTTCGAGTCGCAGTGCACGTCGCAGGAGTTGCTCCGGCACTTGCTGCTCGAATTCGAGATTTGCGAAACCCCCGTCGACACTCTCGAAGCGCTAAATCGCCTTAAGGAATTCCTGGCGCAGCAAGCGCGGGCGCGACGCCGCGTCATCGTCGTCCTCGATGAAGCCCAGAACTTCGACGATTCCGTACTGGAGACGATCCGGCTGCTCTCGAACTTCGAAACTGCGGGCTCGAAGTTGCTGCACATCATTCTTTCCGGCCAGCCGCAGTTGGCGGAGAAGCTCTCGCGCCCGCAGTTGCTGAACGTGCGTCAGCGCATCGCTATCGCCAGCCGCCTGCGGCCGTTTGCGCCGACGGATGTGGTCAAGTACGTCGCGCACAGGCTGACGCTCGCGGGTTACCACGGACCGGCGCTGTTCACGCCTGCAGCCCTCGAAGCGATCGCGCGGCTGAGCGGCGGCGTACCGCGTGAAATCAACCGCCTCTGCTTCAGCGCCATGTCGATGGGCTGTGCGCTCAAACGGCAGATGATCGACGCCGACCTGCTGCGTGAAGTGGCGACCGATTTCGATTTCTCCGCGCTGCTCAACACCGAAACCGCGAGCAAAGCGCTCGACATTCCGTCCATCGAGGATCTCGGTCGCGAGTTCGCGGACGCACTCGCGCGCGAGCAAAAAGCAGTGGCCGCCGCGCAGACTGCGCAAGATGCGGCAGCGGCAGCAACACCGGCCACGACGGCATTACCAAAGGTAGCAGCGGCTGCGGTGCCGGCGGTGAACACCATGCCGGCGGCCAGACAAGCAGGGCCGCGGAAACCAGCGGCCCAGGCATCCCGGCAAGAGGAACAGCGGCCGAAGGTAACGGCACGAACCGTGACACCTGCGCCGGTCACAGCGACCGCTACCGTCGAGAGCATGCCGCTGCAATCTTGGATTGTCAGTGACACGAATCGGAGTCGCGTCGGCCGCATGAGGTCGGCGCTGATTGCAGGCGCGTTGGCGCTGCTGGCCCTCGCGGCGATGGGAATGCAATTCCTGCCCGTCGCGCCGGCGCCGCAGCCCACCCCTACATCAACTTCGGAGGCTGAGCAGGAGACGACGGAGTCGCGCCCAGTTCGCGGCCAAGCGGCGCCGCACCGTTCGAATCGTGTTTCGAGTGCATCAACCCGAAGGATCGAACCATGAAGAGAGTCCTTGTCATACTCGCAATTGCACTGCTTTCGTTGTCCGGCCAGGCGCAAACCACCGCAAGCTCAACCCCAGTGAGCTTTGGCGATCGCGCCCCGCGGTACGAACTCGTTTCCGGCGACACGCTGAACCTGCACTTTGAGTTCAGCCCTGAGTTCGATCAGAACGCGGTGCCGGTTCAGCCGGACGGATTCGTCAGCCTCAAAGGTATCGGCGACATACAACTGGCCGGCAAGACGCTTCCCGAAGTCCGTCAAGCGCTGCTCCAGTCGTACTCGAAGATCTTGCGGAATCCGGAGATCAGCGTGACGCTTCAGGACTTTAGTAAGCCCTACTTCGTCGCCGGGGGATATTTCCAGCGTCCGGGAAAGTACGACCTTCGCGGACCGACTACGCTGACCGAAGCGGTGGCGATGGCTGGCGGATTCCGGGATGGCGCCAGGCACTCCGAAGTCTGGGTGTTTCACCGGCTGCGCGACGGCACGGTGCAGAGCAAGAAGATCGACGTCAAGCACATGCTCGCGAAGGCGAACCTGACCGAAGACGTCGCCCTGCAGCCCGGCGACACGATTTACGTGCCGCAGAGCACGCTGTCGAAGCTGGAAGGTTTCATCATCCCGCGCCCGAACGTAAGCGTCATGCCGCGCCTGCCGTAGGAGATCGATATGCACGAGCCAAAGGTATTGCTATTGTCGGGCCGCACCGCGGCGTCATCGTGGTCACCGCGCACGCTGCTCAGTATTTTGTTCCGCCGGAAGCGCACGTTCCTGCTTGCGTTTTGCGCGGTGCTGGCGCCGATCGCGCTGGCCATCCTGCTGATCCCGCCCGATTACGAATCGCAGACCAAGATGCTGATCGAGCGGCGCCGCTTTGACCCGGTCATCACTTCGAGCGCGGAACGACAGGGCACGGGCGCCGACATGTCGCAACTCGCGAAACTGGACGAGCAGGACATCGACTCCGAGATCGATTTCCTGACCGGCAACGATGTGCTCTCACAGGTCGTCGAGAAGACCGGTCTCTGGAATCGTTCGCCGCGCTGGCGCGAGCTGCTGCCCATCCCACACGGCTCGAAGGAGACGCGCGTGGCGAAGGCAGCGCAGCAGCTCCGCAAGGACCTGCATGTCGATCCGCCGAACAAGTCCAACGTCGTTACGGTGAGCTACCAGTCCAAGGACCCTCAGCTTGCGGCAGAGGTGTTGCAGGTGCTCACGCAGGTGTATACGCAAAAGCACCTCGACGTGCACCGTCCGGCCGGCAGTACTGAGTTTTTTGCCCAGGAAGTGGAGAAGAACCGCAAGGCGCTGCAAGACGCCGAGGCGAAGCTCTCCGGATTCACGCAGAAGGAAGGGGTGGTCTCGGCCGACCAGGAAAGCCACGCTCTGCTCGACAAGATCTCCGCGTTTGACGCTTCCCTGCACACCACGCAGGCGCAGATCCAGGCCGTCCAGCAGAAGATGGCGAACCTGCAACAACAGTTGAAGCACGCGGCGCCGCGCATCACCACGCAGGTGAAGACGTCGTCTACGCTGCTCGAGAACTTGAAGAACACGCTGTATACGCTCGAGCTCAAGCGCTCCGAGCTGCTCACGAAGTATCAGCCGACGTACCGGCTCGTCGAAGACGTCGACAAGCAGATCGCCGACACGCGCGCCGCCATCGCCGACGCCGAGAAGAACCTTACCTCGGAGCAGACCACGGATCAGGACCCGGTATACGGATGGCTGAAGTCGCAGATGGCGCAAGCGGCGTCTGAACTCTCCGCTCTCCGCGCCACCGAGCGCGATACGCAGCGAACGCTCACCGACTATCGCGCGCAGGCAGTGCGGCTCGAAGGACTCGGCAACCAGCAGCAGGACTTGCAGCGCACCGCGAAAGCCGCGGAAGAAACCTACATGGAATCGATGCGGAAGCAGAGCGAAGCGCGTCTGTCCGAGGCGTTGGATCGCTCTCGCATCACCAATGTTCAGATCGCAGAGGCCGCGGCGGTGCCGGTTCTACCGATGATGCCGTGGCACATCAAGCTCGCGCTCGGCTTTGGACTGGCGTTGTTCATCGGGCTCGCTTCCGCGTTCGTCGCCGACTACTGGGATCCTTCCTTCCGCACGCCACTGGAAGTGGAGACGGTCCTGGAGATTCCGGTGCTGGCGGCGATCCCGCATCCGAACGCGCTTACCGGCGACTTGCACACGCAGCCGCGATATCCGCTGGCCGGGTGAGGGAGAACAGATGAGCCGAAATTTCGAATTGCTGCAAAGTCTTGGATTCGCCGATCCGGTAACGGCGACTGTCCCGCCGGTTGAGCGCGTCATTCGACGGCCCATGGCTGCACCCGAAGTCGCGCGCCGTGCAGCCAAGATCGCCCCGGATCCGCACGCCGCCGGCATCGTGCAGCGTCTCTATCTCGCCACGGACGGCGGGGCGCCGCCCGCGCTTTCGTTCATCTCGATGGAACAAACGATCAACGACACGCTTTGCGCCCGCGTCGCCGAGAATCTTGCCGCGCAGATTGCCGGATCGATCTGCGTGGTGGATGCAAACTTCGCTCATCCCGCGATGCACATCCACTTCGGTTTGCCGAACGATCGCGGCCTGGCGGAGTCGCTCGCGACCGACGCGCCGATCGGCGCCTTCGGGCGGCGGGTCGCCGGCACCGATCTCACCATCATTACGGCCGGCAAAGCGCGTCCTTCCGCCTGTAGCGAGCGTGTGGCGGAGCGGATCCGTGAAATGCGCGAGCAGTTCGACTATCTGCTGCTTCGCGCACCGGCCGGAACACATCCGGCAGACGCCTGTTTTCTTGCCCGTTTGACCGGAAGTGCAGTACTCGTGATCGAGGCGCATGCCACGCGACGCGACACGGCCACTCATCTCAAGCTTCAGTTGACGCAAAACGGCGTCGCGGTACTCGGCGCTGTACTCAATAACCGCACGTTCCCCGTGCCCCAAAAACTGTACGCGAAGTTGTTCTGACGTCATTCCACTTCGTTTAGGACTCGTATCGCAATGGCATCGCTCGGAAATCTGGCACCCGAACTCCCCGAATTGCCGCGGAGATCCGCTCACGTCATCGATATCTTGACGGGCGCATCCGCGGCAGCACCGGAACTTGTCACGGAAGCACCGGTTCTCTCGCCGACACCGATCCTTGAATTCGAAAAGGCGGCCTGGCGCGTCGTCCGCCACGCGCAGGACTTCCGCGAGCGCGCCTATGAGTGGTCGAAACGCGCCGTGGACTTCGTCGGCTCGTTGGCGTTGCTCGCCGCGCTCTCGCCGATCATCCTTCTTGTCATCATCGCCATCAAGATCAGCAGTCCCGGCCCGATCCTGTTCGAACAGGTGCGCCTCGGACGGCGCGGCCGTCCATTCCGCTGCCTGAAGTTCCGCACGATGGTGCCCGGCGCGGAAGAACTCCTGAAGAACAATGCGGCGCTGCGCGCCGTCTTCGAACGCAATTACAAGATCAAGGACGACCCGCGCGTGAGCCGGCTCGGCGCGCTCCTCCGCAGCAGCAGCTTCGACGAGATTCCGCAGTTATGGAATGTCGTGCGCGGCGAAATGAGCCTGATCGGACCGCGACCGGTTGTTCCGCCGGAACTCGCAAAGTACGGCACGCACGCGAAGAAGTTGCTCAGCGTGATGCCCGGTGTCTCCGGGTTGTGGCAGACATGTGGCCGCAGTGACACGACGTACGAGCAGCGCGTGCGCTTCGACATGCTTTACGTCGACCACCGTTCGCTCTGGCTCGATATCAAGCTGATCCTGCTCACCGTCGTCGCCGTCTGCCGCAAGGTCGGCGCCTGCTAGCTCGTCTCCAAGAAATGGCCTCCGTCGGACAAATCCAGATTGCCACGCCTGCGCGTTTCCGCCGCGATGTCGTCATCGCGATCGCGGCCGGCGTGCTCGTGTTCGGGCTGATGCTCACCGGCGGCATCGGCGCCGCACTTGTGGCCGCCGTGCTGCTGGTCGTCGTCGGCGTTGGACTGGCGAAGCCCGATATCGCCACGGTCGCGGTTGTGTTTGTGATCTATGCCGACCTTGCGGCGGTTGCGGTCCGCTCGCACGGCATTCCCAAGCTGCTCACGATCTCGTTTTTCCTGCTGCTGCTCTTGCCGGTCGCGTATCACGTCATCGTCCGGCACGCGCGCCTGCGCACCGACGCCGTGCTCGGCATGATGCTCGCCTATCTCGCGGTACAGGTTGCGTCCGCAGTCTTTGCCCGCGACGTAGCGCGCTCCATGCAGACGATCGTTTCCTTCGCTACGGAAGGGATCGCTGTTTACTTCCTTCTGCTGAATGCGATCCGCACTCCCGCGATTCTCCGGCGCTGCCTGTGGATGATGCTCGCGGCAGGCATGCTTCTCGGGAGCGTCAGCATCCTGCAGAACCGCGCTCATCGATATGACAGCGACTTCGGTGGCCTGGCATTGACACGATTAGTGACCACCAACAGCGCGCCTGCCATTTCCGACGACGAGGGCCGCGACGTCGACCAGGAAACCCGCCCGCGCGCACTCGGTCCCATCGGCGACGCCAACTTCTACGCACAGATGATGGTGGTGCTGCTGCCCATCGCGGTGCTTCGCCTCTGGGCTGAGCGGAAGCGGTTCCCGCGAAGGCTGGCGCTCGCGAGCCTCGTGCCGATCATCGGCGGCGTCGTGCTCACGTTCTCACGCGGCGCGGCTGTGGCCGCGGTCTTCTTCTGTTGTGCGCTGCTGGCCTTGCGTTACCTGAAGCTGCGACACGCAGTGGTCCCGTTGATCGCGGTAATCATCATTGTTGCTCTAACTCCGGCGTACGTTTCGCGTTTGTCGACGCTGATGAAGATCGACTCTCCCGGCATGCGATCGGCGGACTCTTCCATCCGGGAGCGCTCGACGATCTATCTCTCCGGCATCCGCATCTTCCTCGATCATCCGCTGCTTGGCGTCGGCATCGGCCAGGCGCCCGAATACCTTCCCGAGTATTCCAACTACAGCGGACACAGCCGCCTGCATCGCAAGATGGGGCCGCACAACATGTATCTGGAGTCGCTGGCTGAAACCGGCGTGCTCGGATTCGCCGCGTTGATGGCGATGATTACGCTCGTGATTCGGCGGATGTGGCGCCTGCGCCAGTATTGGAAGATTCGCAATCCCGAGTACGCACACACCGCTACCAGCCTGCTGCTCGCCATCGCCGTATTCCTGGTGACAGGACTGTTCCTGCACCTCGCCTACGCGCGTTATTTCTGGCTTCTCTTCGCGATGGCCGGAGCGGCGCACGCCGTCTATTCGCCTCTTCCGGAAGCAAGCCCGGCTTCGGCGGAAGAGCCGCGCTCCGCAAACACAGTTCCTACCCGCCCGCGATACGTGCCGGTGGCGCAGCGCCTATTTACGGAGTAACGAACCTCGATGCCCACACGCGTCGCCTACATCGTCTCCCGCTTTCCGAAAATCAGCGAGACGTTCATCCTCACCGAGATCTGCGAACTGGAAAAGCTCGGGCTGCAAGTCGACATCTTTTCTATCGTGCGCGAGCGCGAGACCACCATGCATCCGCAAGCGGCGGCCAAGTTGCCGAACGTGCGCTTCTGCCGCCTGCTTTCCTGGGCGGCGCTCGAGGCACAGTGGTTTTGGCTGACGCGGAAGCCCAAACGGTATCTTCGCGCATGGTGGCGTGCTCTCTGGGAGAACCACCGCTCGCCCGGGTTTCTGCTCCGCGCCGTTATGATCGTGCCGATCGCCGCGTACTTCGCGCGCGAAGCCGAGCAGCGCCACATCGACCATGTACACGGCGCTTGGGCTACCCACCCGGCGCTCGCTGCATACGTCATCCGCATCCTTACCGGAATTCCGTACAGCTTCAGCATCCATTCGCACGAGCTATACATCGATCGCACCATGCTCGACGAAAAGATCCGCGGCGCCGAGTTCTTTACCACGATCTCCGATTACAACCGGCGGATGATCGTGTCGCTGTATGGCGCCGACGCCGAGCGCAAAATGCGCGTCGTTCACTGCGGCGTGCGGCCCGACATCTTCCTCCCGCCGGACCGCAGGAGTTCCGGCCCGTTCACGATTCTCTGCGTCGCCAGCCTCGAGCGCCACAAGGGACACACACACTTACTCGAGGCGTGTGCGGATCTGCGTGCCAGCGGAGTGGACTTCCGCTGCCTGCTCGCCGGCGACGGCCCCGATCGGCCTATGCTCGAGTGGATGGCGTCGAAGCTCGGCATCGCTTCCAACGTCCAATTCCTCGGCCGGCAGCCGTCACCGCGAATTGTGGAACTCTTGCGGCATGCGGACGTCGTCACCCTGCAAAGCGTGATGATGCCGAACGGCATGAGCGAGGGAATTCCCGTCTCGCTGATGGAGGCTCTCTCCTGCGCGCGGCCCGTCATTGCGAGTGAACTGCGCGGCATCCCGGAGTTGGTGGAGCACGAACGCACCGGGCTGCTTGTTCCACCCGGCGATTCGCGCGGGCTTGCGGCGGCGCTGCGTCGCGTTCACGACGATCCTGTGTTGGCTACGTCCATGGGAATCGCGGGACGCGACAAGGTCATGCGCGAATTCGACCTTCGCTTGA
>Ga0310810_10002912_pt1 | contig 18538 bp, 17 predicted proteins | sample NCmetagenome_FD_207641 | JGI IMG/M metagenome (GOLD analysis project Ga0310810, IMG submission 207641) | Soil microbial communities from experimental microcosm in Duke University, North Carolina, United States - NC | ecosystem: Engineered > Artificial ecosystem > Soil microcosm > Unclassified ...
GGGCGCCGATCAGATAGACGAGTACTGCGACATTCAATGACGACAGAGCACAGCGAAAACGCGGGACCTTCGACATGAAAACCTCATTCTCAGACGGTGAACTGACCCAGCCACTCGTGGATGACGTCGACGAACTCGCGAGTGTGGCGGTTATAAAAGTGGTTGGCGCCGCCGATCAATTTGCAAGTGCCTTTCGAGCCGACGCCGGCGACGATTTCCTGGGCATACTCGTAAAAGAGCTTAGGCTCCTCGCCGCCCACCAGCGCGAGCAAGGCGCAGCCGAGATGCTTCGCGTAGGGGCGGCAGTCGTTGTTGTCGTCGCGCCCGTATTTGTTGACGTGAGTTCGCGCGGTGAATATGCCTGGGGTCGCGCCGACACCGATGGACAGGAGTTCGTCGGCTTTGCCTTCGGCGATCAAAGCTTCGGCTTTGTCGATCACCTTGCGAAAGCCCGGCTGGCGCGCGGCGCGCTCGGAATAGAATTGCCGCGGCGCCGAACAGGAAACGATGCCGACCACGTCGGCGCGCCGCCGCGTGCCTTGATAAATGATCGACTTGATGGCGCCGAGGCTGTGACCGATGAAAACAAAGCGGCGATAGCCTTGTTCTTTTAGATACGCCAGGGCGCCGTCGAGATCGGGCAGGCAATCTTCGAGCAGCTCGTAGGCCGAACCGCCGAATTGGGTTAGATTGCCCGCGCGCGAGATCCAGTCGTGGCCCCGGGTGTTGATGACGAAGCTATGATAGTGGCAGGCAGCGAGCTCCTGGCCGAAAGTCACGAGCGGCGGCAGGTAGAAATTCATCGCCACGCCGTGCACGAACACGAGCGCAAGATCGCTCGGCCGATTTTGCGGCGTGAACAGAAGGCCGTGGAGTCGTTCGTTGTCGTCGGTTTTGAAGATGCAAAGCTGGGTATCGATGTCCATGAAATTCCCGGAGTTCTGAAGTGGAAATGGATTACTTCACGCCGTACTCGGCGTAAAGCTTTTCGAAGAAGCCGCTGTTGTCGAGTTTCTTGACGAGGCTCGCGTCGACCAGGTTCTCGACCTTGACGTCGCCGATCTTGGGATTTTGAGTTTTCAAAAGACGCTGCAAGGTTCGCATGGCTTCCAGAGATACGTAGGGTTTGCGGTACTCTTCGAGGCGCACCAGGGTGACGACGTCTTGATATGCACCTTCAGCTGCCGCGGTGTCCGTCATCTTGAACTGTTTCATGATGGTGTCGAGCACGGCCGGCTTGTTTTTTGGGCTGGCGATGAAAACCATTCCTTCGACCAGCGCTTTCAACACGTTTTGCAACGTCTCTGCATTCTGCTGCAGGTAGGGCTTTTCGACGAGCACCGTCATGCCCACCGACGTCAATTTAGTTTGCTCGCATTGGCCCAGCACGACGAATCCTTTTTCCGCGAGCCTGCGGCTCAGGTAGCCCGGCACCACCGTGGCGTCGATCAAACCGCTTTCGAGCGACTGGCTGAGGATCGTCACGTCGCCGATGACAATCATCTGAATGTTGTCGCGCTTTTCGTCCATACCGAAGTGCTCGAGCCAGACCGTGGCGGTTTTCCACACGCCGCCGCCGCGGCTCTGCACGCCGAAACGCTTGCCGCGCAAATCCTTCGCGCTGTTGATGCCGGGGCGCGCCACGAGATCGAGATTCTCTCGGCTGCTGAGGCTCGCGATGATTTTCATGTCCTGTCCGCCGACGGCAGCCGCGAGCGCCGTGGGCGCGCCGCCATAGGCGATCTGCGTGTCGCCGGAAACCAGAGTGGCGATCTGCGCCGGATTGCCGCGCACCCAGACCGTTTTGGCTTTGACGCCGTATTTGCTGAAAAAATTCTGTCGCGCCGCCACCCAGAGGGGGATCGACGACGTGCTCATGCTCGCGTGAGTGATGATGACTTCGCCGGGCGCGGCGAGGGCGCGAGCAACGAAAAGGGAGAGGACAAAACAGGCGAGCAGAATGGTCTTGCGCATCTGCCTCATAAACTGGGACCTCCGGCGTGAAGAACGATTGTGAAGTCGCCCGAATATAGCTACAAGTTTTGCCGGTGCGCAACCACCATGGGCCGAGCTAAGTAGGCTGAGAAATTGAAATAATCGGGTTCTTGACATACCTGAGCGATTTACTTAGGATCGGCGAAGGTCGTGACGGATTAAAGAGTATGAAAGTAAGCTCCAAGGGCCACTACGGATTGCTGGCGCTGGCGGAATTGGCCGACAATTTCAAGCTCCGGCGCGCGGTGCAGGTGAAAGAGATCGCCGGCAATCAGCAGATCCCTTTGCAGTATCTCGGTCAGATCATGGTGCTGCTCCGGCGCGGAAATCTTGTGCATGCGGCGCGCGGACCTTCGGGCGGTTACGTTCTGGCGCGGGCGCCGGAGACGATCTCGGTCAAAGAGATTATTGATGTGCTCGAAGGGCCGGCGGTGGGTTTGGAGCTCAAGGCGCAGATGGAAAGCCGCTCGTCTTCGAAAATCACGCAGCGCTTGCTCGAAACCTGGGCGCGCGGCGTGAGCGCGATGGAAACCGTACTCGAAGAAACCACGCTTGCCGACCTGTGCAAACCGGAAGTGAGCGCGCTCATGTATTACATCTAGTCGCGCGAAAATTTTTTTCGTGGATTTCTGACTAATCGAATCAGCTAACTGTGTTTTTCGAGTGAGGAGATACTTATGGCGCATGAATCGAGTTGGAAAGAAAAGCTGGGCGAGAAAATTCCCGTCGAGTTGGGCCGCGAGATCGATATTTTCGAGCAGCAGATGGAACTGCGCAAGCAAGGCAAGATCGACGAGAAAGTGTTCGCCGAAACTCGGCTGCGCCGCGGCATCTATGGCCAGCGCTACGACAACGGCCAGCGCCACGACGGCAAGCGCGTACAGAAACTGAAATTCCGCGAGCTGATTAAAGGCCCCGACACGTTTTGGGACGCGCCGGGGATGATGCGCATCAAAATTCCCTTCGGCGGAATTACCCCGGAGCAATTGGAGACCCTTGCCGAGCTTTCCGAAGAGTATTCCGACGGCGTCTCGCACGTGACCACGCGTCAGGACATCCAGTTTCATTACGTGCACATCGAAGACACGCCGGCGCTCATGCGCCGGCTTGCCGCCGTCGGCATCACCTCGCGCGAAGCCTGCGGCAACGTGGTGCGCAATGTGACCGCCTGCCCGCTGGCCGGCATTTGCCACGAGGAAGCGTTCGACACCACGCCCTACGCGCGCGCGACCTCGCGCTTCATGATGGGCCACCCCGACACCCAGGACTTCGGGCGCAAGTTCAAAATTGCTTTTTCCGGCTGCAAGGAGAATCCTTGCGGTCTTGTGACCATGCATGATGCGGGCGCGATCGCTAAAGTCAAAGTCGTCGACGGCGTCGAAAAGCGCGGCTTCGAATTTTACGTCGGCGGCGGCCTGGGTTCCGTGCCGTACAAAGCCAAGCTCTTCGATCCGTTTTTGCCGGAAGAAGAGTGGCTGCCGACTTTGCAGGCGATCTCGCGCGTCTATGCCCGCCTGGGTGAAAAGCGCAATCGGGCGCGCGCGCGCATCAAATTTCTGATCGCGCAGCTCGGCATCGACGAATTTCGCAAGCTTGTATTGGAGGAGCGGCAAAAGCTCCCGCCCGATCCGCGCTGGACGGCGTTTTTGAATTCGGTCAACGAGGCCGACGAGCAACCGCTCAAACGGGGCGTCAGTCTGAACGGTCATCAGCGGCCGGAAGGTTTCGAAGCCTGGTACGCCACCAATGTTTATCGCCAGCGCCAGCCCGGCTATGTCGCGGCGACGGTGTCCCTGCCGTTGGGCGACGCCAGCGCCGATCAAATGCGCGCGCTCGCTGACATCGCGCGGCGCTTCGTTAAGGACACGCTGCGTACGACGGTGGAGCAAAATGTTCTTTTCCGCTGGGTGAGCGAAGCAGATCTGCCGGAATTCTACCAGGCGATCAAAGCGATCGGGCTCGGCGCGGCGGATGCCGCGACCATCGTCGATGTGACTTCCTGCCCGGGCACGGATACCTGCAAGCTAGGGATTGCTTCGTCGCGCGGTTTGGCGCGCGAGCTGCGCTATCGCCTCGGCGAAAAGAGCCTGCAGCTCGACCAGGCGGTGAAAAATCTCCGCATCAAAGTCAGCGGCTGCTTCAACTCCTGCGGCCAGCATCACGTCGCCGACATTGGGTTCTACGGCATCAATCGCAACGTCAAGGGATTTCAGGTGCCGCATTTCCAGGTGGTTCTCGGCGGCAAGTTTCACGACAATGCCGGCGAGTACGGCATGCCGATCGGCGCAGTGCCGTCCAAGCGCGTGCCCGAAGCCGTTTCGACGATCACGGAATATTACGTGCAGCAGAGACTCAAGGACGAGCGCTTCCAGGAATTCGTCGCCCGGGTCGGCAAAAAACAAATCAAAGACTTGCTCGAAGATTTGACCCGCATTCCCACCCACGAAGCCGATCCGTCCTACTACAGCGACTGGGGCGATCCGCGCGAATTTACGCTCTCGGACATGGGCGTTGGCGAGTGCGCCGGCGAAGTCGTAAGTCAGGCGGAGTTTATGTTAGCAGCGAGCGAGCGCGAGCTCTTCGAGGCGCAGCTGCTCCTGGATTCCGGCTACGGGCAGCAGGCGGCCAAACTCGCCTATGCGTCGATGCTCCGCGCGGCCCAGGGTTTGGTCAAAGACCAGAATCCTGCGGGTTCGGAAGACGAGAACCAGATTGTCGCGGAGTTCACCCGGCGTTTCTACGATACCCAGCTTTTCTGGGACAAATACGCCGGTGGCAAATTCGCCGAGTATCTGTTCAAGGCGAAGGAATTCGTCGCTGCTGGCCAGAGCGTCGATGCCGACCGCGCCGTGCAATTGCTGCAGGAAGCGCAGCTCTTCATCGACGCGGCGCACGACTGCCACAACAAAACGCAGGGCGGGATACCGAGCGCGGTCAAGATTCCGCCAACGGCTCAGCCGGACGCGTGAGGGGCGAATATGGAATTGCAAAAGCTCAACGTGAAAATTTTCACCACACTGCCGGATCTGGCGCCGTTGACGGATTTCATCGATGTGTTTCACGGTTGGATCCAGGCGAGCGATGGCGATTATCATGACGTCGCTGACTATAGTCACATGACGGCGGGCGCTGGCATTGTGCTGATCGCCAACGATGCCATCGTGAGCATCGACGAAAACGGCGGGCGGCGCGGCCTTCTTTACAATCGCAAAACGCCACTGCCCGGTTCCAACCAGGAAAAACTGCGTGACGTAGTGCGCGCGGCGCTGCAGAACTGCCAGCGCCTGGAGAAGGAAGCTGCGCTCAAGGGGAAAATTAGATTTTCAGGCGACGAAGTTTGGATCGCGGTCAACGACCGCCTGGCAGCGCCGAATGCCGCGGAAACGTTCCAGGAACTGAAACCGGAACTGGAGGCTCTGGCGGCGCGTTTGTTCAACGGCGCCAACGCGGCTTTGACCTACAAAGAAGATTCACGGAAGCGTCTTTCCGTGGCCATTCGTACCTTCGAGCCCATCGATCTTGCCCGTTTGATCGCCAACGTCGCGGCAGAATCCCAACCCTGTTGACCGCGCTGTGCCTGCAGCGTCTTAGGAATTCATCGCGACGAAACAGGGATCGATTTTCATGAGCGAAAAAATTACCGACGAAATCAATGCCGCCAACGCGCTTTCCACGAGCGATCTGCTCGCCTGGGTATTCGACCGCTTTCAGCCGCGGCTCGCGCTCGCCTGCTCGTTTCAAGCGGAGAGTTCGGTGCTGATCGATCTGATCCATCGCCAACGCGGCGCTGACTTTCGCGTCTTTACCCTGGACACCGGCAGGCTCAACCAGGAAACCTACGATTGCATGGAAACGATCCGCGCGCGCTACGGCATCGCCGTCGAAGTGTTTTTTCCCGACGCGACCCGAGTCGAAGAAATGGTGCGGCAGCACGGCATGAATCTTTTTTACGATTCCATCGAGCAGCGCAAAATGTGCTGCGGCATCCGCAAGGTGGAGCCGCTCAAACGGGCGCTCGCCGGTCTGGATGTCTGGATGTCCGGCGTTCGCCGTGAGCAGGGGGTGACCCGTGCCGACATGCGCAAAGTCGAAATCGACCAGGAGCACGGCGGCATCATCAAGATCAATCCGCTGGCGGACTGGTCGCGCAAACAGGTCTGGGACTACATCGCCGCGCACAAAGTGCCGTACAACAAATTGCATGACCGCGGGTTCCCGAGCATTGGCTGCGCGCCGTGCACGCGCGCGATCAAGGCCTGGGAAGATCAGCGCGCGGGGCGCTGGTGGTGGGAAGAGCCGGAAACCCGCGAGTGCGGTCTGCATCGGCGCACGGCTTGAAAGCGGCGGCGTCTTCGCGGCGCGCATTTCATTCTTCGTTATGCCTGCAAGCATCGGTTCAAACTACGATCGGATGCGTTTTTCGCACCGCGGCGTTTGTCTTGAATATCGCTCGGGGTTAAAGTCGGGAAGCCGATGGACTCGATGCACGAGGAAAGCGATGAGTTTTTTCCCCATCTATCTTGAAATGACCGCCCGGCGCTGTCTGGTGATCGGCGGCGGCGCGGTGGCCGAGCGCAAGATCGCCAATCTCCTGGAAGTCGACGCGAAAGTGACAGTGATCAGTCCGGACGTGAGCGAAAATATCGCGCGCTGGTCAAAGGCCAATTCCATCCAGTTGAAGGCGCGGCGCTACCAAGCCGGCGATCTCGCCGGCTTCGAGATGGTCTTTGTCGCCACCGATGACGGGCGAGTCAACGCCGAAGTTTATCAGGAAGGGCGAAGCCGCGGTGTCTGGGTCAACGCTGCCGACGATCCCGCGCATTGCGATTTTATTCTGCCGTCGGTTTTGCGCCGCGGCGATCTGACCGTGGCGGTTTCCAGCCGCGGTCAGAGCCCGGCTTTGGCGCGGACCGTCCGCGAAGAGCTGGAGATTTATTTCAGCCGTGAGTACGAACAATTGGCCGCGCTCGCCGCCGAGACTCGCGCCGAGTTGCGTAAGCGCTCGTTGCACGTGTCCTTCGAAACCTGGCGCAAGGCCCTGAGCGGCGACGTGCGCCAGTTGCTGATGCGCGGCGAAGTCGCGCGGGCGAAGAGCCATTTATTGAAAGAGTTGGGAGTTGCGCCGTGAAGATTGGCAAGGTCTATCTCGTCGGCGCCGGTCCCGGCGATCCCGGACTGCTCACCGTGCGCGGCCGCGACCTGCTGCGCAGCGCGCCGGTGATCGTGTACGATCAACTGGTCAATCCCGCGTTGTTGGAAGAAGCGGCGACGGAGAGCGTCAAAATCTATGTCGGCAAGCGCGCCGGCCGCCATTATGTCGCGCAGGAAGAGATCAACACCGTCCTGATCGCGCACGCGCGCAAGGGCCAAGACGTCGTCCGCCTCAAAGGCGGCGATCCGTTTGTGTTTGGGCGCGGCGGCGAAGAGGCCGAGGCGTTGGTCGAAGCAGGCGTTCCTTTCGAAATCGTCCCCGGTGTGAGCGCCGCGGTGGCCGTACCGGCCTATGCGGGTGTGCCGCTCACCCACCGCAAATTGGCTTCGTCCTTCGCTGTGGTCACGGGTCACGAGGCGCGCAAGCCGAATTCCGCGGTCGATTGGAGCAAGCTTGCTACCGCTGTCGATACTTTGGTCATTCTCATGGGACTCAGCAATTTGGCGATCATCGTGAAAAAATTGATCGAGCACGGCCGTTCGCCCGAGACGCCGGCAGCGGTGATCCGTGCGGGCACGACGAGCGAGCAAGAGAGCGTGGTGGGTACTTTGGCGGATATTGTCGAAAGAAGTGCTGGGATCGAACCGCCGGCGCTGATCGTGGTCGGCGACGTGGTTTCCTTGAGCGATAAATTGAGCTGGTTCATGCCCATGTTGGAGCAGCCGCCCTATGACGACCGATATGGGAGCGACCCTGCGCGGGCTTAAAGTCGTCTCCTTCGAAAGCCGGCGCGCTAGGGAAATGGCGGAACTGATTCGCCGCTATGGCGGCGAACCCGTACTGGCGCCGTCCATGCGTGAAGTCGCGCTCGGCGAGAACCGCGCTGCGCTGGATTTCTTGCCGGAACTCGAAGCCGGAGAATTCGACGTCGTCATCCTCATGACGGGGGTCGGCACTCGGACCCTCAATCAGGCGCTGCTCACTCGTTACCCGCAGGAGAAAATAGTCGCGGCATTGCAAAAAGCTCGACTGGTCGCGCGCGGACCCAAACCCGTGGCGGCGCTCAAGGAGTTGGGGTTGACGCCGTGGCTGAGCGCGCCCGAGCCCAACACCTGGTGCGAAGTGCTCTCGGTGCTCGACGCCGCCGCGGCGATCGCGGGCAAACGCATGGCCGTGCAGGAATACGGTGTGCCCAATCCGGAACTGGTTGCCGGATTGAAGCAGCGCGGCGCCGAGGTGAAGACCATCGCGATTTATCGCTGGGCTCTACCTGAAGACTTGGGACCCTTGCGGTCGGCGATTCAGCAGATCTTGCGCGGTGATGCTGACGTGGCGCTTTTTACCAACGGCGCGCAGGTGGATCATGTGTTTCGGATCGCAGCGGAAGAGACGGCGGAAGATCGGTTGCGCAGCGCCTGCGAAAATCTCGCGATCGGCTCGGTGGGTCCGATCTGCACTCAGGTGTTGGAAAAGTACGGACTCAAACCGGATATCGAACCGGCGCATCCAAAGATGGGTGCATTGCTCGCTGAAGTCGCCGCTTCGGCTCCGGCCGTCTTAACGGCTAAGCGCAGGGATAGGAAGTAGACTTAACCGCAAAGAGCGCAAAGGGGCGCAAAAAATGTAGGGGCGACCGGCGGTCGCCTTTTCCATATTATGAGCGACGATATTTTCAGCGAGCTTGAATCCGAAGCGATCGAGATCATCCGGGAAGTGGCTGCCACGGCTGCCAACCCGGTGATGCTTTACTCCATCGGCAAAGATTCCTCGGTCATGCTGCGCCTGGCGCAGAAGGCGTTTTATCCCGGGCCGATTCCATTTCCGTTGATGCATATCAACACCGGCTGGAAGTTCCGTGAGATGATTGCTTTTCGCGATCGCACGGCACGGGAGATCGGCTTCAAGCTAATCACCTACACCAACCCGCGCGGCGCGGCCGAAGGGATCGGTCCTTTCACTCACGGCTCGGTTTATCACACCGATGTGATGAAGACCGAGGCGCTCAAGCAGGCGCTGGACCTCCATCGTTTCGACGTCGCGTTCGGCGGCGCGCGGCGCGACGAGGAAAAATCGCGCGCCAAGGAGCGCATTTTTTCCTTTCGCGCGCCGGGGCATCGCTGGGAGCCGAAGGCGCAGCGGCCGGAGCTGTGGAATCTTTACAATACCCGCATCCACCCCGGCGAAACCATCCGCGTGTTTCCGCTCTCCAACTGGACCGAAGCCGATATCTGGCAGTACATCAGGCGCGAAAATATTCCGATCGTGCCGCTGTACTTCGCGGCTGAGCGGCTCGTGGTCAAACGCTTCGGTCAATGGATTCTCGTCGACGACGACCGGTTGCCGCTCGAGCCGGGAGAAAAGCCGGAGAAACGCAAGGTGCGTTTTCGCACACTCGGCTGCTATCCGCTCACGGCCGGCATAGAGAGCGACGCGGCGACCCTCGACGAGATTGTCGCGGAGACCCTCGGCACGACTACCTCCGAGCGGCAGGGGCGAATCATCGATCATGACGGCGCCGGTTCCATGGAGCGCAAGAAACAGGAAGGGTATTTCTGAAATGGATACCCTGCGTTTCATCACCTGTGGCAGCGTCGACGACGGCAAGTCCACTCTGATCGGCCGCCTACTCTACGAAACCAAGCTGGTCTTCGAAGATCAGTTGGAGGCGCTCAAAGCCGACTCGCAAAAATTCGGCACCCAGGGCGAACGTCTCGACTTGGCGCTGCTGGTCGATGGACTTCAGGCCGAGCGCGAGCAGAAAATCACCATCGACGTGGCGTATCGTTTTTTCACCACGCCCAAGCGCCGTTTCATCGTCGCCGATACGCCGGGTCACGAGCAATACACGCGTAACATGGCTACCGGCGCGTCCACCGCGCAGGCAGCGGTGCTGCTGATCGACGCACGCAAGGGCGTGCTCACCCAAACCAAACGCCATAGCCGGATCGTCTCCATGCTCGGCATCCGCCAGGTCGTTTTGGCTATCAACAAAATGGATCTGGTCGACTGGTCGCGCGCCGTGTTCGACGAAATCGAGCTTGGCTATCGGCGCTTTGCCGAAGATCTCCATTTCGAGGCGATCACCGCGATTCCGCTTTCGGCGCTCGAAGGCCACAATGTCGTCGAAGCCGGCCACGCCGCCATGCCCTGGTACGAAGGTACGAGCCTTTTAGAGTGGCTCGAATCTGTGCCGGTGGGAAATCGCGAAGCGAACCAGCCGTTCTCCATGCCGGTGCAATGGGTGAATCGGCCAAGTCTCGACTTTCGCGGCTTTGCCGGACGCATCGCCACCGGCGGCGTGCGCCCGGGTGACAGCGTGCGCATCAGTCCGTCCGGCGTCTCGACCCGAATCAAAGCAATTACCGTCTGGGGCGGCGATCATTCCGCAGCGACTGCGGGCGAATCCGTCACTCTGGTACTGGAGGACGAAGTCGATGCCAGCCGCGGTGACGTGATCGCGACCGCAGCGCATCCGATCGAAGCGGCGGATCAGTTCGAAGCCGAAATCATCTGGCTGAGCGAGCATCCGCTGCTCCCCAGCCGTTCCTACGAAGGATTGATTCACAGCAAGGCCGCCAACGTCACCATCACTCACATCAAACATCGGCTGGACATCAACACCGGCGCGCATCTCGCCGCCAAGACCCTGGGCCTGAACGAAATCGCCGCGGTCAACGTGAGCTTCGATCGCGCGGTGCCGTTTGCGCCTTATGCGGAAAACAAGCGTCTGGGCGCGTTCATCCTGATCGACAAGCTGACCCACGAAACCGTCGGCGCCGGTATGATCCATTTCGCGCTGCGCCGCGCTTCCAACGTTCACTGGCAGGCGCTTGAAGTCACCAAAGCCGGGCGTGCCGAGATAAAAAATCAGCGCGCGCGCTGTCTCTGGTTCACCGGCCTTTCCGGTTCGGGAAAATCGACCATCGCCAACCTGTTGGAAAAGCGCCTGCATGCGGAAGGAAAGCACACCTACGTTCTCGATGGAGACAACGTGCGCCACGGTCTCAACCGCGATCTCGGTTTCACCGAAGAAGACCGAGTCGAAAACATCCGCCGAGTCGGCGAAGTCGCCAGGCTGCTCGTGGACGCCGGGTTGATCGTCATCGTCGCGTTTATTTCGCCTTTTCGAACCGAACGCGACCTGGCGCGGAGCCTGTTCGATCCGGGCGAATTTGTCGAAGTCTACGTTGACACCCCGCTCGAGGAGTGCGAGCGCCGCGACGTGAAAGGCCTTTACGCGAAAGCTCGGCGCGGCGAGCTCAAAAATTTCACCGGTATCGACAGCGACTACGAAGCGCCATCTGCACCGGAAATCCACCTCCATACCGTGAATACGCCAGCCGAGACCTGCGTCGATGAGATCTTTCAGGTGCTGAGGTCATGGCGCCAGGCGAATCGTTGATTGCGACTCGATTGGAAGCTGCTAGCGTCGGGGTCGCTCGAGCGATGGATAACGCCGCATGATCTAAAGCCTCGCGGATTCCCCTGCGAAAGTTTTCACGCCGCTGACTTCTTCTGCCGTCCACCAAAGCATTGTGACTTTTTCAATGAAGAGACTCGCCTGGCTTTTGACCGCAGCGCTGCTGAGCGCGCTGGTCAGCCCTGCTGGTGGACTTCTACGGCGCGGGCGGTTCTTCGGGTTCAGGGTTGGATAACCCAGGTGATGAGACGCTTCCGCGGCGCTGCGGTCGAATACGCGCGCCGGACCTGGCCGGGGCGGTCGATCGTTCTTTATGGTATTTCCATGGAGGCGGGGCGGTGCTGCGTTCCGTCGCGGTCAACAAAAGTGCGAGTCGATGCGCTCATCATCGAAGCGACCTTCGATAGTTTGCTAAACGCCGGCAGGAATCGCTTTCGCGCTATGAATCTTCCGGGCGTGCCCTTAGCCCAACTTTTGTTTTTTTGGGGCAGCGTGCAAAATGGCTTCAACATGTTTGCGCATAATCCGGTCGACTATGCGCGGTCCGTAAGAGAGCCCGCGTTGATCCTGCATGGCGAGGCCGATACGCGCGCCACGCCGGAACAGGCGCGCCGGTTCGCCGACGCCTTGGGAGCCAATGCCCGGCTTATTTTGTATGCTGGCGTGCCGCACATGGCCATTGTCGAAGCGCGGCCCGATGAATGGCGCCGCGACGCGGCACACTTTCTCGAGAAGCTGCATGGCGCGGCGCGATAATCCTCGACGATTCTGTTGGCAGGGCGGACACGAAGGTCCGCCCCTACGGTTTTTCTCTGGTTCAAATTGCTCTTTTGTTGTTTGCCGCGCGGCGGGTTCTTCGCTATTAATCGGGAAATTTCATCAGCCCAGTCACAACGCCGTGGATTCCCGCATCAATTATTTGCTCCTAGCCACCGCCTTGCTCGGTACATTCTTTTCCGGCACGGCAACGCGCATCGTCGCCATCTCGATGCCCACGGTGGCGCAGAGTCTCGGCACCGATCTCCTGGGAGTTTCCTGGGCGCTTTTGTCTTATCAGTTATCCAACATCGGTCTGTCGGTGATCTTCGGCCGCATCTCCGATCTCTGGGGCCGCGAAAGAATGTTCGCGCTGGGGTTTCTCGTCTTCGCCGTGAGCTCGCTGTTGTGCGGCTTCTCGCGAAACGCAATGGAGCTGATTCTTGCGCGCTTCGTCCAAGGCGTGGGCGGCGCCATGCTCCAGTCTTCGAGTCGCGCGCTCGCGTCGGAGTCCGTCAGCGAAGATCTCGCCGGGCGCGCCCAGGGCTACATGACGACGGCGCATCACACCGGCTTTATTCTCGGCCCGAGCATCGGCGGGCTGATGATCGATTATTTCAGTTGGCGCTGGAGTTTTTTTCTATTGGCGCCGGTGGGCTTCGCCGGCACGCTGCTCGCGCTGATCAACCTGCGCCGGCGCAAGGCAGCGCCGCCGCGTCACGCCGGCGCGGTCGACTATCTCGGCGCGGCGCTGCTGTTCGCAACTACCACGACTTTGGTTTTCATCTTCGACCGGCGCACCCATGAGATCGCCGGCGCGTCGGCGAAAGTGTTCCTGTTGGCCGTGCTCGCGGTCAGCCTCGTTGCATTTATCGCTCACGAAACGCGCGCGAAAAATCCGTTCGTCAACCTCGAGCTGTTCAAGATCCGCCGCTTCAGCTTCAGCGTCGTGAGTCTGCTCGTAGTGTCGATCTGCTACGCGCTCATCAGCTTTCTCATGCCATTTTACTTACAGGATATTTTACGCCTGACGCCGACGCGGGTGGGCGTGCTTTTCATGTTGCCGTCCATTCTGACGGTTGCGCTGGCCCCGCTCAGCGGCTATCTGACCGATCGGTTGGGACCGCGGATTCCCGCAACCCTCGGCGTCGTTTTCATGATTGTCGCGCTGGCTGTGGGAGGCGTTTTGCGCACCGACTCGCACTGGCTGCTGCCGACGGTTTTGATTATCGTGGCCGCGGTCACCAACGGCATCTTCAACCCGGCGAATTCCACCGCCATGATCAGCATGATGCCGCGCGAGCACCGCGGCTTCGCTTCGGCGATGAACCACGTCACCTTTGGTTTCGGCAACGTGCTCGGAGTCGCGCTGGGCGGACTTTGCATGTCGCTCGCCTTCGAATATCATACCGGCATAAAAGCCGTCACCCTGACGGCGGAAAATCCAACCGGGTTCGTTGCCGCGCTCAATACCACTTTTGTCGCGGCTATTGTATTCTGCGTGCTGGGTATACTGACTTCGGCGCTGCGCGGCGCGGAGCGCGGAGTTTCCGCGGCGCCGGCGAAATCGCTGGCGTCCTGAGCAATCGACACGGAGGAAATCGCAATGCTGAAAAAATATTTCCTAGCGGCGATACTGCTGGCGGCCATGGCCGCGCCCGCGCGCGGCGAGACCCTGAAAGCCGGATATATTTCCAAGGACCTCAACTACCTGCCGTTCTTCATCGCGCAGAAGAAAGGCTTCTACGCCAAGGAGGGCATCCCGGTCGATCTGGTCAGCATCGGCCGCAGCGATATCCAACTCCAGGCCCTGGTCGCCGGCGAGTTGCATTTCGCCAATATCAACGCCGACAACGTCATCATCTGGGACGAGCGCACCAACGGCAACTTGAAGGTGGCCGCCGGCTCGAGCAATGCGGCGCCCTATCAATTGATCGGCGCCAAGAACATGAAGCACATCGAAGATCTGAAAGGGCAAAGGCTGGGGGTGAACAGCTTTTCGGGCGGTGCGACATCGATCCTGGTTGCTTATCTGAAAAGCAAAGGACTGATCTATCCGCGTGACTTCTCGATGTCGGTGATCGCCGGCGGCACGCCGGCGCGCTTGAGCGCGCTGGAAAGCGGTGCCGTGGCCGGCGCGGTGCTGGTGATGCCGTTTTCAGATATCGCCATCGACAAAGGCTTCCCGAAATTGGGCGACACCACCGAAGTGATCTCCAACTATCAGTTCAACAACGTCAACATCAATCCCGCCTGGGCTGAGAAGAACCGCGGCGCGGTGGTCAAATTTCTGCGCGCGCACATTCAATCGCTGCGCTGGATCTTCGAGCATCAGGCCGAGACCGTGGACTTTCTCGCTAAGGAATTCGGTTTGCCGGCACGGTACGCGCGCCGCGGCATCGAGTATTACACCAAGAACAAAGTTTATCCGATCAACGGCGACATCACGTTATCCGGCTTGAAGGTCAACATCGAAGTGCAGGCGCAGGACGGCATCATCAAGGGCGCGTTGCCGCCGCCGGAAAAATACATCGATCTCTCGTATCTGCGTCAGGCGCAAAAGGAACTGGGCCTGTAAACCGCTGCGTACGGGCGCCATCGGAACTGCAAAAATTTATTTCTTGCTCTCGCGATTCGCATCCCAGATTCTTTCACGGCCATCTTGCGCGCTTCGAGCTTTTTGGCTTTGTGCGGTGCTGGCGTTGACGGCGTCGTCGGCGAGTTTTGCCGCCGGGAACGAAGCCGCGGTGCTCAAAGATATTCCGTACCGGTCCGGCGCCAAAGACCGGCGCGCCACTCTCGACGTCTATCTGCCGCCGCGATCGGCGGCGAAGCCGCCGCTGCTGATTTTCGTGCACGGCGGCTTCTGGCTTCTTTCCGACGACGAATATCGGATCGGTCCATCCATCGCCGCCAATCTGAGCCGCGACGGCGTCACGGTGGCGCTGGTGCATTATCGCCTGGCGCCGGCGCACCGCCACCCGGCCCAGGCCGAAGATGTCGCCGCCGCGGTCGGCCATCTGATCAAGCACGCCGGCGAATACGGCTTCGATCCCAGGCGCGTTTATCTCGCCGGTCATTCCGCCGGCGGCCATCTGGCGTCGCTGGTGGCGCTGGATCGGAGTTATCTGAAAAGGCAGGGATTGCTTCCGGGCGCGCTGGCCGGTGTTATCTCAATCAGCGGTCTTTACGATCTGGCGCCGTCGTGGCCGGTATCCGACAATCAAATCCAGGCGGTCCAAAAAACTTTCGGCGGTGACTTAAAAATTCTCCGCGGTGCTTCGCCGATCACCTTTGTCCGATCCGATGCGCCGCCGTTTTTGATTCTCAACGCGTTTCAGGAGTTCACCGGTTTCCCGCTCGACGCGCGCCGCTTTGCGGATGCGCTGCGAGGTGCGGGCGCCAAAGCGGTGCAGCAGTTGATGTTCAAGGGCGCGGATCACCTTTCCATCGTCAAGCTCGATGACGAAAACCATCCGGTGCGGCGAACCCTGCTTGCTTTCACGGACGTGAAGCCGCTATCTCAGCCGCTGGCCGACATCGTCCAGGCCGAGCAGCGCTGGAGCGATCCGCCCTATTCCACGGCGCCGTTTTGGCGATTTGCCAAGCTCGTGCGCTCCTATCCGATCGATGAGCGCTTCCTGCGCATGCCGCTGGTTATTTTTCGCAACCGCAAAGAGGAGCTGTTGCAGTTTCCACTCAGGCGATTTCACGCCATCGATCTTTTTTCGTATTTCGACGCGTTGCCAAAAGAGCAGGCCGGGTCGGGCGACTTCATCGCGCTCACCAACGTCCACGGCGAGCGCCAGGTGTGGCGCCGCGATCGGATCGAGCGTTATCAGCCGGTGATCGTGATCGGCATCGACGATGAAAAAAATCTCTTTCGCTGGAGCGTCTTTTATCGCATGCATCAAGAATATTCCTGGAAACCGGGCGCTGCGCCGCCGCCGCTCGTCATGCCGCTCGGTGCTTTTGTCTATTTTCTCAAAGAACCGCCACCCGAGTTGGCCGCGCAGTCGTGGCATTTTGGCTTGACTGCTGACAGTTTTCGCCGTTTCCACGACGATCCATTGAAGGCAATCCGCGATGTGCCCAAGGATGTGGAAGAGGCGTTGACGTTTCGCAACGGCTGCGTTTACTGCCACGCTTTTCGCGGCGCCGGCGCGCGCAGCCATCACGTGCACGCCCTCACGGGCGCGGCGCAGGGCGGCTTTGCGCTGCCGCTCGAAGACTACCCGCCCGAAGTTGGCGTGAGTTTCTGTTCAATCAAGTCGAGGTCGCGAAAAGAATGGGCGCGACCCCGAACCTCGTGCGCGAAGGCGCGCGCCAGAAGCTGTTCGATCTGGTCAATCAATCGCGCGCGGCGCGGCGTCGATAATCAGGTGGGCGAAGCGATCTCGATCAGCACCGCTTCCGGATCGGCGCCCCAGCGAATCGGCAACATCACGCTTCCCACCCCGCGCGAGACAACCAGCACCGATTTTCCGAAGGAAAAAATTCCCTCGTCGAGGCAGTAGCGGCTCTGGCGGATGATCGCCGGACCGCCGGGGAGACGGATCTGACCGCCGTGCGTGTGGCCGGAGAGGATCAGGGGAATACCGCGCTTTGCGGCGTCGTAGAAATGATCGGGGTTGTGTGCGAGCAAAAGATGCGGCGGACCCTGCGCAGCCAACAATGCATCCCAATCCGGCCGGCCCATAATCCGGTCGTCGATCCCACCGAGCACGAAATTCTTTCCGCCTTTGGACAACGTGACGCTTTCGTTCTTGAGGGTGTGGATGCCGACGGCGGCGAGATGCTTGCGAAGCTGTTCGGGATCGCCGCCGAAGTAGTCGTGATTGCCGAAGCAGAACCAGGCACCGAGCGGCGCATGACTGAGAGGTTCGAGCACTTCGAGATAGCGGATCGCCTCGTTCACGTGGCCGGTGACCAGATCGCCGGCGATCGCGACCAGATCCGGCTTCTCACGCAGGAGCGCGCCGACGATCTGCGCAAGAATTTCCGGCTTCAAAAAAATTCCGCCGTGGATATCGGAAAGCAGCAACACGCGAAGCGGCGCCAGGCCGCGCGGCCAGTTTTCCGGCGCAACTTTCGTTTCGGTGAGACCGAAGCGCCGTTTCAGCACCCACGAGTAGGGACTCCAGATGTGGTCGAACCACGGATAGACGAAACGCGAAAACAAGATGTCCAGATAGCGCTCGCAGAGCTTGACCATGCCTCGGTTGGGATTCATCCAGCGACGCTCTCCGCCGGTCATGGAACGCGGCGCCGAAAGAGGTCTGCGTCTCAAGACTTGGAAAAACTTTTCCTGAGATGAAGGTTGAGAACTCATGGAAGAGGCGTGATGCTTTCAGTCTGCCGAATTCCACCGCGAGGAACAAGAACGCGGCGCTCGGATCAACGCGCGGCGTCGATCCAGCGATTCATCTTCTGTTCGAGAAGATCGAGAGGCAGGGCGCCGTCGCCGAGAAGCTCGTCGTGAAAGGCGCGGATGTCGAATCTTTTGCCGAGGGTTTTTTCCGCTTTGGCGCGGAGCGCGGCGATCTTGAGCTGGCCGATTTTGTAGCTCAGCGCCTGAGCCGGGACGGCGATGTAGCGGTCCACTTCGAACGCGGCGCTACTCTCGCTGCTGAACGCGGTATCGATCAGAAATTGAATTGCTTGCGCGCGGCTCCAGCGCTTCCGATGAAGTTCCACGTCAACCACCAGGCGCGCCGCGCGAAAAAGCCCGGACGCGAGCCGACTGAAATTCTGCGATGGATCTTTATAAAGGCCCAAATCGGTGCCGAGGCTTTCGGCATAAAGCGCCCAGCCCTCGATAAACGCCGTGTCGTCGGCGAAGCGCTGAAAGCGCGGCAGGTTTTCCGCTCCTGCTGGAGGGAGAGCTGAAAGTGATGACCGGGCACGGCTTCGTGAAGAAAAAGTGCCTCGGACGCGGCGCGTGGTTGGGTCTCGATATCGGCCGCGTTAACGTAAAAGATGCCCGGCCGCGAGCCGTCCGGCGCTGCGGACCAGTATTGCGACGGCGCGGCGCGCTCGCGAAACTCCTCGATCGTGCGGATTTCAAACGGTGCCTTGGGTGTGCGGCCAAACAGCTTCGCGATGGCCGGCGCGATCGCGCGCTGGATCGACTCGTAGGCGCGCACCAGATCGGCGCGGCTCTGCGCCTCGCGCGGGGCGCTCTCGCTCAGATAGCGCGCGAACTCGGACAGACT
>Ga0310810_10002913_pt1 | contig 18538 bp, 11 predicted proteins | sample NCmetagenome_FD_207641 | JGI IMG/M metagenome (GOLD analysis project Ga0310810, IMG submission 207641) | Soil microbial communities from experimental microcosm in Duke University, North Carolina, United States - NC | ecosystem: Engineered > Artificial ecosystem > Soil microcosm > Unclassified ...
TGAACCTCACCGTCGAGCAGGCGCCGCGCGAGACGGCGCTCGAATCGGGCGGCTACGTCAAAGGCGTCGCGATCGGGATCGTGTCGAACAACAAGGACCCGGAGCGATTGGGCCGCGTCAAGTTGAAGTTCCCGTGGCGCGAGGATCCAGACGAAAGCAACTGGGCGCGGCTGGCCGCGCCGATGGCCGGCAAAGATCGCGGATGGGTGACCATCCCGGAGGTTGGCGACGAAGTCCTGGTGGCCTTCGAACGAGAGGATCTGCGGTTTCCGTTCGTGGTCGGCGCGTTGTGGAACGGCAAAGACAAGCCGCCGTTCGACAACGCCGACGGCAAGAACGACAAGCGGATGTTCAAGTCGCGAAAGGCGCACACCCTCGTCTTCGACGACGGGGCGAAGGGCGTTGTCGAGCTCGCGCACGAGAAGGGCCGGAAGATCACGTTCGACGACGACGGCTTCGCCGTGGAGGACGAGCGCGGCAATGTCATCAAGGTGGACAGCACCAGCGGTGCGATGACGATCGAATCCAAGGGAGAGCTGACGATCAAGGCGATGAAGATCACGCTCCAGGCACAGGCGTCGCTCGACATCAAGGCGAGCGGCGTCGCCACGATCCAGGGCTCGCTCGTCAGGATCAACTGAGGCCGGGGATGGGACAGCCCGCTGCGCGCCTCGGCGATCAGACGAGCCACGGCACTCCGCTCGCGCCTGGCCCTGGAAGCGCGACCGTGTTGATCGGCGGCAAACCCGCGTGGCGTGCCGCGGCGGACTTGCACGCGTGCCCGTTGTCGGACGGCCCCAAGCCGCATGTCGGCGGCGTCATCGCGGTGGGCAGCGTGACGGTGCTCATCGGTGGCCTGCCGGCCGCGCGCATGGGCGACATGGTGGTCGAATTGGGGCCGCCGAACGCGATTCTGGCCGGCGAGTTCACGGTGTTGATCGGATGACTCCCGACCAGCGCGACGGCGAGCGGAAGGCGTTTCTCGGCCGCGGCTGGGCGATGCCCGTGGAACTCGATCCACGTACGGGCCTCGTCAGACGCGTCGAGTACGAGGAGGACATCCGCCAGTCGATCCTGATCGTCCTCGAAACCTCGCCCGGCGAGCGGGTGATGCGGCCGAACTTCGGCTGCGGCATCCACGATCTCGTGTTCACCGCGCTCGACAGCACTGTGCTGCAACAGATCCGTTCGACCGTCGCCGAGGCGCTGCGGCGGTGCGAAGCGCGCATCGACGTCCTCACCATCAACGTCGACGAGGCGGCGACGGAAGAAGGGAAGCTGCTCGTCGAGCTCGAATACCGCGTCCGGAAGACGAACCAGGTCGGCAACCTGGTGTTCCCGTTCTACTTCCGCGAAGGAGGGCGTCCGTGATCGCGCCCGATGCGCCGCGCCTCGACGAGCGCCGCACCGCGGACTTTCTGTCGGAGCTGCAGCGCCGCGCGCGGTCGTGGATTCCATCGTGGGATCTGGCGGACGGCGACTTCGGCCGTGCGCTGCTGGAGATCGCGGCCCGGTTCAGCTCCGAAGTGGCGGAGCGGCTCGACGTCGCCGGCGACAAGATGCGCCGCGGCTTTCTGGACTGGCTCGCGGTGCGCGGCGCCGCGGCGCGGCCGGCGCGGATGCCCGTCGTTTTCAAGCTGACCGACGCCGCCCCCACCGCGGTGCTGGCCGAAGCGCCGGTTCGGCTCCAGGCCGACGCCGCGGGTGCGTCGGTCGTCTTCGAAACCGAAAAGGACGTGCGGATCGTGCCGGGCCGGCTCGACGTCGTCGTCGGCGTCGACCGCGACCGGTACTACCTGGCGCCGCCGGGTCTGAGCGATCTGCAGCCGCTCGATGCCTCACCGACGCGTTGGCAGGTGAAGAACTTCACGGCGGCCGGCGCGACGAAGCTGCAGCTCGATCCCGAGGGTGGATTGGTCGAGGGCACGATCATCGAGGCCGGCGGACAGCAGTACCGCGTGACGAAAGTCGACAAGGATCTCGTCACGATCGAGCCGCCGCTCGACGGCGATCTGGCGCGAGGCGACGCGGCCTCCAAAGTCGATTCGTTCACGCCGTTCGACTGGACGGCGCGCAACTGGCAGGCGCATGCCCTTTATCTCGGCGATGCCGATCTCCTCAACATCGAGGCGGCTGCGGCCATCGAAATCGTCGGCGCCACAACGCTCCGCGACGGTGTCACATGGCAGTACTACGGCAAGGTCGGCAAGCGCGAGGAACAAGGCTGGCAGACGCTGAAGTTCGGCACGCCGAACGAACAGAAGAAGGCGAAAGGCCTTCTCCTGTACAAGCCGAAGGGCTCGGTCGACGTCGTCGACGTTGGTGGCAAGAGCAGCCGGTGGATTCGCGCGTTCCGCACGGAGTCGAGCGAGCGGTTCACCGCCGACAAACTGACGCTGCTCATCAACGCCGACCGGTGCAAGAAACCACCGTGCCCGGCGGATCCCAAAGCGCCGGTGGTCGCCGCCGAGGCGATGGCCAACACGACGCCGCTGGTGCTCGACACGCCGTTTTTCCCGCTCGGCAAGGGACCGCGGCAGTTCGACGCGTTCTATCTGGGCAGCAAGGAAGCCTTCTCGAAGCCGCACGCGAAGGTTCACCTCTGCTTCGAGATGGCGGATCCGAAGTTTGCCGCGCTCGCGTCGCTACGTGGGGCGTTTCCGTTCAACGACGTCCTGCTCACAGGCGTCGCCGCCGACGGGTACCTGCACCTGCTCACATTCGACGGCGCCGGCCACCTCGTACGGTTCGGTACACCGCGCCGGCCGCCGTCGCCGGATTTCATTGCCGGACCAATGTCGGGTCCGTTGGTGCCGCTCGCTCCGACGAGCACCTGGCGTCCCGCAACGTGGCGCGACGGTTCGGCCATCGGCATCGCGGTGAGCGCCGGCCGCGCTGTGTGGTTGTGGGTTCAGAACATCTTCACACCGACACAGAGCGGATGGGCATCGCTCGGCGTCATCGATCCGTCCGCTGCATCGTCCGCGACGGTCGACGGCCTCGCGTACCTCGGCGACGGGGCGCGAGGACGGCTGTTTGCGCTGCTCGGGGGAAAGCTCTACGTCCGCGATCTCAACGATCTGACGAAACAGTGGCAGTTCGTCCAGACGAAGAAAGGCGTGACCGTCATCACGCTGAAGCAGATCGCGCCGATCGCGGTCGAAGACGACGCGTTGGGCGGCCGTCTCTCCGAAGGCCTCGTCGGCGTCGACGCGAACGAGACACTGTATGCCGTCGAATTCGCCGGCACACCGCTCGCCGGTTCGTGCACGAAGCTCCTCGACGACGTCGCCACCGACATCGTGCCGGCGGCGGTGCGTCGCAGCGACCATCGCCTCGTCGCCGTTGCCGTGGGGAAGGCCGCGGCCACCCGAAAGCTTCTCGGGTTTCGTTCGAACACCAATGCCCTGACCAAGAACGCGGCCGACGAAGCGGTCCTCGACTGGCCCGACGTCGTCGGTGCGTCCATCGACGCAGACGTGACTGGTGGACAGCTGACGTTCGCTTTCTGCGTCAAGGACGCCGGCGACAACCGCGCCATCGCGGTCTGGGCGCCGCTGTTCAACGCGCCGGACACGACGGTCCTGTATCGCGTCTCCTTCCCGTCGTCGGTCGGCGTCGTCAACAGCGCGCCGACGCTTCTTCAGGGCTATCTGGCCGTGCCGACGACGGCCGGCGAAGTGATCGTCGCGGGTTACGATCCCTTGCGCCGGACGACGCTCATCGCGCCGCTCGGCACCGCCGTGGTGACCACGACGGCGTCGGAGCGGCTGCTGCCGGGCGATTCAGTCGCGTATCACGTCTCGCCGACTGCCCCGAAATACCATCTCGAAGCCATCCCTGACGCCGGCATTCCAGTCGGAGCGCGGCGCTTCCATCCCTTCGACACCGCCGGAGACAAAAACGATCTGCTCGTTTACAAGTCGACGCTGAGCCCGTTCACGGGCCACATCGACACGCCCGCGGACCTGACGCAACTGACCATCGATGGCGGGGACGGCGATACGGGCAACGGCTCGATCCTGCTGATTACGACCGACGCGAGCACCCGCCTGTACGAGGTGACCGCCTTCGCAGCAGGCATCGCCACGCTCGAACCGGCGCTCGACGTGAGCCATCCCGCGACGCCCCCTGCGACGGTGAAGTACCAGACTCCAGAGACTCCGAATTCAGGCGACGCATTCGTCCGTCCAACCCTTCGGCTCGACTCGACGAGCAACGGTTGGGATCCCGCGCTGCTCGATCGAACGCGGCTCTACTTCGCGGGCGCGGATCCGGCGCTGCAGGACGGCATCGCGCTGAAGGTCGACAGCTCGCACCATCCGGAGGTCGTCGCGCTCGGAGCATTCTGGACGATTGCGCCGCCGGCGCTGCCGCAAGGTGTCAAGTTCACGGTCGACGCAGCCATCGGCGACTGGAGCCGGCAGCTTGGCGACACGTCGACGAATCCCGAATTGTCGTGGGAGTACTGGAACGGCACCGGCTGGTGGACGCTCGGCGTGCAGGACGACACGCTCAACCTGAAGACGTCTGGCCTCGTGTCCTTCGTGGTGCCGGTCGACCTGAAGCCCACCGACTGGTCGGGCAAAACGAACCACTGGATTCGCGCGCGCCTCATCGGCGGCGACTACGGCCAGGAAAAAGTCACCGTCACCACCAAGGACCTCGGCGGAGGCAAGAGCGAGCAGACGGTGGAGCGGTCGACGGACGGCATCCGCGCGCCGTCCGTTCTGCAGCTGCACATCTCGTACGGCTTGTGTTCGCCGGTGCTGCCAGCCTTCGTGCTCGCCGAGGACAGCGGCTCGATTCGCGATCAGAGCGACGCGAACCGCACGGATGGCGCGACGGTGGAGGCATTCGTTCCGCTGCCCGTCCTGCTCGGACGATTGTCGGAGCCGCTTCCAACTGACGAGCCGAAGATCGACGACTGTCCCCCGGCATGCGGATGCGGCTCGCAGTCGACGTCGAGCTCCGCGGCGTCCACCGCCGTGCAGGCGCCGGCCACGTCGTCCGCGGACCCGGTGGCTAACGGGCGTCAGGTGTTCATCGGCGTGGCCGCGAGCCTGTCGGAAGCACCGGTCAACGTGCTGCTGCTCGTAGACGAGCGCGATCACACGCTGCTCGCGCCGATGGCCGTCGAGGCGCTCACCGGCGACCGCTTCCAGCCGATCGTCGTCGACGATGCGACGCGGGCGCTGGGGGAGAGCGGCGTGCTGTCGATGTCGCTCGCCATTACGCCGACACCGCGTGAGCTGTTCGGGCGGACGCTGACCTGGCTGCGCCTGACGCCCAGGCAGTCGGGAAGCGGCACATGGGCTCCGACCATCCGGGGTGCCTATCTCAACGCCGTGTGGGCGAGCGCGACCGAAACCCTGACGCGCGAGTTGCTCGGATCGTCGGAAGGCGCGCCGAATCTCGCGCTGCGCGTTGCCCGCCCACCGGTGCTGCACGACACCCTGGAGCTTCGTGTTCGCGAGCCGCTCGGAGACGAGGAGCGCGAGGAGTTGCGCACGCCGGACCCGAATCTGGTGCTGAGCAGCGTCGACGGCCTTCCCGGCGACTGGGTCCTCTGGGAGCGCGTCGTCGATCCTGCGGACGAAGGGCCCAAGCGTCGCGTGTACGCCCTCGACGAAGCGATCGGCGAGGTTCGATTCGGCGACGGCCTGCACGGGATGATTCCGCCGATCGGCCGCGATTCGATCGTCGCGTTCAGCTACAAGCGAACGGAAGCGGGGCCGTCGGGCAGCGACGTCGTGCCGGCGAACGCCATCGACGCGCGGACGCCGCTCAATCTCGTCTCGCCGGTGGAGAGCGTCGAGTCGGTGATTGCGGCCGATCACGCGGCCGGGGGCGCGCCGCCCGAGTCGGTGGACCGCGTGGTCCGTTTCGGTTTCGCGCGCGTGCGCCATCGCAACCGTGCCGTCACCGCGCGCGACATCGAAGACATCGCGCTCCAGAGCTCGCCCGATATCGTCCAGGCGCGCTGCGTCGCTCGCCGCGCGGGGCTGCGCCTGGTCATCGTCATGAAGGGCAGCAAGCCGAAACCGACGGCCGCACAAGTCCGCGAGCTGCGCCGGCTGCTGCTCGATGCCGCGCCGGCATCCTTCGGGGCGCCCGGCGCGTTCCAGATCGCCGGGCCCGGCGTGCGGCGGCTCCGCCTCGATCTCATGCTGCGAATCGAGCGGCTCGACTCCGCGGGCGCGGTTGGGCGCGACGTCAAGAAACGGCTCGCGGCGTTCTTCGACACCGCGACGGGTGGAGTGGACACGCGCGGATGGCCGCTCGGTGCGAATCCGAGCGAAGAAGACATCGCGCTGGCGCTGCTGGATGTGCCGCAGCTCGAGAGCATTGTCGACGTCAAGCGGCGCGAGCAGGTGACCGGCGTCGGCGAACGGCCGTGGCCGGCGAGTCTCAAGCCGACGGAAATCGTCGTCCTCGCCGACGATCCGGTGCGAATCCAGTTCGAGACGGCGGAGGCGGCGGCATGAGCGCCCTCGCACCGAACCTGTTCGATCGGCGCTTCCAGGATCTCGTCGAGATCGGCCGCGCGCGGCTGCGACCGCTCGCGCCCGACTGGACGGACCACAACGCGCACGATCCCGGCATCACGCTGATGGAACTGCTCGCGTGGGTGGCCGAGGCGCAGCTCTACTCGGTGTCGCGGATGCGCCGCGACGAGCGCGCCGCCTACGCGTCGCTCGTCGGACTGACGACGGCCGGGACGAAAGGGGCTGAAGGCTCGATCTGGCCGGACCGCACCGATCCGAACGCGCCGGTCGCCACGTTCGCGCACAGCGTCGTGATCCCGCCGGACGCCGACGTCCACATCGCCGGTGATACTCACCTCGCGTTCCGGCCGACGGAGAAGCTCCTGTGGGTGCCCGGACGAATCACCCGCCTGGCGAGTCAGGACGCATTCGGCCGCACGACGGATCTCACGGCTGTGAACGCCAAGGGCGACCTGCCATTTCTGCCGTTCGGCGACGGTAGCGGCCGCCGGCGCACACTTGCGCTGACGTTCGTCAGCCGCGACAGCGCCGGACCGTTCGGCCGCGATCGCGGGCAGATGAAGGGCGCGCGGTGGTCGATCGGCGTTTTGGCCGCGCCTCCCGCGGCTGGCGCGTCGGCGCTGGACGGCGAAAGTATTCCCGCACGCTCGCCGCTCTCGGCGGCCCTCGTCGCCGATGGCATGCGATCGCCCGTTCCGATTGTGTCGGACTCGACGCAGGGCCTGCTGACGTCCGGCGTGCTGCTACTCGATCTCGACGCCGTCACGATCGTGCAGAGCGAGTTCACGCTCGAACTGACATCGCCCGGCGGGTTCGCTCGTCCGCCGCGATGGCTGCGCATCGAGCCGAACGTGATCCCGGTTCGTCAGGGCCGCATCGTCGATCGCGAGCTCGCGGTTCCAACCGGACAGCCGAACTGGAGCTTCGACCTTGCCGTCCCCGGGCTGCGGTTCGATGCGGGCCAGGAGCCGGTCACGCTCGAGGTGTCTGGGCCCGCAGGTGTGTCGACGTGGCGCCGCGGCCGGTTCGACGAAAGCGGACCGGCCGACGCGGTCTACGAGCTGGATACCGCGCGCGGCGCGATCACGTTTGGCAACGGCGTCAACGGCAGGATTCCGCCGTTCGGCTCGCAGGTGTTCGTCACATACGCGGTCTCGGACGGCGCAGACGGCAACGTCGGCCGCAACCGCAAGTGGGCCGCCGCCGGATTCGGCGGCGCGTTCGGCGTCAACCTCGATCCGATCGCCGGCGGCCGTGCTCCGCTCGGCGGGATCGACGAGCGCCGCGAGGCGCGGCGGCGAACGCGCATCGAGCATCCGCTCGTCAGCGCCTCGGACTTCGTCGACGCCGCCATAGCGCTGCCGCTGCTCGAAGTCGTTCGCGGCTGGATGGTCGTGCCGTCCGCCGGCGCGCCGCGGACGGGCGTCGTGACGCTCGTGGCCGTGCGCAGCCGGCCCGACGACAAGGAACCCGAGAACATTCCTGAAACGCCGCGATGGCTCGACGCCATCCGCCGGCAACTGCTGCCGCGCGTTCCGCTCGCCACGCGTCTCGATGTCGTGGCGCCGCGCTACGGGGAGTTCACGATTCGCGCGTCGATCGAGTGCGTGACGGGCCGCGAGCCGTCGGCCGTACGACGCGACATTGAGAACGCGCTCGGGCGGCGACTGGCGCTTGTCGCGCGTGCCGACGGGACGGCGCCGCGCGAGCCAGGCGTGCCGGTCACGCGGCGCGACGTGGCGGCCTGGGTTCGTGCCGTCGACGGCGTCGCGCGCATAAGATCGCTCGATCTCGTGCGGCCGGACGGGCGCACGGTGACAGCCGTCGCTGTTCGCGACGACGGGCTCCCGCGCTGGAAATCGAGCGGCAGCACGATCGACGTCGTCAGATCCGCGCCCGGAGGTGGACGATGACCGCCGACCCGGCGCGCAGCTTCCACTTCTCGACGGCGGAGCAATGGAACGCCTGCCTCGTCGTGGACGCCGACGGAGAAGTGCTCCGGTCGGGCGGCGGCATTCAGCCGTTCGCAGCCTACGAACGAACGGCGTCGCTTGTCACCACGCCCGGCGCGTTCGCGCCGGTCGTCACCCGCGAGGGCGACATCATCTGGCGCGACGGCCGGCGGCGGCTGCATCGCCTGGCGCCGTGTGACGACGTTCCGGAAACGACGCCGGCGCCGTCGGCGCTGGCGACGGCCGGGCGAATGGTGAGTACGGCCAGCGGACTCTGGGCGGTCGACACGTCCGATTCGCTGGCGCGATTCGATCCGGACACGTTGACCAGGATGCTCACCGTCGATCTGCATGGCACACGAGTCGTCGACATCGCCGACGACGGTAGAGGTGGAGTCTATGCGCTCGCAGAACGCGGTGGCGCCTGGACTGCGACCGCGGTTGGTGCGAACGGGCGCTTGAATGAAACGATAGCGCTCGCCGGACTCGTCGATCCGATTGCGTTCACGTTCCTGCGCCGGAGCCGCCGATTCGTCGTGCTCGCGGGCGACCGTCAAGACCGGTTGTACTGGTTCGCGATCGACAAAGGCCTGCCCGGCGAAGGGCCCGTCGCCAAGCTCCTGTTCAGCCGCGCTGTTGCCGCGTTTCATCCATGCTTCGGCCCGGTGCCGCTGCCGGATCCGTGTGCGACGGACGATCAGCAGGCGGCGGCCGTGCCGGCCGCGGTGCTCGCGAGCGATCGTCGCGATCGCATCTTCCTGGCAGGAGCGGACGGCTCGACGCAGGGCAGCCGCGCGTATGTTGTCCTGGTCGACGCCGATGGCAATTCGATCGGTGCCGTGCCTCTCGACGTCGTCGACGCGCCGCCGACCGGCGTTGCGGCCGGGCGCAACGAACTGCTCGTCACGGGCCGGCGTGGGCTGCTGCGTTTTGCGTCGGCAACGGTCGTTCCGGACGGTGCAGACGCCATGCGAGCCGTCCTCGTCACTCCGGTTCTCAGCGCGCCCGATCGCGACGACGGCCGGCGGTGGCTTCGCATCGACGCGCAGGCGAGCGTGCCGGAGGGCAGCACGATCGAGATCGCGTATGCGTCCACGGACGACGAAGGCGAACGCGATCGGCTGGCGAAGATCGCGGGCGACAGCGGGGTGCCCGCGTCACAGCGCGTCGCGGCGCTCCTGAGCGAATCCGGGATCTGGCGCACGCCGACGACCTTCAGCGGCGGCGCTGGCGCGCCGCACGGCGAGCCGGATCCGTTTTCGGCGAAGCTCTTCGACACCACCGATCGGTTTGTCTGGGTCCGCGTCGTGCTGACGGCTGCGCCCGGCGCGGCGCTGCCGCGGCTCTCCGCGCTCGACGTGCGCTATCCCGGCAGGACGCTGATGGAGCAACTGCCTGCGATCTATCAGCGCGAGGAATCGCAGCCGGACAGCTTTCTGCGATCGCTCGTCGGCGTGCTCGAGACGACGACGCAGGGGCTCGACAACCGCATCGCTCAACTCGGCAGCCGCATCGATCCGTCCTCGACGTCGCCGGAGTGGCTCGATTTCCTGGCGAGATGGCTCGGCGTCCCGTGGGACGACGGGATGACGATTGGCCAGAAGCGGCGAATCCTCGGCCGCGCCGCGCTGATGACGAAGACCCGTGGAACGCGCGAAGGTCTCGAGGCGCTGCTCGACGCGCTCGTACCCGGCACGCCGCGGCGCTTCCGCGTCGTCGACACGACCGCCGACTTCGGCTTCGCCCGCGTCGGCGGCGGCAGCTGCGTCGGCAGCGCGCTGCCGGCGATGCTGGGCGGCAGCACGCGCTGGAACGCCGCGCTCGGCTCGAGGTCGGTGCTCGGCTGCATGCGGTTGCCGTGCGCCAACCAGCCGGACGACGGCGTCGGCCGCCTTGCGGGGCGCATTCGCGTCGATCTTGCCGCGACCGCGGCCGAGCGGAAGGCGTGGGAACCGTGGATCGCCGCCGTGATCGGCGAGATGGTGCCGGTCACCGCGCGGCTGACGCTGCGGTGGGTGTCGCCGCACGCGCTGCGCAGCCGCGTTCGGCTCGACAGCACGCTCACGCTCGAGGGGCCGCCGGCGCCGCATCTGGGCACCGACGCGGTCACGAGCCTGGCGCGCCTGCCCCAACGTGGACATCGGCTCACCAGATCGGGCCCGGGTATCAGCACGGACTTGCGTTGACGACAGGTTACAGACGGGAGACTTCCATGCAGAAATCCGACACCACACGGACCGCGCCGCGCAGAAAACGCGCGACGGCGGAATGCTGCACCGACCTTCGATGCGAGTCGGGTCTGCGGAACAACTACTTCGAAGGCAAGCGGCTGACGCCGGACACGTTCCGCATCGAGCAGCGGTATCTGAACGAACGCCGCCGGCTGCTCAATCGCGCGGTTCACGGCTGGGGCGTCGTGTACGGCTTCGCCTTCGACGAGGCCGCGGCGAAAGACCAATCGCGGAGCGAGGCGGCCGGGCGGGTGACGATAGGCGGCGGCCTGGCGCTGGATCAGTGCGGCCGCGAGCTGCTCGAAACCGGCCGCCGTCTGACGATCGAGGATCTGATCGTCGTCGACCGCAAGAACCGGCAGACGACCGTGGACGATCTCGTCAAGGAACACCAGGACGCATCCTCGAAGGCATCGCGGCAGCAGCCGAAGGCGCCGCAGCCGCCGGTCTGCGGCCTCATCAGCGTCCATTACGCCGAGCAGTCGACCGACGGCGTCACGCTGACCGACGCGTGCCGGTGCGAGCGGCATGAGTGGGATCACGTCTGCGAGACGGTGCGCTACACGCTGCGGCTGATCGACTGCGATCGCTGCTGCAGGGACTGGGAGTGTGCCCTCTGCTGCAGCTGCGGCCACGGCGCGTGCTGCGATCACGAGGATCGGCGCGAGCCACACGATCCGTACAAATCCGCGGATCAGCGGCCGCCGTACGACCAGCCGACACCGCTCGAACAACGCGCGACGCACAAGAGCGATCACGTCGAAGCGCCGCGCCGAACGAACTGCGAGGAACTGCCCTTCAAGCGCGGCGGCTGCCGGTGCCTGTGCGATCACCTGACGCACCTGCATCCCGGCCGCGAATGCGATGGCGTGTTCTGTGAGATCGACGAGGCGTGCGCGCGCGTCCGCGTCGACGTCCGGCACGGCGTTCCCCTTGCCTGCGTACGCCTGGAGATCGACGACTGCGACGACTGGGTGATCGGAGAGGTGATCGATGCATGCGGACCGCGCCGCCTGGTCAAGCGCAACGACCTGCTGTTCGACCTGATTCGAGGCTGCGACCTGACCCGCATTCAGGAGATCGGCTGGGCACCGTGGCATCGCCAAGGGTCCACCGATCCCGTGCCGTTCGACGATTTCCAGGCCGCGTTCGGCAAACGCGGCTACGACGAAGTCGAGTACGTGACGCGCGACTTCTGGGTCCGCTTCTCGAAGCCGGTCCGCGAAGCCACCCTCGGCCCCGACTGCTTCGCGATGACGATCATGGGCGTCGCGCACGAGGGCAAGTGGTGGCACGCGCAGCGCGTGCCGATCGTCCGCATCGAGCCGATTCCCGGCGAATCCGGAGATCCGGCCGAACACGTCCGGGGCGCGACCATCGTCGTCGAAGGCGGGTGGGCCGAGGACGCGCTGTGGGGCCGCGGCAGCGTGTTTCACGGCCACACGTGGGTCGAACTGGAAATCCGCGGCGATTTCATCCTCGACTGCAACGGGCAGCCGGTGGACGCCGACGCCGTCGGCCGCGTGCCGGCGCCGAGCGGCAACGGCAGTCCCGGCGGCACATTTCTCTCGACGTTTCCGGTGGCGCCGCGCGAGCCGCATCAGCGCCAGCCCCCGCCCTATACCGGCGATCGCACTAAAGGAGCCTCGTCATGAGTGGAAGCACCATCACCGTCCCGAGCACGAAAGGCACGTCCACGCTCGTGCGGCCCAGATTCGCACCTGGGATGCTCCTGCAGCACGAGGACCTCGATCAGCTCAGCACCTACACGCGTGAGTTGAGCCGGCTGCTGTTCCGATCGTTCTTCGGCTGCGGCGTCGTCTGCGGGCTCGTCGTCAAGACCGATCCGAAGTGCGGCGAAGACACCATCGTCGTCGGCGCCGGACTCGGCCTCGACTGCGCCGGCGATCCGATCTACGTGCCGAAAGACACGCGGGTCGTGCTCGACGAGAACTGCGAGCCGAACCCGAACGACGTCCTCTGGGTCGTCCTGTGCGCGACCGTCAAATGCTGCGCGCCGCGCATGTCGATGTGCCCGTCGGACGACGATGACGACGAGACCGCGTCTTGCACGCGTGAACGTGAGGGATTCGAGATTCGCGTCGTCGCCGACCGTCCCAAGTGCGCGTGCTCGTGCGTCCCCGACGACGAGGACCAGGGCGACGACAGCGGCACGGCCGACGGCACGAGCGTCGACGACGGCGACGAATCGAAGTGCGCCTGCGTCGATCCGACCGATCCGTGTTACGCCAATCACTACCTCGGCGTGTGCGGCTGCGGCTGCGACGACTGCGCACGCGGCGCGTGCTGCGACTGCATCCTCCTGGCCAAGCTGACCAAGCACGAGGACGGCGACACCGTCACCTGGACGATCGATCACAGCGTGCGCCGCTTCATCCGGCCGGTGCTGATGCGCGATCCTCAGGCCGCGGCCGAACAGAAGGAACGGCAGGCGCAGTCGGCGGGCGCGCAGAAGATCAAGACGGCCGACAAGATGGCAACCAAGCGAAAAGCGAAGACGATCAGGTCCTGAGCCTCATCGGCAGCTGAGTCATGGCGGATCGCACACCGCAGCGTGTCGCGGCGCCGGCCGACCGTCGTCCCGCGCCGTCACCGGGGGGCCGTCGTCCGTCGGCGGCACCGGCATCGCCGGCGCGTGCTTTGCTGAACCGCTTCGGCAATCACGCCGCGCCGTCGGTCGTGGCACGCGCGATCGCCGATCAGAAGATCCAGTGCGCGCGTACGACGCGCCTGCCCGACAAGGTCTCCAGGCCGACCGATCCGGCGGAGCTCGAGGCGGAGCAGACCGCGAAAAAAGTCGTCCGGATGCGCGAGCCGTCGAAAGGCGACGCGCCGGCGAAAGAAAAGACGACGGCCGCCACGGTTCACCGCATGCCGGCGGCGCCGTCGCGGCCGGCGGCCGGCCGAGCCGCGTCGGGCGGCGGCGCGACATCCGGCGGCTCGCCGCTTCCCTCGACCGTGCGCGGACCGATGGAGCGACGCTTCGGCGCGAACTTCGGCGGCGTCCGCGTGCACACCGGCGACGCGGCGGCGAAGCAAAGCGCAGCGCTGAACGCCCACGCCTTCACGATCGGTCCGCACATCTTCTTCGGCCGCGACAAGTTTCAGCCGCAGAGCGCCGGCGGACAGGAGCTGCTGGCGCACGAGTTGACGCACACGATCCAGCAGGGCGCGGCCAGCCAGTCGCCGCCGGTCCGCCGGAGCGCGATTGAGGTCTCCCGCCAGGCGCCGGCGGAGGTGCAGCGCTCCTCGATCTTCGACATTCCGAGCCCACGCGAGTTCTTCGCGCGTCAGGCGCGATCGATTCCCGGCTTCACCATGCTCACGGTCGCGATTGGCTACAACCCGATCACGAACGAGCGCGTCGAGCGCAGCGCCGGCAACATCCTGCGCGGCGCGATCGAGCTGATTCCCGGCGGATCGTTCATCACCGACGCGCTGAACGCCCACGGCGTCTTCGACAAGGTCAGCGCGTGGGCGCAGACGCAGTTCGACGCGATCAAGGACATCGCCAGCAGCATCTACCAGGAGATTCAGACCTTCATCGACCAGTTCAGCATCACCGATCTGGCGAGCCCGGGAAAGCTCTGGGACCGCGCGAAGGCCATCGTCGAGCGTCCGATCGCCCGCGTGGTTGCGTTCGCCAAGGCGCTCAAGGACGGCATCGTCCAGTTGATCAAGGACGCGATTCTGAAGCCGATCGCGGCGTTCGCCCGGACGACCAGCGGCTACCCGCTGCTGTGCACCGTGCTCGGGAAGGACCCGATCACGGGCGAGACCGTGCCGCAGGATGCGACGGCGCTGCTCGGCGGCTTCATGAAGTTCATCGGCGAAGAGGAGACCTGGAACACGATGCAGAAGGCGAACGCGATCCCGCGCGCCTTCGCCTGGTTCAAGAGCGCCTTCGCCGCCATCGTCGCGTTCGTCCGCGAGGTCCCCGGGCTGTTCGTCCAGGCGTTCAAGTCGCTCGAGGTCGTCGACATCATCCTCATCCCGCGCGCCTTCATGAAGCTCGCCGGCGTGTTCGGCGGGTTTGCGGGCCGGTTCGTCTCGTGGGGCGCCACCGCGGTCTGGAACCTCCTCGAGATCATCTTCGACGTCGTCAGCCCCGGCGCGCTGGGCTACATCAAGAAGACCGGCGCGGCGCTGAAGAGCATCCTGCGCAATCCATTGCCGTTCGTCGGCAACCTGGTGAAAGCGGCGAAGACCGGCTTCCTGAATTTCGGGGAGCACTTCCTCGCGCACCTCAAGGCCGGCCTCATCGACTGGCTCACGGGATCGCTGCCGGGCATCTACATTCCGAAGGCGTTCTCGCTGACCGAGATCGCGAAGTTCGTCTTCTCGGTCCTCGGCCTGACGTGGGCGAACATCCGTCAGAAACTGGTGAAAGCGACGAGCGAAAACGTCGTGAAGACGCTCGAGACCGGTTTCGACATCGTCGTCACGCTCGTGCGCGACGGACCGGCGGCGGCGTGGGACAAGATCAAAGAGCAGTTGTCGAACCTGAAGGACATGGTGATCGGCGGCATCACCGACTTCGTGATCGACATGGTGGTGAAGAAAGCGATCCCGAAGCTGATCGCCATGTTCATCCCGGGCGCCGGGTTCATCTCCGCGATCCTCTCGATCTACGACACCGTCATGGTGTTCGTGAACAAGATCAAGCAGATCATCGCGGTCGTCACCGGCTTCATCGACTCCATCGTCGCGATTGCGGCCGGCCAGATCGGCGCCGCGGCGCAACGCGTCGAGAGCGCCCTTGCCGGCGTTCTGGCGCTCGCGATCAACTTCCTTGCCGGGTTCGCCGGCCTCGGCAAGGTCGCCGACAAGGTGATGGGCGTCATCAACAAGATTCGCGCGCCGATCGACAAGGCGCTCGACTGGCTGGTCGGCTGGATCGTGGGTGCCGCCAAGAAGCTGGGAAAGATCGTCGCCCAAGCGGGAGTGCCGGCGGATCCGAAGGAGCGGCTGAAGCTCGGCATGAATGCTGCGGTCGCCGCGGCCAATCGATTTGCCGGGAAGAAAGTCGGCACGATCGTACTGATCCCGCTGCTGGCAGGAATCAAGGTTCGCTACGGCTTCAAATCCCTCGACGTGGTGCAACAGGGAAACGTGTGGGCCATCCGCGGCGAGATCAATCCGACGGAGACCGTGACGACCCGCGTTCTCGCCGGCACTGACAAAGACACTGGAGAACCGAAAGTTATCGTGGATCCGCCGAAAGTCCTGACATTCGAGTTCCGTCGATTCACTGAAAGGCAGAGCGTCACCACGAATGAGATGAGCGAGGGTCTTCAGCATCATCAGACCGCGCTCAATGCACTCTCTGTCGACAAGTGGATCTCGAACATCGACAATCGACCGACGATCAAGGCCTCTGGACTCGACAAGACGACCCGCATCAACGCTCGGAAGGAAATGATCCAGGAGCTAGTGGATGAGATCACGGCGAAAACGCTGGCCGAGGAGAAGCGGAGACCAACGGACAAGGAAATCGAGGCCTACATCAAGTTGAAGGCACGCCGGAAGCACGCATCACACGCAGCAGATTTCATCGCCGGTGGAGACGTGGACAAATTCGTTGGCCTTGAAGCGGCCGCGGTCAACAGCTACATTGGTTCCGTGTGGGGAAAGAAGCGGCCTGACCTGGAACAGTACTCAGCAGCTCTGAAGGTCACGATTCCCGAAGCGGACCGGCCGAAGGTTAAGATGAACTTCCGTTTGAGAGTTAACTTCCTGAATTGAGACTCGCATGCCGGACTTCTTTGCCTCGCATCCTCTTTACGAACGCGGTCTGCCCGATCCAGCTCTCGACAAATACGTCGGCATGCCGGATGAACTCCGCCAGAGGCTTAAACAGGTCGGAACAAGCAGCTACTCGAATGGGTTGTTTCGATTCGTGCCGCCGGCCGAGTTCCGCAGCTATCTCTCACTCTTCAAGCTTGATCCGGCCGAGTGCCTGCCTTTTCTGAAAAGTGCCTTCGGACACTTGCTGTTTCTGCACGGTGAGCAGTACAAACTGCTCGATCCTGTCGTCAATTCAATCGACGATCTTGGTGAGCCGCTGGACCTCCGCTTCGCCATGAATATGCTCCTCAGCGATCGCGAAATCCTTGAAAGCACTTTCCTCATCGACGTGTACGAACAGACCTTTCCAAAGCTCGGCGCGCCGGCGGTCGACGAGATGTACGCATTTGTTCCCGCCATCGGCCTCGGTGGCAGCCGAGAAGCAGAAAATGTACGGAAGGTGGCGATGGCCGCCGAGATGCAGCTCCTATCGCAGCTCTAGGCGCCGGCTTTGTCTTTTCGCAGTGCCGTGTGCGCGAGCCACGGTGTGTCTCGCACCTTGCGCATGGCCTGCGCGCGCCGCGGCAGTTTGAGCTTCTCGAGCACGTGGTGGACGTGATGCTTCACCGTAGCGACACTGAGGCAGAGCTCGTTGCCGATCTCCTTGTTCGAAAGGCCATGGCCCAGGAGCGCCAGCACTTCGCCTTCGCGGCGCGTCAGCGCCAGATCCGGGTCAGGCGCGCCAGGCGATTGCTCGTGATGAAAAAGCGCCTGAAGAAGCCCCCCCGCGATCTCAGGCGGCATGGCCAGACGTCCCGCCGCGACGTCGCACAGCGATTGGCAAAGCGCGTCGAGCGTGGCATCGCGCGAGACGTAGCCTGCGAAGCCCGCACGACCAGCGCGGATGACTTCCTGCTTTTGCTCGAGCAGTCCGAGCGCAACGAGCTTCACGTTCGGCCATTGCACGGCAATGCCCCGGACGTCGAATGGGTTGATCGTCTGGGTGACGTCGATGAGGACGACGTCCACATGCGCAGTCGCGAGCCGCTCGCGCAGTCTGGCGAAATCGTTGACGACGGCATCGACGGTGATACCGGCGCGGCCGCTGATGCAGGCGCCAAGGCCGTCCCCGAAGAGACGTACAGGAGTCACTACGATGATGTTCATGAGGACACATCTCGCCCGCGAGCCGAACCGATTTCCCCTGCAGGGCGACCGTAGGCTGTCACATCTGCAGGCCAGGGACAAGCGGAAAAAAAGAGGTCTTTCGCGCTGTCTTTGCTCATTCCCACAGTACCGCGATCCTGTAAATTGCTGACGTTCCCTGTGGATGTCCTGTGTCCGAACGAACAATGCGACGCAGCGAAGATAACACCGCGTCTTCAGAGTGACCCGGCCCACACTCACACTCACGCTGAGTCTGTTGACGGACCCGGCCTGCAAAATTCACCGTCGGTCCTCACCCGCCACGCTGCCCGACGCGAAAATCGCGTCGCAGATCGCGAGCGGAGCATTGGTCGGCTCCGTTTCGGACAGCTCAAAGACGCCTGCGCCTGAACCTGCCCCAGATCAATTCGTTGGAAATCTCAGTCCCGACGAGCGGATGAGCCAGGACTTCGTCCTGACCACCCCAGCCAACCCATCCGTAGTCAAGCAGCATCTCCTCGAGTCCGAACTTCGACGCGGCGTAGGCGCTCACGAAGTCGAAGCCGGCGGCGAGACCCGCCGACGAGGAGATCGAGATGATGTCCCCTGAGCGCTGCTTCCGCATGATGTTCTCCACCGGTCCTGCACGTGGTAAAGCCTACGCACGAACACGAACCGGCGTTGAAAGCCGTGTTGCTGCTCTTGGCCGCGCTGATCGCAACCTTGGCTCTCGCCGCGCGTTCCTCTCGGGTAGAGTCGTGTCTGCGGCAAGTTTTCATGGGAAACGGACGGCAGAAAACTACCGGCGTGGCTATTCGCTGCGGAGCGCTACGTTGGGATCGACCGCCGCGGCCCTGCGGGCCGGCAAGTAGCAGGCAAAGAACGCGGCACA